>RCUN01000290.1_pt1 | contig 37321 bp, 30 predicted proteins | sample 2166181 | NCBI WGS metagenome assembly RCUN01 (sample SAMN09932603, study PRJNA488358) | compost metagenome | feature: garden; material: soil; isolation source: compost soil in crotononitrile-enriched culture | place: Germany: Experimental Botanical Garden Goettingen | collected 2016-01-27 | reverse complement strand
CTTTCCTAAAGCCGAGGTCGGGGGTTGGAGTCCCTCCGGGGTCGCCATTATTCATTGTCGGGACAACTTAAGACTGTCCTGTTTCCAAGCTAAGACTGTCCTAGACCAGCTAAGACTGTCCTGGCGTTATAAAAATTTCCTTTAAAAACAGCGCGATGAAGCCGCGTCTCGAGTCTGCCGGGCGCGACAGTCTTAACTTGGCGAACGCAACGCGATCGACTGGAATGCGCCATCAGCGGACATTGCCACACTGCCCATAAGGAAACCTTTGGCGCGTGGGGGGCAAGGTGCGCTTTCGACCCTTAGGCAACGTTTGCCGGGCCCGCTTTCGGACCCGGCGCGGACGTCACAAATCGATCTGCTCTGACATCTCCAAGGCATCGTCTACCTCGATGCCGAAGTAGCGCACCATGCTCTCGAGCTTTCGGTGACCCAGCAGAAGCTGGCAAGCGCGAAGGTTGCCGGTCTTCTTGTATACGCCTGCGGGGAATAATGCGGTGCATCAGTGAGTCGTCCAGCCAACACACGCCATAGGTAATTTTTCACACGCCCAGCGTAGGAAACCATGGGCAAAGGGAGCTGGCAGATAAGCGCCAACAGTAGACATCGTCGCAGGAGACGAAACACGACACAGTCCATAGAAGAGACATGCACGAGGCGACCCAAGGGGACTCGGCCGCACCATGGCTTGGCGGATGCGCCACGACGGGCCAAGCTAACTATGGCTCGGCTTTTGAGGATTTGGGCGGCAGGAGCACCCTCCGCCAGTCGATTGGCCCATCCAGATCGGCGGCCGCCTCGAACGCGCGCAGGGCGAGGCTTTCCGGGAGGATCTCGACCGCCGCCGCCAGCAGACGTCGCGTCTCTTCGGTTTCGCCGTCGCCGCGTACCCGCTCCGCCATGGCGAGGACGGCGGCTGCCTCTATGATCCTCGGCGCGTGAAGGCCGCCGGGCCGGATCCTCTGCTGGAAATACAGATCGTGCGCCTTGCGGAAGGTCGCCGTGTCCCAGCTCCGCGCATTGTCGAACAGGGTGCGGGCGATAAAGGTTTCCGGGCAGGGGATCTCAGCGGCGGGCTCCCAGGCGGCCAGAAAGGCCTCGCAATCTGAGGTCTCCATGTCGTCGGGAACGAGGCCGTTGAACAGATAATGGAGCGCCAGCAAAGCTGGTCGATCCGTCTCCGGTGCCTGGGGCATCAGCCGCTCAACATCGGCGAGCACGGAGCGCAGGTCGGTGATCTTCGCGCCGGGTGCCCGGGTGAGCACCGCCGCATATTGCTCGAGCAACCCCTCGAGCCGACGCCGGGCCTGGTCGGACGCCTCAAGCGGACGCCACACCCAGTATTCGGCCGCCATCTCGGCCATCCGCACCCCGGATGTCTCCATCACATAGTCGTAGGGCTCGACCGCCACGACCGCACCGTCTTCAACGAACCGCCGGATAACGTGCCGCGTCAGGCGAGACAGACCTCTGAGGGTGAGCGCCGCCTCCCGATCGACCATGGTCGTCTCCCAGACGCCGTAGGGTTCGCCAATGTCGTCTGGAAGGCGCTTGAGGGTGTGGAGGTACTCCGACCGGAACCGGTAGGCGTTGCGCAGCGCCGGCTGCAGTTGGTAGCGATTGACTGGCCGCCCCTCGGCGGGCGCCGAGCGGAAATAGGCCGCGTCGACATGGCGAGTCACAAAGGCCCTAAAGCGCCGACCGAGCGCCATATGCTCGGTGGAGACGATCGCTGCATGCACTGCGTCCACGATCTCGACAGGCGCGTCCTTCAAGGCGTCGTCCACCGCGGTCCACTTGCGAGGGTCGAGCTCGGCCCAGGAGGGTTCGAAGGCGTCGAACGCCTGGGCGAGCGCCTCGACCGCGGACACCATCAACGCATAGGCCATCGCCGGATTGTCGGGCAGGCGGTGGAGCGCCGAAACATAGGTGCGCATCGCCCGCATCGTCGCGAGAAAGCGCTGGCGCTCTAGACTGATGAGCTGGTCGACGAAGGCCTCGAAGGCGAGGATGTCCTCCTCCAGAACCGCGACCACGGGGTCGAAGACCCGGGCCACGTAGCGCGACAGACCGAGCTCGCCCTCGCCACGGCTCGGCGTGAGGTTCCGAACGAGATCCCGATCGGGCGACATCAGAACCTCGAGGCCGAAGGTGACCACGATCGCGAAGTCGTCGAGGTAGGGCCTCATGGTGTGGGAGATCAGGAAGTCATTTCCCGACTCATGGCTCTCGATCCGCTCGTCCATCTCGAATATGACGGGATGGACCCCGTTCTCGGGCGTGGTGCTGAGGAGCGTCCCCGCCCGCGTCTCGATCTTGTGCTCGTCGAAACCGAAGCGGGCGTTGGTATAGAGAACGCCGCGCAGCCGATTGGTGCGCGACACTGCGCGCGAGAACAGTTTGCCAGTTGCGATCTGCAGCAATGTCTCGTCCCATTTCCCAAGGTGACTTCCTCGCAGGGGCGCTCGACAGCGATCCCGGTTCCCGGATGTCTCTTGTGCGGATCATCGACTCGATGGTTCACTCATTCTTGCCGTCAATGCTGATAGTCTGCACGAAGCCCTTCTCGCGGTTCTGATCATAGACCAAGAGCGCCAGGTCCGCCTTGGGCATCCACACGCGACCGACTTCCACGGCCAGGGACACCGGCAGGACGGGGAAGAGATGGATGACCTGCCCCTCGCCGTGCCGCGCCTTGATCGCATCGTAGAGTTTGCGCATGGCCACCCGGAAGGCCGATACGTCCTCGGGCCGACGCACGACGTCATTGCCGGGTTCCGGAATCGTCAGGGTCCAGAGGGCCGCGTTCGCGCCCATCACCTTCAGGATGCGCTCGTCGTTGACGTTCGCGCTCACGGCCAGCTTCAGGGCGATGGGCCCCTCTGCCTCCGGCGGCGCGGTGACCTCATAATCGAGCACCGGCCGGTCGCACTGCCAGCGCCAGGTCGCCGGTTCACGATGTCGCTGGTGTACGGTGACCGGAACGATATCGTACAGTAGTCGGCCGAGCTCGATCAGCAGGGGCTGCGGGGCCAGGGCGAAGACGCTCAGGTGCCGGATCTCCTGACGTTCGATGCGGCCGCCGATCCGCTCGGCAAAGAGCCGGCGCAGGTTCTTGTGCTGCAACGCCCAGTATTCCGGCTCGTCGTCGCGGTAGGCCTGGTTGATCAGTTCGAGGTCGATCGTCTGCTTGCTCGCCGGATGACGGTCCGGCGGCATGGCCGAGAAGATGGCCTGGGTCGACACCAGAGCCTCGTTGGAACCGATGGTCGCGCCGAACCGAAGGACGTGCGAGGCCCGCTCCTCGTCGATGCCCGTATTCGTCTCGATGCGGGCTTCATGGGCGTCCTTCATCGCCAGCAATACCTCTTCGGGGTGCTCCTCCGGCGCATCGGTGTCGACGAGCTTGTGGTGACGCGCGCACAGGATCATCAGGTTTTCGAGGCTTTTGGCGAGCAGCGGGGAGCGGACAGCGTCACCTCGCGGGCCGTCGACGCTGTCCGCAACGATGTGGGCGATGAACCCGTAGAGCCCGTCGCCCTTTCCCGCGATCAGGTCACCGACGAGGTCCTCGTTGCAGCCCCGATATTCGCATCGCCCGGCGGACCGCGCCCAGATCGCAGACTGGACCTTCTGCGGGATTTTAGTCTTGGCCATGTTCAGCCCCCGATAAATAGCGTCGTCGCGTCAAACGCCGACAATCGCCACGGCGCCGATCGGCGCGTCACGTTGAAAGAGATTGGCGCTCAGTTCGAACGCCCCGCGCTTCGCCTGCACGATCAGCAGGACGGCGAAGTCGATCTCGCGCTCGCCCTGAACCAGCCGCTCCATAGACAGGATGTCTTCCCTGCTGGGGATGGGCGGGTGGTTGGGATGCGAATGCCATTCTCCGAGATAGTTGAAGCGGCCGAAGTCCGATCCCGTCCGCGCGAAGAAGCCCGACAGGGCCTCGCGATGGTCGTCGACGGACCGAACGAAATGGGCTGCGTCCCCGACACGGCGATCCACTGTGAAGTCCATCAGGATGAAATGTCCGGGCTCGATCTGCTCGGCCATCATCACGCCCCCGATCTCCTTCTTGCCAGCGTATCGGACCTCATCGTGCAGGCGCCGACAGACGTCCATGGGCAGATCAAGCCTCATGGTCCGGCTCCCGGCCGGTCTCGGGAAAGAACTCTGCGGTGAAGGCCTCCAACTGTTGCGACAGGTCTTCGTCCTGGACCGGCCCCCACGTTCCCTCCGGAACGAGGGTGATCGGCCAGGTGTCGAACGGCGCCTCGAAGATCCAACCCGGCTTCAAACCGATGGCGTAGGCCGACTGGGGAAACAGGGTCGCCTCAAGCAGGAGGATATCCAGCGCCAGGCGGGTCATATGGCCCGCGATCAGGGTCACGTCCGCATCGTCGGCGATCAGGGGCGGCGAGGTCTCGTCCAGGGTCAGGCCGTACTGGACGTCGGCGTCGCCGACTGTCGGCAAGGCCTGACCTCTCTCGGCGCACCAGTCCGAGATCTGCCGGCGAGCGGCATGCGGCACGGGATCGAGGTCGGGACGCAGGCGCGCGATCAGGCCGCCGATGCCGCCTCCGAACACCTGACCCCAAACCAGAGGCTTGCGGTCGTTGCGGGCCACGGCGGCGCAGAGGTTAAATATCTCCGGGTCGGCCGTGGCGTCGATGATGACGTCGCATTTGCCGGCCGCGACTAGGGCCGCGTCCGTCGATCCGGAACTCTCCTGCCCGCCCAATGCGATGCGGTAGACCTTCACATCGGCTTTGACCGCCACCTCCTCGATCCGCGTCTTCAGCGCGTCGGGCTTGTTCAGCCCGACGCCGCGCCAGTCGAGCTCGTTGCGCACAAGATTGCCGGGGAAAAGGACGTCGCCATCGACAAGCACGAACTTGCCGACACCGGCGCGGGCCAATGAGGCGGCGATCTTGGAGCCGACGGAGCCACAGCCGATGATCGCCACGCTCGCCTTTGCGAGCCGCGTGTATTCGGAAGAGAGTCTGCCCTGCTCGGCGGGAACGGCCACGGTCGCATAGTCGTAGATGACCCGGTTGCCTTCTCCCGGCGACACCGAGACGAGCTTGAGGAGCCCGTCGCTTTCCGTAATGAAGATGAGCTCCTCGTCCGACTTCGCCAGTCTCGCCGTGGCGTCCTCGCGCTTCATCACCTCGACGAGGGCCTCGACGACATCGTACTCCGCCGTGACCGCCGCCCGGAGCGCGGGGGGCAGACGCACGAAGAAGCCCTTGCGCGTCCTCAGATCGGGGAGACCCGGCGTATCGGACCAGTAGGGCGTGTCCGTCCCGCCGATCCGGCTGGGGAAGGCCATCCACTTCCGGGCCGAGAGCTGCTCGACGATCTCCGCCTCCTGCGCTTCAAGGATTGGAACGGCGGCGAGCGCCTTGCGGGCGTCTTCCGAAACGATGAAGCGGTAGATGGCGCTACGGACCTGTTGCCCCATCGTGGTCCTGTGGGCGGTGGCGACGGTGGCGGTCTCGCCCTCAGTCGGCGCCTCTCCGGTCAAAAGCCGGAAGGCGCTTTCGAGCATCATCGCCCCAGTGAACGACGGCTCCCAGTTGTCGGTCCTATACTCGAGGCACAATTCGCCGCCCGCACCGTACTGGTGATCGGACAGCCGGACCCCGTCGCGCGGAGTGACCTGTGGCGGCATGTCCGGAAAATAGTTGGGATAGGTCAGGGTCAGCGGGACAGGCTTGCCCAGACGATCGATGTCCAGATCGCAGCACAGCCGCCCCTCCGACGTCAGCCTCCATGTCAGCACGGTCAACCAGCCGTGCTGTTCGGCGAGATCCGCGATCGCCAGTCTTTCGCTTCGCGCCCGGCTCGGCTGCGAGGCCCACCAGATCATGCAAAGCCCTTGGGGGTGCTGGGAACGCGCGGGGCCGAGCCGAACGAGGGCGCACTCGCCGCCGAAGCCCCGGTCGCACCGCGAAGCAGCGACCCGGTCCCTCTGACCCGACCCTCGGCCCGCTTGGCCAGCTCGGCACCCATCCGGGGCGTCAGGGCTTCCGCGATCAGGGTGCGGTTTTCCATGTTCGCGATGCGGCGGAAGTCGTCCCGCGCCTGGGTCAGCCAGTCGTAGAAGGCGCGTTCGCGCACCGGGTGCTCCGCCCATTTGTCGGCGAAATTCTCCATCGGGTCGCTGGGATTGCGGATCAGCGCCCGGCTCCGCTCGTCGCGCTCGATGTACCGGTCCATGCCCGACAGGATCGACAGCAGCGCCTCGGCGATATCCTCCTCGCCGTTATAGGCGTGGGCGGACAGGGTGGTGATGATAATGGAGATCGGGCAGCAATGGATTTCATCGTCCCTGAACATGATGTCACGGTGACGCTTGAGGATCATGATCGCCGCCTGCAGTGGCGTCCGCACTCGATAGTCCGGAATCTGCTCGACGGTCGCGTTGATCGACTTGGCCAACACCCGTTTGCGTTCGTTCAGGACCACCAGCATCCGGGATTTGAACCACTCAAGGTATCCCTTCGGGTTCGAGCGCGGCCAGTCGTCCGAAACCACGCTGTAGTTGTATCGCTCATTGTCGGTGATCCCGATCGCCGTCCCGGCCCAGCGGGCGTCGAAACGGCGTTCCTCCAGCAACTTGCGGACCTCGGCGCCGTTGGGGACCGCAGGCACGATGTCCATGTGGAATTGGGCTCCGTCGGCATAGTTCAGCGTCCAGCAACGCCGCCCCTCGCCCAGAGGCTTCACCATGTGCTGGGACTTGCGGTAGGCCTCGATCTCGTACCCGAGAAGCGTCTTCAGGCTCTTCTGGGACACGGTGTGCTTCGCGATCGCCTTGAACTCGCAGACCGCATCGACGTCGTATTCTTCTTCCAGGCTCAACGGCTTGATCACCGTCCCGAGACCGAAGGACCCTTGGATATAGACCGCCGGCGCATAGACCCCGATCGTGGAGGCCGGCCGGTTGAGCCAACGTCCCAGCGACAGATAGCTGTCGTTCGCCTGTTCGTAGCGCCCCTCGCTGATGTCCAGCTCGTCGACGAGTGCCTCGATGAAACGTTGTGATGATGTGCTCGCGGTCGCAGCCAAGGCCCCCTCCCAAGGTTTGTTTCTTGTTTTGTTCCTAATGTGAAGCTGTATTTGAAGCAAGCCGCACCCTGAGAGGGTCGTTCGAGGATGACTCAGGCGAAGCGCCTCCAGGGGCCGTAGATGGCTCTGTTTGCCGCCTTCGCGACGATGTCGAATGCCAACGTCGTCCAACTCACCGAGACCCGAGCCTAAAGCAGCCGTTCCAAATGTCGCTTATAATTCAGGAGCGGCAGTTCGGTGATGTCGGGAATGCGCCAGAAGCAAACACTGGCGTGCTGCCCATTAACGGACATTCGATGGCGAAGCGCTAAAGGTCTTCTTTGGACCGAGAGCTGAGATTAGCCGACCTAATACAGGTTCCGACTGATCTCTTCCTGCATTTCGGCGACTAGCCGCTTCGTCAGGTCATGATGGGCCTTGAGCTTAGGCCAAGCTTGTTCAACTACATGCCATTGATCAGGTGCGATTGACCGCTGACGTTCGGCGTCGAGCTCGAGCGCCCACGCGCTACGCACAAGGTCGCTGTAGGTCCGAAAGCTCTCCAAAAGTCCCATTGCCGTTGTGTACGCGGCAACGATCGACATGCGGAGCTCGTCCGTCTCGATGTGGCCCAGATGCCCGGCACCCGATCTATAGACCGCGAAATATTCCGTGGTCGATTCCCAGACCTGGTCCCAGTACTCGTCGGCCGGCACAGCTTCGATCACGCTCCCGACGTTGACCATATAGGTCGCCCAAACGGTATCCATCTCTGTCCCGAGGGCCTTGAGGAAGGCGCGCAGCGCTTCTGCATCCTGGACCTTTCGGCGCTTCTCTTCGCCACGCTGCTGCATCATCACACCGGCTAGCGTGAAGGCTCCGCCAATAACGGCACCGCCGAAGCCGATCGCCGCGCTGAGCAAGTCGCCGCCTCCGTTTCCTAGTGATATATCGACCCCCATGAGTGTTCCCGATCAACTCCGCGCTAGAATGCAAGCTACACGCCCCAGCTTGAGCTGCGCGTCCTATTCCTGACTGAATCTGCCGTTGGCGCAACCTGCGCGGCTCGGCACACTCAGCGCTTGTCGTGCCGACCGTCGGGCTGCGGGTCGGCACTGCGCCACAAAAGCGGACGTTTTATTCATTCCGGAAGCGGGCCTACGCAGGCTAGTTCTGGTTCTGGCAACTTGCTAGCGTGGTTGCAGTTGACACCAATCTGCCGCGACCGTGTCACGGTCTCAGTTTCGGAAGCGCCAACCCACGGGGGCTTTGGCAAGTCACCATTTAATGTGTGCTTATTGGTTACTACGTGGTCGAAGCGATCAATCCAGCGGATCGTATTCCTTGCCAGCGGCTTCAGCCACCCGACGCTTCTCTTCTTGGCGCTCAGTATGAATCCGCGCCCGCTCTTCGAGAGCAGCGACCGCGTTCTCTAGCGTCTCGGCATGATTCCCGCCGATATCCGGATACCGAAACGGTTCTACGCCGATATCGTCGCGGATATCCTTGGCGATCGTCCAAGCCTCCCAGCCGATCCTCGCGGCACCCTCGGAGAAGATTTCTCGCGCGTCACTCTCATCAGTCGCAACGTATTCAAAGTGGCCCTGCACACCCTGATGTCGGATTTCGACCCGAAGCTCGATGTCCCTCGCCTTCATCATCTCGCGCGCGCCGAGGAGTTGCCATTCGATATCGGCAGGCCACTCGGGGAATGTCGGCGGCGACATGGCCCCTTCGGCGTCGTACTCGCCGTTCGCCCAGATCGTCTCTGCACAGCTCCTGGCGAACCCTTCCAGATGCCGGGCGACAAGGGCTTTGGAATAGTTCTCCCGCGCCTGAAGCTTAGCGTTATCTCGGTCTCTCGCGGCTTGTTCGTCTTTCAGACGGTCTGAGCGCGTTGTTTTGGCGAGAAGAAACGCCGTCACCGTCTGGATGATCCCTCCGACGACAACCCCAGCCAAGGCGGAGATGGCAGGCACATACTGCAGAAAGGGATTTACCGGAGTTGTGGCCATACCGCGGTTCTGCGTTTCAGCCTGACAGATCGCAAGTGGAAAGTACCGACTGCTTGGCCATCCGTCACGGTTGCGCCAAGAGCGCTCATCGTTATCACGCCTGGAAGCCGACCTTCGTTGGAGGCCGCCGCCAAGTGTGGGTGTGAGAGGCCGGCAGCCTGCACCTCCCCCTTGATCAATCTCTGTGATCCTGCTCAGTCGCAGGCGCTAAACTTGGGAGCCGGCCGTGCGGATTGCGAAGCGTTCCACTATAGCGGCGACGGAGGCCACCCTGGCCGAAGTCGAGGCGTTCGACGCCCCCCTAGTCCTGCCCAGTAACCTTTTGCACACCGGCATCGGTGCGGAAGCCGCGCTCGTCCAGGCCATTCTGACCTGGGCTCGCCGATCCAGTGCCAAGGTCGAGACTTGGGCGGACTCCGAGGAGCAGGCGACGGAGCTGGTCCGCAAGCTGCCAGGCTTGGTCGCGGGGCTAAGCGGTCATGCCATCGAGGACTCCAAAGGGCACGACAGGACAGCGGCTGTGAGGGCCGTGGCCATCGAACGCCTCGACCTGCTCCAAGGCATTAGGCCTCAGGACGCCTATCGCGGCCAGACCGTGGAGGTGGTCTGCGCCGACCACCTTGGCCTCGGTACGCCCTATCTGCTCTACACTCCAGACCCTCGCGGCGGACACCGGCTGCGCACGCGCGAGAATTTCCGGAGCCTCGCCGCATGGCTGCTCACACGGATTCTCCGGCGGACCTACCGCGCCCACTTCGACGCCCAAGCCGACGAGGCCTTGGGTGCCATGCTCTATGAGGTGTTCAAGAACACCGAAGAGCACGCCCTCCATGATCATGCCGGCGATCTCTTGCCCCTCTCGGTCCGCGTCCTGAGCGCAAAGCACCATTCGAGCTCGCCGGATGACTTCGACCGGATCACCCAGGGCTTTGGGCCTCTACAGTCCTACTGCCGCTCGTTGGAGCCGCCCTCTGGAGGCACCCACGCCCACTTGTTCGAGCTCTCGGTCATAGACGCTGGCCCCGGCTTTGCCAGCAGCTGGACACGCACATCCACCGAAACGCTGACCCTCAAGGAGGAGGAGAAGGCCGTGCGGGACTGCTTCGGCGTCGGGAGCACCAAGGGGGCGGAGCGTTTCGGACAAGGCCTCCCCCACGTACTACGCCTGCTCGAGAGGCAGAAGGGGTTCCTCCGACTACGCACCGGGCGCCTCTCGTTCTTCGTCGACTTCGCCTCCGAGAACCCGATGGACGGACGCTCCCTTCAACGCCACGATCCGCCAGATGGCCAAGGTTGGTCCTTGGTCGCCGGCAGCCTGCTTACCCTCCTTGTCCCGATGAGGCGGCCATGAGAACCTTGCACTCTCTGAGGCTGGAGGTCCGCCGAAAGGTGCGTTCCCAAGACGTGCTGTTCATTTTCAACGCCCTCGAGACGCTGCGGGTGGAAGAATTTGGCACCCTGCTGGAGGACGAAGTCGAGGCCAACCTTGTGCCCGACCAGGTGATCCTGGTGGTCCGCGAGCCTATGTTCGCGCAGACGTTCGAGCTGCTCTCCCAAGACCCACAGGTGACGACGGCCCTCGCCCGCCTAGGCGGACGAAGCGTGGTGACCCTAATCGGCTACAACCTAAAGGGTGAAGAAGCCTCGCGACGCACGCTCGGCGGCAACACCCCAGCGCTTAAGGTCGAGCTGAAGGATATTCGCAGGCGCGCCTTAGCGGCGATTTTCAGCCACCGCCACGGCTTCGTGGAGTCTACGTCGACCTATCATTTCGAGAACCCGTCCGGCCGCCACTCCGACCGCTTCATCAGGGTGTCCAACATCCTTACCCAAGGGGCGGAGATCACTTTCATCGCCTTCTGCGCACTGCCCATGATCCCCGACGATGTGCGCCAAGCCTATATCGACACCCCTGCTCTATTCACCGTGGTGGCCGCCATCAACGAGCAATGGCGTTCGTTCGACCGTGAGGGGTTGCTGGTCGACAACTTCTCCTCCTACGCGGGGGCCAAGGGGGCGGAGTTCGACACCGAGAGGTCGTTCGTACTCATCTCGGCCTCCTCCAGCGGGTCCTTGGCGAATGAGTTGACGGGCCTGCGCGGGTTCCCGGCTCGACAGGTCGTGCACCTGCTCTTCCTGGGTGACAACGCCGCACAACATACGGTCGTCGGCGACCTCCAGCTCGACGCGCTGCTAAATCCAGACGGTGTTACAAGGACGACCGTGTCGACAGCGAACGATTGCGTGCCCTGCCGAAACGGCTCGCACGCCATCAAGCTCCAAGGCGACCAGTTCGAGTTCGCGGGTCCCCAGCACGACTCCCTGCTGATCAAGAGTGACGACAGACCGCCAGGTCTCGACGGTCTGATGGCTCGCCTTGCAGGAACTGGTGTATTCGCTGTGGGTCTCGGCGCTAGCGGCAAGCCGCCCCGCCAATTCGAGGTGTCCGCCACGCAGCTGATGGCCGCGGTGCCCTTCCTGGAGCGTCTGGACTACGCGGCGCGGCGATCCATCCCGGCGAGAACAGGCCACATCATCGCGGCCGACCCGCAATCCGAAACTCTTGCCCACCACATCAGGGCGACGGCAGCGCCGCAGGCGAAGGTGGTGGCCCGTGAGGCGATCGATGCCGAAGTCGATAAGACGTCCGACACCGCCATCGTGATCGTCGCCACGGTCATAGAGAGCGGTCGGACCCTGCTGGACTTGAGCCGGGACCTGAGGAGCATCGCCCCCGACGCGCCGCTCACCTACCTGGTTGGCCTCTCCAAGGGCACTGGCGATCCCGGCCGGTCGTCGCTCGCTGCCAGCCTGAGGAAAACGCACAATCCCTACCCCTATGAATTCCTCGCCATCGAGGAGATCGTCCTCCCGGCCTCGAGCAGCCACAACGCTTGGGCCGCTGAGGCGCAGCTCCTACAGCGAGCTTCTGCGTCTAGGGTCCCGGCCCCCGTGGCGGCCTTGGTCAAGGCGCGCCTCGACCGGCTCAGACGGGCTTCGGAGGCCCTCGCGGACGACCTCTTCCTCGGTAACGGCTCGGATCGGTCCCTGAAACTGCAGCCAGGGTTCGTGTTCTGGCCACGGGGATTGCCCGAAGGGGATCACACCCAGGCCGAGGTCTATTTCACCATCGCGTCGGTCCTGCAGCAGCTGCGCGCCAACGCGGGTAGGGGCGGCAAGCCCGGCAAATCGGCGATCCGCACCAACTGGTTCCAGCAGACCCTGCTCGCCCCGGGGAATTTCGGCCGCTTTAATGACGATGTCATCCAGGCGAGCATCCTACGGGCGGCGCTGCCGGCGGAGCTTAACTACCGGGATCGTCCTGAGGATAGCCGCGAAATGGGTCGATTGATCGCCCGCATTCTCAAGGCGGCGGGTGTGGATCGGGGCGGTGCCGCCGCTGAGTTCCTATTGGCCTTAGGGACACGCCGGCTTCAGCTACGGCGCGAAGACCTCGACATCGTCCTCAAGGTCGAGGTCGGGGGGATCGATCTGGTCCGATGGCTTCAAGGCGTCTGTGCGGAGACCCTTTCCGACGTCTGACGAGCAGGTGCCTGGGAAGCCGTGTGTGAAGATCAGGCGGCGGCTTCCATGGGTGTCAAGCGAGACACCATGCCCGAGCAGAACGCGTTTCGAAGGCTGTACGGAGCCCAGATCAACTAGCTGCTGGCGATCGACTAGCCCGCAGCCGCACCCTTGCACCAACAAGCTGGAAGCCGACGCTCCGAACGTCGCCTATGAGTCAGGTCCGGTCATTCGAGAGGCGCGCCATCCTCGCCGCCATCCTTCAGTAGTTTGAACTGGATGCGAAGGCCTGCAGCCCTAGTCGCCTCGAACACATCCGCTGCATATAGGACGCCGTCTTCGGAAAGCGTGATGGCTAAGAGTTCGCGAATGGATTGGTCAGCTTCTTCTGGATTGTCGTCGTAGCGGTCAAGGATCGCGTTGAGTTGCTCCGCGAGCCCTTCTTGGCTGTCTGGCTCGGGCGATGTGATCATTGATGTCCCGCCGGTTCATCTGATTTGTCCAATAGCGAACCCTTCGCGCTCTGGTCTGTTTCGGCGGTTAACGAAGAGCTGGGACGCTCGATCCAAAACTCCTTCACGTATTTGCATAGAAGGGCACCAGCGAATGCTAGGACGCCAGCCACAAGGGCGTACACCACGTCATATCGGAGGCCGCCTTCAGGCGTAGGGGGAAGCCAGAAAGCAGCGGCAAAACTCAAGATCGTTAGAGTGAGCAGACATGCAATCGCGAGGCGGTTGGGGCGCCTGGTTTCGCGCGGAGGGGAGAGGGCCAAGGGAGAAGTTGCCCTGAAATCCTCGGCTCCGGTGTCTGGCGCGAACGCTATCGCGCCTGCGTCTTGGAGCGCGGCGTCGATAGATTCGTTGACTAGCGACGGATCAGGCCAGCGATTGTGCAGGACGACGACGTTGTCCTCGTCGGTAGGCGTGTCCGTCATCAGCCGGTCGACCCCAAGACTTCCCGCAGCCGTCGTACTGCGTCCGCTTCTTCAGTAGGGAAGACCTCGTACAAACCCTTCACCAGGATAGAAGCCTGGGCCGCTGTGGGCTTGCGCTTCAGGTCGATCATCATGTCATGGACGACGGTGTGCAGGCGATGCATCCGGTCCCAGTCGATCGTGGAGCCATGGTAGAGCGGGCGGTCGCCAGGACCGCTCAGAAGCCAGATCGGATCGACCTGGAACTCTTCCACCAAGCGTTCGAGAAGGGCCGCCGAAGGGGTGATGCCGCCTTTCTCCCAACTCAAGTACGTGCGCCGAGGAAAGCCGAGCCGTTCCGCGAAGGCCGTCTGGTTGAGACCAAACAGGTGCCGAACGGCCTCTAACCTTCGGCCAATCCCCGCATGGCTTGTCTCTTCCGCAAAATTGGCGATATCGTGCACACTAAGCTCATAATTCAGCTAATCGGCAATTATGGTCATTGACGACAAAAAGCATGCGAAGATCAAGTCCGCCTTGGGTCTCAAGCGCATTTCCTTGTCCGATATCGCTCGGTCGCTTGATGTGACGCCTTCCACCGTTTCGATCGTCTCGCGGGGTTTTCGTCGATCGCGCAGGGTCGAGCGTGCGATCGCCGATGCGCTCGGACAAGCGCCAGAGGATGTCTGGCCGGATCGCTACGAAGGGCCGGCAGAAACGCCAGCAGTACTGAAGGAGCTACCGATGCCCTCTCCCTGATCGATCTCAGTCAAAAGACCGGAAACGAAAAAGCCCGCGCTCTGGAAAGCGCGGGCTCTTCGCGGGACGAAGCCCGAAGTCGTTGAACATCGACAGACGGACTCTCCCCCAAAGCGTCGGCAGCGTCAAGTAAACCCGCGCATATCCAAGCACGGGCATCGCCTTCGGCTGCCTGACGTCCGGTCCTCTCCGCCAATCTCGTGCGAGCCGCACGCCTATATCTGAAAGACCTCTATGTCCGCGATCCCTTCTGACGGGAGCCGCTTGAGCGCCTTTGCGCCTGAAACGAGCCGGCTATCCGCAAGCATTCCTATCCGCGCGCCGGCGCCTGGTCGGCTGATGCATGCCATCCATAGCGCTTTGGCCCAGCCAGGCCATGACGAACAGATCGTCGCCGGTAGGATTGTCCTGACGCCTGATGGAAGGCCCATCCGGAGTATAATTACCGGGCGACGGCATCAGGTGACGGGCAGCTACGCCAGTCGAAAGGCGGGCCGAGGTCTCGTGTTCGAGAGCATGAACGAGCACGACTTCTATCAAGAGTGCGAGGTCGATCCTTGCGTGATCGACTATCGTGCGCAGCCCTTTCGGTTTGAATTCGTCCTGGAGGGGCAACTCAGGCGCTACATCCCCGATTGCGTACGCCTGCTTGAGTGCGGCACCGTTGAAGTGGTCGAGATCAAGGGATGCAGTCGACAGCTGCAGGAGCCGGACTACGCGGCCAAGCTGGAACGGACCAAGGAGGTATGCGGGCTGCTGGGTTGGCGTTTCTCAGTGGTGTTGGCGGAGCAGATCCGAAGTCCGGCCGTCCGCCGCCGGAACGTTCTATTGATCCAGCAGGACCGATTGGCCGCCTTCGATGAAAGGCATGTCTATCTCGCTCGCAAGGCCATCGACGAGGCAGGTGGAGAGGCGCTGTTCGGCGAGGCGGCGGCCGCTATCGAGGGGCCTCCTAGGGGCGAAGCAATTTTGCGAGCTCTCATGGTGGCTCGCGTGGTTGAGATCGACCTCGAACGCCCGCTTTGCGCTGAAAGCCGAGTGCGCTTGCACCATCCGCAAGGGAGGCACGACGCATGAGCGGGTTCTTGAGACTGAGCCAGGGGGATCGCTGGTGCTTCAATGGTCAGGCGCTTCGATTTGAGGCGCGGCTTGGGGATGGCTTGATCCATTTCATCAGGGAAACGAGCGGCGGGCCTTTCCAGCTAGAGCAAGACGGCCTCATGACCCTTCCAACCGAGGAATGGGTGATGCAGGCCTACGGCTCTGGGGAACTTATCCGCATCCCGAATGTCCATGTTACTGCAGCCAGGCGCGCCGCTTCGGAGCGTGAGTATGATCCCGCCACGATCCAGAAGATGGATCCGGACGCGCAACGTCGAAGCTTTATCCTGCGCGGCTTTGACGCCATGGGCGTGGTCAATGGCAGCGAGGCGCGGGTGCGGTATGCCTTGAACCAGCTTTGGCAAGATCAGCCAATGCAAGCGGCGGCGTTCATCCAGCCCCACCCTCGCACGGTCATTCGCTGGCTTGGGCAGCGGGGCCGCCCGGGTGATCGACCGCTTAAGCAGATGGTCTCGATGCGAGGACGTGTGCCCCGTGCGCAGCGACTTCCGCCAATTCTGCATTCGCTTATGGATCGATATGCCGCTCGGTATTGGGCGAGCATGGGGCTAACGATCATCGACGCCTTTGCCTTGATGGCAAGCCGTCTGTTTCGATTGAACCGCTGGCGGGTGAGAGCAGGGCTCGATCCATTCGCGCTGCCCAGTACGGAGCTTTTTCGGCAGACGGTCCGTAAGAGTGAGACGCCAGCGGCGCTTGCGGCAAAGTGGGGGGTGAAGAAGGCTGCGAGCCGGTTCAAACCGGTGGAGGGGCAGCTTCATGCTGCACGCCTACTGGCGCTCGGCTGCATGGATCATACGTCGCTGGACACCATCGCCGTGCTGGACGCTGATTGGATGCTGCCGGTGGGGACGCCATGGCTAACCGTTCTGATCGATGTGAAGAGCAGGTGCGTGGTTGGTTTTTTTGTTGGCTTTGAACCTCCCTCCATTAACTCGGTCATGGAATGTCTCAGGCGGGCGAACCTTCCCAAAAGTGTCTATGCGGATAGGCGAGGTGCGCGTCAGAAGCTTGCGAGCATCTATGGGCGCTTCGACGAAATTGTCGTCGATAATGGCAAGGAATTTGCCGGCGTAGCGATGGAACACACGCTGGCGGATTTGGGGACGACTCTGCGTCTGGCGCCGGTGGCGTCGCCCCAGCACAAGGCGATCGTTGAACGCTTTTTCGGCACGCTAAATACCTTACTGGTACGTAAGCTTCCCGGCGCCAAACTTCCCATCCACACCATGCGTGAGCTTGGTTACGATCCCCAAGCAACGGCAGTGCTGACCGTTCAGGAGGTCGAGCAACTCATCTGGGAGGCGCTGGCCGTCTATCACCTCAATGTCCACTCCGGCATTGGTAAACCTCCAGCGCTGCAATGGGTCAAGGATGCGGAGGCTTACGGGATTGCCGTCTACGACAGTGCGAGAGAACTGGAAAAAATGCTGGGCGTGCCTGTCAAAAGGCAACTCAGCCGTTCCGGCATCGAGTTGCATGGTCTCCAGTATCACGACCCGGCTGCCGTCGGTGCTCTGCTGACCGAACTGGCTGTTGTTGCGCCCCAGAGGGAGCAGCGGCGCTCGGGGTCGATCACCTGCAAGGTCACGGTGAAATACAATCCCGCCAACCTGAATGAGGTCCAGGTCTGGCACCATCTGCAGAAGCGTTACGTGACCTTGCCCTGCACCGAGCCTGAGTATGCGCAGGGGCTGTCGCTTTGGCATCACGAACGGGTCAAGCAGTGGTCCAAAGAAGCGGGGCTTCGCTTCAGTTCGCTTCAGGACCGTCTAGAAGCTCGAGCCAGGATGATCGAGCAGGTCGAGCGTCTGGCTCCCGAGCTGAAGATGCGACAGAGACGTGCCTTGGCGCGGCTGCTGCACTCGCCGGCCAACAGGTTAGGCGAGGGCCTGGTCCCCGGGGTCGTCGAGGTGGAAATTGCGCCGTCTCGCCACGATGGCCTGGCGCCCATCATTCCGCAGGTGGCGTTGGCCTCAGAACGAACTGACGGGAGCGTTCGGCCTTCTCGCCCGCCCAGGCCGCCATCTCGGCCTAAAATAGTAAGGACGAGGAAAGCAAAATCGAACGATACGGCGCCTGCATTTTCATCCCGGCTCGCTGATGCACCGTGGAAGGAATTCGAATGATGGGGCGCCTGGATGCGACGCCTCAAACCGGCGAAATGATCGAGGACATGTCGGCGGCTGCCAATAAACGGGTAGCGGACATCGTGGCGTCCTTCCGCCAGATATTCATCCCGTACCCTCGCCACATCGAGTTTCATTCTCGATGCGACTATCTGGTGCAACTGGGCCAGGCGACCAAGGGGGCTCCGCAAAAGGGCATGAGAGTCCTTGCCCCGTCCGGTTCGGGCAAGACGACTGCTGCTCGAGCGTTCGCTGAGCTCATTGAGCGTCGATCACCGCCAACCGGGGAGTTCAAGCCGGTGCTGATGGTGTCTCTGGATCGGGCGACAACGGTGAAGAAGTTGTTCGGCTCGATCCTGGCTGAGTTCGGCGACGGCTTTTCCGATCGCGGCACGGAGCAGACGCTGCGCAAGCGGGTCCTGTCGTGCTTCGGACACTATGGAACGCAGTTGCTGATCATTGACGAAGTCCAGCACCTCAATTTCCGCAGCACTGCCACCAACGATGTCACCGACAGTCTGAAGTCGCTCCTGGATACGGGCGTCATCCCGATCGTCTTCATCGGGACAGAAGACGCGGAGGGCATGTTCAAGCGCAACCTCCAGCTCAACGGGCGCCTTCTGCCGCCTTGTGACTTCCTGCCCTTGCGCGCCACCGTCGCCGAAGATGCGGCCCTCTTCACCAGCTACTGGCGTCGGCTGGATCAGGAGATGGTTCAGCGCGGCCTGATCCGGCGTCCAAGCGGACTTGAGGACGTCGAATTTCTAGGGGCGCTGCACAAGGTTTCTGCTGGCGTGATCGGGCGTGTGTCTCGCTTGACGGAAGCGGCTCTGGAGATCGCTTGCAGGCGATCCGCAGACCGCATCGAACTCTATGACTTCATGCTGGGGACTGAGAGGTGGGCGCTCGCGCAGAACTTTGTCGAGAGCAATCCCTTTCGGTCGATGCTGAAATGAGCAGGCAGGCGCCCACCAGGGGAATGTTGGCGATTCCGCTGATCCCCGAGATGAATGAAAGCCTCCTAGGCTACCTGACGCGCGTGGCGGAGCGAAACGTCCTTGAGCGCCCAGCGGTCCTCCTGGAAGGTATTGCAAGTTGGCCGCCTAGCCAGCTTACAACGCAGCAGCAGGCCCAGCTGGCGCGCGTTCTCGGCCTCTGGCCTCGCCAGGTTAAAGCTTTGTTCGACAGAACATATCGATCGGGCCTGTCAGCAAATCTCGTGAGCCACGAGCGCCGGCGTGTGTCGCCCCTGATGCTGAAGCAGACAGGTTGTGACCAGGCGCTTTGGGCCGTGAAGCCGCTGAGCTGTTGCTGCGTGTCCTGGCGCGAACTGATCGATGTTTGTCCGCACTGTGGGCAAGCGCTTCGATGGGGGCACTCATATCTCACAAGATGCCAGTCCTGCGAGGCGGATCTCACCACTGTCGAAACGCGTGCCGTCCCGCTCGAACTCCGAACACCACTTCGCGCAGCTGCTCGGCTGGCTGCCGGGGCTATGCCCAAATGGGATGCCTTAGGTTCGTCTCTCCACCCAGATATCTCCGCCTTAAGCCCAGCAGAAATATTCGAACTGGCGGTTGTGTGCGGCCGGGCTGCGGCGCCCAAGGGACAGAAGGGCCTACGGTCAGATGCACGGGGCGTTGGCTATGAGGACCTGGCTGCGGGATTAAAGCTAGTCCTCGGCTATCCCAAAACCTTCAGAACCATAGCCGGCAGTACAGACAACGCTGTCGAGCGTCCATTTTTCAGGATGTTTACGGCCGGCGCTTTGAACCGCGAAGGCGAACTGAAGCGCGTGATGGCGATCATCAGCCACCTGGCTCCCGAGAAACGTGGCGTACAACGCCTGAAAACCGTTCGCATCCAACAGGGTCGTCTCACTACGACGGAGCTTGCTGCAACCTTGGGAGTGGAGAAGGCCCGCATACCGCAGATGGTGCAAGCCGGGGTGTTTGGCCCTCGATCGCCGCGGGGGCGCGAGCGTAGCTATGACTGGTTTTCTGCTGACGATGTGGGGAAGGCGCAAGCGGTTATGGCAGATCGAATGTTTGCCTCGACATGGGCCAAACGGATCGGCCTCAATCCGATCGACGTCTGTCAGCTTGTAGGAAGCGGCTTGGTGAAAGCTGCCGCCGATCCGATAACGACAGCCATTTTTCCGGCCAAGCTGCAAATCGACACGCAAAGTCGAGTTGAGTTTGAGGCAGACGTTCTTGCTCGTGTGCAGTTCTCGCAACCCTGCGAAGATTGGGTTTCTATTCCCAGGGCATTCACGATCATCGGAGGTTCCCACAAGCCATGGGGTCCGGTGATCCGCGCGGCAATAGGCGGATCACTGCCGTATGGCTTGCGGTGCTTCGAAGGCGCTCGACTGAACTTCCGGCGCCTTCATATCCATAGGTTTCTCGTTGAGGACATGCGTAGAAGGGGCGTCTGCGGGATGCCCCAAGTCTATAGCGCTTCGCCGGCGTGCTTCGGAGCGCATCACCCCGAGGCGATGACTCGTACTGAGGTGGAGACGTATCTGAATTGCTATCCGGCGGAGGTAAGCCGGTTGGTCGCTATGGGAGAGATCGACGTGATTGCTCTCGATCCCATGATGGCGCGTTCGTCCTCCGTGGAGAAGTTTGGAGCGAAGTACATAAGCATGCGCGAGATGGCGGAGCTTTACGCCATGCCGCCCATCCTAGCGCGCTTCATGATGCTCGAAGCGGGTGTGAAGAGATCCAAAAATGGATTCTGGAAGCGAGCGGATCTCCGAGGAGGCGCAGTGTTCCATGCCCTGATATCCAAACAACTGATCGTGGGAGTCTGGGAGGTGGAGGGGGCGTCGAATGCTGTAGAACAAGCAGGATTTGATCGGTCTTTAATGAAGAGATCTTTCTCGCGCCTCGTGTTTGAAAGGCCGATGCAAGAGTGTGGGACGAGCTCTGTTCAGCAATCTTGAGACTCGGATTTGTCAAAAAGGCCGCCGGCCGCTGGGGTTTGAGGGGAGGGCGATGGGCGGCGCTCCAACGGCTGACCTTGTCAGCGGAGGGCTCTCGGCCTCATTTTGAGGCTTTCAACGTGACGTTTGAAACTCGGCGTCGTCCCCCCATACGCTCTAGCTGCACATAGACGTCGATGGTTGACCGTACGTAGTGGATCACGTCATCACGCTTGAGCCGCGTGCCGCCTTGCAGCACCAGCAGGGCGATCTGCTCGACGGCCCGCTCGGGGCTGTCGGCATGGACGGTTGACATCGAGCCTGGATGACCAGTGTTGACGGCCCGAAGGAAGGTGTAGGCTTCAGGCCCGCGTAATTCCCCCAGGATCACCCTGTCTGGCCGCATGCGCAGCGAGGCGTTCAGCAGGTCTTCTGCTGTGACCGCAGCCTCGCCCAGGGCGCTGCGCGCCGCGAGCAGGCCGACCGCATTGGGATGGCGCAGATGAAGTTCGGGCGTGTCCTCGATGAAGATTAGGCGCTCCTCGGTCGGAATCTCTCGCATCAGGGCGTTGAGGAAGGTTGTCTTGCCGGTGGAGGTGCCACCGGAGATCAGGACGTTGCGCCGGCCTTTGACGGCAGCGGAGAGCAGTCCGGCGACGTCGCCGTACGCCAATCGCTCCTGAAGAAGCGCGTCCAGGTCCGAGGGATGGCCGACTGCGCCGAGTTGTGTGTTCTCGAAGGCACCGGAGGCGACGTAGTCGTCCAGGGTCAGGTTCGACGAGACGTGCTTGCGGATGGCCAGAGCAATATGGCCCCGCGTCGCCGGCGGGATGATGATCTGCACCCGTTCACCGCCGGGCAGAGCAGCGGACAGGATCGGGTGTTCGCGATTGACGCCCTGGTGGGCGTAGGCGGCGATCTGACGCGCGAGGCGCATGAGCACGTCATGGGTGAGGTCCGCGACCTGGTGACGCTCAATCCCGCCGCCCAGGGTTTCCGCCCAGAATTCCCCGGGGGCATTGACGTAGATATCGGTCACGTCGTCGCGGGCGAGGATTTCGGCGAAGGGCACCAGATAGCTGTGCAGATAGACCTGGCCGTCAGGAAGTGGGCGAGTCACCGCTTCACCTCGCCCGATGGGAATTCCAGATCGCGGGCGACGAGCGCTGTGACCCGGACCCCGGCGTCTACACGAAGGGTCGGCTGGGGCCGGGACGGCGTGGCCGAAGCGGCTGCGCCTTGAATGGCGCCCGGCAGGGCGACCACGACGGGTGCATCCCGGCTGAGACTGCGTCCGGCCAGATTGGCGCCGACGTTCAGGGTGGTTTGCAGCAGGGCGTCGCCGAAGCGCGCGATGAAGTGGTTGTTGACCCGACCGGGAATGCCGGCGCGACCCTGAATGTCGGCGGCCGGTGAGGCGAGGGCCATGGTGACGCCGTCCGGTCGGACGAGGCGGGTCCACTGGACGAGGGCCCGCCTTTGGCCGGCGGCCATGTCGGCCTGATACTCGCCGAACAGCCGCGTGCCGCGCGGGATGAGGACGCGGCTGCCGTCGAACCCGGTCACGTCATGAGAGACAATAGCCCGGACATGGCCGGGTCGCGTGGAGTCCAGCGCGGTCTCAAGCACCGCCTGGATCAGCGTGCCCTGCGGGACTGTCGTGGCGTGGCGATCGAGCCGTGTCGCCTGGACCAAACCGTCTTCCGCCTTGGCCATCGTCCCGGCGCTGTCAGGGTTGGAGATCGTCGCCGATCCCGTGGTGGTGTCGATCACCAGAACCGCGCTGTTTGAGGCGGATTGCTGAGGAGGGGACGTCATCGGCGACGACGATGAAGCCCAGGGCGGCGGCGCGTAGTTGGGCGGCGGAGGTTGGGGCGTGAAAGGCGAAGCCGGCGGCTGGGGAGACGCCTGTTGCAGCGGCGAGGTAGCCGTCAGGATATCCGACGTCCCGGAAAGCGCCGGCGCCGGTGGAGCCGGCGGCTCGGGGATAATGTAGAGTGGCGGAAGGGCTGCCGACATCTGCATCGCATCTGCGGTTCGGGCTTGCGTCGTCGGCGCGGTCAGGGCGCGGCGCTGGGCGTCCAGAACGCTGAACAGCAGGACGCCGCCCAGAACAACGCCGCCGACAAGCAGCCAGACGGGGGCGCCGCCGCCGCGTTTGGCGACGATGGGACGGATGTCCGTCGCATTGCCTGCCTGAAGGCGGGGATCCTTGACGTGGGCGTTCACCGGGCGGACCGGGGGGCGATGCGATTGGCGCGCGCAGTTTGGCGCTCCAGCCGGAAGAGCAGCACGGGATGGACGGCGTCCACCACATAGCGCCCGTCGCGCATGTGACCGGCGAGAAGAACTTCGTCGCCGCGCTCGTCGATGGCGAAGACTGCTGGAAGCAGCTGTTGTGCACGCCACTCGACATAGGTCCGCACGCCGTCGTCGCTGATCGCGTCGGGACGCAAGGCTCGAGCGCCGCTCAGCCTGTATCGGCCGGCTTGTACGGCGGTGGCTTTGGTTGCGTCTTGGGAAAGGCTGTCGGGATAGGCGAAGCGCACTGTGTAGGGCATATCGCCCGTCGGGCCATAGGTCGCCGACAGCTCGAAGCTGTAGACGCGCGCGTCGGTGATGACCGTCATATTGGTCACGCCGTTCGAACGCAGCGGCTTGAGGAAGAGGGCGTCGCCGCGGCGGTTGAGCGTTGCCTGCCAGGCCTCGCTGTCGCCGATGGCGACATTCTCAACCCGCTCATCGGGACTGAAGATCAAGGTCATCTGGTAGTTGGCCGCCGCCGTGAGGCGCACGACCTGGGCTGGATCGTAAGGGATGACGCGCAGGCGCGGATCGTTCGGGGCTTGGGCTGACGCCTCGATGGGGGCAGGGGACGTCTGGGCCGTTGCCGGGGCGCCGATGAGCAGGGTCAGCAGGAAAGCGAGATATTTCATGGCGTTGCCTCCCCCGGGGCGTCGACCTGGACGTCTTCCGCCTCGATAGGCGTCCCCTGCTGGATGTCGCCAGTCGTTACGGCATCCACCGGGACGAGGGCCTCGGGATCGCGCCGGTACTTCAGCACCTGGAAGCCCAGCGGGTTGAGGAAGCGGTCCTCAGCCGACATGGGCTCGCCGGAGAATCGATAATCGACCACGGCCACCCAGGGGGCGGGCGAGTGATGCGGACCGTCGGCGTCGCGCCTGACGGTCTCGAAGCGAACGAGCGCGGACCGGTCGTCCAGGCGCGACACGCTCTTCACGCGCGTCTCGATGACGGAGGTGCGGGGGTAGCGCGTCAGCGGGCTGTCGATGTTGGAGGCCTGCATCAGGGCCAGATAGTCGGAGCGCGCCTGTTCCGCAGACCATAGCCCGACCTTGCGATAATCGGTCTGGAGGGTGGCCATGTCGAAGCCTTCGCGGGCGATGACGTATTGAACCAGCATGGACTGGACCAGGGCCTTGTCCGGCGTGATCTGACCGGGATCCAGCGGTTTCAGCGCCTGAACGAAACCGGTCGTGCGATCAACCATCAGGGTATAGGGCTCGACCGTCTTCAGCGGCATCAGCACGATGAGGGCGCAGGCCTCGGCCACGGCGACGGCGGCGGCCGCGCCCGCCACGATCCAGGCGATGCGACGAGACTTCTGCAGGCCGGTGATCTTGTCCGTCGCCCAGCTCCCGGCTTCACGATAGTAGGCGTCGAGCGCCTCGCGACTTGATTTCTTCATGAACGACGGTCTCGAAGCACGGCGCTGACGGACTTCCGCGGTCGGGTGCGACGCAGGGCCTGACCAGTGGAGGGAAGGGCGAATTCGTCGCCGGTGTTGAAACCGCCGCCGGGCGAGCGCCCCGCGGAGATGGCGAGGGTTGTCGACATGGGGAGCGAGTTAGCCCGTTCGCGACGCTGCGCCGTCATCAGGGCGCTGGCGACAGCCTGGGCGCGGGGCGCGGTGTGCTCCGGCGCCGTCCGCTCCGCGGGCGTCGGGATGGGCTGAGGCTCGGGCCGTACAGGAACCGGCGCCTGTGTTTTCTTCATCTCGTCGCGTTCTGCGGGGACGTGAACGGTGAAGGCCAGACGCAGGAGGATGCCAAGCGATCCGAACAGAGCGAGAGCGAAGGCCAGACAGAGGACGAGAAGCTCCATCGGCGCGGCGGCGGCGAGGGCGTTGCTCTGGCGCAACTGGATGACCTGGGCCAGCCAAGGCTCGAGCAGGGCCAACTGGACGCCCAGCACCATGGTCGTGGCGACGGAAGCCAGCAGGGCGAAGACCAGGGCGCGAAGCCAGCCGACAAAGAGGCCGCGGGCCATGTTGAACAGCAGGAGACCCGCGAAGAGCGGCGCCAAGGCCAGCAGCACGCCGGCGGTCAGCCGGACGGCGGCGAAGGCGGCGATGGTGCTGGAAAGAAAGAAGACGCGGGCCCAGCCCAGGGCCGGATTGTCGGCGATGGGCGTGCGCTGAGCGGGCTCGTTCGGATTGCTCGGCGGCAGGACGGCGAGGTCGTCGCGCCCTGTGCCGTAGTTGATCAGACGGATGATCGAGGCGTCGGCGTCCTGAAGTCGATTGACGAGGTCGCTGTCTCTACCGGGCAGCCCGGCGGCGCGGCCAAGCGCCGCGCTGAGTTGCGCCGGACCCTGTACGACCACGTCGTAGACGACGGTGCGATAGGCGGGCCAGCTGGCGGCGATCGTCAGCACCACGCCGATCTTGACGACAGCCATCACCCCGTCGCGGATCGTCGGCGTTTGCCCGAGCATCATCCGCAGGCCGAACAGGGCGACGAAGATCGTCAGCAGAGCCGTCAGCGCGAGGGCGAAGGGCGAGCCGGGATCGGCCAGGGCCTGGTAGCCGCCTGCGCCGATGGTCTGCGCCTGGCAGTCGATGTGGCGCAGCAGGGTCGAGAGGAAGGCCTCGCCGGTCGAAAGCCTGGGGCAGGTCGCCATGGTCAGGCCCGCTCCAGCAGCGCGGCCATCCAGTCGGCAGGTTCATCGCCGACCGAGGCCCGAATATCGTCCAGCAGCCGCACTGACCGCTCGCGGCCGGACAGGATGGTCAGGATGTTCTTCTCGCCCGACAGGTCGAGGCGAACGACGACGCTTTCGCCACCGCGCTTGATCAGGAAGCAGTGAGCGCTGTCCGGCAGGGTGCGGATCAGGTCGTACTCATGCGGCGTCAGGCCGAAGCCCCCGATATAGTCCTCGGCGCGCGCCTTGGCGTTGACCATGAAGATCTGGGTCGCGGCCTGTTCGATGATGGCGCTGGCGATACGGCTTTCCAACGCATCCTGGGCGCTCTGGGTGGCGAATCCGACAATGCCGTTGCGCTTGCGGATCGTCTTTTCCCAATCCTTGATGCGCCGCACGAAGACTTCGTCGTCCAGCGCCTTCCAGCCCTCGTCGACGACGATGATGGCGGGCGAGCCGTCGAGCCGTTCCTCCACGCGGTGGAAGAGGTACATCATGGCCGGGGTGCGCACGGCCGGATCGTCGAGCAGCACCGTCATGTCGAAGCCGACCGTCCGTACTGACAGGTCGGTCAGGTCGTCGGAGTTGTCGAACAGCCAGGCGCGTTCGCCGTCGCCCCACCAGGGGCGCAGGCGCGACCAGAGATCGCCAGCGTGAGGGCGATGCCCGCCGCGGAACAGTTCGACCAGATGCCTCAGGCGACGGTGCGCGACGGGCTGGTCGTAGCTGGCGCTGACCGCCTCCCGGATCCGCTCCAGCTCCTCGAGATCGACGCCGCCGGCGAGCTGACTGAGCCAGTCGACCAGGAAGCCGCGATTGGCTGGAGTGTCTTCGAGCTGCAGTGGATTAAGGCCCGAGGCCTGGCCGGGGCGCAACTGGTCGTAGCGACCGCCGATGGCGCGGATGAAGAGTTCCGCCCCCCGGTCCTTGTCAAAGAAGATGATGCGCGGATCCAGCTTGCGCGCCTGGGCCAGCAGGAAGTTGAGCACGACCGTCTTACCTGAACCCGACGGGCCGATGACGGTGAAGTTGCCCAGGTCGCCCTGGTGGAAGTTGAAGTGATAGGGGCCGGCCGCCGTCGTCTCCAGCAGGGTGACGGCGTCGCCCCAGTGGGCGCCGGTCGCCTGGCCTGTGGGGAAGTTGTGGATGCTGGCGAGGCCGGCGAAGTTGTTGGTCGACACCAATCCGCGTCGCGCAATGTATTTGAAGTTGGCCGGGAACTGGGCCCAGAAGGCAGGCTCCAGCGCGATCTCCTCGCGCACGGCCACCACGCCCATGTCGGCCAGGGCGGCCGTGACCTCGGCCACGCCCGCATCGACGGCGGCGGGACTGTCGCCGCGCACGGCGATGGTCATGTGATGTTCGCCGTAGCCGGCGCGCCCGGCGGCGACGTCGTCCTTGGCCTGGGCCAGTTCGCCGCGCAGGGAAACGGCCTCGTCCTCGGCGGAGCGCATGCGCCGAAGCGCCAGGTTCATGCGTTCCAGCGCCGCCTGCCGCTCCACGAAGGCGAAGGACTGGGTGACGGTCAGCTCAAAGGGCAGACGCATCAGCTCGTCGAACATGCCGGGCGCGCTATAGGCCGGATAGTCCTTGATCGAGACGATGCCGAGGAAGCTGCGCGGCAGATGCCCGGCGGCGGAAAGCTCCACCGCCTCCTGGCCGAAGCTCACCCGGCGATAGGGCAGGTAGGCGCCCAGGTCCTGGCGCGGCAGCAACACCGGCCGCTCTTCGCCGTTGTAGAGCGAGGACAGGAACTCCAGCGGTTCCGAGCAGGCGCCGTTGGGCGTGTCATAGGCGCTCAGCAGGTGCGGCTCGTATTCGCCCAGGGTTGCGAGCAGGGCGTCGCGGCCAGCGTTCAACTGGGCCAGTTCATAGGACAGGCTGGCGTCCGGCGCCTGGCCGGCGCGCGTGACCCAATTGCGGATCTGGTCCGCGAAACCGATGCGGCCCTGAAGCGGGCGGCGGACCAGGGTCAGATAGAGATCGTTGACGAAGAGCTGTTTCGCGCCCAGCCGGTCAGCCCAGCGGTGGCCGAGGCTCTGCGAGAAGGCGTCGGGGTAGTCGGCGTCGAGGTCGATCTCGGCGCGCCGCCGCACCACGTGGTGATAGAGGGCGAAGCGCGAGGTCCCGATGGCGCGCAACATGGCGTCGCGCAGGCTCTTGCGATAGTTGAGCTCGCTCGTATCCGCCGTCTCGAACAGCAGGCCGCGCAGGCGGATGGTCTGCAGCAACAGGCCGTCGCGTGTCTCCAGCGTATGGTCGTCGACGTGGCGCGCGTAAGGCAGGTGCGACCCCGCCGCCTGTTCGCGCTTCACCGTCTTCGCCCCCTGGCTCAGGGACGGTAGGAGTTGCATCGCCAGATCTTGTGATTGCGAACGCGCGGGCATTTACCGATCCGGGCCAGCCACAGGTCGATGATGCGCGGCTCGCGCAGGCACAACAACACGCCGACGCCGTGGATGACCAGGGCGAGCGGCAGGACCCAGATCGAGCGAAACACCAGGAACAGCTCCACCGCGATCACGGCGTTGATGATGAAGTAGCTGTAGGTGACGCCCGCAAACATCTGCGGTCGCGTCAGGGCCGTGAACAGGGGCGCTCGGTCAAGCTGATCCAAGGCGTCAGCCTATGACGCCGGCGGTGGCCCGGATGCCGGTCACGATGCTGGCCGCACCGAACAGGATGAAGCAGCCCAGGATGACGACCGCGCCATGACGCCAGTTGATCCGACCGCTCAGCATCAGCAGGCCTACGCAGGCGACGGCGATCACGGCCACGACCGTGGCGATGGTGCCAAGCAAGGTGCCCTGGAGCCACTGAACCGCAGAAACGATGGGGCCAGAGCCGCGCGGGTCGGCAAGGACGACTTGGGCGTGAGCGAAGACAGGCGCTAGGAGTGTCGTCACAAAGAGGTAGTTTCTTAGTATTTTCTTGAGCATATATTTTGCCAATGATTGCTTAGCCGTAATGTTGAGTAGGGTAAATCGTAATCCGCGCCAACCACTCTATATTTGTACTTGTATAAAATTAGTACATGTTGCAATGAACTAATCTTTAAGTTTGGATAAAAATTCAAATATTGATTTTACATCGGTTTTCCATTCTGAAACTTGAAAATTATCTTCATTTTCATATTCGTAATTCTTGCTATTTTTTATGTTTATTCGTTCTTGATCTACACTCAAAAGCCGACGCGGAACTATCTCTTGTCGGATCGAGACTTCGTTATCTTTTGTATTGGCAACCCAAAGTGTAGCTCCATTTTTTTCTAATGAAGTACAAAATGCTGCAGGCATTGATTGTGTTGCAATTTTCTTTGCAGCCGATTTCCAGTTCTCGATGTATTGGCTCCTATTCCATTCCGTAGAGTCTGATCGAAATGTTTCAGAAAAATTTCCAATCAGGATTGTTCCCAGCATCCATCGCTTCTGATCAGGTAATTTATTGTCAAAAGACAGCGAAAACATCTATTGCCCCAATCGTGTAGTTAAATTTTGATTGTAGGTGCCTGTCCGGTGGAGCCGGCCATCTCGCCCAATGCGGAACATTTTCCAGTACCCACCAATGTGAGAATCTGCGTCTCGCGATATCGCGTTGCGTCCTTGCCGAAATACGTCTTGTCCGTGGGGGTGCCCCAAGGTCCGATCGAGACGATATCCCAGATCGCGCGCAGCCCTAACTAACTCTTTGCAGGCGTTGTGAACCCAGACGCCAGCTTCGCCAACGAAGTAGGTGTGGAACTCCTCGACCTCGAAGTTATAGGTCGGCTCAATCCGATCGGTCTTGAGCACGGAGATCACGACGGCGCGATCGCCGTCGCTGCTAACCAGTTCAGTTCCGGCCGTCAGGTCCTTAGTCTCCACCCACCGTCCATCGACCGTTCGCCAAGGGTGCTCGTCTGTCGTGCCGATAGGCTCGCGCTGAACCCGGCCCTGAGCATCGACCGTCTCGACAGTCACCTCCCAGATCTCGCGCTCGCTGCCGGCGATCAGGGCTAAGACTGGCTTGTAAGCCGTTACGCCGGTATACTCATCACGCGCTAGAACTAGATCTCCGACTTCGATCTTCTCGATCGGCTTGAAGCCGTCCGGTGTCTGCACCTCCGTGCCCTCGACGAAGCAGTTGCATCCTGCGCGGCTGAGGCGAGCAAATAAGCTGCCGGCCCCGCGGCCGAACCTCATCGCAGGTCCAACTGGCATCACTAGGAGAACGGGCTCGGCGTAGATTGCATTGCGATCCATGGCCGCTTGGCGCGCTTCCATATAGTGCCCGTAATTAGGGTCGGCATTGATAGGGCCGCGAGAAAAATCAACGCCAGCCCCTGGAAAAAACCGCCCTAGACCTCGACCTGGCCCAGAATCTACCCGGAGCGCGTTCGTCTCTAAGCACCCCCAGCGATCATCGCATCCATCCAAATCGCAATCTAAAACGCCGTCGACCACGCCGCAGTCTATGACCACTTCTATTGGATCGCTTTTCTTAAACCCTAATACATCAATAAAATTAATCGGATCTCCGCCCACATATGTGTAGAGGTTCACTCCATCGCCGTAATCGATGGGATCAGTCTGCATGAAACGGCCGAGGTGGGGTGCGTAGATACGGGCCTTGTAGTGGTAGAGCTGGGCCTGCGGCAGCCAGATCTGGCCCGTGTACTGGAACAGGCCGGCGTTGCCGGCGCCCGGCTGGCCGTACTCGTCATAGGTGTTGCGGCTCAATACGCCGCCCGTCCCGTTGGTGTAGGCCGCCACCGATAGCCGCTCGTCCGCCAGCAGCCAACGTCGGTCAGTTAGACCTGCGCCTTCATAGGCCGTCACCGTTTCGTCCATGGCGAGGCCCGGCACATAGCGGCGCAGGACATTGCCCGCGGCATCGTACTCCGCCATCGGCCGCGCGCCGTCGTGCAGCAGACGGGTCGCACCCATCTGAACCATCCGGCCGGCCGGATCGTAGCCGAAGGTGGTCGTCGCGCCGCTGACCGTGGCCGAGGTCATCTGGTTCAGGCCGTCATAGGCGTAGGAACCCATGGGCGCGGCGGCGATGTTCTGACGGGCGTCATAGGTCACGGCCGAGCCGCCGACCGAGGTCACCTGGTTCTTGCCGTTGTTGACATAGCTGGTCGCGCCGACCGCCGGCGCATAGGCGTAGGCGGTGTTGGACATCGTCCGGCTGACGATTTGGCCCGCCGGGTTGTAGGCGAAGGTCAGGCCGAGGTCGTTGGCCGTGCCCGGCAGGTCGTGGCTCAGGCTGGCCAGCCGACCGGCAGCGTCATAGCTCCAGGCCGTTGACGCGCCATTGGCCCGGACCTGGGCGGTCCGGCGGCCCAGGTTGTCGTAGGCCCAGGACGTCAGTTGCCAGTCGGTCGCACCGTTCTCGCGGATCGCCGTCAGGTCTCCGCCGACGTTGTAGTCATAGTTGACGAAGAAGCCGTCGGGCCAGGTCAGGCGCGTGCGGCGACCGGCCAGGTCGTGCTGATAGGCGACCGTCTTGCCGAGCGGGTTCTGGGTCTCGCTGGTTACGCGCCCGAGGGCGTCCCAAGAACGACTGAATGACGACCCGCCGCTCGACATCGCCGCCCCGGTGAGGCGGCCCAGATTGTCGTAAGTGAAGGTGCGGTCGGCGATGGTAGACCCGCCTTGGCCAATAGTGCGGTTCAGAGCATCATACTGGAAGCCGCTAAGCTCACCGGCGCGGTTCCGATAGGTCGTGACGTTGCCGGCCGCGTCGTAGGTGTATTGCTCTTGGTCAGTCGTCGAAGAGCCGCTGCCCGTGGCGTTGGGGTAACGCATCTTCACCGGACGGTCGAAGCCGTCGTACTCGATCGTCGAGACGTTGCCCTTGCCGTCGGTCAGGGTCAGGGGCCGTCCATTGGCGCTATAGGTCGCGCTTTCGGTTATCGGTTCAACGCCCAGACCCGACACGGTCGAAGTCAACTGGCCCGCCGCGTCATAGCCGTTCTGCGTGATCCGGTCGGGGCCGAACGTGCCAGCGGTCGCAGCCGAACAAGCTGAAGTCGGCGGGCTAGAGAAGGTCGCGGGGTTCATGCGGGTGGCGGTGCAGTCAATGCGCCCCAGGCTGTCGTAACTGACCTGGGTCAGGGCATGGGTGGTCGTGCCAGACTGCTGACGCTGATGCGTCGGGCGAGCGTAGGTGTCATAGGTCGTCGCCGCCTTCTGCAGGCTGGCGAATGCCGCCCAGTTCGCGTCAGTCAGACCGGTCACCGTGCCGACTTCGGACAGCGTCACCTGGCCATCAGCATTATAGGTCGCCCGCTGGGCGCGGCGCTGCAGCGGCCCGGTTCCATCGGGATCCGGCCCTATGACGCCGATCGCCTGACGAGCATTGTCATAGCGGTAGGTGGTGGTGTCGGCTGCGCCGGCCATGGGGCCGTCCACCGACGCTACGTCGCCCTTGCTTGTGTATGTCATTGCGGTCGTCGCCGTTAGCGATCCATCGCCGGCGCCGGTCGTCACTGACGTTGGGAGCAGATTGTTGGCGACGCCTGAGGCGCCGTAAACGACAGAGGCCTTCACCTCGTCCGCGGTCCCGACGCACGTCACTCCCGTCACGCAGGCGGACGTCGAGACGGGAAGCGTGATCGGTACGCTGGAGGCTACGATTGCGCCTGTGTAGTCCTTGTACCAGGCGGTCTGGGCCGCATAGGCGATGCGGGTTTGCGGTCGCGCGGCGCCGCTGGTCGGCGCCGGTGCTGTCACCGTCAGCACGCCGCCGTGCGTGGCGTCATAGGTGTAGTCCGTGACGCCGCCGAGGGCGTCGGTCGTGGATTCAGGCGAGTTGCAGGTTATGCGATTGGCGCAACTCGCAGGATAGACCGCCAAGGTCACGATCGAGGGCGGCGGCTCGACGATGAGCGACGGCGGCGAAACCGTCGTGCGGGTGACGTTGCCGCGACTGTCGTAAACATAGTTGACCGAGTTGGTCGCCGGCAGCTTGATCTGGCTCACCCGCCCATTGGAATCATAGGTGTAGGAAGTCGTCCGGCCGAGAGGGTCGGCGTAGCTCGTGAGCAGGCCCGAGCCCATGGCCGTCTTCGCCACCGTCACCCCGGCATTCGGGTCGGTGATGCTGACGGTGCGAACGCCGCCCGCCTCGCTATAGGCGTAGGACCAGGTCTGGCCGGCCACCTCGGCCGACGTGACCCGAAGATTGGCGTCGTAGACGTACTTCACCGCATCAACAGTCGGGTTCGCCGGTAGGCGCAAGGCATAGGTGTTGGCCGTTCCGGCCGTGCCATAATAGGTGACGCGCCCGGACTGGTCGGTGACGGTGTTGCCAGGCGTGGAGAAGGTCGCCTTCGGCCAGGTCGTGGTCGGGCACTCGGCCGGGGTGACGCACTCCGCCAGATTGTAGGCCGTGACCGAGGTCATTCTCCGCCAGGAGCTGACGGTGAGGTAGTCCGCCATGTCGGTTTCAAAATCGAACCACAAGGCATAGCCGTAGTTGCTGGTCACGCGCCGAAGGCGGCTGGCCCAGAACAGCTGCTCTGGCGGCGTTCCCTGGACTTCGCCCCAATCCTCCGCGATCTCATAGAAGAAGCTCAAGGTTTCGCCATTGGGACGCTTGAGGCTGGAAATCCGCCCCTGGTTCGCCAACGTCTGCGGCAGGGGGAGGGATCGATCCGACAGTGCCTGACTGAAGGTCGCCACCGTGCCGTCAGGCATGGTGTAGGTGTAGGTCGTCCCGGATTGCGTCAGCGTCTGGCCGACATTGCGCGTGGGCGTGAAGGTCGTGCCGGATTTGATGAAGACGTCTGTCGAGCCGCCAATGCTCAGCGAGTAGACGGTGTTGCCCGTGCCGCTGGACGTCAGGGTGCCGGTGACATTGTCGCGCCAGGCGCCGTTGAAATAGGTGCGAATATAGGACAATCCGCCTGCGCCGGGATCGCCGATCGTCGCCAGGGTGGCGCTTCGGATGAACTTGCCGCTGGTCAGATCAACACCGCGCTCGTCGACTCTGTAGGTCTCGGGCGGAGGAGCTTGCAGAGGCGTCTGCGCTTGAACTTGGAAGCCTGCGCCGAGAAGAAGCGCCATGGCCGATGCGCTGACAGAAAGTCCGAGGCGCTTCATCGATCGCCCTCCCTTGATATCGTTCTTGGTGGGGCGGAGAGCTGGCGCTCATCCGCGATTTCAATTTTAGCGCGACGGCGCTCCATGCCGGCTGGTCGGGTGGAACCAGAAGGACGTCATGACTCGACGCAGTAATCCTTGCCTGGCGGGGGGGTGCAGCCCTCGGGCGGCACCACGATGCCGGATGCCTTCGCCGCGAAGTTGCTGGAGACGCCGCCGATCGTGAGCGTACCTGTGGTGGTATAGCTGGCGGCTTGCGTCATGACGCGGATCTGAACCATCTGTCCTGCCGATATGGATCCAGTGGTCGTTTGCCAGGCACCCGCGTTAATGCGGTACTCGCCGTTCGTCACAGATACGGAGGCTGGCGCATTGATGCCGCCAATCGTCACTGTCTGTGATTCCGCCCAAGTAAAAGGCGCGATCGTGACCGGACCGCCGAGGCTGAAGGCATTCGGTGTCGTATCGACGATCGAAGTCACCACAAAGGAAGCGGTGACGCCGCCGACGTTGAGCGTGCCTGTTTGACTAACGCCGCCCGTTGCGGGGGCTTGGACGCGAACCTGTAGTGACTGGCCCGCAGAGGTTGTTCCGGCGGCAGCCACCCAGGCGCCGGCGTCGATGCGGTACTGGCCGCCATGGATGGACACTGGAACGGGCGCGCTGACGCCGCTGACAACGATTGTGTCTGAAGAGGCCCACGCACCGGAGGCGGCTGAAACAGGCCCGCCGAGCTCAAACGTGTTGGGCAAGGTTCCCGAGGGACCGATCGTACGCTGGGTGCGATTGCTGGCTCCGTCATAGACGTAGGAGGTCGTTGGGCCACCGGCTGATCGCTCGACAGAAACGAGGCGACCATGCACGTCGTAGGCGTAGGTCTGCGTTTCCTGCGCAGCCGCCATTCCTGCTGAAATCGCAAGGGAAAGTATGGTCGCGCCATACGCGACTGCAAGTTTGATCACAACGTTCCCCCACCTTGGAAAACCAGCGTTTCTCAGAAGCGGTGGACACTGTCAAGCTTACAAATAGCAGTGAAATATTATGACGCTAAATGAGGCCTCAGCTCTTTTGAAGATGGCAAGTCACAAAGGGTAGCCGTTGCGCAACTGTGGACGTACACTTGGGCTTCATGGCTTGGCCGGGTGGTTATGGTCACCGCCCACTTGATCGTGCTGATGCCAACGACCTGAGGTGACAAAAGGCCCGCCCCGGCGAACCGGAGCGGGTAGGCCTGGATCACCCGTCAATCGGCGGCTTCTCCGGATAGAGGGCCTGAAGGCACAGGGTATATTGAATCTCTGCATTCATTTGACACGCGGACTCGCCAGGCTTGCCTTGGCAAGCCTTCATGTCGTCAGCGAGTTTTTGCATGCAGATAAACGCACTAGCTTCAGCAGGCTCAATGCCGACGGCCATCGACGCGGCGAACGCGGCCGCAATAACCAGCTTCTTGATCATCATCATTTCTCCAAGCGGCGAGCTTTGCCGCAAGTGGCACGTTAGGTAACGATGATTTTTCCGCGCAACTGACGATTAAGTGATGGTGCGCCGCGCAACCGTAAGGCGGAAATCGGCAAGTCGAACCCTTGGTCAGTGACCCTGCAGGAGAGCGGCAGTCACTGCGAGCTATCCTAGAGAACCTGGCCGCATCTGCTGTCCAACCAGTCACCTGGGCTGGAGCGGCAGTTCTCTGGCGTGTCCTCGGCATTTCGGGTTGATCCGATGAGCGGCTTCTTATTTTCTGGTCAGGGATGGTCATGGGGGCCCATCATCACGACCGTATTTGGAACTAATGCTGAAGGCCCTGAAAGACTTCAACAGCAAGACAGCGAACCCCGTCCATGCACATCGAAACCGCATCGTTCACGACATGCGGATAATCCATGAAGCAACTCAGGAGGTGTCGCGCCTTCAAATCAGCGCGACCACAAGTCTGACTTTCGGCTTCGTTCCGCAGTCCAAAGCCGCCGTTCGACAAATCCGCGAAGACATCGAGATGATGATCCGCCGCTTTCCCGACATGCGTCAGGCAATCATCGCCAAGCGGGCACAACTGTAGCCGGTCTCGACGCGTCAAACGGGGCTGGTGTAACTCGACGCCTGAAACGAAAAATGCCCGCCCCGGCGAACCGGAGCGGGCTTGATGGAAGCAGCGTGTGCGGTCGCGGCAAGGCTGTCTCGCCGCGATCCTCGGCGGAGCGCGGTTAATTGCCGGAGTTGCAGGGAAGGTGCGTGGCGCCGCAACCCCAACCAGAACTAGGCGTCCAACCAGGGATGTCAGGAATCCAGGTGCCGCCGCCTCCGCCACCGCCGCCGGGGCCGCTCCCCGTTTGCTGGTAGTAGTATTGGATCGCAAACGTGTAGCACTCTTCGTAGCTGGGATATTCCTTCTGCGCATATCCGCCGTTGCCGCACTGAGCTGCAGCGTAGTCAGCCGCTGGGGATTTCGCCGTTGCAGATGTCGGCAAAACCAACCAACCGGCGCCGCTAACAACGGCGATGCTGGCGATAGCTATCAGTTTTTTGATCATATCAGTCCCTCCAGCGACGACGGTTCGTCGCAGCCTCGACAATAGAGAACGCTGATTTTTTAATGCAATGGACGATTATTATGTGAGTTTTCACCGCGCAACCGTATGGGGCTAGCCCGGCCTCGGTCGGTTTCCGCCGCTGGACAGTCGAGCCCCTTATTCCCCATCTCGTCGAAGAGCCGGCGGAGGCGGCCGACCTGCGCCCACCCACCTGTCTTCTTATGCGGCCAGGTCAGGAATTCTCCGACTGTCTTGCCTCTCAGGATGGTGGGGGTTCGCTTCGGTGGCCGCCGCGCCGATCACATCAGCCCGCGCGTTAACGTCAGCGCCGATGATCGTTGCCGCTGTGTGGGGGGCGAGGAAGTGCGTGGCGTAGCGAGACGCCCTGTTGATCGGGGTGCCTTTAGATGTTCTTCTCGTTTTGCCTAATACGCCGCTACTTTCGAAGGGATCGTGCCGTGACCGACAAGCGAACGCCCGAGCAACGGCGTGATGATGATTTTGAAGGCATTATGCGCGGTCTGACCGAGGCTCTCGCCAACGTAAAGGGCGAGCCGGAAGGGACGGGGGTCCGTATCCATCGTCCCGCCAGTCGCATTCAGCCAGAGAACTGATCACCTAGATGTTGGTTGTTATTCAGCTTTTGGCAGTTACCTGACCCGCTTCAATTTTAATGAGGCGGCAGATGCTCAACCAAATTCCCGTCCCGTTGAGGGACGCAAAGATACAGGGGCTATCGGCTGCCACAGGAGCGGTCGTCTCTTTTGGCGCGCTGATGGAAGCGGGGGCGGCCGACTCTGCATTTGCTAAAGGTTCAGCGGCCAACGTGGCTGCTTTCCTGCTCGTTGTCAGCGCGTTCCACTACGTGGCGAGTTGGCAATGTCAGGAGGCGACTTCATTTGAGAATAAGAACGTAGATCTGGTGCGAATCCGGGTGGCTGCTTGGAGGGTCACGCAGAGGGTCACTCGTATCCTTCTACCCGTGCTTTTGGTGCTCTTGGGGTGGCACGTTTGCAAGGCAGTCAGCAGCTGCCTGGGCTTGGTTCGTCACCGCTTTTGCGTTGTTCTACATCCCGCTGGGATTATTGGATCTAGCTGCACCCCACTATTTGAACTTTAAGGAGATGCTCGCTGATTTCCGGCGAACGTTTAGCAAAAACCTTTGAGTGGCGTTCTTAGCTTGGTCGGCGGCTTCGCGAGTGCCCCAGAACTAGCGTTTAAGGTGGTTTTTTAGGACAGTCTTAAGTCGTCCCGACATTCATCTGAAAAATCAATGCAGCTGCGTCTCCTGCGGGCTCAGGGCTATGGGAG
>RCUN01000289.1_pt1 | contig 37610 bp, 42 predicted proteins | sample 2166181 | NCBI WGS metagenome assembly RCUN01 (sample SAMN09932603, study PRJNA488358) | compost metagenome | feature: garden; material: soil; isolation source: compost soil in crotononitrile-enriched culture | place: Germany: Experimental Botanical Garden Goettingen | collected 2016-01-27 | reverse complement strand
CTCCTCGGCCACGCGGGCCTTCTCGGCCTCGACGCGAGCGCGTTCTTCCTCGGCGTCCTGACGGGCCACGGCGGCCTCAACTTCCAGACGCTCGTTGGCGATCGCGGCCTCGCGGAACACGTCCAGCGCCCCGGCCATGCGTCCGATCTCGTCATGACGCGCCAGACCGGGAATGGCGGAGACCTTGTCGCCGTCAGCCAGTCCCTTCATCCGGTCCGCCAGCGCCACGACCGGCCGCGCGACCGAGCGTCCCAGCCGCCAACCAGCCACGCCCATGGCCAGAGCCACCAGCAGGGCCATGCCGCCGAGGGTCAGGGCCGCGCGGGCCACGGCGGCGACGATCTGGTCGGTATAGACGCCCGAACCGATCACCCAGCCCCAGGGCTTGAAGGCCTTGACGTAGGAGACCTTGGAGGCCGGCTCTTCCTGACCCGGCTTGGCCCAGCGGTAGTTGAGAAAGCCCGCACCGTCGCGGCGCGCGATCTCGGTCATTTCCCTGAACATGAAAACGCCGTCGGCGTCGGTCCTGGTGCTCAGGTCCTCCCCTTCCAGCTGCGGGCTGAAGGGGTGCATGACCATGCGCGGCTGCATGTCGTTGACCCAGAAGTAGTCGTCCTGGCCATAGCGCAGGGCACGCAAGGTCGACAGGGCGGCCGCCTGGGCCTGGGGCCGCGTCATCACCCCCAGCTGTTCCTGGGCCTGGTAGTGAGAAACCACGCTGTGGGCGACCTCGACCGTCTTCCGGGTGCGGTCGGCGATCTCATGGCGCAGGACGCCGTCGAGCTTCATCAGCGAGAGCCCCGTCACCAGAAGCAGGCCGGCCACCGCCAGCACCGACAGCAGGTTCACCCGGCCGCCGATCGTCAAACTACGCATTCGTCATATCCCCTGACTGTCCTGGTCAGGGTGGAGAACGGCGGTAAACGCAGCGGAAAATCCGCGCTGCGTAGAACCCCCTGCGTAAAACCCCTTAACCCTAAGGTCGGGATTGACGCTCGAACTCCAGGAAAATCGGCGTGGTGTCGCCCAGCTTCTTTTCCTCATAGCGGGTGACCACGTGGTCGACGGGGACGGCGAACCAGTCCTCGCCCCCCTCTTCGATGTCGCTCGCCATGATCCGCGTCAGGCCCGGCGTGCGGGCCAGCCGCTCCAGCGCCCATTCGGCATAGTCCAGCCAGTCGGTGACGAAGCGGACCCGGCCGCCCGGCTTCAGCAGGCGGGCGATCTCCACCGCCGTCTCGTCCTGAAGGAAGCGGCGCTTGTTGTGCCGTGCCTTGTGCCAGGGGTCGGGGAAGAGGATCATCACCCGGTCCAGCGAGGCGTCGGGCAGGGCCGTCATCACGGCGCGGGCGTCGTCGGCGTGCAGGCGGACGTTCTTCAGACCGCCCTCCTCCACATGACGCAAGGCCGAGGCCACGCCGTTGAGAAAGGGCTCGCAGCCGATCATCAGGGCGTCGGGGTTGCGCGTCGCCTGTTCAGCCAGATGCTCGCCGCCGCCGAAGCCGATCTCGAGCCAGACTTCCTTCGCCTCCAGCATCAGGGCCTGCGGATCGATCGGCCCCTTGGTCGGGTCCGGCACGGCGATCTGCGGCATCAGGGTGTCGAACAGGGCCGCCTGGCGCGCCTTGATCGGCCGCGACTTGATGCGCCCGAAGGAGCGCAGCGGGCCGTGGGCCTGGGCCCACTCGGGGCGGTCGCTGTCGAAGGCGGGCAGATCGGCGGGGTCGGACTTGTCGGTCATGGCGCGCGCTCTAACCTCTTAAGGCCGCGCACGCAAAGGCGATCCGCCGGAAGTCAGCCCCAGGGACCGCGTGATGCGCTCGGCGTCGAAGGCGTGGTCGGCACGCTGGTGCGAGGCGCGCCCACACGCTGAGAAGACGCGACGGACGCCGGCGACGGACGTCGGTTCAGGCCCATCTTCGTTCCCAGATCCATCAGGGCGCGGACCCGATTGCCGGTCGCCGGATGGGTCGAGAACAGACTGTCGGCGCCCTTGCCGTTCAGCGGATTGATGATGAACATATGGGCCGTGGCCGGATTGCGCTCGGCGGGCGCGTTCACCGCCCCGCGGGCATAGGCCTCGATCTTCTGCAGGGCCGAGGCCAGGGCGTGGGGATCATTGGCGATCTCGGCCCCGACCCGGTCGGCCTCGTATTCGCGCGACCGGCTGATGGCCATCTGCACCAGGCCCGCCGCCATGGGCGCCAAGAGCATCAGGGCGATGGTTCCGATCATGCCGCCCGGCCTTTCGCGGTCGTCGCCGCCGCCGAAAAAGAAGGCGAAGTTGGCCAGCATGGCGATGGCCCCGGCCACCGTCGCCGTCACTGTCATGGTCAGGGTGTCGCGGTTCTTCACATGGGCCAGTTCGTGCGCCATCACCCCCCTCACCTCTTCGCGCGTCAGCATGTCCAGCAGGCCGCTGGTGGCCGCCACCGCCGCGTTCTCCGGGTTGCGGCCGGTAGCGAAGGCGTTGGGCTGGTCGTTGGGGATGATGGTGATGGTCGGCAGGGGCAGGCCCGCGTCGGTCGCCATCTGCTTCACGTCGGCGACATAGGCCCGGACCACGGCGTTGGGATGGGTCTCGTCCACCACCTGGGCCTTGTACATCTTCAGCACGATCTTGTCGGCGTTCCAGTAGCTGAACAGGTTCATCCCCGCCGCCACGGCCAGGGCGATGACCATGCCGGGGCCTTTGCCGATCAGATAGCCGATCCCCATGAACAGGGCGGTCATCACGGCCAGCAGGGCGAAGGTCTTGAGGTGGTTCATCGGGTCCGGGCGGCGTCAGGGGTGGCGAAGAAGTCCTGAACGTCTATGTGAGGCCCTGTATCCTCGCCCTCAAGGCAGCCCCCCTGTGACCGAACAGCCCACCCCGCCCGCCGACGACGCCGCCGAACAGGCCCCCGCCTTCAACGCCGACGTGCCCCACGCCACGCCGGAGCGGCCTCTGAGCGCGGTCGCGCGCCGCGCCCTGCTGGAAGCGGCCGAACGTCGCAAGGCCAGTGAAGAGGCGGTTCAGGCGCCCGTTCTGGAAACCGAGCATGGCGGCCCGCGCGGCCCCGAGCCCACCCGCTACGGCGACTGGGAGAAAAAGGGCCTGGCGGTCGACTTCTGACCCAGGCCTTCGGCCCCGGCTCGCGCGAGGGGAGAATATTGAACGCTTCCCCCGAAACCGCATTAACCTTTGCGGCTGAAACAAGGAGCGCGGCCATGAAGCCTGTTGTCTATATAGCCGTCGGCGCGGCCCTGCTCGCGGCCGGAACCGCGCAGGCGCAGACTCGTCATGTCCGCCACAACGCCGCCTCGGGCTATGCGCATCAAGCCTATGCCCCTCGCGGTCCCGTCGTCGAAAGCCGGGTGCAGACCTGGTACAGCGACAGCGGCTGGCAGGGCGGCTATGGCCCGGTCGAGGCCTACGGTTACGGCTATGGCTACGGCGGGGCTGGCCAGCGTCCGCCGGTCGTCGTCGCCCCGCATCAGGAGCCGATCCGTCACGGCGGCTATAGCGGCGTCACCCGCTCCATGCCCTTCGGCTATCCGGTCGACGGCTATGGCCGCTATCCCTGGTCGCGCGGCTACGGACACGGGCAGGGCCAGCATCAGGGTCATCACCAGCAGTCCTACTATCAGGGGGGCTATGCCCAGGACTGCGGGCGCTGCGGCCCGCCGCCCCAGCCGGTCCATTACCGACCCGAGCCGATCTATGTGACCCAGCCTCCGGTCTATGTCTCGCAGCCGCCCGTCTATGTGGAATCGCCGCCAGTCTATGTGCAGCCGGCTCCGGTCTATGTCGAACCGGCCCGTGTCCACGTCGCCCCGCCGCCGGTCTATGTGGCCCCCGCCGACGTTCGAGTCGCTCCGGCCCAGGTGGAAGTCGCCCGACCCCAGGTCTATGTCGAGCCGCCGCGGGTCGAGGCTGCGCCTCCAATCGTGAACTTCGAGCAGGGTTACTACGCCGTGCCCGACGCGCCGCCCCCTCCGCCGCCTCCGCCGCCGCACCGGTCGTCGACCGAGCGGCCCTATATGCAGGAGCCCGGCGAGCGAGGCTGACACGACAAAGGGCGGCCCCGCGAGGAGGCCGCCCTTTTTGTTTCACGTGGATCAAGGGGTTGCGTCTGATCAGACCAATGCGACCTCGTGCGTGATCGCCTGCGCCGCCGCACGAGGATCGACCGCCGCCGTGATGGGACGTCCGACCACCAGATGGGTCGCCCCGGATTCCAGGGCGCTGGCCGGGGTCGCGGCCCGCGCCTGATCGTCCAGAGCCGCGCCCGCCGGCCGCACGCCCGGCGTCACGATCAGAAAGTCGTCGCGACCGGCGGCGAGGGCGATTTCGCGCACGCGGGCTGCTTCATGCGGGCTGGAGACGACGCCGTGAACACCCGCCTCCAGCGCCTGACGCACGCGCAATTCGACCAGATCAGCGGCCGACAGGCTGTGATCGTCCGCTTTCAGATCATCTTCTGTCAGGCTGGTCAGGACGGTGACGCCGAGGATCTTGAGGTCCGAGCCCGCCGCGCCCCGCGCCGCCGCCGCCATGACCTGGGGCCGAGCATGGACCGTCAGCAGGTCGCAGCCCGCACCCGCCAGCACCGCCGTCGCCTTCTCCACCGTCGCGCCGATGTCGTGCAGCTTCCAGTCCAGAAACACCTGATGGCCCGCCGCCTTCAGCTCGCGCGCCAGACCCATGCCGTCCGAGGCGAACAGCTGCAGCCCCACCTTGTAGAAGCCGACCGCATCGCCGATCCGCACGACCAGGGCCCGCGCCTCCTCGGTCGTCGGCACGTCCAGGGCGCAGATGACGCGAGGATCAAACGGACGGTTCGGCGCGACAACAGGGTGGGCTTCAGACATTTCCGGCTCTCGGCGGGTTGCAGGCGCGCGCGGATGCCCCGATAGGTGGGACCAAGGGTCGCGGGTCGCGCGGCGGGTTTCAAGGGCGGGGGCAAGCAATGAACGCGGTCGATCTGGGGGTCAACCTGTTCGTGGCGCTGTTCGCGCTGCTGGACCCCATCGGCAATGTGCCGATCTTCGCCGCCGCCACCGCGGGGGCCTCCCTGCGCCAGCGCATCAGCGTCTCGGCCATGATCTGCGGTTTCGCGGTCGTCTTCCTCGGCTTCTTCTTCTTCACGGGCCTCGGCCTGCTGCAGTTCTTCGGCATTTCGCTGGCCGCCTTCCGCATCGCCGGCGGCATTCTGCTGCTGCTGCTCGGGCTCGACATGGCGCGCGAGGACTTTCTCAAGATTTTCGCCGACGCCGACGCCGTGACCGACGCCAAGGACGTGCGCGGCTACGCCAAGCGCCGCTTCAAGCGCCTGATCGTGCCCTTCGCCATCCCGCTGATGATCGGTCCCGGCGCCATCTCGGCCATCATCATCAACGCCGGCGAAGCCCAGAAGCTGGGAGCTGCGGGCACGGCCTCGTCCTTGATCGCCATGGCCGCCGCCTGCCTCGTCACCTTTGTCTGCTTCGCCTGCACCGGCCCGATCAGCCGCATTCTCGGCGATGTCGGCATGGCCATCGTGGTCCGGGTCCTCGGCCTGATCCTGTGCGCCCTGGCGATCCAGTTCATCATCGCCGGTCTGGGCGAAGCCATCCCCGGCATGTTCAGCATCGGCGTGACGGCGCCCTACCCCGCCGGCGGTCACTAAAAGAAAGCCAATCCTTCTCCCGATGGGAGAAGGTGGCCCGAAGGGCCGGATGAGGGTCGTCAGCATCCGTCGGCGTGAGCCGTTGCGTTGCGGCTTGCGCCGACTACGATCGTAGCCCCTCACCCTTTCGCCTGAACGGATCGCCTTCGGCTCTCCGAGGCTCAAGCCCTCTCCCGCCGGGAGGGGGTCAGGACAGCGCGCTTCCTAAAGCCGGTCCAGCCGTTTGGCGTGGCCGCCGACCATCTTCAGCGCCAGGCTGTCGGGCAGCATCCCGCCGAGGGCCGCCAGCACATTGTTGGCGACGCCCGGCGTGACTCGCGGGCGATTGGCCTCGACCGCGTCCCAGCCGATGCGGGCCACACGGTCGGCCTCCATCCACATCCACTTGGGATAGGCGCTCGACACCTGCGCGCGCGAGCCGTTGACGTCGTGGAACTCGGTATAGGTATAGCCGGGGCAGAGCGCCGTAACGTGCACCCCTGTCCCCCGCATCTCCAGCCACAGCCCCTGCGAGGCCTTGATCAGGAAGCTCTTGATCGGGCCGTAGAGCGTATCCCCGCCGGTCGCGGGCATCTGTCCGGCCAGAGAGGCCACGTTCAGCACCCGCCCCCAGCCGCGCTCGACCATGCCCGGCAGCAGCAGACGCGACAGCTCGACCGGCGCCGTCAGCATGACGCGGATCATGGCGGCGTGGGCGGCGGGGTCGGTGGACAGAAAGCCCGTGGTGCGGCTGAAGCCGGCGTTGTTGATCAGGCCGTCGACCTTGAGGCCCCTCGCCGCAATGGCCTCGACCAGAGCGGCTGGCGCACCAGACTCGGCCAGGTCAGTCGTGATCACGCTGACGGTCACGCCGTGCTGCGCCGTCACCTCCTCGGCGAGGGCCTGCAACGGCCCCTCGCGGCGCGCCGTGAGGATCAGATCGTACCCCCGCCCCGCGCACACGCGCGCCAGGGCGGCGCCTATGCCGGCGCTGGCCCCCGTGATCAAAATGGTGCGGCGGCGCTCCCCCAAGCGGCGCCTCAGGCGGCGACGGGACAGGAAGAGTGCGGAGCGAAGTCGCGCAGCGAGTCCGGGTCAGCGTCGAGCAGGTCGGCGATGGTGATCTTCGACAGGGCCGCGCCCGCAGCCTGATCGGCGGCGGTCAGGGCCTTGGCCACCTGACGCGGGATATGCTCCCCTACCGGACAGCCCTTGGCCCCGGCAGGCGGGGAGCCCAGATGGGCGCAGCCGTTCACGGCCTTCAGCACCTCGTCAAGGCAGATGGTCTCGGGCTGACGCAGCAGCCAGGACCCGCCCGAGGCGCCGGGTCGCGTGGCGATCAGCCCCGCCTTGGCCAGCAGGGCCGTCACCCGGCGGATGACCACCGGATTGGTCGGCACCGAGGCGGCCAGAACGGCGCTGGGCGCGGCATCCGCAGCCGAATAGGCGCCCTTGTGGGCCAGATAGGCCAGGGCGTGGGCGGCGACGGGGAATCTTTGGCTGTCAGACATCTCGGTTTCGTACTCCAGACCGGAAGGTAGGGCTTCCGGCGCCGTTTTCCAAATCCATCCGCAACAAAAGCTGTTCTAATTATCGCAAAGCTTCACGCCCCGGCCTTGCGGGCGAAGCTCCAGGCCGCGTCCGACAGGGGTCCGACCTGGGCCGCCATCGTCTTCGCATGGGCGCTGGCGGCGGTGCCGTCGCGCACCCGACCGGCGATGCCCTGACAGATGGCCGCCAGCCGGAACAGGTTGTAGGCGAACAGCCAGTCGAGATTCTGCGGCGGCGGCGTGCCCGTCTTTTCGGCGTAGCGTTCGACCGTCTCCTCGACCGAGGGAATGCCCAGTTCTTTCAGGTCCGCCCCCGCCAGTCCGTTGCGCAAAGACGCCGGAATGACCCAGGCGATCAGCAGATAGGAGAAGTCGGCCATCGGGTCGCCCAGGGTCGACAGCTCCCAGTCGAGCAGCGCCCTGACCTTCGCCTCCATCGGGTCGAGGATCATGTTGTCGAGGCGGAAGTCGCCATGGACGATCCGCGTCGGCCCTTCCGGCGGCAGGCTGTCGGGCAGGAAGGCGATCAGCCGGTCCATGGCGGGGATGGGGTCGATCTCCGAGGCCCGATACTGCTTGGTCCAGCGCCCGACCTGCCGCGCGAAATAGTTGCCCGGCTTGCCATAGTCGGACAGGCCGATGGCGGCGGGATCAAAGGCGTGCAGCGCCGCCAGCGTATCCGTCTGGGCCTCATAGACGGCGCGGCGCTCGGCGGGTTGCAGCCCCGGCAGCTTCAGGTCCCAGAAGACACGGCCCTCGACCTTGTCCATGACATAGAAGATCGAGCCGATGACGGCTTCATCCGTGCACAGAGCATAGGGCCGCGCCACCGGAAACCCCTGCGCGTGCAGGGCCGAGATGACGGTGAACTCGCGGTCCACGGCGTGGGCGCTGGCCAGCAACGTCCCCGGCGGCTTCCTGCGCAGGACATAGGTCCGGCCCGGCGTGGTCAGCTCATAGGTGGGATTCGACTGGCCGCCCTTGAACTGGCGGATGGTCAGCGGCCCGGCGTAGCCCGCAACGTTCGCGGTCAGCCAGGCGTCCAGCGCCGCCTCGTCCAGACGATAGCGCTCGTCCACTTGGCGCGTGCCGGAAAAGGCCGATTGCGCGTCCAGATGATCCGTCATGGTTCGTCTCCCCCGGCGGCGATGATGGCGGCCTTCACCGCCCCGCGCCAGCCCTTCAGCAGCCGCGTCCGCTCGTCCCCGCCCATGCGCGGGCGCCAGACGGCGGGGGCCTCCGCCGGGGCCGTCCATAGCTCCGCCGTCAAGCCGACGCCGAAGGCCGCCAGCCGCGCCGCCCCCATGGCCGTCATCTCCTGAAAAGCAGGCCGCTCGACCTCGACTTCGCAGATGTCGGCGACGAACTGCATGGCGAAGGCGTTGGCCGTGACCCCGCCGTCCACCTTCAGCCGCGTCAGGGCCGGCGCGCCATCCTTCTTCAAGGCGTCCAGCAGGTCGCGCGTCTGATAGGCCAGGCTCTCCAGCGCCGCGCGGACGAAGTGGGCCGGGCCGCTGTCGCGGGTCAGGCCGATGACCGTGCCCCGCGCCTCGGGCTCCCACCAGGGCGCGCCCAGGCCGGTGAAACCGGGGACCAGATAGACCCCGCCATTGTCTTTCAGCGTCTGGGCCACGGCCTCGGATTGGCGCGAGTCCGAGATCACCTTCAGCCCATCGCGCAGCCACTGGATCGCCGACCCGGCCGAGAAGATCGACCCTTCCAGCGCATAGGCGACCTGACCATCAGCCGCGTAGCCCAGCGTCCCCAGCAGTCGCGAGGTCGAGGCCACCGGCGCCTCTCCGACGTTGGCCACCAGAAAAGCTCCGGTGCCATAGGTGATCTTGGCGTCACCCGCCTGCAGCGCCCCATGCCCGACCAGGGCGGCCTGCTGGTCCCCCGCCGATCCATGAATGGGCAGGGCTCGGCCTAGCAGGCTGGCGTCGCAGTCGCCCAGATGATCAGCGCATCCGCGAATCTCGGGCAGCGCCGCCATCGGCACATTGAACAGGTCGCACAGGTCCTCGCGCCATTGCAGCGTCCGCAAGTCCATCAGGCTGGTGCGGCTGGCGTTGGCGGCGTCGGTGACGTGGCTTTGCCCGCCGGTCAGCTTCCAGATCAGCCAGGCGTCGATGGTGCCCAGCTTGACCTCGCCCCTCGCCGCCCGCTGCCGCGCTCCCGGCACGGCGTCCAGCAGCCAGGCGTATTTCGAAGCCGAGAAATAGGGATCGAGGATCAGGCCGGTCGCCGCCTGCACCTCCGCCTCATGCCCGTCCGCCGCCAACCGCGCGGTCACGTCCGCCGTGCGCCGGTCCTGCCAGACGATGGCCCGATGCAGGGGCTCGCCGGTCCCGGCGTCCCACAGGACCGAGGTCTCGCGCTGGTTGGTGATGCCCACGGCGGCGAAGCGATCCACCCCGCCGGCCTTGCGCACCACCTCGCGACAGGTCTGCAAGGTCGCGCGCCATATCTCGGCCGCGTCATGCTCGACCCAGCCCGACTGCGGAAAGTGCTGCGCCAGCTCGATCTGGCTGACGGCGACGGCGCTGAACGAACCAGACGACGTGACTTCAAAGGCGATGGCCCGCGTCGAGGTCGTGCCTTGGTCGATGGCGAGGATGAGACGGGTCATGGCGCGCGGCTTCTCCAGGTTTCGACTAAGGCGAGTGCTGAGCTCAGAAGGCTGTCAAACTCGGCAACACCTCCACGCCAGGTCTGCTCGAATTCCTGATCGTCGTTGGCGTCCACCGAACGGGCGGTCACGACAACCGCGTCGGCGGCGGGCGGATCAATCGAAATCTGAAAGCAGTCAAAAGGCGCGCGCCCGCCGATGTAGAAGAATCTGGCCGGCGTCTCGGCCCATTCCCTGACCACGGTCCAGCCATTCTCGGCGGCCCGGCGGTCCAGTTGCGCGTCTATGATCGAATAGGGGTCCATGCCGCCGATCCTGCGAGGTGCAAGCCGTCTCGACAAGCGAGCAGATGGAGGTATTGGCATCCTATGCATACGCCCAGCTTTGAAGGCGTCGTCGACGCCGCCCGCCAGATCGCCCCCGCCGCCATCCGCACGCCGCTGATCGAGCACCCTGCCCTGAACGAAGCGGTCGGCGGGCGTGTCCTGATGAAGACCGAAACCCTTCAGGTCGCCGGCGCCTTCAAGTTTCGCGGGGCCTATAACCGCATCAGCCGCCTGAGCGAGGAAGAGAAGACGCGCGGCGTCGTGGCCTATTCCTCGGGCAACCACGCGCAGGGCGTGGCCGCCGCCGCGCAGGCGGTCGGAACCCGCGCCCTGATCGTCATGCCGTCAGACAGCCCGGCGGTGAAGGTCGAGGGCGTTCGCGCCTTCGGCGGCGAGGTGCGCTTCTACGACCGCTGGAGCGAAAGCCGCGAGGTCATAGGCGCCGGGATTGCGGCCGAGCGCGGCGCCATCCTCGTGCCGCCCTTCGACGACCCCTTCGTCATCGAGGGTCAGGGCACGGTCGGGCTGGAGATGCTGGAACAGGCCGGGATAGAAATGGACCAGCTGCTGTGCGGCGCCTCGGGCGGCGGGCTGATCGCCGGGCTCAATCTGGTCATGGCCGAGCAGAGCCCCGCCACCCGCGTCATCGTGGTCGAGCCCGAAGCCTTTGACGATACCCGCCGCTCGCTGGAGGCGGGCGAACGGGTCGCCCACCCGCAAGGAGCCCCCTCCATCTGCGACGCCCTGATGGCCCCCATGCCCGGCGAGCTCACTTTCCCCATCAACCGGCGTCTATCAGGCGCCGCCGTCGTCACCGACGCCGAGGTCGCGGAGGCCATGCGTTTCGCCTTCCGCTGGCTGAAGCTAGTGATCGAGCCGGGCGGCGCCGTGTCGCTGGCGGCGCTGCTATCCGGCAAGGTCGAGGCCAAGGGCCTGGCCACCGGCCTCGTCCTGTCCGGCGGCAACGTCGATCCGGGCCTGTTCAGCGCCATCATTGAGGGTCGGTTCGAGGCCTGACCGCCTCTTGCGCCCGCCCGCGACGCAGGCAAGGCTGCGTCAAACGGAGGGGCCCCGATGACGAAACCGAGCGATCTGCCATCCCTGATCGGCCAGGAGGTCGGCGTCAGCCGCTGGATCACGGTCGATCAGGCCCGCATCGACGCCTTCGCCCGAATCACCGAGGACGAGCAGTTCATCCACGTCGATCCCGAACGGGCCAGGACCACGCCCTTCGGCGGGACCATTGCGCACGGGTTCCTGACCCTCAGCCTGGCGTCGGCCATGAGTTATGACGCCGTCGCCCCGCTGGACGGCGTGGTCATGGGGGTCAACTACGGCTTCGACAAGCTGCGCTTCCTCGCTCCGGTCCCCGCCGGATCGAAAGTGCGAGGCCGCTTCAGACTGCTGTCCGCCGAGGATAAGGGAGACGGCCGCTGGCTGCTCAAACACGAACTCACCGTCGAGATCGAAGGAGCCGACAAGCCGGCCCTGATCGCCGAGTGGCTGGGCATGCAGATGGTGAAGGACTGAGGCTCCTCCGTTTCTGACGCTGGACAAGACCGGGAGAACGGCGCTCCTCTAGCTATAAAAACGCCGCGCACGTCAGATCGAGGGAGGCTGGACCGTGCACCTACACCTGCTCTCCGTCTTCGACGGTCTGTCGTTTCTGGTGGCCGTCTTCGCGGCCTGGACGGCGCTGGATCTGTTCCAGCAGGTGCGGGCGCACCAGGGCGGCGCCCGTCTGGGCTGGCTGACCACGGCGGGCATGGCCATGGGCGGCGGCGTTTGGGCGATGCACTTCGTCGCCATGCTGGGCTTCGATTCCGGCGGGGCGGTTGGTTATGACCTGCTGCTGACCGCCGTCTCCTTCCTGCTGGCTGTCGCGGGGTCCAGCCTCGCCTTTCTGATCGCCGCTGGCCGCGCGGGCCGCGCCGACCGCCGACGCATGATTCTGGCCGGTCTGGTCATGGGGGTCGGCATCTGCGCCATGCACTATGTCGGCATGGCGGCGCTGAGAACGCCGGCGAGCCTGACCTATGCGCCCGGCCTGGTCTTGCTGTCGGCGGCGGTCGCCCTCTTCGCTTCCATCGCCGCCCTGTTCGCCGTCGAGCAGGACCGGTCGCCGCTGTGGCGACTGACAGCGGCCCTGATCCTGGGGATGGCCGTGGTGGGGATGCACCATGTGGCCATGGCGGCCCTGACGGTGACGCCGCTCCACACCGCCGCCCCTCTGCGTCCGCCCGGAGCACCGCCCCTGATGCTGGCCGTCAGCGTCGCGGGCGTGACCGTCCTCATCCTGTTTCTGGCTCTTGCCGTCGCCATGGTGGATCAGCGTGACAAGCTGATCGCCATCATCGACGCCGGCGGCGTCGGCTATTGGGAGCTGGCCCTGCCCGCCCAGACCCTGTGGCTGTCCGGTCGCGCCCGGAAATTCCTCGACCTGGCTCACGGCGAGCCTTTCGCCGCGCGCGACTTCGTCCGCAAGCTCAAGCCCGAAGACCTGCCGCGCCGCGCCGCCACCCTGGCGCGGGCCATCAACGGCGACGGCGACTATAACGCCGAGTATCAGATGCGCGACAGCGATCGCTGGCTGCAGTTGCGCGGACGCCTGATCCGCTCGCGTTCGGGGCGACCGATCAAGCTGGCCGGGGTCATCACTGATGTCACCGACCGGCGTCAGGCCTTCGCCGCCCTGGCCACCAGCGAGCATCGCCAGCGCCTGCTGATCAATGAGCTGAACCACCGGGTGAAGAACACCCTGGCCACGATCCAGTCCATCGCCGCCCTGACGGCGCGCCGCTCATCCAGCGTCGAGGACTTCATGCGCCTGTTCCAGGCGCGGCTGATCGCCCTGTCGGACACCCACAACCTGCTGACCGCCAACGGCTGGGAAAAGGCGCGGCTGCGCGATCTCCTGGTTCAGGAGTTCCGGCCCTATGCCGAGGAGCGTCTGCGGATGACGGGGCCAGACGTGACCCTGGGCGCCGAGCAGGCCCTGTCCATGGGCCTGATCCTGCACGAACTGGTCACCAACGCCGCCAAATACGGCGCCCTCAGTTGCCTGGACGGCCCCGGCGGCTGGGTGACGGTCGACTGGACCGAGGCCGACGACGAGGGCCTGATCACCCTGGACTGGCGCGAGCACCGCGGCCCGACCGTGGCCGCGCCGACGCGCTCAGGCTTCGGCTCGCGCCTCATCGAGACCAGCATCCGCACCACCCTCGCCGGCGCCGCGACCATGGACTACGACGACGGCCGTCTGCATTGCCGCCTGAGGTTCCGGCCCGGCGCGCCGCCAAAGACCTAGGGCCTTAGTGTTCACCCAGGCAGCGCAGGGCGACTTCCAGATTGCGCAGGCCGTCTTCGCCCGAGACCGCCGCCGTCTCGCCGGTGCGGATGGCGTGGACGAAGGCCTCGTGCTCCTTCTTCAGCGGCTCGGCGGGCCAGGAGTTGAGCATCCGCGTCGAATAGGAGCCGTCCGGCTGCTGGCCGAAATATTCCGTCACCTGGCGGGTGATCAGGTCGGCGACGATGAAGCGGTTCTTGGTGGCGACTTGCAGGGTGCGGGTCTTGTAGGGCGTGACCCAGTTGGTCGTGATGTGGGCGATCACGTCATTGGCCATGCGGAACTGCAACAGGGCCGAGTCTTCGCGGGATGCATGGGCGTGGCCCAGCAGCGACTGGACCTCCACCACTTCGGACCCTGTCAGATGGCGGATGATGTCGATGTCGTGCACCGCCAGGTCGATGACCACCCCGACCTCGCCCATGCGCGGCGGGAAGGGGCCGACGCGGGTGATCTGGATGGAGATGATCTCGTCGCCGTCGATGGCGCGCTTGACCGTGTCCACCGCCGGGTTGAAGCGCTCGACATGGCCGACCATCAGGACGCGGTTGTTGGCCCTGGCCGCGTCGATCATGGCCTGGGCGTCGGCGGTCGTGGCGGCGATGGGCTTTTCGACCAGGACATGGACGCCCGCGTTCAGCAGGGCCACGCCCAGCTCGGCGTGAAAACGGTTCGGCGTGGCGATGACGGCGGCGTCCAGGCCGGCGGCGACAAAAGCCTGCGCCGTCGTCACGGCGGTCGCGCCATAGGCCTCGGCCACGCCCTCGGCGGTCACGGCGTCGGGATCGAAGATGGTCGTCAGCTCGACGTCGCGCAGTTCGGACAGGACGCGGGCGTGGTTGCGGCCCATGACGCCGGCGCCGGCGACGCCGATCTTGAGGGGGGTCTGCTGGGTCATGGGGATCAGGCCTTGAAGCTGGCGACGGCGGCGATGATGCGGTCCTGGGTCGCTTCGTCCAGGTCCGAGTGCATCGGCAGGCTGATGACGCGCTCCATCAGGCGCTCGGTCACCGGCAGGCCCTGGGGTCCGCGCGGATACATCTCATAGGCCGGCTGCAGGTGCAGCGGGATCGGATAATAGACCGCCGTGGGCACGCCCTGTTCCTTGAGGTGGACGGCCAGGCGGTCGCGGTCCTCATGCTCGATGGTGTATTGCGCCCAGTTCGAGACATTGCCCGCCGGCACGTCCGGCACGGCGGCGACGTGGGGGCGCAAGGCCTCGTTGTAGCGGGCAGCGATGCGGTTGCGCCACTCGATCTCCTGACCGAAGACCTTCAGCTTCTCGATCAGGACCGCGGCCTGGATGGTGTCCAGACGGCTGTTCAGGCCGACGCGCATGTTCAGATACTTCGGGTCGTGGTCGAAGGTCTTGTCCTTCAGGTCGACCGCCACCGCCTTGCCGTGGACGCGGATGGAATCGATCAGCTGGGCCAGGTCGTCGTCATTGGTCAGCACCGCCCCGCCGTCGCCGTAGCAACCCAGCGGTTTGGCCGGGAAGAAGCTGGTGGTGGTGATGTCGGCCCATTTCAGCGGATGTTCGCCGTTGATCGTGCAGCCGAACCCTTGCGCCGAGTCCGAGATCAGCTTCAGGCCGTGCTTGTCGCAGATGGCCTTGATGGCCGGATAGTCGGCGGGCTGGCCGAACAGGTCGACGGCGATGACCACGCGGGGTTTCAGACGCCCTTCCTTCAGCGTGGCCTCGATGGCGGCCTCCAGATGGCCCGGGTCCATGTTGTAGGTCGCCTCGTCCACGTCGATGAAGACCGGCTCGGCGTCGAACCAGGGCACGACCTCGGCAGTGGCCGCGAACGTAAAGCTGGGCACGAAGACGGCGTCGCCGCGACCAATGCCCCAGGCCATCAGCGGCAGGGCCAGGGCGTCGGTGCCGTTGGCGCAGCCCAGAGCGTGCTTCGCCTGACCAAAGGCGGCCAGATCGGCCTCGAACTGGCGCACCTGCGGACCCATGACCCAGGCGCCGCCGACGACGGCCTCCTGAACGGCGGCCTCGATCTTGCCGCCGAGGCGAAGGCGCTGGGCCTGAAGGTCGATGAAGGGAATGGTCATGAAGGGTCGCTTTCTCGGTAGGGGGCCGCGCTGGCGGAACTCGGTTCGGCGCGCGGGCGCGAAGGCGGATCAACTCTCTTGAGCGCCTCCTACCAAAGCCCGGGGCCTCTCGACAAACCCGCGAGGGTCACTTCGCGTTGCCGGTTGCAACGAAAGCCATGCTTGGCAAAGCCCGCGACCCTGCCTAAGCCCACTGGAAGATGACGCTTCCAACGATGCAAGATCGGGTCCGCGACTGGCTGTTCTGCCAGGCCCTGCCGCTGTGGGCAGACGCCGGGATCGACGCCGAGGGTCGCTTCTTCGAGAAGCTGGACTTCGACGGCCGTCCGATCACCGGCCGCCCGCGCCGCACGCGGGTGCAGGCGCGTCAGGTCTATGTCTTCGCCGAAGCCGTCTCGCTCGGGTGGGCGGAAGGCGAGGCCGTCGCCCGCCGCGCGCTCGACGTCCTGATCCGCGACTATCGCCGTGACGACGGCCTGTGGGTCCGCAGCGTCGATGACGCGGGCGCCGTGCTCGACGCCACGCCCGACCTCTATGATCTGGCCTTCGTCCTCTTCGCCCTGGCCGCCGCCCATCGCGTGCTGAAAGACGCGCGCGCCCGGCCCCTGGCCCTGTCCACCCTCGCCGCCATCGAAGCCCGGATGGCCGACCCGATCCACGGCGGCTGGCAGGAGGCCCTGCCCCCCCTGCTGCCACGCCGCCAGAACCCGCACATGCATATGCTGGAGGCCTTGCTGGCCTGGCAGGCCGTCGCGCCCGATCCGGCCTTCGAGGCGGCGGCGCGACGCGTTCTGGACCTGTTCGACCGACGCTTCTTCGACCGCGAACATCTGATGCTGGGCGAGTTCTATGATCGTGACTGGTCCGTGCGTCCGGGCTCGGAGGGCCAGTGCATCGAACCGGGCCACCATATGGAATGGGTCTGGCTTCTGGGCGAGGCGGCGCGCCTGGGCCTGCCGAACCTGATTTCCCCCGCCCGCGCCCTCTACACCAGCGCCCTGACCTGCGGTCTCCGCCCTGACGGTCTGGCCGTGCGCGAGATCAGCCGGATCGGCCAGGTCCGCGACGGCGGCGTCCGCCTGTGGGCCCAGACCGAGCTTCTGCGCACCCTGAAAACGCGCGGCGAACACGTCAGGGCGGACCATCTGACCCAGCGCCTGTTCGAGACCCACCTGGCCACCGCCACGCCCGGCCTGTGGATCGACAGTTTCGACGCCGCCGGCGCGCCCCAGGACGCCGACGTGCCCGCCTCCAGCCTCTATCATCTGACGACCGCCTTCTCTGCCCTGCTGACGGACCCCGCATGAGTCGACCGGCCGCCTTCCTCGACCGCGACGGCGTCCTGATCGTCGACAGCGGCTATCCGCATCGCCCCGATCAGCTGATCCTGATCCCCGGCGCCGCCGAGGCGGTGAAGCGGCTGAACGAGGCGGGCTATGTCACCGTCATCGTCACCAACCAGTCCGGCGTGGCGCGCGGGATGTTCGATGAGGAGACGATGCACGGCTTCAACGCCCTGCTGGTTGAACGTCTGGCCAAGGACGGCGCCCGCATCGACGCCGTCTATGCCTGCCCCTTCCATTCTGACGCCGTGGACGACCGCTATCGCCACCCCGACCACCCGGACCGCAAGCCCAATCCCGGGATGCTGCTGAAGGCCATCGCCGAGCATGACCTCGATCCGACCCGCTCGCTGATGATCGGCGACCAGCCCTCGGACATGGAGGCGGCGCGGCGCGCGGGCGTCGTCGGCTATCGCTTCGAGGGCGGCGATCTGGACGATCTGGTCGTCGCGGCCCTGTCATCCTGATCGCAATTCTACATCCGGTGAATTAGGCTGCTGGCGACGCTGGACGCGCAAGCAAGAGAGACGCCTGATGACCGCCGCCTACGCCGAACGCCGCTGGACCTCGCCGGACGGCCTGAGCCTGTTCGCCCGCGACTACGCCCCCGCCGACGGCCCGGCCCGGCTGCCGGTCATCGCCATCCATGGCCTGACCCGCAACAGCGCCGACTTCGAGGTCATCGCCGCCCTGATCGCCCAGAGCGGTCGCCGCGTCCTGGCCGTGGACGTGCGCGGGCGCGGCCAATCCGACCGCGCGCCGGACCCCATGACCTATACGCCCGACGTCTATGCCAAGGACGTCGTGGCCCTGATGGAGCAGTTAGGCATCGAGAAGGCCGTCTTCCTCGGCACCTCCATGGGCGGGCTGATCACCATGGCGCTGACGGCCATCAAGCCCAAGGCCATCGCCGCCGCCATCCTCAACGACGTGGGGCCGGAACTGGCGCCGGAGGGCCTCGCCCGCATCGCCGCCTACGCCGGTCAGCCGCTCGTCATCGAGACCTGGGCCGACGCCGCCGCCTACGCCAGGCGCATCAACGAAACGGCCCTGCCCCACTACACCGAGGCCGACTGGGCCGCCTTCGCTCGTCGCACCTTCCGCGAGGGCGCCGAAGGCGCGCCGGTGCTGGACTACGACCCCGACATTTCCGCGCCGATCAAGGCGGCGGGCGCCAAGGCCCTCATCCCCAACCTCTGGCCCTATTTCCGGGCATTGGCGCGCAGGAAGCCGACCCTGCTGCTGCGCGGCGCGACCTCAGACCTGCTCAGCCCGGCCATTGTCGCCAAGATGAGGAAGGCGGCGCCCGCCATGGCTTACGCCGAGGTTCCGGGTGTCGGTCACGCGCCCATGCTGGATGAGCCCGAGGCGCGCGCGGCCATCTTCGAGTTCCTGGCCGGAGTGGCTTAAACTCTCCCGTCATCCCGGCCGCAGCGTAGCGGAGAGCCGGGACCGCCAAAGGCGCCGCCAGCTGAAGGTTGCGCCTATCGCGGCCCCGGATAGCCCTGCGGGCTTCCGGGGTGACGCCGTGAGCTCAGGCCTTCTTCACGAACTCCGTGCGCAGAACCAACCCGCGCACCTTCTCGACATTGGCCTCGATCTCGTCGGGATCGCCGGTCAGCCGGATGTTCTTGACCATCGTCCCGCGCTTCAGCGTCACGCCGCCCGAGCCCTTGACCTTCAGGTCCTTGATCAGGGTCACGCTGTCGCCGTCGGCCAGGATGTTGCCGTTGGAGTCCTTGGTCACGTCGTCGGTCATGGTCGTCTCTTTCTCGTCATCCTGGCCGAAAGCCGGGGCGACGGTCCTACTCAATCGGGAACATTGTTGTCGAGTTCGTCGAGCCATACGCGCGCGCTGCTGTCCGACGGCGCCCGCCAGTCGCCGCGCGGCGACAGGGAGCCTCCCGTCACCACCTTGGGCCCGTTCGGCACCGCCGAGCGCTTGAACTGGCTGGTCTGGAAGAAGCGGATCAGGAACTTGCGCAGCCAGGCCCTGATGGTCGCCAGGTCATAGGCGACCCGCTCCGCTTCCGGCAAACCGGCGGGCCAGGCACCCGTTGTCGCGTCGCGCCAAGCCTGATGCGCCAGATAGGCGACCTTGGACGGCTTCAGCCCGAACCGGCTGATGTAGAACAGGAAAAAGTCGTTCAGGGCATAGGGGCCGACGACGCTTTGCGTCGACTGGATCGCCCCGTCCGCGCCCGCGGGGACCAGCTCCGGCGAAATCTCGGTGGCCAGGATAGCGTGCAGGATGGGCGCGGCCTCGGCCCCGATCAGTTCGCCCTCGGCCACCCAGCGGATCAGGTGCTGGATCAGGGTCTTCGCCACCCCGCCGTTGACGTTGTAGTGGCTCATGTGGTCGCCGACGCCATAGGTGCACCAGCCGAGCGCCAACTCCGACAGGTCGCCGGTGCCCAGCACGAAGCCGTGGTTCTGATTGGCCAGTCGGAACAGATAGTCGGTCCGCAGACCCGCCTGCACGTTCTCAAACGTGATGTCATGGACCGGCTGGCCGTCGGCGAAGGCATGGCCGATGTCGCGCAGCATCTGTTCGGCGGCGGGGCGAATGTCGATCTCGGCTCCCGTCACCCCCAGCGCCTGCATCAGCTTCCAGGCGTTGGACTTGGTGCCCTCCGAGGTGGCAAACCCCGGCATAGTAAAGGCCAGAATCCCCGTGCGCGGCAGCTTCAGCCGATCGAAAGCCCGACAGGCCACCAGCAGAGCCTGGGTCGAATCCAGCCCCCCCGAGACGCCGATCACCAGGGTCTTGGCCCCCGTCGCCGTCATCCGCCGCATCAGGCCCTGAACCTGAATATTAAAGGCCTCGAAGCAGTCCTGATCCAGACGCGCCGGGTCGTCCGGCACGAAGGGGAAGCGGTCCAGCGGACGGATCAGGGCGTCGCCCGGCCCCTGCCCCGCCTCGAACGGCACCACCGTCGCGGCCTCGCCTTCCAGACGGGCGCAGTCGGCGAAGGTGCCGTTGCGCAGACGGTCCAGACCGATCCGGTCCACGTCCACGTCGGCCACCGTCAGATGGCTATCCAGCGCGAAGCGCTCGCCTTCGGCCAGTTTTGAGCCCAGTTCATGAATGGTCGCCTGACCGTCCCAGGCCAGGTCCGTCGTCGACTCGCCCCAGCCCGAGGCGGCGAAGACATAGGCCGACAGGGTTCGGCTGGACTGGCTGGCGCACAGCAAAGCCCGCTCGTCGGCCTTGCCGATGACGATGTTGGAGGCCGACAGGTTGCACAGGATGCGCGCCCCGGCCAGCGCCGCCCGCGTCGACGGCGGCTGCGGCGCCCAGAAGTCCTCGCAGATCTCGACCGCGAAGACGAAGCCGGGCCGGTTGCTCGCCTCGAAGATCAGACCGGGCGCGAAATCGACGCTCGTACCGTTCAGGACGACCGCGTCCTCGGACCGGCTGGCGGCGGGCGCGAACCAGCGCTTCTCGTAATATTCGCGGTAGTTGGGCAGGTAGGTCTTGGGGACCACGCCCAACACCTCGCCGCCGCCCAGCACCACGGCGCAGTTGAACAGGGCGTCGCCGTTGCGGATCGGCGCCCCGATCACGGCGATGACGCCCGCCTCGTCCGCCACCTCGGCCAGCACGGCGATGCGGCGCTCGACCTCTTCCAGCAGGGCCGCCTGCATCAGCAGGTCGTCGATGGCGTAGGCGCTGAGCGAAAGCTCAGGGAAGACCAGCAGGTCCACGCCCGCCTCGCCCGCTCGCCGGATCAGCCGCGCATGCTCCTCGGCGTTGGCGGCCGGGTCGGCGACATGAACCACCGGGGTCGCGGCGGCGACGCGCACGAAGCCGTGGGCGCGCGGGGCGTGGAAGGGATGCGTCTCGGACTTCGCCATCAATCTTTCCGCTCATCCCGGCGGACGCCGGGACCCAGTGAGAGCCGCAAAGCGCGACGCCCGATCTCTAAGACCATCCAATCAATATAGGGTTGCGACCCGAACCCAAAGCACTGGGTCCCCGCCCCGCGGGGATGAGCGGGTCGTTGGAAGTTCGTGACCTGCGAACCGGCGTCGGCTAAGGCTCAGGCCATGAGCGATACGCCCAAAAAAGGCTGGTTCCAGCGACTGAGCGCGGGTCTGTCCCGCTCCTCCAAACAGATGACCGAACAGGTCGTCTCGACCTTCGTGAAGGAGCCTCTGTCCGAAGAGGCGCTGGAGCGGCTGGAAGAGCACCTGATCGAGAGCGATCTGGGCCCCGCCGCCTCGGCCCGCATCGTCGAGCGCTTCCGCGAGCTGCGCTTCGGCAAGATGTCGGACGAGCGCGAGATCAAGGAAGCCCTGGCCGAGGCCGTGGCCGCCGAACTGCTGCCGCGTCAGGCGACGTTCGACCCCCTCGGCGGAGCCAAGCCCTATGTCGTCCTGTTCGTCGGGGTGAACGGCTCGGGCAAGACCACGACCCTGGGCAAGATCGCGTCCGACCTGACCGCCAAGGGCGCCAAGGTGATGATCGTCGCCGGCGACACCTTCCGCGCCGCCGCCCGCGAACAGCTCAAGGTCTGGGCCGAGCGCGCCGGGGCTGAGTTCGAAAGCCGCCGCGACGGCGCCGACGCCGCCGGCCTGGCCTTCGACGCCTATGCCAAGGCGAAAGCCGAGGGCTATGACGTGGTCCTGATCGACACCGCCGGGCGCCTGCAGAACAAGTCCGCCCTGATGGACGAACTGCTGAAGATCGTCCGCGTCCTGAAAAAAGTCGACGCCGACGCGCCCCACGAGACCCTGCTGGTGCTGGACGCCACCGTGGGCCGCAACGCTCTGGAACAGGAAAAGGTCTTCGGCCGCACGGCCTATGTCTCGGGCGTGGTCATGACCAAGCTGGACGGCACGGCGCGCGGCGGGGTCCTGGTCCCTGTGGCCCAGGCCTCGGACGCCCCGATCAAGCTGATCGGCGTCGGCGAAGGCGTCGACGACCTGCAACCCTTCGACGCGCGCGCGTTTTCCCGATCACTGGTCGGGCTTGAGGACTGAAGCGTATGAGTGAAGCCGTCGAAACCAAGCGTCCGCAGTGGATTCGTCAGGCCGTCGATTTCGGCGCCCTGATCGCCTTCATGGCCGCCTATTTCATCACCCGCGACATGATCAAGGCCACCTGGGTCCTGGTCATCGCCTCGATGATCGCCCTGGCCGTCGGCTTTGTGCTGGAACGCCGCCTGGCCCCCATGCCCCTGATCACCGGCGGCTTCGCCCTGGTCTTCGGCGCCCTGACCATCCTCACCGACGACGACCTGTTCGTGAAGCTGAAGCTGACGGTGCAGAACGGCCTGCTGGCCGCCGTGCTTCTGGGCTCGATTCCGCTGAAGAAGTCGCCGTTCAAGGCCCTGCTCGGCTCGGCCATCAAGGTCACGGATCAGGCCTGGCGCACCCTGACCTTCCGCTATGGAATCTACTTCCTCTGCGTCGCCATCGCCAACGAGGTCTTCCGCAGCCCGACCGCCGTCACCGCCATCTGGTCGACGCTGAACCTGGGAACGCCCGACCCCAACGGCGTCTGGACCGCCTTCCGCGGCGTCCTGTGGATCGCCGCCTCCATCTTCGGCCTGTGCCAGGTGCCGCTGATCATGAAGAATATGATCAAGGACGAAGAGCCCGGCCCCATCTCGCCCGACACGGGGCTCTGACGGAACCGTCCGCTCGCTGACGACCTGATGCTTGAGACCCCGGCTATCCAAACGGGGCTCAAGTAGCGCGAAGCGCGGTAGGCCCCAGAACAAATGTCTTCAAAACGTCAGGGTTTTCGTCGTCAAAGCGTAAAGCGCGGCTGTTAGCTGTCGCGCCATGTCCGGTCGCTCCACGCGGTCGGAACCGGGAACCAAGACGATGGTCAAGTCAGGCAAGCAGGCGAAGATCAAGGGCGGGCTGGCGGATTCGCCCAGCCACCTGATGCACCGGGTGTTGCAGCTGGCGCTCGACATCTACGCCGAGGAAGCCGGTCCCGACGGCCTGACCCAGCGTCAGTTCGCGGTGCTGGAGGCGGTCTCGGCGCGCTCGGGCCTGACCCAGACCGATCTGGTCAAGGCCACCGGCATCGATCGCTCCACCCTGGCCGATCTGGTCGCCCGCATGACCGCCAAGGGCCTGCTGGAGCGCGAACGCTCGGCCCTGGACGCCCGCGCCAAGGCCGTGCGCCTGTCCGAGGCCGGCCAGGCCGCGCTGGAGGCCGCCCGCCCCCGCGTCGTCGCCGCCGACAAACGCATCCTGGCCCTGCTGCCCAAGGCCCGGCGCGAGGGCTTCCTCGACCTGCTGACCAGCCTGACCGACGCCGCCGACGCGGCCCCCGAACAGGCCCGAGCCGAAGCCAGGATCGCCAAGAAGGCCGCCAAGGAGGCCCGCAAGGCCGAGAAGGCCGCGAAGAAGGCTCTGGACGGCGCCCGGCCGAAAAAGAAGAAGAAGGCGGTCGACGTCGTCGCCGAAACGGGCGCCGTCGAAGCGGTGATCATCCCGCTCAAGGACGTGGCGAAAGCCTAGACCCGAATATCCAGCAGCGAACCCGGCCGCTGATAGCGAGTGGCTGAAGGCGCTTCCTGCGTCTGCACCGAGCGCACCGGCGTGTCCGCCCGCGTCTCGACCGGGGCGGCGACGGGCGTCGGCGCGCTCATGCCCATGGCCGCGCGGAAGAAGGCGGACTGGGAGGTTCTCAGCGCATGGGCCGCGCCGCCTGCGGGAGGCGGAAAGGCCGGACGGTCTGAAGGAATCGCGGACATGGGCCGACGATCCGCGCAAACGGTCTAGATATGGTTAACACGCGATTCACCGTGTTTCGCGCCGGCGGGCTTTAGCGAACCGGCGCCTTCAGCGCATCGATCAGCTTTTGCAGGTCGGCCTCGGTCAGCACCGGCCCCGAGGACTTGGCGACGATGGTCCCATAGGCGTCCACCGCAAAGCTCTCCGGCACGCCCGAGACGCCGAGGTCCAGCCCCGCCCGACCCTCGCGGTCCACCAGCACCAGGGCATAGGGATCGCCCAGCTCGTCGAGGAAGGCGCGGGTGGCTACCGGCTCGTCCTTGTAGGCCACGCCGACGACGTTGATCCCCTGCGCCTTCAGCTTCAGCAACTGCGGGTGCTCCAGCCGGCACGGGGCGCACCAGCTGGCGAACAGGTTGACGATCATCGGCTTGCCGACGCCCGCCGTTTTCAGGTCCAGCCGCTGATCCGTCTCGACGTCGCCTTGCAGGATCGGCAGGACGGTCAGGGGGATCGGCTGCCCCACCAGGGCGTCGGGCTTGTAGGATCGCCCCTGCCCCGGCGCGCCGGACAGGGTGTTCAACTGAACCATCAGGAAGACGCCCACGGCCAGCAGGGCGACGACGGGGATCAGGGCGAACCAGCGGTTCATTTGCGGGCCTCTTCCAGACGCGCCAGCTCGCGCTTCCAGCGCCGGGCGGCGACCAGGGCGCGCAGCGAGATCGCGGCCAGGGCCAGGGCGCTGATGGCCCAGGACGACCAGACGAAGACGCCATAGGGGCTCATGTCGAGATCGAGCATCGGGCGGCTCCTTTACGCTTCTTGAGCGGCGCGGGCGCGCAGGGAAAGCACCCGGCGACGGCGTACCTCGGTGCGGATCGACGTCAGCCAGATGGCCCCGAACAACATCCCGTAGGCCGCCATCATGGTCAGCAGGGGCGCCAGATAGGCCGGGTCCAGACTGGTCCCGCCCGCGCGCAGCAAGGACGCCGGCTGATGCAGGGTGTTCCACCAGTCGACCGAGAACTTGACGATGGGCAGATTGATCAGGCCGACCAGACCCAGGACCGCAGCGGCGCGGCCAGCCTTGGCCTCATCGTCGATCGAGGCGCGCAGGGCCATGTAGCCGAGGTAGAAGAGGAAGAGCACCAGCACGCTGGTCAGCCGCGCGTCCCACACCCACCAGGTCCCCCACATGGGCTGGCCCCACAGGGAGCCGGTGATCAGGGCCAGACCCGTCAGCACCGCGCCCGGCAGGGCGGCGGCGCGTGCGGCGGCGTCGGCCAGCGGATGACGGAAGACCAGGGCGAAGAAGCTGGACACGCCCAAGGCGGCATAGGCGCTGAGCCCCAGGGTCGCGGCCGGCACATGGATGAACATGATCCGCACCGTGTCGCCCTGCTGATAGTCGGCGGGCGCGGCGAAGCTGAGCCAGGTTCCAACCGCCAGCAGGACGACCGCAAGCCCCCACAGAACCGGCGTGACCGGGCGGGTGAAGCGCATGAAGCGGTCGGGATTGGCGAGGCCGAACATGGTCCGCCGATTACGCGGCGCGGCGGGGAACGGCAAGCGCCCCCCGCGCGTGACCTCTGGTCGCGATCAGAGCTTCAGCCCGTGCTGGGCGGCCAGGGCCTCCAGCTTGACCATCGGACGCGGGCCCCAATGGGCGATCACTTCCGAAGCGGCCAGCGAGCCCAGGGCGCCGGCTTCGGACAGGCTCAGGCCCCGCGCCAGACCCAGCAGGACGCCAGCGGCGTACTGGTCGCCCGCGCCCGTGGTGTCGATGACCTTGTCGACCGGGAAGGCGGCGATCTCGACCCGCTCGTCGCCGCGGAACAGGACCGAACCGGCGGCGCCGCGCGTCACGGCGGCGACCTCGACGATGCGACCCAGGTGGGCGGCGGCGTGGTCGAAGTCCTCGGTCTCGAACAGGGCGTGCAGCTCGGACTCATTGGCCAGGACGATGTCCGCCGAGGCCTCGATGAAGGCCAGCAGCTCGGCGCGCCAGCGGTGGACGACAAAGCTGTCCGACAGGGTGATGGCGACCTTGCGGCCCGCAGCATGAGCCGCAGCGGCGGCGGCCTCGAAAGCGGCGCGGGCCGGGGCCGGGTCGAACAGATAGCCTTCCAGATAGACGATTTCGCTGGCGCCGATCAGGTCGGCGTCGATGTCGGCGGTCGTCAGCTGGTTGGCGGCGCCGAGGAAGGTGCACATGGTGCGCTGGGCGTCGGGCGTGACGTTGATCAGGCAACGGCCGGTGCCAAAGCCCGAACCCGCGCCGCCTTTCAGAACCGGGGTGTCGAAATGCACGCCAGCGGCGCGAATGTCGTGGCTGAAGACCTCGCCGAGGGTGTCCTGGGCCACCTTGCCGATATAGGCCGCGCGACCGCCGAACGAGCCGACGCCCGCCACGGTGTTGCCGGCCGAACCGCCCGAGGCCTCGACCCCCGCCGCCATGGCGTCATAGAGGGCCGCGCTCTGGCCCTCGTCCACCAGTTGCATCGAGCCGGGCGTCAGGCCCTGGGCGTCGAGGAAGGCGGGCTCGCACGGGCTCAGCACGTCGACGATGGCGTTGCCGACGGCGCAGACGTCGAAGCGGGCGGTGGAAGCGATCTGGGTCATGCGCGCCCCATAGCGGCACACGGCCCGCGACGCCAGCACGAGGCTTTTCGCGGCCCGTGAAAACAGCCTATGCAGACAGCCGCCGAGGAGTAGTCGCATGACCGAAGTCGCCGTCCTGACCCCCGATCCCGCCGACACGACCTATGCCGGGCAATGGCCGGGCGTGCTGGACCGGTTGAGCGAGGCCCTGGCGACCGCAGGGATCAAGGCGCGACCGACGCCGTGGACCGACCATGTCGAGAGCGCCCACGGCCTGATGGACTATCCCCTGGTCCTGCCGCTGATCGTCTGGGGCTACCACCGCGACCATGAGCGCTGGATGCAGGCCTGCGCGACCTGGGCCGAGGCCGGCGCCCCTTTGGCCAATCCCGCCGAGGTCCTGAACTGGAACGCCGACAAACGCTATCTGGCCAAGCTGGCCGAGAAGGGCGTGGCCATCCCGCCGACCATCTGGACCGACCACGCCAGTCCCGCTGTGGTCGAGGCCGCCTTTGCTGCGACCGGCGCCCGGGAGTTGATCGTCAAGCCGACCGTCTCCGGCGGCGCCTGGCGCACGCTCAAGGTCGCGGCTGGCGACCTGCTGGAAGAGGTCCTGTCGGACGCGCCGGAAGGCGGGGCCATGATCCAGCCCTTCCTGCCGACCATCGCCACGGCTGGCGAGACCTCGCTCTTGTTCTTCGGCGGCGAGCTGAGCCACGTCGTCAACAAGCGCCCGGCCCACGCCGACGAGTTCCGCATCCAGGTTCAGTACGGCGGCCAGTACCAACGGCTCGACCAAGCCCCCGAGGGCGCGCTGGCCCTGGCCGAACGGACGCTCGCCGCCATCGACGAGCCCCTGCTCTACGCCCGCATCGACATGGTCCCCGACGCCGACGGCCAGTGGCTGCTGATGGAGGCTGAACTGATCGAGCCCGACTTCTATCTCGGCGCCGCCCCCGAGGCCGGTGCCCGCTTCGGGCGCGCCGTGGCGGATCGGCTGGGGCTGTAGCAGCCCGCCTCTTCTTCCGTCATCCTCCGGCGCCCGCAGGGCGACCGGGGGACCCAGCGGCGCCGCAGGCGATCTTTACAGCAGACTTAGCGCGTGGGGTTTTCGCCCCCCGGAAGAAAAAGATCAAACCCCCACGAAACTCGCCCGCGACGGGCACAGGTCGGCGATCACGCAGGCCCCGCACTTGGGCCGCTGCGCCAGGCAGGTGTAGCGACCATGCAGGATCAGCCAGTGGTGCGCCTTGGGCAGCCAGGCCTCGGGCACGACCTTGTGCAGCTGCGCCTCCACCTTGTCCGGCGTCGGGGCGTTGGCCAGACCCAGGCGGTGCGAGACGCGAAACACATGGGTGTCCACCGCGATAGCCGGCTCGATCCCCAGTTCGTTCAGCACCACGCTGGCGGTCTTGCGCCCCACGCCGGGCAGGGCCTGAAGGTCGGCGCGGTTCAGCGGGACCTCGCCGCCGTGCTGTTCGACCAGCATCCGCGCGGCGGCAATGACGTTCCTGGCCTTGGTGCGATAGAGGCCGATCGAGGATATCAGCGGGATCAGCTCCTCCTCGCCCAGGGCCAGCATCTTCTGCGGCGTGTCGGCGACGGCGAACAGGGCCTTGGTCGCCTTGTTGACCCCCACGTCGGTCGCCTGGGCCGACAGGGCGACGGCCACGACCAGGGTGTAGGGATTGACGAAATCCAGCTCGGTCTTGGGGTCGGGCATCATGCCCGAAAGACGCACGAAGATTTCCTCGACCCGGTCCTCGTCCGGCGGCCAGCCGATCACCGCCCCGACCGGCGCCTTTTTCGGCGCACGCGAGCGCTTGCCCTGCGGCGGCGTCAAGCTGGCGCGGACAACCTTGGAAGGAGGACGTTGGCGGACGGTCATGCCTCCGCTTCGCCCTCCCCGCGTCCGACGTCAACCGGGCGCCGCCGACACGGTGCGACGAAATCGCGCAGGCGCCTCTTGATTTATGGACGCACCTGTCCATTTTACGCGCCGGATTTCAAAAGAGCTGTCTCCCCATGGCCCTCCCCGCTTCCCTGAAGAAACGCCTGCCCCTGATCGTCGGCGGGGTCGTCGTCATCGGCCTCATCGTCGGGGGCGTCATCTGGTGGCAGGGCAAGCAGCGCTGGGAGGCGACCGACAACGCCTTCGTCCAGGCCGACACAGTCCTGGTCAGCCCGCGCATCAGCGGCTCGGTGATCGAGGTCCTGGTCAAGGACAACCAGCGCGTCGAGGCCGGTCAGGTCCTGGCCCGTCTGGACGACGCCGACGCCCGCGCCGCCCTGGCCCAGGCCCAGGCCAATCTGGCCGCCGTGACCGCCGCCGTGGCCAATGTCGACGCCCGCGCCGAACAGGAACAGGCCACCATCGCCGCCCGCGCCGCCGCCGTGACCCAGGCCCAGGCCCAGGCCGGTCTGGCCCGCGCCGAGGTCGATCGCTACGGCAAGCTGGCCGCCGAGGGCTGGGTGTCGCAACAGCGCATCGAGACCCAGCGCGCCACCGCCGAGACCGCCAGCGCCTCGGTCGCCCAGGCCCAGGCCGCCCTGACCGCCGAACAACGCACCGCCGCCGTGCTCGGCTCGACCCGCAACCAGAGCGTCGCCGCCGTCGAACAGGCTCGCGCCCTGGTCGCACAGGCTCAGCTGACGCTGGACCGCACCGTCATCCGCGCCCCCGTCGCCGGCGTCGTCGGCGCCCGCGGCGTCCGTGTCGGCCAGGTGGTCCAGGCCGGCGGACAGATGATGTCCATCGTCCCCCTGCAAGACACCTATGTCGTCGCTAACTTCAAGGAGACCCAGGTCGGCCGCATGCGCCTGGGCCAGACGGTCGAGATCAAGGCCGACGCCTTCCCCGGCCAGTCCATCGTCGGCCACGTCGACAGCTTCGCCCCGGCCACCGGCTCGGAGTTCGCCCTGATCCCGGTCGAGAACGCCACCGGCAACTTCACCAAGATCACCCAGCGCGTCCCCGTCCGCATCGTCGTCGACCGTCGCGCCACCGGCGAGCCTGTCGCCCTGCGTCCCGGCCTGTCGGTCGAGGTCAAGGTGGACCTGAAGAGCCAGGGCGGCGCCGCCTTCGCCGACGCCCATCTGGGCGAGGTCGCCGTCGCCTCGCTGGACCCGGCCCGGTGAGAGACGGCGTCCTTCCTGCGGACGCCCCAGCGGTCGCCGACAAGCCCGAGATCAACTGGACCGTCCTCCTGCTCGGCTTCGCCGGCATGGTCATCGGCCAGTTCATGGCCATTCTGGACATCCAGATCGTCGCCGCCTCCCTGCCCCAGATTCAGGCCGGGGTCGGCGCCTCGGCCGACGAGATCAGCTGGATTCAGACCGCCTATCTGATCCCCGAGGTCGTGATGATCCCCCTGTCGGGATACCTGTCGCGGCTGTGGGGCACGCAGAAGCTCTTCCTGGCCTCCTGCGTCGGCTTCCTGATCATGAGCGTGGCCGTCGGCCTGTCGTCCTCGGTCGAGATGATGATCTTCTTCCGTGCGCTGCAGGGCTTCCTCGGCGGGGCCATGATCCCGACCGTCTTCGCCGTGGCCTTCACCGCCTTCCCGCCCGAGAAGCGCGTCACCGCCAGCGTCATCATGGGCCTGATCGTCACCCTGGCCCCCACCGTGGGCCCGACCCTGGGCGGGCATCTGACGGAGTGGCTCAGCTGGCGCTGGCTCTTCTTCATCAACATCTTTCCCGGCGTGATCGTCCTCTTCCTGGTCGGCCGCTACGCCCACTTCGACAAGGGCGACGCCAGCCTGAGCAAGGGCTTCGACTGGTGGGGTCTGGGCCTGATGGCCGCCTTCCTGATGAGCCTGCAATTCGTGCTGGAGGAAGGGGCCAAGAACGACTGGCTGGCCGACGACCACATCCTGCTGCTCAGCCTCGTGGCCCTGATCTGCGGCCCGGCCTTCATCTGGCGCTCGCTGGTCTATTACAACCCGATCGTCGAGCTGCGCGCCTTCGCCAACCGCAACTTCGTCGTCGGGGTCGTCATGACCTTCATCGTCGGCGCGGCCCTGTTCGGCGGCACCTTCCTGCTGCCGCTGTTCCTCGGCCGGGTGCGCGACTATTCGGCGGCCGAGGTCGGCACCACCATGGTGGTCTCAGGCCTGGCCATGTTCGCCACCGCCCCCTTCGCCGGGCGGCTGGTGCGCAAGCTCGACCCGCGCATCCTGATGTTCGTCGGCTTCGGCCTGTGCGCCTGGGGCATGTGGGACGCGCGTCTGGTCACCGGCGACTGGGGCTTCTGGGAGTTCGCGGGGGTTCAGGCCGTGCGCGGCTGCGGCGTCATGATCGCCATGATCGCCTCGCAGCAGGTCACCATGTCCACCCTGCCGCCGCACATGGTCAAGAACGCCTCGGGGCTGGTCAACCTGTCGCGCAACGTCGGCGGCGCCTTCGGCCTGGCCATCCTCAACACGTCGCTGACCCAGAACACCGCCCTGCACATGGTAGAGCTGACCAGCGCCATCAATCAGTCGGACGTCGCGGTGCGCAACATGATCGCAGGCATGGCCCAGCGCTTTTCGGGCTCCATCGACCCGCACGCCGCCGCCATGAAGGCCTTCTACGGCATGCTGCAGAAGCAGGCGACGACCCTGGCCTTCGGCGACGCCTTCGCCCTCCTGGCCATCGCCTGCGCCGGCGCCGCCTTCGTCACCCTGCTGTCCAAGCCCGGCAAGGCCGACCCGTCCGCCGGTCCGTCCGAGGTCCACTGATGCCCCGCGCCCCCGGTCAGGTCGATGCGCTCAAAAGCGCCGCCATCCTTCAGGCGGCCTCGGACCTGTTCGTGGAAAAGGGCGCGGGCGCCTCGATGACCGAGATCGCCCGGCGCGCAGGCGTGTCGAAACAGACCCTCTACAACCGCTTTCCGACCAAGATCGACATCGCCCGCGCCCTGGCGGCCCAGCGTTCGGACGCCGTCACCGCCCCGCTGAAATCCGGCGCCGCCCCGGAAGCGGTGCTGGCCGCCATCGCCGAGACCCTGATCACCAAGATCTGCCGCGAGGGCAAGGGCGCCTCCCTGCGCGGCGTGGCCCTGATGTCGCCCGAAGCCCCCGAACTGGCCCGCGCCATCTATGACGCCGGACCCGGCGAGAGCGTGCGCCGCATCGCCGCCTGGCTGGCCGAGCAGGACCGTCTGGGGCTGCTGTCCGTGCCCGATCCCGCCGCCGCCGCCGAGATGTTCTCCGGCATGGTCTTGGGCCACGGCCACCTGCGTTCGGTCCTGGGCCTGCCCCACCCCCATCAGGACGAAGCCCCGGCCCGCGCCCGCGAAACCGCCCGCCGCTTCATCCGCGCCTTCGCCCCTGACTAGGCTTGTCCGGTTTGGCCCTTTGGCCGGATCGGCGTAAAGCGCGGGCGTCTGTCTGCCCTTTTCGGAGTCCCCCATGCTGATCCACCTGTCGTCCTGGCCCGAAATCGACGCGCGCCTGAAGTCCGGCGCCGCCCTGTCCAAGACGGTGATCGTGCCGATCGGCTCCAACGAGCAGCACGGCCCGACCGGCCTCTTGGGCACCGACTGGCTCTGCCCCGAGATCATCGCCCACGCCGCCGAGAAGGGCGACGAGAGCCTGATCATCGCCCCGACCTTCAACATCGGCATGGCCCAGCATCACCTGGCCTTCGCCGGGACCATCAGCTTGCGCCCCTCGACCTTCATGGCCGCCATCACCGACTGGGTCGCGTCCCTGGCCCGTCACGGCTTCGAGCGCATCTATTTCCTTAACGGCCACGGCGGCAATGTCGCCACCATCGAGGCGACCTTCGCCGAGATCTACGCCGACTGGTCCTTTGTCGAAGAACAACCCCCGTTTGTCCTGAAGCTGCGCAACTGGTGGGATCTGCCCGGCGTGCACAAGCTGTGCGAGGAGATCTTCCCCGTCGGTCACGGCGCCCACGCCACCCCGTCCGAGATCGCCGTGACCCAGGCCGCCTATCCCGAGCATATCAAGCGCGCCGACTACAGCCCCAAGATCGCCCCCATGGGTCCGATCCGCGACGCGCTCGACTACCGCGCCCGCTTCCCCGACGGCCGCATCGGCTCCGACCCGGCCCAGGCCAGCCCGGAAACCGGCCAGCGCATCATCGACGCCGCCATCCCGGCCCTGATCCAGGACGTCTCGGCCTTCGCCGCCGAAGTCCTGCCCTGAAGCTGACGGGTCTGTTCTGCTTGCTCGACAGGCGGAACAGGCCCACGGTCCTCGCATGAACCCCATTGATCGCGCCGCCCGCACCGTCCGCGCCGGGCAGGAAACGGCTGAAGCCTCGGCCCAGGTCATCGCCCGTCGTCTGACGATCATGGGCGAGGCTATGGCCAATCCCCTGCGCGCCGACCACGCCGAACTTGGGCGGATGGGCTCGGAGAAGGTCGAGGCCCTGACGGCCTCCGCCGGCGCCGTCGCCTCGGGCGCGATAGATCTGGCGGATCAGGGCCGGCGCATCGCCGACCGCGAAGGGCTTGAGGCCTCGGCTCACATGACCCGTCTGGCCAGCGCCGACAGCCTGGCCAGCGCCGCAGCCTTGCAGGCCGCCTGGGGCATGGGCGTCTGGTCGCGCGCCCTGTCCGACAGCTGGACCCTGGGCGAGTCTATGCTGAAGCTTCAGGCCAAGGCCCTGTCGCCGATCCACGCCGCCGCCGTGGCCAACGCCAAGCGTCTGAAAACCTAGTCAAGCCGCCGTGATGGAACGGCGATGCACGGCCCGTGTTGCTTACTGTAGTCCAGCAAGGAGCCCGACATGGCCGAGCAAGACCCGAAAAAGACCGATCCCCATCCCGGCATGATGGGCGACGGCACCGAAGAGCAGAACCTCAACCAGCCCGGCGATCCGTCCAAGCGGATCACGGAAGAAGAGGTCGATGACGCCTTCACCAAGGACCCGAAGATCGTCCCGAAGGAATAGCGACGGCGCCCGCTCTACCCCCGTAACCTCCTCCCGTCATCCTCGGGTCAAGCCCGAGGGTGACGGCGGAGATGGGAGGCGCGGTCTAGATCACGTCAAGCCGTGCGGATAATCCCGCCCCTGGCCTCGACCGGCCAAGACGTCAGCTTGCCGCCCGCGCACGGTCCGCCGACGCACGATCCGCTCAGTGGCTCGAAAATCGCCCCGTGCCAGCCGCAGATGATCAACGACCCGTCCGGCGTCAGATAGCGGTCCAGCTCCATGGCGATGGGGAAGCCCGCGTGCGGGCAACGGTCGACCCAGCCCGCGACCTGTCCGTTCTTCCTCACCACGAAACCGTGGAAGAAGGCCTCGCCGATCTGCAAGACGAAGCCGCGCGAGCCGGGATCGGCGATGTCGTCCTCCGCGCACAGGGCCACGTTCGGCGGCGTCTTCCAGACGCGCTTGCGCTCTTCCGGCGCCGCTTCCGCCGTCGCATCCACAGGCTCGGACACTATTCGCGTTCGGGCTTGAGGGGCCGGGTCAGCAGGGCCTCGATGGCCGCGTCCACCGTGGTCTCGCCCGCCAGGACGGCGGCGACGGCCTCGCAGATGGGGGTCTCGACGCCCAGCTTGCGGGTCAGTTCGCGCACGGCCGGCGCGCTCTCATAGCCCTCGGCCACCGAACGCTTGCCGGCCAGGGCCTGCTCGACGCTCATGCCCTGACCCAGGGCCAGGCCCAGGCTCATGTTGCGCGACTGCGGGCTGGAGCAGGTCAGCACCAGGTCGCCGACCCCGCACAGGCCGGCCACCGTCTCGGCCTTGCCGCCCAGGGCCGTGGCCACGCGCACGATCTCGGCATAGCCGCGGGTGATGACGGCGGCGTGGGCGCTGCGGCCCAGTTCGCGGCCCTCGACGATGCCGCAGGCGATGGCCAGGACGTTCTTCAGCGCCCCGCCCGTCTCGGCCCCGATCAGGTCGTCGGCCAGATAGGGGCGGAAGACGGGCCCCGACAGCGCCGTGGCCAGAGCGACCGCCATGGCCTCGTCCTCACAGGCGATGGTCACGGCGCTGGGCAGACCGCGCGCCACCTCGGCGGCGAAGCTGGGCCCCGACAGGACGGCGGGCGTGGCCGACGGAATGGTCTCGGCCAGCACCTCGGTCATCAGCTTCAGCGAGCCGCGCTCGATGCCCTTGGCGCACAGGACGATGGGCAGGCCGGGCCGGGCGTAGGGCGCGAAGGCCGTCAGCGTCGCCCGCATATGCTGGGCCGGCGGCACCGCCAGAATCAGATCGCAGTCGGCCAGATGCGCCAGGTCCGAGGTGACGTTGATGGCCGAGTCCAGCTCGATCCCCGGCAGGAAGGCGTCGTTCATCCGCCGTTCGCGGATGCTCTCGATCACCTCGGGCTCGCGCGCCTGCAGGACGACCGCCAGGCCCGCCGCCGCTGCGCTCTGCGCCAGGGCTGTGCCCCATGCGCCGCCGCCAATCACGCCTGCCGTATGAAATTCCATGTCTTCTCCGGTCCCCCGACCACCGCTCGAACCCCGGCTGATCAAGCCTTGGCGCCCTTGCGGCCCGTTTTCTTGTGCACAGGATCGGCGTTCGCGCGCGCCTCGTCCAGAGGCCATCGTGGCCGGGCGGCGACATCAATGTCGGATGTCAGCCCTTTTTCCAGCCGTTCCGCCCCCGCCAGGGCGATCATTGCGGCATTGTCGGTGCAGTAAACCATGGGCGGCGCCAGGAAGCTGAAGCCATGCTTCATCGCCAGATCCTCCAGCGTGCGCCGGATCGTCTTGTTGGCCGCGACGCCCCCGGCCACGACGAAATGCAGAGCTTCATGCTGTTCGGCATAGGCGACCATGGCCCGCTCGGTCCGCTCGGACAGCTGACGCGCAATCGCCTTCTGCACCGCGTCGGCCAGATCAGCCTTGTCCTGATCCGTCTCGCACGTCTGGGCCAGCCGCGAGGCCGCCGTCTTCAGACCCGAGAAGGAAAAGTCGCAGTCCTTGCGCCCCAGAAGCGCCCTCGGCAGCTCAAAGCGCGAGCCGTCGCCCGACGCCGCCAACCTCTCCAGCGCCGGCCCGCCCGGATAGCCCAGCCCCATGGCCTTGGCGATCTTGTCGAAGGCCTCGCCCGCCGCATCATCAATCGTCGTGCCCAGCCGGCTCATGTCGCCGATGCCGCGTACCTCCAGCAGCTGGCAGTGCCCGCCCGAGACCAGCAACAGCAAGAAGGGATAGGCGGTCTCCGCCCCCAGCCGCGCCGACACCGCGTGGCCTTCCAGATGATTGACCGCGATCAACGGCAGATCGCGCGCCAAAGCCACGGCCTTGCCGTAGCTCAGCCCCACCATGACCCCGCCGACCAGTCCCGGCCCGGCGGTGGCCGCCACGCCGTCCAGGGCGGCGTAGTCGATCCCGGCCTCGCTCATGGCCCGGCGCGCCACCCCGTCGATCATCTCGACATGGCTGCGGGCGGCGATTTCCGGCACCACCCCGCCGAAGGCCGCGTGCTCGTCGATCTGACTGTGAATGACGCTGGACAGGACCTCGGCTCCGCTCGCCGACAGGCGCACCACCGAGGCGGCGGTCTCGTCGCAACTGGTCTCCAGACCCAGCACCGTCAGCACGCGGCCTTCGGCCTCATCCGCGTCAAGGCTCGGCTTGGTTGCCCCCGTGGTCCCGCTGCTATAGTCCGCGCCAGTGTTCATCGGGTCGAGGTAGCGGCCCGGTTCCCCTTTCGCAACGGCTGCGCAACCTCATGACCCCGCTTCTTCGCATCGGCACTCGCCGCTCCAGGCTGGCGCTGGCCCAGTCCGGCATGATGCAGCGCGCCATCGGCCGCGCGCTCGGCGTGGCCGAGGCCGACATCGAAACCCTGGTCCCCCTGGTCGAGATCGTCACCACCGGCGACCGCATTCAGGACCGGCGCCTGTTGGAAGTCGGCGGCAAGGCCCTCTTCACCAAGGAGATCGAAGAGGCCCTGCTCGACGGCCGCGTCGACGTCGCCATCCACTCGATGAAGGACGTCCCCGCCGAACAGCCCCAGGGTCTGGCCATCGCCGCCGTGCCCGAACGCGAAGACGCCCGCGACGGCTTCATCAGCGAGCATTTCGCCAGCTTCGCCGAACTGCCCCACGGCGCCCGTCTCGGCACCGCCTCGCTGAGACGTCAGGCGCAGGCCCTGGCCCTGCGGCCCGACCTGAAGATCGAGATGCTGCGCGGCAATGTCGACACCCGGCTGAAGCGGCTCAAGGACGGCGATTTCGACGCCATCCTGCTGGCCTGCTCCGGCCTCAATCGCCTCGGCTTCTCCGAAGTGATCCGGGAGCGCCTGTCGCTCGACGCCTTCCTGCCTGCCCCCGGTCAGGGCGCCCTGGCCATCCAGACCCGCGAAGGCGACGCCGACGCCGACTGGACCCGCGCCCTCAACCACGACCTGACCGCGCTGGCCGTCGCCGCCGAGCGCGGGGCCATGACCGCGCTGGAAGGTTCGTGCCGCACCGCCATCGGCGCCTACGCCCTGATCCAGGGCGACGTTCTGCGCCTGACCACAGAAATGCTCAGCCCCGACGGTTCGGCCCGCTGGCGCCGGGCTGGTGAAATCTCCGGCGTCACGGGCGCGACCGCCCTCGACGACGCCCGCTCGCTCGGCCTGCGTCTCGGCGCCGAGGTCCAGGCCGAGGCCGGCGACCAGAAGATCGATCTCTAGGCCATGCGGCCGATCCGCCGCGTCTGGATCACCCGCGCCCAGCCCGGCGCCGCGCGCACCGCCGCCCGGCTGACGGCGCTCGGCTACGAGCCGGTCGTCGCCCCCTTGCTGACCATCCGCCCCCTGCCCGAAGCCCTGAGCCAGGCGCCCGATTTCGCCACGGTCGCCGCCCTGGCCTTCACCAGCCCCAACGGCGTCGCAGCCTTCGCCGACCTGACCCCCGACCTGCGCGACCGCCCGGTCTTCGCCGTCGGCGACGCGACCGCCGAGGCCGCCCGCGACGCCGGCTTCACCGACGCCCGCTCGGCCGCCGGCGACATCCACGCCCTCGCCCGCCTGATCGCCGCCAGTCCGGTCCAGGGCCTGATCCTCGCCCCCGGCGCCCGCGAGCCCGCCGGCGACCTCCCCGCCCTCCTGCCCAACCACGTCATCCAGCGCCTGCCGATCTACGCCGCCGAGGAAACCCACGCCGTCGCCCCCCCCGATTTCGACGCCGTCCTGCTCCACTCCCCCCGCGCCGCCCGCGCCCTGGCGACCGTCCTGACGCCCGACGTCGCCCAGCGCCTCGCCGTCTGCATCTCCGCCGCCGCCGCGACCCCGCTTTCCGCCCTCAGCTTCACTGAAATCCGCACCGCCGAAGCCCCGGATGAAACATCCATGCTGACAGCGCTTGGCAAGTCCGTCCGAGCCGTATAAAGACCCGACCTCGCGCGGCCCTCGACACTCGTCAGGCCGCCGACCGGAGCCGCTTTAGCTCAGCCGGTAGAGCACATCATTCGTAATGATGGGGTCAGGTGTTCGAGTCACCTAAGCGGCACCAC
>RCUN01000282.1_pt1 | contig 38611 bp, 39 predicted proteins | sample 2166181 | NCBI WGS metagenome assembly RCUN01 (sample SAMN09932603, study PRJNA488358) | compost metagenome | feature: garden; material: soil; isolation source: compost soil in crotononitrile-enriched culture | place: Germany: Experimental Botanical Garden Goettingen | collected 2016-01-27 | reverse complement strand
GATATAATCTTGTTCTTTCTCTGCACTCAATGCCGCACGGGTAATTGCGCCCGCACCACCATGAATGGCAATCACTGGTTTGCTCATTGACCTGACACCTGTGTCTATCTGCGGCAATTCAAGCAGGTACCGCATGAAAATGGAGAGAGAATCGTTATTTAGTGTTTTTCGACTATATTTAGCCCGGCAATCGATGTAAAGCACAAACTCGTCGCCAAGCATTAAGCGTAGCCTGCTTAGACTGTTTTGTGCATAGAAAGAGCTAAATGGTATAAAAACAGTGGGTTATCTGGCTTTTCATTTACCGCTGACAAATTTAACCAGCCTATTGGCGGCAGCAGGAAATAGGCCGGATTGGCTCATGTTTAATAAGCGTTATCCCATGCCCCTCTCCGCTATTCCCCGCTTACACCCCAATGAAAAATATTCAGAAACCCGATCCCGGTTGTTGCAGAAATTCCTGCTCCTCAAACGTAGATTCCCGGCCTAATATCTCGTTACGATGGGGATAACGTCCAAAACGATCGATTATGGCCTTATGACGTATTTCAAACTCCAACTGATCGCCATTATTTAATTGGCGAAACAGCTCCAACGCCTGCTGGTGGATCAAGGCGGATTCGGAATGCATAAACGGCAAATAGAGGAAGCCGCGCTGCTCGACCGACAGGTTTTCACATTATCCAGTGGCAATCGCTTCCTGAGCCAGCACCAGCGCCATTCCGTCACAAGCAAAGGAGCGTGGCGTGTTGCGGAACAGATTACGGCTGAACTGATCGAGTACGATGATTTCCGCCAGTCGTCCTTTGATGGTTGCACGCCAATGCGCCAGTTCTCCTAGGGACGCTGCCTGCCACAGCTGGCCAAAGCGGGTGTGCAGCAAACGGTCGAACTCATCGTCCTTCTTAAACCACATGACTGGGTCGATCTCTTCGAACCAAAAATCCAGTACGTGCTGATGCATGGCTGTCTCCTGTTATTGATTTCAATACGTTAACCTGGTTTCTCCACCACGGCGTTATCTGCCATAATAGCCCCACTTTGCCGAAAAATTCGCGCACGCCGATTACGGAGTTTTGTTTATGGATCACTGTCATACTTCTGACCTCATTTCTCTTGAGCAGGCACTGGAGAAAATGCTCTCCCAGATCGCGCCACTGCAACAGAGCGAATCTATCGCCTTGACCAGCGCAGCCGGGCGCATTACCGCCGCCCCGGTGGTCTCCCCTATCGATGTCCCGCCCTTCGCCAACTCGGCGATGGACGGCTACGCGGTACGTCTCAGTGACCTGAACGGCAACTCTCCGTTACCGGTAGCGGGTAAAGCCTTTGCCGGTGCACCGTTTACGGATGCCTGGCCTGCCAACACCTGCGTACGCATCATGACCGGAGCGCCAATTCCAGCCGGTGCGGATGCGGTGATCATGCAAGAACAGGCTGAAGTAACCGAGGCTGGAGTGCGTTTCAACGCCCCGGTAACCGCCGGGCAAAATATCCGTTTGGCGGGTGAAGATATCCTTCGTGGGGCGAGTGTGCTGCCCGCCGGGATCACGTTGGGGGCCGCACAGTTGCCGTTACTAGCTTCATTGGGCGTGGCCGATGTCCAGGTGATGCGTAAATTGAAGGTGGCGGTATTCTCCACCGGTGACGAATTGCAGTCAGTCGGCCAGCCGCTGCAAGCCGGGCAGATCTACGACACCAACCGCTTTGCCGTTCGCCTGATGCTGGAACAGCTCGGCTGCACGGTGATCGATCTGGGGATTATTCGTGATAATCAGGAAGCATTACGCGCGGCGTTTATCCAGGCGGATAGCGAGGCCGACGTGGTGATCAGCAGCGGCGGCGTTTCCGTTGGTGAAGCCGATTACACCAAGCAGATGCTGGATGAACTCGGCAAAGTCAGCTTCTGGAAGCTGGCCATCAAACCGGGCAAACCTTTTGCTTTCGGCAAGCTCCAGCACGCCTGGTTCTGTGGCCTACCTGGCAACCCGGTCTCTGCGGCTTTGACCTTCTATCAACTGGTGCAACCACTGCTGGCCAAGCTGGCCGGTCACACCGAATGGCAACTGCCACCCCGCCTGAAAGCTCGCGCCCTGACGCCACTGAAAAAGTCGCCGGGTCGCCTCGATTTCCAGCGCGGCATCTTCACCAGCAATGCCCAGGGCGAGCTGGAAGTGAGCAGCACCGGCCATCAGGGTTCTCACGTGTTCAGCTCATTCAGCCAGGGTAACTGCTTTATCGTGCTGGAGCGTGAACGTGGCTCGGTAGCCGCTGGAGAGACAGTAGAGATCGAACCTTTCAATGCGTTGCTGAGGAACTGAACATGCTGCCGGAATTAACCGATGCACAAGCGCTGCGCTACAACCGCCAGATCGTACTGCGGGGTTTCGACTTCGACGGTCAGGAAAAGCTGCAGGCGGCGCACGTGCTGATCGTTGGGCTTGGCGGGCTGGGCTGTGCGGCGGCGCCTTATTTGGCTGCCGCTGGCGTAGGCCATCTGACGCTGGTTGATTTCGACACGGTTTCCCTCTCCAATCTACAGCGCCAGATCCTGCACCGGGATGACCGCATTGGTATGGCGAAGGTCGAATCTGCCCGCATTGAGCTGAGCTCCATCAATCCTCATATCCGTATTGATACCCTGGACACACAGCTGGATGACGAGCAAATGGCGGCGCAGATTGCCGCCTGCGACGTGGTGCTGGACTGTACCGATAACGTGGCGACCCGCGATCTGCTCAACCGCCTGTGCCATGCACAGCGCAAACCGCTGGTCTCAGGGGCTGCCATCCGCATGGAAGGTCAGCTCAGCGTCTTTACCTATCAGCCGGAACAGCCCTGTTATCGCTGCCTGAGCAGGCTGTTTGGGGAAAATGCGCTGACCTGCGTTGAGGCAGGCGTGATGGCTCCTTTAGTCGGCACTATCGGTACGCTGCAGGCGATGGAAGCCATCAAGCTGTTGGCAAACTATGGCCAGCCTTTGGTAGGGAAGTTGTTGATGTTTGATGCGATGAGCATGCAGTTCCGGGAGATGAAGCTGCCGAAGGACCCGCGGTGTGAAGTGTGTAGTAAAGATTAGGCCCCTCACCCTAACCCTCTCCCAAAAGGAGAGGGGACAGATCGAGTTCGTTGATTCTTCTGCGTAATACCTATCGTTTTCTTACTCATCACGTTCCGAAGCCGTACGGGCTAACCACTCGCTCTGGACTGCTCCTTCTCCCTGTGGGAGGGTTGGGGGACAGATCGAGTTCGTTGATTGCCTTGGGTAAAACCTTGCCTTTCTTGTTTTTACTCCCTACTTTCCGAAGCTGCACGGGCTAATTACCTACTCCGGGCAGCTCCCTCTCCCTGTGGGAGAGGGTTGGGGTGAGGGGCGTGCGGTAAGACTCGAAGGGATCAGTTGATACCCTGGCTACGCAGGTAGTCTTCGTAGTTGCCGGTAAAGTCGATCACCTTGTTCGGGGTCATTTCAAGAACACGGGTGGCCAACGAGCTAACGAACTCACGGTCGTGGGAAACGAAGATCAGGGTGCCTTCATACATTTCCAACGCCATGTTCAGTGACTCGATGGATTCCATATCCAGGTGGTTGGTCGGTTCATCCATGATCAGGATGTTCGGACGCTGCATCATGATCTTGCCGAACAGCATACGGCCCTTCTCACCACCGGACAGCACTTTTACGCGCTTCTTGATATCGTCCTGGCTGAACAACAGGCGGCCAAGAATGCTGCGTACCGCCTGCTCATCGTCCTTTTCCTGCTTCCACTGGCTCATCCAGTCGAACACGCTCAGGGTTTCATCGAACTCGTATTCGTGATCCTGTGCGTAGTAACCGATCTTGGCGTTTTCGGACCATTTCACGGTGCCGTGATCCGGCTGCAGGTCACCCACCAGCGTTTTCAGCAGGGTGGATTTACCGATACCGTTGGCACCCAGGATCGCCACTTTCTCGCCCACTTCAACCATCAGGTTGAGTTTGCTGAACAGCGGGCCGTTGTCGAAGCCTTTGGCCAGCGCTTCCACTTCCAGCGCGTTACGGAACAGTTTCTTGTCCTGCTCAAAACGGATGAACGGGTTCTGACGGCTGGAGGCTTTCACCTCTTCCAACTGGATCTTGTCAATCTGGCGGGCACGAGAGGTAGCCTGCTTGGATTTTGAGGCGTTGGCGCTGAAGCGGCTAACGAAGGACTGCAATTCGTTAATCTGTGCCTTCTTCTTGGCGTTGTCAGACATCAGGCGCTCACGAGCCTGGGTAGCCGCCGTCATGTATTCGTCGTAGTTACCTGGGTAGACACGCAGTTCGCCGTAGTCCAGATCCGCCATGTGAGTACAAACCATGTTCAGGAAGTGACGGTCGTGCGAAATGATGATCATGGTGCTGTTACGTTCGTTCAGCACCTGCTCCAGCCAGCGAATGGTATCGATGTCCAGGTTGTTCGTTGGTTCGTCGAGCAGCAGGATTTCCGGATCGGAGAACAGGGCCTGAGCCAACAGAACACGCAGTTTGAAGCCGGGAGCGATCTCGCTCATCGGGCCATAATGCTGTTCTACCGGAATACCCACGCCAAGCAGCAACTCACCGGCACGTGCTTCTGCGGTATAGCCGTCCATCTCGCCATAGGCCACTTCCAGATCGGCCACTTTATAGCCGTCTTCTTCGCTCATCTCCGCCATGGCGTAGATGCGGTCACGCTCTTCCTTCACCGCCCACAGTTCGGTGTGGCCCATGATCACGGTGTCCAGCACGCTGAACTGTTCAAAAGCGAACTGATCCTGGCGCAGTTTACCCAGGCGCTCATTCGGATCCAGGAACACGTTACCGCCGCTCGGCGCCAGATCGCCTCCGAGGATTTTCATGAACGTCGATTTACCGCAGCCGTTGGCTCCGATCAGACCATAGCGGTTACCGCCGCCAAATTTGACAGAGATGTTTTCAAACAACGGCTTACTGCCGAACTGCATAGTGATGTTGTTAGTGCTTAACACAGCGCTCGCTCTTAATTTGATTGGGAATGTGATTTGGCGCGCATTATGCCATAACGGCAGTCAGAGATCGCGAGGATTTTTGGTTGATTTTTGAGCACGGGTCTGCATTAACCGTAATGCGGACAATAACCATACAAAGCACAATGTCATAGCAGCACTTATCTTTGATTATTAGTCTGCCACTAGTAGAGCAAGTTAATGATTTTTATCAATGGGTATAATATAAGTTAATGCGATTGAAACAATTATTGTGCCACTGATGTAAAGCACCCTCTCCATTATTGGGTCAAAATGAAAAAAGAAATACACGCATAGTAGAAAACAGATGGAGCCTAGCAAGTGAATCAAAGTGTTTGCTATAGTGAAACACACTTTGTCTTTAAATTTTTTTCCCATTTAGCTCTTTCTCAACAAGTGATACTATTTTATTAAACGGTTCTTGCCCCTGTTTCTGTCTAACAGAGAGCGCATCAATAAACGGATCAACAAATGGTTGAATCAAGAAATAAAGAAAGTCTAAATCACCTTTGTGTCTGAGAGCATAGTACACTGAGAGATTTTTATCTTTCAACTCTTCTGACTTGTAAATGCTTCTTGTCGCTAGGCCACCAGTCAACAAAATAGTGCTAACTGTGCTAATTCTAAACGCTAACAGTCTAGAGTAGACGGCTGTTTTAAGAATTATATTTGCTAATTTACCACTAAGATATGCATTTGTTATCATCCTTCCTGCTATAGAGCCAACAGTTTTTGCATAAATTTAATCTTGTGTTTCTTTAGATGCGTTTTTATCAAATTCATCAAGTACGGTTTTAATGCTTTCTACTAGGTTTTCATTCTCAAGTATACCGCACTTAATAGCTCTCATCATTCGCATCGTGTCACCTTGATTGCGAGATCTATTCTCCGTGTCAATATATCCATAAGCAAGATAACCAAAATCAATAGGTACGCTTGCTACTCCGTGTGCTAGTCCTACGAGCATCTCTGGCGTCAGTATCACCTGCACTATTCGCTTAGCTATTGCTTGATATTCCATATCATCCCCTTTTGAAGCAGCCATCATACAATATGATTAATGTGTTATCAATCTGCATCATGCCCCATGAATAAATGGGGCGTTATACATAAAAAAGCATAACCCTGTATTCATGAAAGACCTAAGTAGGCGCAGCATGCAGCGCCCCTACAAAAGGTAGCTGGTTGAGGAATGTTACAGGTGATTTTATATTTATAACTTATTTATTCGAATAAGAATTCCACATCTATAAAACCATAAAAATAATGATCCAGGGTATTTTAAGTTCCACTGTTAGTAAATTCGCGTGTTGGCGTTCTGCATCATCCCCACCTGCTGCACCATTACGCTCAGCTATTTAGATGTTCTCCCCCTGAGATCCGCCATCCGCACCTTAAATTTCCAATGTCCGCTCATGCAGCATTTCAATAAATGCCCGTGAAGCAGCGCTGCGATATCCCTCTTTGCGTTGCAACACCACACCGTGGCGCTCGGGCATGGGAACCGATAGCTTGATAGGCAGCAGCAGCGAGTTACTCCGTGCGATGGCCTGCGGCAGAATAGTCGCGAGCTGGCCGTGGCGCACAATCTCAACGATGGCGCTAATCGCATTCGCCTCCATGGCAACCTGAGGATAAATCGCGTGCTGCTGGAAATATTCATCTACATAATGACGCGTGGCGAAGTCGCCGTTGAGTAGCACCAACGGCACCTGTTGCACCTCCGCTACGCTCAAGGCAGCGCGGCGCTTGGCAAGCTGATGTCCCTTCCCTACCATCAGTTGCAGCCGCTCCGTGAACAACCTGGTAGCGGCTATATCCGCAGAGTGAACCGGCTCGAAGGCAATCCCCAGATCCAATTGGTCATCGCACAATAACGCCTCCATCTTATCCTGCGTCATCTCACGGATGTTCAGCGTAATCCCCGGGTAGCGCCGGAAAAAGCCGTCGACCAACGGTCCAATCAGGTAGGAGGTAAAGGTCGGCGTCATCGCCAAGCGCAGGTTACCGCGTTCCAACGTCGCGACATCCTGAATGGCCCGCTTGCCAGCATCCAGATCCTGTAATGCCAGCCGGGCATAGCGCATCCATGCCTGACCCGCATCGGTGAGTTGCACCCTACGCCCGGAACGGTCGAACAGCTCTACCTGTAACGTCTCTTCCAACTGTTTGATCTGCTGTGACAAGGTCGGCTGAGAAACATGCAGCATCTCCGCCGCCCGGGTGAAGTTCCCCTGCTCCGCCACCGCCAGAAAGTAACGTATGTGCCGCAGTAACATAACGCCTCAACTATTAGTTATCCCTATCGTGACGATTATAAATGAGTCTTGGAACCTATAGCTAGAAAAGTCCATTCTTGCCTCCATTGAAAGCGAGCCACACATTGATGGAGTCACCATGCAAGAGGTTATTGACGGTTTTCTGAAGTTCCAGCGCGAGGCTTTTGTTGAGCGCACAGAGCTGTTCAAACGTCTGGCCACCAGCCAGAGCCCACGCACCCTATTTATCTCATGTTCCGACAGCCGATTGGTGCCGGAGCTGATCACCCAACGCGAACCAGGCGACCTGTTCGTTATCCGCAACGCGGGCAATATTGTCCCTTCTTTCGGGCCTGAGCCTGGTGGCGTTTCGGCCTCGGTGGAATATGCCGTTGCCGCGTTAGGCGTAGAGGATATAGTGATTTGCGGCCACTCCGATTGCGGCGCCATGACCGCCATCGCCACCTGCAAATGCCTGGATCACATGCCCACCGTAGCCAACTGGCTGCGCTATGCCGATGCTGCCAAGGCAGTCAATCAGGCCAATGAACACGCCAGCGAGCACGATCGCATTAACTCGATGGTGCGTGAAAACGTCATCGCCCAACTGACCAACCTGAAAACTCACCCTTCGGTCGCGCTGGCGCTCGATCGAGGCAATCTGCGACTGCATGGCTGGATCTACGATATCGCTACCGGCTGTATTGATGCATTAGATGGCAATACCCGCCGTTTTGTGCCGCTGGCGAGCAACCCAAGCGTCACCGCCAGCCCAGCTATACAACGCTTCTAATCTACCAAACCTATTGGAGTCAACATGACACAGTCTCTACATAACACTTCCGCACGTCAGAACCTGACCGACATCATCATGGAGGCTAAAGTCCGTAAAGGCCTGACCTTCGAAGCCATTAATCAAGACACCGGCTTGAGCTTGGCGTTTGTGACCGCCGCACTGCTTGGCCAGCATCCGTTGCCGGAACAGGCCGCCCGTATCATAGCGGCCAAGCTGGATTTGGATGAAGATGCGGTGCGCCTGCTGCAAACCATCCCGGTGCGCGGCAGTATCCCCGGCGGTGTGCCGACCGATCCGACCATTTATCGTTTCTACGAGATGGTGCAGATCTACGGCTCTACCCTACGGGCGCTGGTGCATGAACAATTTGGTGACGGGGTGATCAGCGCGATCAACTTCAAGCTGGATATCAAAAAGGTCCAAGACCCCGATGGCGGTGAACGTGCGGTGATCACGCTGGATGGTAAGTACCTGCCAACCAAGCCATTCTGAGAATTTACGCCACAAAGTAAGCTAAATTCAGCGCCCAGTGAGAGGCGCTGAACTTCCTTTTGGCGCACACTTATTGTACCGACATGATCAAGGTGGCAGATGCCGTGAAACTGCCAGTAATGGACTTGGTCAAATCCCGGGCCACCGGTGCAACCTGTAACTCATCTTGCCCAAAGCCATCAAGCAGTGTGGTACTAAATTTTTGGTTCGGTTTGACCACTTGGCCGTTATGTCTGACTACTACCCCAACGTCATCAGGCAGCGTGGTGGTAATAAAGTCTGACGAGAAAGCCGCTGGGGCCGCAATAAGATTAATATCAATATCTTGTGTCACCGCAGTGTTACAACGGTATTGCAGCGGGACGGTTTTGACATAACGACTCCCATCACTACTGATCTGTGTATTATCAAGATCGCCAAAATCCACCTCAATAGCGGCACCGTTATTAATGGTACACACTATGGGGACCGGAATAAATTGCCCTACACTCGACATACTCATGATAGGGGCATCATTAAAAATCAACTTATTACTTCTCCATATTGAGCGAAAAGCCCGGAATAATTCTACATTCGCTGGAACTTTCAAAATGCCTCCTAGCTGATCGCGACGCAAACGCAGTGTAATGGTAGAGCTAGTTGAGCCACCAAACCATGAACTAAACGTATAAATCCCAGGAGGTACTGAAGAATCATTCCCTCCGTAAATACCCTCTTCGTTAGGGACTTGATGATCGTCCCATCCGCCAATAACAATCTTTACATCAATATCTTCATTAAGCTTATAAAATCCATCGCCGAATTCTGATGGCGGAAAACTCGTCTTAGTTTGATCATACCAAGTTATACCGGGTGTAACCCCACTAATAACTGTTTCATAGTCTACCCAACAGACCACACTATAATAACGTGGCACACCACTATAACTAAATTTAGCTATTGCCCCCGCCTTGCTGCTAGAAAAACTCCCATTTGTAAGCGTAACATTAAAGTTATTATTACCACTCGAAGTCCAACAGGTATTTTTTATCTCACTGGCACTGACCACTATTGGTAGCAGAAGTAATACCGCAAGTATCATTTTCAGGATCATAGTCGCCCTTATCTATTTTTATAAAATTTTAATGAAGGTATTACTGACACTAAACCACATCCTTTTACTATGTTAAAACAACCCAATCATTTCTTTGTTATTAATGATGAACGAATAGAGTTCCTGGTTACTTTTCAGGTTAAGCTTTTTCATTGCTGATTTTTTCTGCGTAAAAACGGTTTTTACACTTTTCTTTAAAACATAGGATATCCGTGTCAGTGAATACTCTTTAGATAGCAGCTTAATCACTTTCATTTCATTCGTAGAAAGTCTAAGCCTGCCACAAACGCAGCATGATTTCGTCATGATACTGTCATGCTCAACATGCTTCACTCTGTCACGACATTCCAGTTGACGAACCACTCTTTCTACTACCGTGCCCAATGGCTCATCCCTGAATATGATAGGAAAGTGCCTTAAACATTCGCATATCTCATTGTGCCCTTTATCATTTGTATCACGCTGCACTATGGGGAAAAAAACGCCCTTGAAGCCCTGCTGGATATAAGGTGTTGCCAGTAAGCAATCTATTCCCGGATCTATTTGTTGAAATATAATATCGCAGCGCCATACATCATCGGCCAAATCAAAATATTTAACCGCCCGTTTGCGTGAAGAGAGCGCTTGCTCCAAACCAAGTCGCAACCCCAATGCATAGGCTGCATTATTATCCTTTATCACTATCCCCAGCATAATTCCCTCAACAAAGCTAAAGCCTGGAATAACTCCACAGCAGTTTTTATCATTTATAATCAAGGATAATATAAGGTAAATGCCACGTTCGCGGTAAAATCACCCTCAACAACACCTTGGTGTTCAATAGCTGCCTCTGATGCACTGACGTAAGCGGAAAAATTCAAAGTACGAGTGCCGTCATGGAGTAAATAAGATTTAATCGTCTTGTTAATCTCCAGCGGTTTTCCCTTCTCGGTCTCTAATCCTATCGCGATACCTTTCGCTATCCCGTTTACTGCCAGCAAACCAGGCTGTTGCAAGTCCTCAACGCCATTGAAACCGATCTCAACGCTGTTCCCCATGCTAATATCACAATCCTCCAGTGCAATGGAGAAACCATAGCTATGCGTACGTTGATGTAGATAAAGCGTATTCTTAACGACATTACCTAATTTCACGGTCTGATTAATCGATGCCATACTTAGCGTACAGGGTTCTTCAACCAGTTCGCCATGTAGAGATATATTATAATCCTGTGCTGCGGGAGTCCGACCAACCCCTAACAACAGATAGAAAATTAACACCACACGATAATACATCCTGCTCTCTTCCACTTAGAAATAGCTTGATACCAATGTTGCAACGGCACTGAACTGCCCTGTCCCCAAAGGGATTGCCGTATCCTTTTTTACCGGTACAGCAATAAAGCTGAACGTCTTTTGGTCTACCGCATCAAAAAAGCGGTTTAAAACAATCGGCCCCCCGTTGGCATCCTGAATAGCAATACCCAGGTTGGCTATATTGGTGGTCAATATATTCCCTCCCCCAACGGTGGCTTCGCCTTGCAGCTGCAAACGTAGTTTTTTACCCACGCTTTCTTTGCAATTCAGATTGACCACGGTGAATTGTGAATACTTCACGCCGTCTACCTTTTTAATCCCTACCTTACCAAAATCGACGTCAATGGTTTTGCCACCGTTAAATTCACAGGCGGGTTCGAAAATACGCCCCTTGAAATTCATAGCCGTTCCACCGTCAGCCTGTACCTGCGATACGCAAAACACCAGGAATAGGGGGATCGCAGGCAAACATTTACATAGCATAGGGCCTCCATCCAGCGTGCGGGATCACAGACTGATTAGTCATAATTCAACTGAAAATTAACCACGGCGTAGAAAGCTCCGGGGATCAACCGTTCGGCCGTACGCTGTGGGATAACGTAAAAAGTTAAGCGATTATCACCAGACATTAATAGCTGAGCCTGACTGGGCATCCCGGGCCATAACTGGCGATGCTGTTCATCCTCCAGCCGTAAAGCCAGCCCCCTCGCCTGGCCTGTTACTGCAACCAGCCCACCTTGCTGCTGTTTGCTGCGCAAGGTGATAGATACCGTTTGCTGGCCCGCTCCCCAGACCAGGTTATTGCCATGTGCTGCACTGCGAGTTACCCCACCCCAGTGTCCACAATCGCGTAGCAATAAATGGAAGGCGACGGGTGGCGCTTCGTCACCAAACCGGTTTAATACATGGCTGGCTATGCCCCCCAGGCTGACGGTTTGGTCTTCAGAAACCATCTCGAGCGTACAGGCCGATTCGACGATCGAGCCTTTAACCGCCAGTGAAGCAACCATGCCATCCACCTGGGCGTGGTTTTCTGCCAACGTTGGCAATGACCAAGCTGCCACTGTGCTGACCAATCCCCATTTAATGAAATCCACGGTTTTCATCACTTTGTGTCGTTCACGCTACAGCGCTGCTGCGCGCAGGTAAATGCCAGTTCAGGGCGCCCACCGTAATCGTTGATATAGGTGACTACAGGCGCGTCAAAGACTGTTGATTTCACATCGGTACGGCTTTTCGGCGCCAAAGTTACTGGCACAAAACCGTTTTCTTCACGCCCTTTTGCCCGTGCTGCAATCCCCGTTACGGTGATGTAATAAGGCGTCGGGTTTTCAATCTGGTAACCTGTCGCGGTTTTATGCAGCACCAACTGGTTTTGCCAAACTGCACCTGGCTTCATCACAATGGATGCCGGGCGATAAAACAGCTTCACTTTGGTCTGCAAGGCGATTTGCATCACATTGGATTTATCACTGCGCGGGGGAATTTCACGTAAATTAAAATAAAATAACGTCTCCCGATCCTGGGGCAACGCTTTAGCCTCAGGCATCGCTGAAATTCTCACCATACTTTTTGCACCCGGTTCAAGACGCTGGATCGGAGGCGTAACAATTAGCGGCCCCGCGACTTTCTGCTGTTCATGATCCTCGACCCACGCCTGTGCCAAATAGGGTAATTGCTTATTCTCATTACTAATATTTAAACTAATCGCTTTGTTGTCGCCTTCATAAATCACCCTGGTGCGATCCAGAGCAATCGCGGCAAAAGCCGTATGAACCGACGTGATAGTGAGAAAAACAAACACCATGAAAGCTGATTTACTCATAATATGATCTCTTGATTACTTGATAGTGTGGCACGGTAATAATAAATTTCCCTGAACCAGCAATGGCTTAGGCAGTGATACCTGGCACCCTTTAGCGCCATTCCAGTTCACACTGAGTGATTCCCCGGCAGTGATACCCGATAGATAGGCCAGGCCTCCGTCACTGACAATGGCCAGTTCTCGCCCCTGTGGGTTAACCACGCTGGCCCCAAATGGCGGATGTTTGCCGTCTGGCATGACAATAACCGCCAGCGCTTTATCACCTTTCAGCAAGGAAAAGCGTCGATAGCCAATGGCTCCCTCAGTTAACGTCGATTCGACCACCCCTTTACTGACTTCCACATCATCAGCAAGCTGGTTAATATCTACGCGGCTATCTGTACGGTAATAACTATTCACGTTCGCCAACACGGCGATCCCGAAGCGATTACTGCGAACTGCCCCCCCTTCTATTGGCACACCAGCAATTCCCTCGGTGCTTAGCATCAAACGAGTACTACCATTAGTTCCTGCTGGATGCAGTGCCGCCCCTTTTGCCGTTGCGGTTAGCCCCCCTTGCATGGAAAGCCCGGCTGAAGTGGTGACATTTTGTACGTAAGCCGCATTCAGGCTGATTTCGCTGTTCTCACCACGGTGAGTGTAAAAGCCATTCACCTGTGTCGCCGTTTGCTGACCTCCCAGGTCATTAACCCCGGCGGCAATTCGGTAGTTATTATTGATATCGACGTTATTGGAATAACTCAGTGCCTGATTCAAGCGGTTATTTGAACTCTGCCCGCTATACCCCAAACTCTGGCCACTGCCCAACGGCACGGACAGGCTGACAAATACGGCATCGTTATAACGCTGCTGATATTGGCTACGGCTAGCAGACACGTTTAGCGACAGATCTTTGTGCCCCATAAAATCGAAATAGCGGCTTACCGACAGGCTATAGCTGTCCTCCGGCTGACGATCCCAATAGCTTTGGTGGGTATAGGTGGCATACAGGCTCAACTGGGCAGCCGTAAAACTTTTATTAGCCGTTATGGTATACATCTCTTTACTGTGCGCGACGGTGCTCCCCCCAAAGCGGCTATCCAGGTATTGCCCCATCGACATATAATCGCGCTCAGAAAAGCGATATCCCGCAAACGTGACCTCACTGTCAAATTCATCAAAGCGCTTGGAATAGCTCAGCCGATAGGACTTGCCTTTCTTTTCGCCGTCTAGCCCTGGCAACCTGGCGATAGACTGGGTCACATCTGCCGACAACGCCCCCAGCATAAACAGATTCCGTCCCAACCCAACAGAAACGGCCTGATAATCATCAGCCCCAACGGCACCACCATAAAGCGACCAGTTGTTGGCTACCCCCCAAGAGAACTCGCCGCTAGCAAACAAAGGCCCATCTATATCATGCTGATAAGTAGAAGGACGGCCCACGGCGGTTTTATAACGCACCGTCCCCGGCCGCGTCAGATAAGGGACATTGGCGGTATCCACAGCAAAGGTTTGCTGAGTGCCATCTTGTTCATTCACCTGAACATCCAGCCTGCCGCTGACGGCACGGTTCAAGTCCCGGATACGAAACGGCCCAGAGGCAACTGTCGTTTCATAAATCACCCGTCCTTGCTGAGAAACCGTCACCGTGGCGTTGGTTTTAGCAATCCCACGGACTTCAGGGGCATAACCACGCAGGTTAGGCGGCAACATGCGTTCATCGCTCGCCAGACCCACCCCGGTAAAACGGAATGAATCGAAGATATCGGAATAAAAATAGTTTTCACCCAGCGTCAGCGTGGCATTCAAACGAGGTAGCGCCCGATAAGCGTACCAGCGGCTCCAGTCGAAATGACGTTGCGCCTGACGTGTTGCAGAGGAGAACTCATAGTTGCCCTGATAATCTCCCCGTAGCCGCCAAGGCCCGATATTGACCCCTGCGGTACCGCTAAGGCTGGCGTTTCTGGAGCTTTCCCCCTGGTGACTTTTGCTGGTTGCTGCGTTGAGGCTATAGTCCAGCAGTACCCCCGGAATACCATTATCCCAGCGGGACGACGGTAACCAATTTGGATCGCTGTATTCCAGAAAGGCCTGAGGAGCACTGACGTATAGCGTACCGTTGGCGATATCGCCCTTCAGCGTCAAACCCGGTAATGCAGAGAAGTCCGCGCACTCTTTCTGGTGCCAAAAAATGACCTTGCTAGCGGCCTCTTCCGTCAGGCCCAACCGGCTGACCAACTCAGCGGGAAAGCATAGCTTGGTGGTATTGGCAACGTTGGTGTCAGCATAAAAGGGGATAGTTTGTTCACGATCGGCAATGTTCTGTTCATTAAGATAAACAGCCATAATATAATTGCCCGGCATCACATAGCCTAGCCGTGAAAACCGTGACAAATCAACGTTATCTCGATCTTCTGCATCTAACACGTCGAGGTTGAATTCTATTGCTTGCGATAGCTTACTGAACCCCAGTAGTGAAATAAAAATCGCCACAGTAATCTTATTGATTCCGTTCATAATTCTATCCAGAAATAAAAGTCCATTTTCAAAATATAAATAAGATTACTTTTAAGCAAAAATGAGGTTCATCGATAGCTAACGACTATATTCATAGTGCTGTAGTAGCTCCCCGATGTCACTTGCTTGCCATTAACCACTAAAAAGACATTATATTTTAATAGTATTTCACCTGAATCAATCGGAATGTCAGACAAAGGAACCCCAGGCGTAATTTTATGACCTTTTTCATCCTGAACCATGAGTACAAAACCACGATCCTGCAAAGATTCAATAGCGCCATGACTGCCAGGGCTAAAGGTCACTTCTATTGACTGATTCCCGTCTCCGCTATCGTCGGACAAAACGCAATTAATCAGCCTTATTTTAAATGGATAGGCTTGGCTGATCCCGTTGCGCTCAAGCGTTTTTAGTGGGATAGTCCCCAACTCAACCGTTTGAAATACATTATCCGGCGAGATTGCGCAGGCAGACTCAAGAATAGCGCCTTGTAACTTAACCGTCCCCTGTGCCCATACCACCGTATTAAAGTAAAACAGAGCCATAAACAACAGAGTCTGGATGAGCTTACACATAACAATCCATTGTTAATATCCGCCATTTAAGTCACATACAAAATGAAGCATAGGGTATATACCCTATGCTCCTCATTGATTAAGGGTAAGTCAGCGTAAAGTTGGCAACGCTGGAGAACTCACCTGGCTTTACGGTGCCATCGATTTTATTGCCTTGCAGATAAGCGGAGAAGTTCAGTTTGTTATTGCCTGCCAGCAAACCACGTGCCGTAGAAGGCACGCCCAGCGTAATTTGCGTACCGCTACCATCGGTCAAGGCAATACCTGCACCTTTGGCAGTACCGGTGATCCCCAGCAACTTATCATTTTCAGTATCTTTAGAACCACCAAAGGTGATGACGACGTTTTTCTTCGTCGTAATATCACACTTCTCTAAATCAATGGTAAAGTTGCGTGGTGTAGAAGTTCCCGCCTTTGCCAGTAATGAGTTTGACACCTGGCCAAGATCAACAGTTTGGTTGGAACTCTCTGGTGTAATTGAGCAAGGCGCATCAATAATAGAACCGGTAAAGGTAATGTTACCGCTACCCTGATCGGTAGCTTTAACCGGATCATCTGCTGCAATCGCGCCAAACGCAGAAATACCGGAAGCCATCACCATCGCCAATACCATTTTATTCATTTTCATAACTATTTCCATTCAGTTAATTTTGATTTCAATCTTCATTTGATCAAGAAGTGGTTAATACGCCCATCTTTCTCAACTCTTGCACCACAACCGTAAGAATCATCTACAAAGCTGCGATGAGGAATATCTTAAGCCGCTAATGAGAAAATACTGCAATGAACTCTTCTTAAAAAATAAAAAGTAAGAGAATGAAGTTAAAATTACTTAAAAATCAATAACATACACCAGTTCAAAACGATATTAAATCGTTATTTAAGCGTATTTAAGACACATAAAATAAAAGGCCATGCTAGCGAAAGCTGCATGGCCTTAATGAGAGATGACAAGATGATGATAAAAAGGGTTACGTTTAGGCTTACTTAATAGAACGGCATAAAAGTTGCGGGATAGGATTAGTCGAAATCAGATAGCCATTTTCCCCATTGCGTTGAATACCGATATTCGTCCAGCCATTCGGTTCTCTGATATAACTGTAAAGGAATCTTTTAGCCAAGGGTTCGGGCAGAGTATCAAATGGCGCAACATTGAGCTTATCGGTTCGAATGAGAAATGAGTTTTTATTGCTGACCGTATAACTTACCTCGGCATCCCGTTTAATGGTGTATTCATTGCCTTGGTCGCTTAGTGTCCCACTATATGTGATCACACCATGCCCATTTGAAAACAAGAAAAATATCCCTGCATGAATAACAACCGTTTTTTTATCTGAGACATAGTCATATTGCACCTGTGAGTAACAGCTGATGCCATCCCGAAGCTGTTTTTTATGCATATAATCAATTACAGCAACAACGACAGCCGTCACTGATATTATAGAAGTAATAATGCACCATTTTCTTTTCATTATTAGCTCTCAATAAAGTAGCGATATCTTGACCAACAATTGCTTCCTTTATCTAAAGCGTCGCCATCACAAAAAATAAAAGACTCACGCGGCAATCCAGTATAAAGTGAGATATAAACCCGCTCTTTATGGCTACAATGTAAATCAGCATTCATGGGTATGTTACCGCCATTACTTTTCACTTTATTTATAAAATAATTATCAGCGTACACATAGAGTTGACATTGATTATAGTCCCCCCAGTACGAGTAATGATAAAACCTGCTTTGTGTTTTGAGATATTTACCGTAAATAAAATCCGTCACTGCGGTAATAACAATAAAAAGCGAAATGACAGAGGTAAATACCAAGCTTATCTTTTTAAGGTTGTAATTAAATATAGCACTATGGCTTTTTACATCACCTATCCCATCATCAGGGGTAGGTGTAAGCAACGTGAGATTGGCCGTTTGAGCCTCGTTGTCTATCCTATTATCAACGCACTCTTCATACTCAGCAATATCTACCGTATCTGCCACCAACATCCCGCGCCTTGGGATGGTAACAATGATATCCTCCTCAAGACCTAACTGCCGAAAGGCCTTTCGTATCATGGCAATGTTTTGGTACAGCGTATTGGGGTTAATTGGGATGCCATATTTTTCCCACACTTCCTCAAACAATTCTTTCTGTGTGGTAATTTCAGGTTTATTTTTTAACAGGATTTGCAAACAGTTATTCGCTGGTGTGGTGAGGACAATTTCATCATGCTTGTTCCCGATATCTATCAGTGAGCCTGAAATTTTATCGTAGATAACATGATGATTTAAGATGATTTTACTGCTCATGCTCACTCTTCTATATGGGGATTCTTAAGATTTTACTTATACGCATATAGAATAAATTATGGCTATAGATTAATCAACAATTTACTCAGAAAATTCTCATGTCATTATCGCGAACTTTAAAGTGTCATTCTGAATATAACAAACCGCGCTGAGCGCGGTTAATGGTGGCGGATGAATCACGTCAAGACATAGCTATCCATCCGAATTTAATCTGGATGAAAATGGCGGCTATCCGCCGGAGCCTGCTCACGCGGTTCCAAGCCATAATCCCGCACCACCTCGGCCACCCGCAGCCGGTAATATTCCAACACCTCATGCCTGCCACGCGCCTGGGCTTGACGGTGTTGCTCCAGGTTGCGCCACTGCTGTACCGCCGCCTCGTCACGCCAGAACGACAGCGATAACAATTTGTCCGGTTCACTCAGGCTTTGAAAACGCTCGATAGAGATAAAACCGTCAATATCCGCCAGCAACGGTTTCAGTTCCGCCGCCAACTCAAGATAGGTTTCCCGCTGCCCAGTGGCAGCACGTAGTTCAAAAATCACCGCGATCATGATTGTTCTCCTCGGCAGTATAAAATTCAGGTACACACGCATTTTGCGAAACACGCCAGCGAAAATGGCTTAATAGTTCGGGCTTAAAGTTGAGTTTGGATAAATGATCGATCCCCACCAAGGCGATCAACCTTGCCCACCGTTCTCCTGGGCAGCGATGAGCACCATGACCAAAGGCAAAACTCTCTTGCGGCGTTTTCAACTGGACCAATACGCTCTGCCCCACCGCCAGCGGTTGGCCATCAAGCCACGTAGCCTGTCGCGCAAACCTGCGGGTAGTATGGATCGGCGGAGTTTGCTGCAACACCGCCAAGATCAACGCTTCTGCCGGTTGATGGCGCTGATTTGCCAGCAGCAGTGTCTGGCCGATTAATCCGGAGGTGCCCTCACAGGCCTGGAACCAAAGCCCGATGGCATTGGCTATCGCCAGCGAACGATCGCCAATGTGTTGGCACAGTTGTTCAAACAACGGTCCATCTGCCCGTTGCATACGGATCTGCAACTTCCCGGCAGCCGCCGCCCCCGCAGCCATCTGCTCTACGCTGCCGCCAGGAGCAATACAGCGCACAAAGTCCAACACCTCATCCACCAAGGTAGATCGATCCTGATGTGTCACGCCCAATAAGTCAGCCAGTACGCAAATCGGCAAAGCATAGTTAAATCGGGTGAGCTGCTCTGCCGTTGTCAAACAGGCCGCTAACCGTTGAGCCACGTAAACCGTCGTTTGGCGGATCTCATCGTCAGTGATTGCGGCCAGAGCCGCCTCGATCGCGCCCTTTAATTCACGCTGCCTGGCACCATCATTCATACGTACTAGAGAGGCGAAAATCGAGTGAGCGGGCGTCCCAATCAAAGCAGTGGGTACCGGCTCATCCGCGGGGCGAACACCGAGGTGAGGATGGGTTAAGGCTTCACGCACCGCTTGCCGCGATGCAACAGAAAATGGGCAGGCCGTCATGGCAATTTCCTTCAGATAAGAATAGAGAGCAGCCATTGTCGGGTTAGACGAGCAGCAATACTTCGGTTACTCTCGAAGTATGAATGACAATACGCTTGAAGACCGCCTGGCCGCATTGACGGCCGCTATCGCCGATCGCACCCGAGCGCGCATGCTGTGCCTGCTGATGGATGGGCGCGCCTATACCGCAACAGAGCTGAGTGCGGCGGTGGACGTCGCTGCCTCCACCGCCAGCAGCCATCTGGCACGTTTGCAGGAGCAAAACCTGATCGGTTGTGTCAAACAGGGCCGCAATCGCTTTTACCGTCTGGCGGGCAAACCGGTGGCCGATATGCTAGAAAGCCTGATGGCGTTGGCCGGTGTAGAACGCCCGACGGTGAAAAGCAGCACTCCGGCCTCATTACGTTATGCACGCACCTGCTATGACCACATGGCAGGTGAGATCGCGGTTCAAATTCATCATCAGTTGCTGGCGCGGGCCTGGCTAATCGGAGATAACGACTATCAGCTCAGTGAGTCCGGGCAGGCTGCCTTGACACAGTTGGGTGTCGACTGCTCCCCGGCCCCGACCCGGCGGCGTTTTGCCTGCGATTGTCTGGACTGGAGCGAACGCAAGGCTCATCTCGGTGGCGCTCTGGGCGCTGCCATGTTGGCCGCATTTGAAAAACGTGGATGGGTTCAGCGCCAGCTAGATAGCCGTGAGCTGCAACTGACCGCCGCTGGTAGAAAAGCGCTGAGCGCACATTTTGGCCTGGCGCTTTGAATGCCTGACAAGCTAGCTTAGCTGCCATACTCAATGGGTTTACCTGTTGACGATCCCGTCATATCCGAGGAGTTATCATGTCCGATATTAACCAATTCCCGATCGCCAAACGTTGGCCCGCCAAGCATCCTGAACGTTTACAACTCTACTCGCTGCCGACCCCTAATGGGGTGAAAGTCTCCATCATGCTCGAAGAGATCGGCCTGCCCTATGAGGCGCATCTGATCGACATCGGCAAAAATGAAACCTGGACGCCGGAGTTCCTGTCGCTCAATCCTAACGGTAAAATCCCGGCGATCCTCGATCCTGCGGGCCCAGACGGTAAGCCGTTAGCGCTGTTCGAATCCGGGGCTATCCTGCTGTATCTGGCAGAGAAATGCGGTCAGTTGTTACCCAAGGATCCCGCCCAGCGTTATGAAACCATCCAGTGGGTGTTTTTCCAGATGGCATCCGTTGGGCCGATGTTTGGCCAACTAGGCTTCTTCCACAAATTCGCCGGGCGCGAATATGAAGACAAACGGCCATTTGAACGCTACCAGAAGGAGTCCAAGCGGCTGCTGGGTGTGCTGGAAGAGCGGCTGCAAGGGCGTGATTGGATCATGGGTGCGGAATACACCATTGCCGATATCTCCCTGCTTGGCTGGGTACGCAACCTGATTGGTTTTTATGAAGCGCGCGACGTGGTGGAGTTCGACAGCTTCCCGCTGGTGGGCCAATGGCTGGAACGTGGACTGGCAAGGCCAGCCGTACAGCGCGGTATCAATATTCCTGCCCGCCAAGCCTGATAAGCTATTGGGATAGCCAGGAAAGGCCATCCCTTTTCCCACCTGACGCGTCATAAAAATGTCACTTTCCTGCTCTACTCTCCCGTGTAACAAAATAATGCCAACCCTATTTTTGTATTACGACAAGGAGCCCTACCCATGCAGCAGTCCGTTTCCCTGATCGCCGGTGCCGTATTATCCGCTCTGTTATGTTCCGCCGCCCTCGCTGATAATAATCAACCCACCAACCGCGCGGCTCGTGGCGATATTACCGAACCCGGCGGTGCACGCCGTTTGGCAGGCGATCAAACCGCTGCACTGCAAGCGTCGCTGTCGAATAAAACCGCTAAAAACGTGATCCTGCTGATCGGCGACGGCATGGGCGATTCGGAAATCACTGGCGCACGTAACTATGCCGAAGGCGCAGGCGGTTACTTCAAAGGGATCGATGCCCTGCCGCTGACCGGCCAATACACCCACTACTCGCTGGATAAGAAAAGCCATAAGCCGGACTATGTCACCGACTCTGCCGCTTCGGCCACCGCTTGGGCTACCGGCGTCAAGACCTATAACGGCGCGTTAAGCGTGGATGTGAACGGCAAAGATCAACCGACGATTCTGGAACTGGCCAAGGCCGCAGGTAAAGCCACCGGTAACGTATCAACGGCGGAACTGCAAGATGCCACACCGGCGGCACTGGTTTCGCACGTAACCTCGCGCAAGTGCTACGGCCCAGAGGAAACCAGTGAGCAATGTGCCAGCAATGCGCTGGAAAACGGCGGGCACGGATCGATCACCGAGCAGTTGATTAAAACCCGCGCCGACGTCACGCTGGGCGGTGGGGCAAAATCCTTCGCTCAGTTGGCGAAAAGCGGTGAATGGCAGGGGAAAACGCTGAAAGCCCAGGCCGCCGCGTTAGGCTACCAATGGGTGGAGGATGCCGAAAGTCTGAACGCGATTAACCTCGCCAATCAGCAAAAGCCGCTACTGGGCCTGTTTGCGCCAGGCAATATGCCAGTACGCTGGAAGGGACCGAAAGCGTCCTACCACGGTAATCTCGATCAGCCTGCGGTAACCTGTGAGAATAATCCAGAGCGCGGCGCCAATGTGCCAACGCTGGCGGCGATGACCGAGAAAGCCATCGAGCTGCTGAAGAACAACCCGAACGGTTTCTTCCTGCAGGTGGAAGGGGCGTCCATCGACAAACAGGATCATGATGCCAACCCATGCGGCCAGTTTGGCGAAACGGTCGATCTGGATGAGGCAGTACAAAAAGCATTGGAGTTCGCCCGCGCCGATGGTAATACCCTGGTGATCGTCACCGCCGACCACGCCCACTCCAGCCAGATTATTGCCGCCAAGGCCAAGGCGCCGGGGTTAACCCAATCATTAACCACCAAAGACGGCGCGGTGATGACCATCAGCTATGGCAACTCGGAAGAAGGCTCCCAGGGCCATACCGGTACCCAGTTGCGCGTTGCCGCTTATGGCCCGCATGCCGCCAACATCGTGGGGCTGACCGATCAGACCGATCTGTTCTTCACCATGCGCGACGCCATGAACATCAAGTGATCCACACGGGCACAGCATGCTGTGCCCCTACCAATCTCCCCATCCCCCCGCCCAATTCACTATACCCCTAGCCCTTGCGGAGCATTTTTCGCCACGTCAATTATCCAAGTTTACCCTTGCGTAACCGCCAAGGCGCGCCTATTATCAAAGAATAAACTTGGATTATTAAGTCCCATTTGACTGTGACCCGAATGTCGTCGCTGCAGGAGAATTAAACCAATGGATCGCGCCAATATCATTCACGACTTGCTGAACTGGATCGAAAACCACCTGGATCAACCGCTGCTGCTGGATAACGTGGCAGCAAAATCTGGCTACTCCAAATGGCATCTGCAACGTATGTTCCGCAGTACCACTGGCCATGCGCTCGGCAGCTATATCCGCGAGCGCCGTTTGTCCAAGGCCGCACAGGCACTACGCGCCACGCCGCGTCCCATTCTGGATATCGCCCTGCAGTTCCATTTTGATTCCCAGCCTTCATTTTCCCGGGCCTTTAAAAAGCAGTTTGGTGAAACGCCGGCGGTCTATCGCCGCACGCCGCAGCAAGATGAAGTGGCGATCTCCTCAGAGCACAGCTATCGGCACAGCACACCGAGCCTGCATTCACTGTACAAGCGCCAATGCGTAGACGAAGGCTGCACCAACTGGGTCGGCCAGCGTTAAAAGCAAACAGGCCAACGGGATATAAACCCATTGGCCTCAGATTGATGACAAAGTGGCAATATTGCTGAATGGGTCGGGATCTATCTTTACCAGTATTTGCTAACCCATTGATTATCCAGACGGGCGCAGCATGCAGCGCCCCTACATTGTAAGCCCGGTGAGGGTTTGTCAGCAGTCTCAGGCCAATGGGGTATAAACCCATTGGTCTTTTTATTTGATAAATGGACGCCGTATACAGCGCCCGTATTGAACTGGCGGACGTTTTATCAGTTATATTCGAGGGTAAAAGTGGCAATCGACTTGATGGTGCCGCCCTTCATTTTCGCTGCGGTCTGATAGTAACGCGCCTTGAGCGGCAAGGTGATGGTATTGGTCTGGTTGGCAATGGTATGCCCGGCATACACCGCCGTGCCGCTAGTGATTGGCGTTGAGTTATTGCCGGTCAGCAGTTGGACACCGACGCCGCTGGCAGCATTGCTATCCTGTACCGGCTGGAGCACGCCCGGTGCATTCGAGGCATCGCGGGTATAGTCAAAACGTACGTTCACCAGCCCTTCCCCTGTGCCGCCAGGTAACAGTTCCGTCCCCGTCCCCCCCACACAGTTGATGTTAATCGAAAAGTCCTGCTCTGCAGCGGTACTGCCCACGCCTTTAAACGCCGCAGTAGCCACCGTACTCAGGTTGATCACCTTGTTTTTGGAACCGGCGTCCACCGAACAGGACGAGGTGACAATGGTGATACTGTTCGCCAACACGTGGGAGATCAGGATCGGTCTTGAAGGACCCGTCCCATCCGCATAGTAGGAAGAATACTGCCCGGGGGCTAACGAGCCGGTACCGGTATTCTGGGCAATTTTGATCACCTCAACCACAAAATACCCCTCAGCCAGATACACCCTGCCGTTACGATAGATCTCGTGCGGGTAATAGGCACCTTCCTGCGTACCGATCTGGCGATAGAGCCGCAGCCCTACCCCCGGCACGTTGGTGGTCCAGATTTTGTCGCTGATGGAACTCGGGCCGCCTTGTAAAATGCGACCGTACAACGTGCTATTACCGCTGCAAGAAATATTGTCATCCCGGCGGATATCGAACTTGCCGGTGGCCAGGATATCGCCCACCTTGGTATCCGGAGTAATCAATACTCTGCCGACGTTCATAATGATGTCCTGCGGCCTGGTCGTGTTAACCCGACATTGAGCATATGCCTGTTGCCCGGCCATCATCAGTAACAAAAACAACATGGCTTGTTTAGGGCGCTGGCGCATGGCGGTGAATTTATGGATAACGTTGATCATTTGCAGCTCGCCTCGATAATTTCGTAATCAGTGCTGTTTTGTGTTTTGGCCTGGTAGTTCACGGCACACTGTTGTGTCGGCTGAGTACCCCATTTCACCAATAGCAGCCCCTGTAACGCTTCGGTACGCAGATAGATGCGGCTGCCCTGGCCGACGATGCCGATCACCTGGTTACGGGTATCCAATACTTCGGCACCAAAAGGTAATGCCGTGTTGTTCGGGCCCAGCGCATGGATAATCAGCGCCTGACCTTTGATGGTCTTGAACTCCAGCTTGGCAATCGCACCGGCATAAGGCGCTACCTGCTGGCTGCTGCTTTCAAGCTCAACATCGCGTGACATGCCGTTAGGATCCAGCGTGACGTTGGTCATGCGGTATGGGGCAACATAAGGCACCACTGCATAGCCGTTATCATCGATTCGCACCCCAGGAGAGTTGGTGACGATCGCCCCTGCGGCATCCGGCGCTTCAACCAATACCATGGTCTGGCCACGCTGAGGCGTCATGGTCACGCCACCGCTATGAGCCACAATGCTGCCGGAAGCCCCAATGGACGACTGACGGAAATCGCGGCCATAGCTGTAAGAACCGTTCATGGTGGCGAAGCGACTGCGATATTCCCCATTCACACTGGTGTTGGTCCCACCGCTTTGGTCGTTAGCCAAAGTAGCGCTGTAGCTGATGTTGTTATCCTCCCCGGTGGAGCCGTTAATCCCGATGCGGCTGCTGTCGTAGCCTTGGTCGTTGTAGGCCAGTGCGCTGTTCAGGCTGATGTTTTGCGAGCCAATGTTGAACGGGATCGAGAAGTTCAGGAAGTAACGGGTTTCATCGTGGTTATAAGTATCGGTGGTACGCATGGCGGACAAACCGTAAGTAACTCGGCCGATGAAGTTGTTGTAACCCACCTGATACTGTTTGGAGGTACCGCCACGGTTCCAGTAATCGCGCACCGAACCGGTGATATACAGCGATCCCAAATTGGCACCCAGCCCCTGGTTCAGCGTGAGCTGATATTCACTGCGCTGGCGGTTAACCGCATCGGCACTTAAGCCCCGGCTCTCGTTATCACGGGCATACACCGCATCACGCAGTGACAGATAGCCGGAAGTCGAATAGCGATAGGCCGCAATGGTGAAGTTGGTATTGGTTTCCGACATCAGTTTGCTATAGCTGATCTTGTAGCTCTGGCCGGACATATCACCCTGCTTCAGGCGGGTGTTAGCCTGAGTCACGTCGACGGCAAAAGCCCCCAACGGTGTTGCCACCGCACTCCCCAGCAGCACTGCACTGTAACCGTCACTCACGGTCGCCCCGGTGTAACCGGTCAGAATATTGGTAAACCCGCGCTGATAAGTCGCCTGGAACATCTCGGGCTTGGTATGTAAATTATCATCGCGAACTTGGCCAGCAGTTAACGCATAGCGCTGGATCCCCGGGCGCAACATCTGTGCCACCGAAGCATAGGGAACACTGAACTGGCGCACGGAACCGTCGGCCTCATTGACCGTGACGTCCAGATCGCCGCCGTAGCCGGTAGGGAACAGATCGTTAATCACGAACTCGCCCGGCGCTACGGTGGTTTGATAGATCAACTGGTTGTTCTGGCGAACTTCCACCAAGGCGTTGCTTTGTGCCACACCGCGCACCAAGGGTGCATAGCCGTTAAGGGAGTCCGGCAACATGCGATCGTCGGTGCTCAGTTGCGCACCGCGAAAACCGATCGAATCAAAGAAATCCCCGCTGGTAAAGGCATCCCCCAAGGTCAACATGCCGCGCACAGCAGGAATGGCACGCTGTGCATAGGTGGCCGTGTTCTGCCAATGGGTGCTTTCCTGACTACGCCAGTTCACGTTAGAGTCATGGCGCAGCTGCCAACCGGCAATGTTCACCCCGGCGTTCATCGTCAGATAAGCGTTAGTCGAGTCCGAGTTGCCACCGGAATTGGAGCTGTGCGAATTAAAGGCGTTGAAGTTATAGGACAGAAAACCAGCGGTGATGCCGCGATCCCAGAATTTCGGATCGACATAACCACGTGCGGTACGGCGCAGCGCGACCTGGGGAACGCTGACATCCATACGCAAGGTGCTGGTATTGAGGCGGTAAGACGCTTCCGGCACCCATTCCCCCAGCGGCTTGCAGCTGCTGGTCGTCACCGCCGGATCGCTACCCATTGCCGCAGTATCGACGCCAAACTCTTCCAGAGACAGCAGGCTAAAGCAGGTATCGGCACTGTCTTTACCCGGCACACTCTTGAATTCGATGTTCTTTTTGCCCTTCCATTCCCCGTTGACGTAAACATCCAGAGAATATTTCCCCGCCAATACCGGGTTGCCATCACGAAAGCGCGAAAGATCCACGCCCTGCGCCTGGCCAACCAGGAAATTGCTGTTGAAAGTGGCTTCGACCGGTGCAGCGGCCTGGTTGGCATCGTTTTGAGCCGCTGCCAGCGAAAATGCCGGGGTGGTCAGGCAAAGGGCACTACCGGTCAACAGCAGGATGGATCTGTAATTGAAAAGTGCCGACTTTACGGCGGCAGAGATAGGTAACTCTTTCATATCCATGCATTCCTTTACCAAATTAAGCGTCCCCGCCGGCTGACTTCACCTCGCGGCATGGGGCTTTCCAGGAGTTACTTTTGCTGATTTTTGCTGCGTTGAACCCGGCCACCAAAGTCATTGATGGTGGTGTACTCAATATCAGCGATCCGCGAACTGTCACCGGTAAAGGACAGCGTTTTTTCCTGGCCGGGGGCCAGCATGTCGCCATGCGGTGCCAACGTGACTTTCTTGCGATTGGCAACGGCATTGATTTCGGTGAAGGAGACATAAAACGGCGTGGGATTTTTCACTTTCACACCGCCCGCCACGAAGCTCCACTGCAGTTTTTCTGGCGCGTCATTGGCTACGCCGCTCAGGCCTTGCGGGCGATAGAACAACTTCACACGGGTTCTGAAGGCCACCTGCAGGAAGTTTTCTGGCGTGGTGTCGGCAGCTGCTCCGGTTGGTGCAGGGGGAATTTCCAGCACGTTCAACCAGAACAGAGATTCTTTGTCTTGCGTCAACGCCGTAGTGGTCAGCGAAACGCGCAGCGCCTGGCCGCCGTTGGGCTCAATACGGCTGATCGGAGGCGAAATAATAAAAGGAGCCTTGCTGTTTTCTGGCGTCGTTTCGGCGTTGCCCTCATCGATCCAGGCCTGGACCAGCGCCGGGGCGGTCCCATTGTTGGATAGTTGGACGGTCACTTCCCGCTGTTTGGCCGGATAAATAACGCGTGTGCCGTTCACAATAACGCTGGCAAAAGCGCTGCTGCTGAAAAGCACGGCCATCAGCAATACGCTGTATTTCTTAAACGATTTTTTCATTTTAATATCACTACTATAGAAATACAGCGGGGGAAAAGTTTCCACCCGCCAGAATAAATACCCGATGATTTTCACTCCCTGAAATTAGAGGCTATCAGGGCGAAAAAAATCGCCCCGAAAGGTCACAGGGAGGAAACAACATTTAACTAGAAAAGGGACGGGTAATAACTTATTGGTAGATGATGGTGTATTGTACGTTTGAGGTCACATCACCAGCGCCCGCCGCTGCGGTTGCGAAATATTCCGCATAGTAGTTCAGGTCAGCTGAATCACCTTCATTGGCAACGGTAACCCACTGGGAGTTGGCCTGTGCGCCGTTGTTGGTAGCAGCCAGAATTGGCAGGAACTGGTTGTTGCTACCCAGCAGCTGGATTTGCACGTTGGTCGCGGCGTTGGTTTTGGTTTGGTTATTCAAACGACCCGTTTTGAAATCAACGGTTGAACCTGGTTCGAAATAGGTTGCTACCTGGCCTTTAGAGCATTTGGTCAGGTTGATTGCGAATGGAGTACGGCCCGCAGTAGCGCTAACTGCATTCAGGGTAGAAGAAGATACGGTTGGCAGAGTAACGGTAAAATCTTTACCACCCGGGGTGCTGATAGTACAGGTCTGGTCGGTCACTTTACCGTTAAAAGTAATAGTACCATCGGCAGCCTGTGCTGAAATAGAAGGAATGGCGGTGGCGCATACAGTCAGTGCTAATACAGCGGACAGCTTAGAGATTTTCATATTTTCGACTCTCGGTGAATTAATACATCCGTTAAGTACATTCAACGATGCTACTCCCTGTCAGGAATGAAGCCCGATGAATCCATTGCCCGGCGAAATATAGTCCAAGAACATTCTCATTGATAAATCGTTTAAAACATTCATAACGCCCCTCATGATAGGAAAAAACTATCAACAAATACCTATCGATCGATGTTGACGATTTACCCAGTTCGTAATAATCTTAATTCGTCAAGTTTAGCGGTCAAAAAATTCGATAAAACGCCTAAAAACCAGAATATAACTCTGTTAATGCGCTTTCAGCCATCTTGAGCGCAAGCGTGTTCCCTCTGAAATTTCAATCTTTTAGAGGAATTTACCACCAGGTAAGATGATTCTTTCTTTAATAAGATTATTACCAATAAACAGCCATTTATTTCTTTGTTTATTGTTTAAAATCATACAGATAAATTTCAATCAAAGGATTGAGAAATGCGCAGCGCTTTTAACGATAAAAATAACGGCATTAATTATGTTTTCCAGCCTATGTTTGCCAAATCTGGGCAACTGCTGGCCGTTGAATGTTTATCGCGCTTCTCTTTCGATAGCGAATTTGCGCATTTCTCTCCAGAACAATTTTTCCAACAGGCCGACAGGGAAACCCGCGTCGAGATCCTGCATCAACAAATTGAATTGATAGAAAAATACCGTGACTGGTTTCAACAACACCAAATCATTGCCACCATCAATGTCGACGACCATTCGCTGCAGGCGCTGGCAAACGGTGCGTTGGCCGATAAAATCCGCGCGATGAATTGCCTGCATTTCGAAATCAACGAAAACGCCAGCAGGCTGGTAAAAAACCGCGTCCATAACGACCCCTCTCTGAATAATTATTCATTTTGGCTCGATGATTTTGGTTCTGGCTATGCCGGGTTTTCCGCCTTGTATAACAGCCGTTTCCGCTTCGTAAAACTCGATCGACAACTGCTGTGGGACTTTATGAAAAAGCCCGGCGGTGAGGGGTTGATGCGCGCATTGTTGCGTTTTTTTCACCTGAATCATTACCGGGTGATTATCGAAGGAGTTGAAACGCACGAACAAAAAAAATGGCTGGACGAAATGCCTTATTATGCACTGCAGGGGAAGTTGTGGCAGGAATCCAGCATCAACGATTTAAATCAGCTGCTTGCTGCTGAATACTTTTAACTCATTATGGGTATCCCCAATATGTCTAAAAACAGTGTCCTGGTGATTAGTGAGTGTAAGTACAGCTATGTCGGGCTTTCAATGCTGTTGAAAAAGCATTATGGCAAGTACGATATCAAGCTGTTTTCGGACTTTATGCACGGTGGTGCGAAGGCGGAGAAAATTATCAAGCATGATATTGCGTTGATTTTCACCTCGCAAAATCTGGAACAAAGCGTCAACGTGATCGAAAGCCTGGTGTCTGTGCATCAGCAACACATGAGCTCAACGCGTATTCTGGTATTTTATGATGATGAGCGGGTGGCCAAACTGTTGGCGATCCTGGGGATCTCGGTGGAACTGGTATCGGCGCGCATGCCGCTTTATTTACTAGAAGAAAAAGTGGAAAACCTGCTGGCGAGCGAAGAGTCGGGGCAATTGAAGGTGCAGAAAACCCGCGAGCTCAGCCCGGCAGAAAGCGATGTGATCTTCAACCTGTTGCGCGGCGATAGTCTGCTGAACATTGCAGCCAAGCGCGGAACCCATCCGAAAACCATTTTTTCACAGAAATACAGTGCATTAAAGAAGTTGCGTCTGCGAAATATGAGCACCATTTTCGTCGCTGGCAATTGAGCAACAGGGGCGGACTCAGCAATTGAGCGCGCCCCTTGCCGTACCAGAGACAGGATAACTGGCGGTCATCGGTACCTTTACTGGCTCATAGCGTCTTTCTTCATGCCCTCTTTAGCCATGGAGTCCTTTTTCATCCCGTCTTTGGCCATATGATCCTTCTTCATGCCATCTTTGGCCATGGAGTCCTTCTTCACGCAGTCTTTATCCATACACTCTTTTTTCATGCCCTGTTTAGCCATCCCATCGTGCGACATCTGGCTCATACCGTCCTTTTTCATTGCGTCCTTGCCCATGCTGTCGGCCGCATTGGCTCCGGTGATACCCAGCATCAGTGCGCTACACATCATCATGGCAAATAACTTTTTCATGGTATTTCCTTTTCTTGGTTAACCGGCACGCGTCGTGCCATGAAACTGCATCGGCGGCAATCAACTACCGCCAAACCAGTTGTAGCCTTGGTCTTCCCAGTAGCCGCCGGGAAAGTGGTTGGTGACTTCGATCACTTGAATATGTTTGGGATTCTTGTAACCCAGCTTGGTGGGCATCCGCAGTTTCATCGGATAGCCGTATTTACGCGGCAAAATCTGCCCGTCGTAGGTCAGCGCCATCAGCGTTTGCGGATGCAATGCCGTGGCCATATCGATGCTGGTGTAGTAGTCGTCGGCACACTTAAAGCCGATGTAGCGGGCGTTAAGATCTGCGCCAATCGCTTTCAGGAAGGTGGCAAACGGCACCCCACCCCATTTGCCGATGGCGCTCCAGCCTTCCACACAGATGTGCCTGGTGATCTGGCTGATTTGCGTCATCTGATGCAACTGTGCCAACGTCCAGGGCTGCTTGTGCAGCACCAACCCCGCCACTTCCAGCCGATAATCGTCGCCATTGATATCCGGCGCCTGATCCTCGCTATAGAAAGCATTAAACGGGAATGGCCGAGTGATCATCGATTCGGCATACTCTGGTGCCAGATGGTTGGCATTGAACAGCCAGCCCTGAACCCGATCGTTAAAGCGTGAGATGCGGCTCAAGGCCTGATCTACCTGAGCGTTATCGCTGAGATCGCAGCCGGTCAGCATCGCTACGCCCCCCAGGGTCAAGCCATTGCGCAGAAAACGGCGGCGTGACGACGATGCCAACTGGCGCGCTAACAGGCGTTGTGCCTCTTTAACGATATCCTGGCCTTCGCTGAGGCTGAGAGGGGGTTTTTCCATTTTCATCGGTGTCTCCTTAGCGTCCACGCAACATGGCCAGCAACGTACGTGGCACCAGGGCCACCATCACCAGATGGATCACCACGAAGCCAACCAGCGCCGTCATGGCAAAAAAGTGGACATAGCGGGCCGCGTCGTAGCCCCCAAGCAGGGTGCGTAACAGGGGAAACTGCACCGACTTCCACAACACCAGCCCAGAAAGCACCATCAGGACGCTAACCACGATAGCCACCAGATAGGCCACACGCTGCACCATGTTGTAGTGGCGCAGATCGGCATGTGACAACTTGCCGCACAGGGCGGCCCAAAGATCGGCCACAAACTGCCTGGGGCTGAGCGGCCAGAATTGGCGTTTAAAGCGGCCACTGAACAGGTTGATCAGCAGATAGCACAGGCCATTGATGCCAAACAGCCACATGCCGGCAAAATGCCATTGCAGCGCGCCCCCCAGCCAACCGCCTAGCGTCAACTCGTTGATAAAACTAAAGTTAAACAACGGGGATGCGTTATAAATGCGCCAACCGCTGGTGACCATAATCAGCATGGCAAGTGCGTTCAGCCAGTGTGTCAGCCTTAGCCACAACGGGTGGATAAGGGTCTGTTTCGCCGTGATCATCGCTGCTCTCCTGCCCCGTATCGGTTCGATGTCGGCAGTATTCAACGGATTTGTTCCCCAAGACCTCACGCAAAGTTAAATAAAATGTGATCACTTCCAAGGTGGGGGTTGTGTAGACTTCAGGTAGGCCAGTTAACTGCGGTAGAGAAAATGGAAAAGGCAAAACGAATCTTGATCGTCGAAGACGACGGCCATATCGCCGAACTGTTGCAACTGCATCTGCGCGATGAAGGCTATGACATCAGCCACGCGGCCGATGGCAATCAGGGCATGGCAATGCTGGAACAAGGAGGTTGGGACGCGCTGATCCTCGATCTGATGCTGCCGGGCATCGATGGCCTGGAAATCTGCCGCCGCGCACGCAATATGACGCGCTATACGCCAATCATTATCACCAGCGCCCGCTCTAGTGAAGTCCACCGGGTGCTGGGGTTGGAACTGGGTGCAGACGACTATTTGGCCAAACCCTTTTCCATGCTGGAGCTGGTCGCACGCGTCAAAGCCCTGTTCCGCCGCCAAGAGGCGATGACCCGTAACCTTCGGATGGAGGCGGGAACGTTAAGCATGAACGGGCTAGTGATCGATCCCATCGCCCGCGAAGTTCTTCTAAACCAGCAAACGGTGGAACTGACACCACGCGAGTTCGACCTGCTGTATTTCTTCGCCCGCCACCCCGGCAAAGTGTTTTCCCGCCTCAGCCTGCTCAATCAGGTCTGGGGCTATGAACATGAAGGGTATGAACACACGGTGAATACCCACATTAACCGGCTACGGATCAAGATTGAGCGCAACCCGGCAGAACCCGAGCACATCCTCACCGTGTGGGGTAAGGGCTATAAATTCGCGGCTTCGCCGCAAGGGTAAATAATGAAAAATCTCACGCTGACACAACGCCTGACTCTGGTTTTCGCCCTGCTGCTGCTCATCTGCTGTTCGATCTCCGGATGGCTACAGGTTCGCAGCAGCACGCAATATAGCCAGGCGGTGATCCAACGGCTTTCCACCAATCTGGCGCAGCATATCGCCACCAGCAACCCACTGTTAAGTTCACAGGGCTGGAACGATCGGTCGGTGCATACTCTGTTCGATAAACTGATGGCGGTTAATCCGAGCGTTGAGGTTTATCTGCTGGATAAACAAGGCAATATCGTCGGTAACGCGGCACCTGCCGGGCACATGAAACGCCAAAAGGTCGATCTGTTACCGATACAGACATTGTTGAACGGGGCCGAAATGCCCCTCTATGGCGACGATCCGCGCAATCTTAATAACCAAAAAGTCTTCAGCGCCGCGCCGCTGCGGGTAAATGGCGAGATTGAAGGCTATTTGTACGTGGTGCTGCTGGGGGAAGATTATGATGCGCTGGCCAATAGCGCCCAGATCAATTCTGCCATTTATACCGCGCTGTGGTCGATGGGGCTGGTGGCGCTGTTCGGGCTGCTGGCTGGGGGCTTTGCCTTCCACTGGGTAACACGGCCGATCCGCCGTCTGACCCAGCAGGTTAGTGCTCTGGATAGCGACGGCATCGCAGCACTGCAAACCTATGCCAACACCCCTGCGGAGAGTCACAGCCGTGATGAAGTCAGCCAGTTGCAGCAGGCATTCCGCCGTATGGCACAGCGCATTACCGAGCAGTGGCAAACCCTGTCACAACAGGACCAACAACGGCGCGAGTTTATCGCCAATATCTCTCACGATCTGCGTACTCCATTGACCTCGCTGCATGGTTATCTGGAAACGCTGTCGGTGAAATCCGCCAGCCTGACCCCCACCGACCGTCAACGCTATCTGGAGATCGCCCTGGCACAGAGCCGCAAAGTTGGGCGGCTGGCGCAAGAGCTGTTTGAGCTGGCCAGGCTGGAATACGGCGTAGTGAAGCCTCAGAAAGAACCTTTCTCTCTCAGTGAGTTAGTGCAGGACGTATTCCAGAAGTTCGAATTGGCCGCCGAGGCTCGCCAACAGCGCCTGCTTGCCGATATTCAGCCGGGCATCCCCCAGGTGTTTGCCGATCTGAGCATGATGGAACGGGTGCTGACTAACCTGCTGGATAACGCGATCCGCCATACGCCCAGCGGTGGAGAGATTGAAGTGCGCCTGTGGCCGCAGGGTAATAAGGTGATGGTTCAGGTCAATGACAGCGGGCCTGGCATTCCCTTGGAACTGCGCCCAGATCTGTTTATCCGTCCGTCAATTCTCAACCATGCCCGCCGCCATGCGGGGGGTTTGGGGCTGATGATTGTCAAACGCATTCTGCAGTTACACGACAGCGACATTACGCTAGTGGATCAGCAGCATGCTGGCGCCTGCTTTCGTTTCTCCCTGTCGGTAATCTAGCTAAAGTGCCGGCAATCAGCCTCCAGAGAAGGGCTTATGGCGTGCCGGCACCCCGTATGATTTCCACCTGTTGCCCTCTTCGGCACAGCTATTTAGTTGAGCAACTCATAATAGGATAAGGCCCCTAATGTCGGCACTTTAACGATTTCATTGGCTGGTTCACCAAACTCCCTCTCTTGGCCTATCTCATCATTGACCACGTTGACCTGGTAAGGAATGAGATTGGGGATAATGGCATAGCCGCGACTGTCGGTAACCACATCAACCTGCTCGGGGATCGTCGCATTGGGATGCTTTTTGCTATAAACCAGTGCGTTAGTGTCACCTAACGTTGGCCCTAGGGTAATCCCCGCCTGGTGGGCAACCAATGAACCTGAGCTGTTCGCCGAGTAAAGCGCATAGTTTGTTCCAGACTGGTATCTGATAGCCGATTCACCCGCAGCATAGCGGTAATTGGCACTCGCCTGATAACTTGCCTTGCTCTGTTTGCCCTTGCGGCTAGTCACCCGGTAGTTAAGGTTGTTATCTAAATGTCTACCGCTAACGCCAAGCTCAGTTTGATAGTGATCATAGGGGTTATAGCTGTATCCCAGATTCAGGCTGGTGTTATCAACCCCCATTCTCTTTAAGGGTATCCTGAAGGTAATACCAAACAGCATTTCATTTTTTTGCGTAGGGTATTGATAGTAGGACAGGTCAAGGTCATAGGATAAGTTGACGGTGTTTTGCATAAACTTCAGCGAGTAGAACGTCCGCTTTCCTTGATCTTCTTTGTATTTTTCCTGGTTGATATTTAACGACAAGCTCTGTGAGGTACCGATCAATGCGCTTAGCGAAAAATCAAAACCATATTCTTTTTTATAATAATCACAGCAATAATAATCTGTTTTAGCATTATAGGCATAATTATTGAAATCATTAAAATGAGGCTGTAGATAATACTCGCCATTTAACCTGATGCTGGCATTCGCCTTGTTGAAATTAGCCACATAGTGTAAACGCAACTTCTCACCATTCACCTGACCCTGATCTGCCGATGTTATACTGCTGTACTGATGATTAAAGGTAACATCACCGAATTTATTGAGTCGCTGACCAATACCTAGTGAGTGGCTATAGTAATTTTGCGATATCAACGCACCACCAAATAAAGAGCTTTGTGCAGTGAGGCCATATCCAGCGCCCCCCTGAAAGAAAATGGGGTTAGACTCTTCCATTCTCTCACTACTCATAAACTTGCCGAATGAGATATCATATTTCCACATATCCTTATCCAGGATATTGTCCAGCCGACTCCAGGGCACGTCATAATAAATGATACTACCGTCGCTTTCTCTCACCGTCATGGTAATAGAACCCGACTTGTCAAACAGTTTGATATTTCTCAGCACGAAATCCCCGGCTTGAACCATCGTACGGTAAACCGGTTGGCCGTTCTGCCGGATCTCCACTTCAGCATCACTAGTGGCCACACCGTATACCCAAGGCAACACCGGCCCCTGTGACGAAGGAAACATATTATCGTCCGAGGACAATTTTATCCCGCGATAGGGGAAAGGATCCAGATAGAAAGTATTATTGTAGCCCTCACCAAAATGCAAGCGAGAGTTTATCTCGGGGATATCTCTTTCAGCATAGAGATCGGAAAACCTTATCCGTTGCTGTAGCATATCCTCATTATCATGAAACTGCCGTGATCTTAACCGCCAGTGTTGATAGTTGATGCCAGACTCTAACTCAACGACTAAGTTATCTTTTCTTTTCCTTCTGATATAACGCTCTCCATGATATTTTTTATAGTTAACATCATAGTTTATCAGGATAGCTGGAATACCCTCATCTCTATACTCGATAGCCAAGCGAGGATCGGCCTTGACCTCCGTCGACTCTAAGAATGTAAAAAAAAGAAAATTCACCTTATCAATTAAGGTAACGGTAATATTTAATGGATAAAGATCTTTAACTTTGATACAGCCGGTTTCTGGTACCTCACTCATGTTTGTTGGTGAGAGGATTTCCCATTCCATAAGCTTTTGTCTATCAAAGCACGGGAAACCGTCATCCGCCATGTCCAATTCAATATGACCTATATCCCGACCCCCTTGGGAGATATAAAAATACTCCCCTGCATTGGCAAACCAGGCTGCCATTAATAAACCAGGGAAAACGAATGAACTTTTATTCATATTGTTCGGGTGGGAATAATAGAATTTATAAAAATGCACCGGCAGTCATAATTAAACATGCCGGTACATTATTATTTAATTAAAACAGTTTATTTACCTTCGACAGAAGGCAGAACCGCTTCCAATTTATCCAACTCACTCATCATAGCACGATAAACATAGAGTTTAGACTGAGCATGGCGCCCATCTAATTTGTTTGTTGCGCCAAGATCACGCAGCTTTTTGAGCAATTTCTGGGTATTGGGTTTGTTGGCATCGGCCTTGGGAATGGCGCTATATTCTGCAAAGAGATCCTGCCACTCTGCATCCCAAGCCTCCTGCTGGTTATACCCTGGCGTGATTGCAGTTCTGGTTTTAGCGGCAACTGAACTGCAGTACTTATGCGCGCCACCGAGTGTGCCATAAATAACCCAGAGAGGTGATTTAACCCTAGGATCATTGCCATATTGCTGGATATCACTGATGCACTTGGTAACTTCATTACGCATGCGTTGCTCTTGACTGCTAATACCAGCAAAAGCATTGGCTGAGAACACCAGAGCACTGAGCATTAAAAGCCCAATTTTACTTTTATTCATCTATATAGATCCTTCTAAAATAATTAATTAAAAACATGAATACGCCGATCTTAAAGGCAGAAGGACCTTAATTTATAGCATTTATTAAGACAATAAAATTCAGCTGAAATGTTTTACTTTAGGATCTTTCATGAGAAATTCTTTAATATAACCAGTAAATTCTCAAATCAACCTCGATAATGATAATATTATCACGCTATTAATAATGCAGGCCTGCTTGATTTACAACCAGCCGTAACGCGAAACAACGACCTACTTCGCTCACAAGTGATAAATATATATCGTTATAAAAGCGCCAAAATTAAGAGTAAACCTAGAAAAAAGGCGGCCTGCACTGATTTGGCCAGACCGGTTGACAGAGGAATTGTTTGAACTAGCGGAGCTGGCGTACCCTCAGAAAGAAGCCTTCTCTCTTAGTGAGGTGGAGCAGGATGTATTCCAGAAATGACAGTTTCATCCCAATATCGGGTTCTGAACGCCAACAGCAGCATCATAAAGCCAACCTGATTCAGCCCCAGCTTGCGCATAATATTCAGCTTATGGGTGCAAACGGTCTTATAGCTGCGCCCGATAAGCTGAGCGGCATGCTGCGCATTGGCTCCGCCAACCATCAACCCCAAGATACGCCATTCGCAACCTGATAATGGCAGCTGCCTCTGCGACAGCAACTGCCGCATCGCTGGGCTACGATAACTGGAAGTGGGATGGGCCGCCGAAATGGCTGCCAGCAAATAATTCACATTATCCCGCTTGGCAACTAATGAGAGGTGTTTTTGCGCGGCAAGCAGCGATAAAATATCGGGATTGATGATATCGGTGAAAACCACCAGGGACGCCTTTGGCCAAAGCTTACCGGCGGTCAACACGAATCGCACTACCTGATAAATGTCTTCGGTATGATGGTAGAGCTCCATAATAACCGTTTGCTGTTCGTTATTATGGAGTGACGAGACAATCTCTTTCAGGCTACATAGACGGCTGATTTTTTTATTTTTCGGATCAATCAATGCTTGCAGGCCGATATTCACCAAAGGATGGGGATCAAAGATAATAAAAGTCTCGTTATAAAAGGCATGCATAATTAATT
>RCUN01000281.1_pt1 | contig 38706 bp, 36 predicted proteins | sample 2166181 | NCBI WGS metagenome assembly RCUN01 (sample SAMN09932603, study PRJNA488358) | compost metagenome | feature: garden; material: soil; isolation source: compost soil in crotononitrile-enriched culture | place: Germany: Experimental Botanical Garden Goettingen | collected 2016-01-27 | reverse complement strand
TCGACCTGAAGAAAAAGTCGATCACCATGGGTAAAGGATGTTAAATAGTGTTCACTATGTCCCCGAACACCTGTCTACCATGTCCCCGGACCGTACAGGGAGAGGGCTAGGGTGAGGGCATCAGACCGCACCCCTTTGCTTAAATCGCCGCGTCGTCTTCTTCACCCGTACGAATACGGATGACGCGCGCCACGTCAAAGACGAAGATCTTGCCGTCACCAATTTTACCGGTCTGCGCCGTGCGGATAATGGTATCCACGCAGGTATCGACGATATCGTCAGTCACCACAATTTCGATTTTCACTTTCGGCAGGAAATCCACCATGTACTCTGCGCCACGGTACAACTCGGTATGACCTTTCTGGCGACCAAAGCCTTTCACTTCCGTGACTGTCATCCCGGTGATACCGACTTCCGCCAGCGCTTCACGCACATCATCCAGTTTGAAAGGTTTAATAATCGCATCAATCTTTTTCATGGTGGGTCCTTAAACGCTCGCCTGTCTGTAGCCTCGTAATCGATTGCTCACAGTATCATAGTCAGTCAAATTTTGCGGTACTACTCTTTAAAATCGTTCGCTTCCAGCTCGTGTCGCGACAGCAGTTTGTAGAACTCGGTGCGGTTACGCCCGGCCATGCGCGCGGCGTGGGTGACGTTGCCTTTGGTTATTTGCAGCAGCTTGCGCAGATAGTTGAGCTCGAACTGGTTACGCGCTTCGACGAAGGTCGGCAGCGCCGTGTTTTCGCCCTCCAGCGCCTGATCCACCAGCGCATCGCTGATCACCGGCGAAGAGGTGAGCGCCACGCACTGCTCGATCACGTTCACCAGTTGGCGCACGTTGCCCGGCCAACTGGCGGTCATCAGGCGCTTCATCGCATCGGTGGAGAACGCGCGTACGAAGGGTTTGTGGCGATCCGCCGACTGGCGCAAAAGATGGTTCGCCAGCAGCGGAATATCTTCTGAACGCTCGGCGAGTGCCGGGATTTTCAGGTTCACCACGTTCAGGCGGTAGTAGAGATCTTCGCGGAACTCTTTGCGCTCCATCGCTTTCGGCAGATCGCGGTGCGTTGCGGAAATGATGCGCACGTTGATGTCGATATCCCGGTTGCTGCCGAGCGGGCGCACTTTACGCTCCTGCAACACGCGCAGCAGTTTGACCTGCAACGGCACGGGCATGTCGCCAATCTCATCGAGGAACAGCGTGCCGCCTTCTGCCGCCTGGAACAGCCCTTCCCGGCTGCTGACCGCGCCGGTAAAGGCTCCGCGCGCATGACCAAACAGCTCTGACTCCAGCAATTGTTCCGGCAACGCCCCGCAGTTGATAGCAATAAACGCATTTTTACTGCGCGGGCTGGCATTGTGGATTGCCTGCGCCAGAATCTCTTTCCCGGTGCCGCTCTGGCCGTTAATCAGCAGGCTGACGTCTGACTGGGCGACCATTCGCGCCTGCTCAAGCAGACGCAGCATTATCGGGCTGCGGGTAACAATCGATTCACGCCACTTCTCATCCACCGACGGGGCGGAGTGTTCCAGCGCATCGTCGATGGCTTTGTACAGCGCGTCTTTGTCTACCGGCTTGGTCAGGAAGCTGAATACGCCCTGCTGAGTGGCCGCGACCGCATCCGGGATTGAGCCGTGGGCGGTCAGGATAATCACCGGCATTCCGGGCTGCAGCTTCTGGATTTCGACAAACAGCTGCATCCCGTCCATTTCATCCATGCGCAGGTCGCTTATCACCAGATCGACTTTCTCGCGTCCCAGTGCTTTCAGCCCTTCCGCGCCACTTTCGGCGGTAACCACGCTGTAACCTTCGCTGACCAGACGCATTCCCAACAGCTTTAACAGGCCGGGGTCGTCGTCGACCAGCAGGAGATGGGCAGGTTTGCGGATTGTCATGGCTTCACATCCTCTTGTTTCGACGTTTCGCTCTCCTGCTCTGGCGTTTTAGCAGGCTGCGCATTGCCCTTCGAGCTATCAGGTAAATAGCTGCTGGTTGGCTTGCGCGTGGAGAGCTGGCGTTCGATATCCGTCAGGTTTTCAAGCTTGCGGGTGGTGGTATCAAGCTGGGAACGTAGATATTGCTGCTGCTGGCGCAGGGTATCCAGCTCGCCGTCCGCAGACTGTTGCAGCTTGCTGTAGCGCGAGCGCTCTTCAGCGAGCTGCAGTTGCAGAACTTGTCCGTCGCGCCACAGCTGATACAGCGGGCGAATTTGCGCGGGGATTTGCGGGCTGAGCGCATCCATTCGCGTGGTATTGGTGCGGCGCTCCAGCGGATTGATTTTGGCATTGGCCAGTAAAATTCCGCGCTTGAAGGTGTCCTGCCAGGTATCGTCGGCCCATAAATGTGCCTGAGCGCGGGCCGCCGCCGGAGAGAGACGATCGGCGCAATCCATACCGCGCAACCAGAACAGCGGGTTCGATTCGACATCATGACCGCTTAGCTGCCAGATATTATTGCAGTCGGTCGATAAGAAATCAGCCAGTTGATGTTCAGGATATTTATCATCTTGTTTGTCGCTGATGGCACTTTTTGGCGCATGCGAAGCGCAGCCCGCCAGCAGCAGACATGGCAGACCTAAACGTAAGATTTTGCTGGAAAACGTCGCGCTTAATGCGCGGAAAAAGACGTGTGACATACTCACCAGACTTAGCTTCATTTCATTGATTTTTCCGGCTCAAGGGGTAGCTCAATACGAAAACAGACGTCGGCTCGGTCGTCATGGGAGATATAGAGCTCCCCGTGCATCCGCCGTATGCAATCGCGGGCAATGCTTAAGCCCAAACCACTCCCTTTTACCGCACCTTTTCGCTGATGACTTCCCTGGAAAAAGGGCTCAAAAATCATCTTCTGCTCGTCAACCGGAATCGGACTACCGGTGTTGGCGACGTCGATACAGACCCGTGAATTGTGGGTAAAACTGCGAATATAAATGTTACCGGATTCAGTACCATAGTGCACCGCATTGGAATAAAGATTATCCAGCACACTCATTAATAGCATAGGTTCTGCAAAGCAGACTGGCTCAGTGAGTTCCAGTTCGGTATGCATCATTTTAGCTCGCGCAGGCAGGCTGTGGGCGGAGAGCACCATATCGACCAGCGGTTCTATCTCCACTTTTTCCAGCTCGACGGCACCGTCAGCCAGTTTGCGGTTGTAATCCAGCAGTTGTTCAATCAGCTTTTGCAGGTTGCGGCTGCTGTCATCCAGAATCTCGACGATCTCTTTTTGCTCGGTGGTTAACGGCCCCGCCACTTCATCGGCCAGCAGCTCGGTGCCTTCACGCATACTGGCGAGCGGCGTTTTCAGCTCATGGGAAATGTGACGTAAAAACTGGTGGCGCTGAGATTCAAGCCACTGCAAACGCTCGGAGAGCCAGATGATGCGTTGCCCGACAGAGCGCAGCTCGCGCGGGCCTTTGAACACCACGGAGTTACCGAGAGATTTGCCCTCCCCCAGACGATTGATCATTCGCTCAATACCCTTCACCGGGCCGATGATCATGCGGGTGAAAAGCAGCACCAGTCCAAGGCTGACCAGAAACAGCACCAGCGCCTGCCAGCCAAAGAACTGACCGCGCTCGGCGATCTCCTGCTGTAATTGCAGCCCACGGGATGAAATCACCGCGCGCGTGGATTGCACCATCTCAGTGTTGGCGCTGGCAAAGGCTTCGAGCTTAGCGGTGGCGACCTCATCCGGGCCGCTGTTTTTGCACTGCAGCTGCCCCAGGTCGTTCAGATCCTGGCGCAGCGCCTGATAGAGTTTGTCATCGGGAAGCACGCCCGCGTGGGCGTCCAGCATTTCACTGTAGCGTTTGCGCTGATTCTGATAGACCTTCGCCAGCGTGCGGTCGTCGAGCACGCAGTACTGACGATAGCTGCGCTCCATCTCCAGCGCGGCGTTGGTCATTGCCTCGCTGCGGCGGGCATCGACCAGCGTGGTGCGGTTCGTCTGTGCCGCCTGGGCGCTGAGCGCGTTGAGGCTCTGCCACGCCTGCCAGGCCAGAACCAGCAGCGGTAACAAGATCAGCAAGAATGCCATCATAACGAGCTGTCGCAGGGAGCGAGGGAAAATTGACCAGCGTTTCAACGCATGACTCTCTCAATGTGGGTGTTGAGTGATGCTAACTGAGTCAGCCCTTTAGATACAACAAAGCCGGGTAAAAACCCGGCTTTGTTGTGAAATGAGGCGGTGCCTTACTCGACGTTTCGCCCTGGGTCTGATAAAGCATCGCTATAATCAGTAGTTGGACGGCAGGCACCTTGTTGTGCGTCATTCGAAGTTTATGTAGCGCGTCCCGAAGGGGCTGACATAAGAGGGTGAATGAGCCACTGGTTAATATTATGCAACAGCCGTGCCAGAATGCAAAACAATTTATTAACACATTGAATGTAAACTGTTTTATAACGTTTTCATGTTACTTCGTCGATGAACAGTTTCCAGGCTAAGTGTCGCTAATTAGATACACCTTCTTACCGCCCTCTCACACTCTTTATAAATCAATACCTTATATGTCTCCTTTTGGAGACATCAATGTTATGCGTTTGTCGCGATTTTGCGACAGACATAAAAAAGCCCGGTGGCGCTAACGCTTACCGGGCCTACAGGGGATTTAATCGTAGGCCGGGCAAACGCAGTGCCGCCCGGCAACAACTGGCTGATTAGCCTAACTGTTTACGCGCATTACGGAAAATGCGCATCCACGGGCTGTCCTCGCCCCAGTTTTCCGGGTGCCAGGAGTTGCTCACGGTACGGAACACGCGCTCCGGGTGCGGCATCATGATAGTGGCACGACCGCTTTCGCTGGTTACGGCGGTGATGCCGTTCGCCGAGCCGTTCGGGTTCGCCGGATAAGTTTGTGTCACCTTTCCGAAGTGATCCACGAAGCGCAGCGCCACCAGCCCTTTGCTTTCGAGCGTGGCGAGATGTGCCGCATCACGCACTTCCACCTGCCCTTCGCCGTGAGAAACAGCGATAGGCATCTGCGAGCCGACCATTCCCTGCAACAGCAGAGATGGGCTTTGCGTCACTTCTACCAGGCTGAAACGCGCTTCGAAGCGGTCAGACTGGTTACGCACAAAGCGCGGCCAGGCGTCGCTGCCTGGGATCAGTTCGCGCAGATTCGACATCATCTGGCAACCGTTACACACGCCCAGCGCCAGCGTTTGCGGGCGATGGAAGAAGGTTTCAAACTCATCGCGAACGCGATTGTTGAACAGGATGGACTTCGCCCAGCCCTCGCCCGCTCCCAGCACGTCGCCGTAAGAGAAGCCGCCGCAGGCCACCAGCGCCTGGAAATCTTCCAGGCCGGTGCGTCCTGCCAGCAGATCGCTCATGTGAACATCGATAGCGTCGAAGCCCGCACGGTGGAACGCCGCCGCCATTTCGACGTGGGAGTTCACGCCCTGCTCGCGCAGAACCGCCACTTTGGGACGCGCACCTTTCGCGATGTATGGCGCTGCCACATCTTCGTTGATGTCGAAGGTGAGCTTCACGTTCAGGCCCGGATCGTTGTCATTCGCTTTCGCTTCGTGCTCCTGGTCGGCGCACTCCGGGTTATCGCGCAGACGCTGCATCTGCCAGGTGGTTTCTGCCCACCACATACGAAGCGTAGAACGGCTTTCGCTGAACACCGCATGACCGTCTGCTTCGATAACAAAACGATCGCCGGTGACGGCTTTACCGAGATAATGCACGCAATCCGCCAGGCCGTGTTTCGCCAGCAACGCTTCAACCGCGTCGCGATCCGCGGCACGCACCTGAATTACCGCCCCCAGCTCTTCGTTAAACAGCGCCGCCAGACGGTCGTCGCCCAGCGTGGCGATGTTCGCTTCCACGCCGCAGTGGCCGGTAAAGGCCATCTCTGCCAGCGTAACCAGCAGGCCGCCGTCTGAACGGTCGTGATAGGCCAGCAGTTTACGTTCAGCCACCAGCGCCTGAATGGCGTCGTAGAAGCCTTTCAGCTGCGCGACGTCGCGCACGTCGGCCGGTTTGTCGCCCAGTTGACGATAAACCTGCGCCAGCGCGGTCGCCCCGAGCGCGTTGTGGCCTTTGCCAAGATCGATAAGCAGTAGGGCGTTTTCTTCCGTGACCAGCTGCGGGGTGATGGTGTGACGCACATCTTCCACGCGGGCAAAGGCGGTGATAACCAGCGACAGTGGAGAAGTCATCTCGCGCTGTTCGTTACCTTCCTGCCAGCGGGTTTTCATCGACATGGAGTCTTTGCCGACCGGAATGGTCAGACCCAGCGCCGGACACAGTTCCTCGCCAACCGCTTTTACCGCTTCGTACAGGCCAGCGTCTTCGCCAGGGTGACCGGCTGCGGCCATCCAGTTGGCGGAGAGTTTGATGCGTTTGATATCGCCAATCTGCGTCGCTGCGATGTTAGTCAGCGCTTCACCAACCGCCAGACGGGCAGAGGCGGCAAAGTCCAGCAGTGCCACCGGGGTACGTTCACCCAGCGCCATCGCTTCGCCGTAGTAGCTGTCGAGACTCGCCGTGGTGACCGCGCAGTTCGCCACCGGGATCTGCCACGGGCCGACCATCTGATCGCGAGCCACCATACCGGTCACCGAGCGGTCGCCGATGGTGACGAGGAAGGTTTTTTCTGCAACCGCAGGCAGGTGCAGAACGCGATTCACCGCATCGGCAATTGAGATGCCGCGCACATCCAGCGCTTTGCCCGCCGCTTTGCGAGTTTCGACGTTACGGGTCATCTTCGGCGTTTTGCCCAGCAGCACGTCGAGCGGCAGATCAATCGGCTGATTGTCGAAATGCGGATCGTTCATGCTGAGGTGCAGTTCTTCCGTCGCTTCACCGATGACCGCGTACGGCGCGCGTTCGCGGCGGCACAGTTCATCGAACAGCGGCAGCTGATCCGGGGAAACCGCCAGAACGTAGCGTTCCTGAGATTCGTTACACCAGATTTCCAGCGGGCTCATGCCTGGCTCATCGCTCAGGATGTCGCGCAGGTTGAATTTACCGCCGCGCCCGCCGTCGCTCACCAGTTCCGGCATGGCGTTAGACAGACCGCCCGCGCCGACGTCGTGGATGAACAGAATCGGGTTGGCGTCGCCGAGCTGCCAGCAGCGGTCGATCACTTCCTGGCAGCGACGTTCCATTTCCGGGTTGTCGCGCTGCACGGAGGCGAAATCGAGATCCGCGTCAGACTGGCCGGATGCCATCGAAGAGGCCGCCCCGCCGCCCAGACCGATGTTCATCGCCGGGCCACCGAGGACGATCAGCTTCGCGCCGACGGTGATCTCACCTTTCTGCACGTGATCGGCGCGGATGTTGCCGATCCCGCCCGCCAGCATGATCGGCTTGTGATAGCCGCGAAGCTCTTCGCCGTTGTGGCTGTCGACTTTCTCTTCGTAGGTACGGAAGTAGCCGTTCAGGGCCGGGCGACCAAATTCGTTGTTAAACGCCGCGCCGCCCAACGGGCCGTCGGTCATGATGTCGAGCGCGGTGACGATACGCTCCGGCTTGCCGAAATCTTCTTCCCACGGCTGTTCAAAGCCAGGAATTCGCAGATTGGAGACGGAGAAACCGACCAGGCCCGCTTTCGGTTTTGCACCGCGTCCGGTTGCGCCTTCGTCACGAATTTCGCCGCCGGAACCGGTCGCCGCACCCGGCCACGGAGAAATCGCCGTCGGGTGGTTGTGTGTTTCCACTTTCATCAGGATATGCGCAGGCTCCTGATGGAAGTCATAGCGCCCTGCTTCGCGGTCGGCGAAGAAGCGGCCTACCTCGGAACCTTCCATTACCGCCGCGTTGTCCTTATAAGCAGACAGAACGTGGTCAGGCGTTTTTTCCATGGTGTTTTTGATCATCTTGAACAGCGACTTCGGCTGTTCTTCGCCGTCGATAATCCAGTCGGCGTTGAAAATCTTGTGGCGGCAGTGCTCGGAGTTGGCCTGCGCGAACATATAGAGTTCGATGTCGTTCGGATTGCGGTTCAGCTTCACGAACGCATCCTGCAGGTAATCAATCTCGTCATCTGCCAGTGCCAGACCCAAACGCAGGTTGGCATCAATCAGGGCCTGACGGCCTTCACCCAGCAGATCCACGCTCTGTACCGGCGCAGGCTGATGGTGAGAGAAGAGTTTTTCTGCGTCATCCAGAGAGGCGAAGACGCTCTCCATCATGCGGTCGTGCAGTTCAGCGGTAACCGTCTGCCACTGTTCAGCGGTCAGGGTCGAGGCTTCAACGTAATACGCCACTCCTCGTTCCAGACGATTGATCTGGCTCAGGCCGCAGTTGTGGGCGATGTCAGTGGCTTTAGAAGACCAGGGGGAAATGGTACCAGGGCGAGGCGTTGCAAGGACCAGTTTGCCAGTTGGCGTATGGCTGCTCAGGCTCGGGCCATACTTGAGCAGACGTTCAAGCTGCTCGCGCTGCTGCTCATTTAAGGGAGCATTCAGGTCAGCAAAATGGACATACTCAGCGTAAATATTGCTTACCGGAAGGTCGGCTGCCTGAAAACGTGCCAGCAGTTTGTTGATACGGAAGGCAGACAGTGCAGGCGAACCACGCAGAATTTCCATCATAAGTCTCTCGTCTTCGAAGCGCCTGAGGCGCTTACAGTGTGCGCAAGGGGAAAACGGGCGTCATTATAGAGAATCCTGAGCGCCGACGAAACCGTTTGCGTCGAAATAAAATCATCTCGCATTTTTATCCATAGGTGTGACCTGTCTCTCTAATTTGTTGCCAACTGACGCAAGTTTGCGCAAAATGCCGCTCAATCAATGGCAAACCTTATAATCAACATGGCTACAGCACACTGAGGCAACGCACGGCGCAGAGAATTAACTAATTGAAAAAATTAAAGATTAATTATCTGCTCATCGGCATTGTTACACTGCTGCTGGCAGCGGCCCTCTGGCCTTCTATCCCCTGGTTCGGCAAAGCCGAAAACCGTATCGCCGCGATCCAATCGCGGGGGGAACTGCGCGTCAGTACCATCAGCTCTCCGCTGACCTACAACAACGTGAACGGCAAAATCACCGGTCTCGATTATGAGCTGGCGCAGCAGTTTGCCGACTATCTGGGCGTGAAGCTCAAAATCACCGTGCGCCAGAACATTAGCCAGCTGTTCGACGATCTGGATAACGACGATGCGGATATGCTGGCCGCCGGCCTGGTCTATAACAGCGAACGCAGCAAGAGCTATCAGCCGGGGCCGACCTACTATTCCGTTTCACAGCAGCTAGTGTATCGCGTCGGAAATTTGCGCCCTCGCACTCTTGCCACTCTGACCGATCAGCAGCTCACTATCGCGCCCGGGCATGTGGTAATTGACGACCTGCGTTCGCTGAAAGAGAAGAAATTCCCCGATCTCAGCTGGAAGGTCGATGAAAAACTCGGTACTTCAGCTCTGCTGGAGCAGGTAAAAGATAAAAAGCTGGCCTACACCATCGCCGATTCGGTGGCGATCAGCTTGTTCCAGCGCGTGCACCCGGAGATTGCTGTGGCGCTGGACGTAACCGACGAACAGCCCGTGACCTGGTTTAGCCCTCTCGACGAGGATCAAACCCTGTCCGCCGCAATGCTCGATTTCTTCAATTCGATGAACGAAGACGGCACGCTTGCACGGCTGGAGGAGAAGTACCTCGGTCACGGTGGCGATTTTGATTACGTCGATACCCGCAGCTTCCTGCGCGCGGTGGACAGCGTGCTGCCCGATCTCCAGCCGCTGTTTGAGAAATATGCCCAGGAGATCGACTGGCGTTTGCTGGCGGCGATTTCGTATCAGGAATCGCACTGGGACGCGCAGGCGACTTCCCCGACCGGCGTACGCGGTCTGATGATGCTCACCAAAAACACGGCGCAAAGCCTTGGCCTGACGGATCGTACCGATGCCGAACAGAGCATCAGCGGTGGGGCGCGTTATCTGCAGGATATGATGGCGAAAGTGCCGGACACGGTGCCGGAAGAAGAACGGATCTGGTTTGCGCTGGCGGCGTACAACATGGGCTACGCGCACATGCTTGACGCACGGGCGTTGACCGCCAAAACCAAAGGGAATCCCGACAGTTGGTCTGACGTCAAACAGCGCCTGCCGCTGTTAAGCCAAAAGCCCTGGTACAATAAACTGACCTACGGCTATGCGCGCGGGCATGAGGCCTACGCGTATGTGGAAAATATCCGTAAATATCAGATAAGCCTGGAAGGGTATTTGCTCGAGAAAGAGAAAGAGGTGATTGAGGCCCAGCAACTGGCGCAAAGCTATCCGGTGGTGTCACCGAATGAGCTTAATCACCCGACGACTTCAATTCTGCCTTTTGTTGCTTTTTCTGCTGACGGCGCATTCGAAAGAAATCGCTTAATAGCCCCGAACAGTCTGGTGCAAGCACCCCACCGATAATCTGCACCTGATGGTTCATGCCAGGATGCCCGAGAACGTCCATTAATGATCCCGCCGCGCCGGTTTTTTCATCCCGCGCACCGTACACCAGCGTGCCGATGCGGCTATGGACCATCGCCCCGGAGCACATCACACAGGGTTCGAGGGTGACGTACAGCGTGGTATCGAGCAGTCGATAGTTCTGTAATACCAGCCCGCCCTGACGCAGAGCCATGATTTCCGCATGCGCAGTAGGATCGTGGCGACCAATTGGACGGTTCCACCCTTCGCCAATCACCTGATTGTTATGCACCAGAACGGCACCCACGGGCACTTCGCCCTCATCCCAGGCGCGTTTAGCCAGTGTGAGCGCGTGGCGCATCCAGTATTCATGGTTGAGTTCAAGGTCAGACAACGAAAGGTACTCCAGTTGGAAAGCGGGCGGCATTATACACACCCGTTATGGTTAACACTATTCCAGTTGCTGAAGTTCGCCCGACGGCGTAACGCGCCAACGGTGCTGGCAGAAGTAGAGCAGCGGGTTGTCCTGCTTGCTGTCGCTGTAGCCACTGTAAAGACGCAGCGGCGTGCCGATTTTTTTTTCCAGTTGCACCACTTTCTCATGGCCCAGACAGCGCAGAGTCAACACCCAGCCGCCATACGCACGTCCCATTTGAGTGGCAATCAGATTGACGCGCGGCAGCCAGGGGGTGTCGAAATAGACCTGCTCCACCAGCGGCTGCGGCGAGCCGGTAATCAGCCAGATATCGGCGTCGTTGGCGTTAAGATATTGCGTCAGGCGATCCTGAACCACCGGAAACGCGGTGACATGCCCGCGAAACCAGTGGACGAAATCCTGCACAAGCTGGTTGAGCCGCGCGTCGCTATGACCAAAGGTGCAACCCCACAGTAGCAGGCTCATTGGCCATCTCGCCGCGCGGCCTTTGATCAACATCGCAATCCCGATAACCGGTAAAAGAGGTAGCACGAGCAGTGCGTTTAAAGGCTGGCGACGCAACAGATAGCGCATAAATGTGCCAAACATATCCTGCTGATGTAGCGTTCCATCCAAATCGAAAAAGACAACGCGGCGCTCGTGATTAACCAAACCTTACTCCTCTGGATCGTTGAATCCTAACAGCCAGGTAAACAGGAACCCGGCGATGATTGCTACCAAACAGCCTAACAGATAGAGCATGACTTTTCCGGTCACGATGGTTAATGCCAGCGGTAAACCGGAGATGCCAAAGGTAATAACCGTCGCCACTTTCCAGAAACTGATCAGCGCCCCACCGGCCGCCCCACCCAGACAGGCAGCGAGGAATGGCTTACCGAGCGGCAGCGTGACGCCGAAAATGAGCGGCTCGCCGATGCCCAATAATCCCACGGGCAACGCGCCTTTGATGACTTTTTTAAGGCGCGCGTTACGGGTTTTCATCAGGATGGCAACCGCCGCACCGACTTGCCCCATCCCTGCCATCGACAGGATCGGCAGCAGCGCGTTGTAGTCATGCGCCTGGACCAGCTCGACGTGAATCGGCACCAGCCCCTGATGCAGCCCGGTGAGCACCAGCGGCAGGAAAGTGCCCGACAGTACTGCTCCAACCATCAATCCGCCGCGATCAATGGCCATCGTCGCCCCGTGGGCAATCGCCTCGGAGATCAGGCCGCCCAGCGGCTGCAACGCCGCAATCGCGATGGTGCCGGTAATCAGCGTCGTCAGCAGCGGGTTGAGGATCAACTCAATCGAGCCTGGCAGAAGATTCCTCAGCCTTTTTTCGATCCAGCACATCAGAGCGACCACCAGCAGTACCGCGATGACACCACCGCGCCCAGGCTGGAGCGCCTCGCCAAACAGGGTGATTTGCGCCAACTGCGGGCTGGAGAGGATCCCCGCCATCACGCCACCCATCGCCATCGAGCCGCCGTAAACTTTCGCCGCGTTGACACCGACGAGGATGTTCATGATGGCAAACACTGCACTGCCGAAAATGCCCAGAATGCCGAGCATGTTTGGATAGTGGGTCGCAAAATCACCGACAATATCCGGGCGTTTAAGGATGTTGATAATCCCGGTAATCAGGCCGGAGGCGATAAACGCCGGGATCAGAGGAATAAAAACGTTAGCCAGCTGTCGCAGCGCATCGCTCATCGGGGCTTTGTATTTGGCTTTAGCCTGCGCTTTGTTGCGATCGACATCACCTAATACTTCTGCGCTTTCCCCTGTCATCAACGCTCGCATCGCATCCACTACCTGTGCGGCTTTGCCTGGCCCGACAATCAGCTGGTGCTGTGCACCCTGCTTCACGTAGCCGCTGACGCCGGAGAGTTTTTTCAGACGAGCCAGATCGAGCTGACCGTCGTCCTGCACTTCTACCCGTACGCGCGTCATGCAGTTTTCAAGACGAAGTATATTTTTCTCTCCGCCAATCCCCTGCAGGATGTCGCTTGCGAGCGCTGCTGTTTTTTCCATAAACGCCTCAGTTTTAGTTTTGTAATGCAGCGCGCAAGAATCCCTGATGGGCTTCCAGTTTTGCCCGCGCCGCTGTGGCGTCCAGTCCGCTCAGAATCATCAGAATGGCCGGTTTAACATCGTGATCGGTTTGTTTGAGTACCGCTTGTGCCTCTTCGCGGCTGGCACCGGTGGCTTCGACCACCATGCGGCAGGCGCGGTCCACCAGCTTGATGTTGGTGGCTTTCATGTCCACCATCAGGTTCTGGTAGACCTTGCCAAACTTCACCATCGCACCGGTGGAGATCATGTTCAGCACCAGCTTTTGCGCGGTGCCTGATTTCAGACGAGTGGAGCCCGTCAGCGCTTCTGGCCCGACAACAGGCGAGATTGCGATCGCAGCAACCTGAGCAATGGGTGAACCCGGATTACAGGAAATCGCCACCGTCGTGCAGCCCAGCTGGTTGGCATATTCCAGACCACCGATAACATAAGGCGTGCGCCCGGACGCCGCCAGGCCGACCACTAAATCGTTTTCGGTCAGATTGATGGCGATCAGATCGTCAGCCCCGAGCTGTTTGTCGTCCTCCGCCCCTTCGACCGCTTTTAACAACGCGCCAGGCCCACCGGCAATTAGCCCGACCACCAGACCGTGCGGCACGCCGAAGGTCGGCGGACATTCAGACGCATCCAGTACGCCGAGACGACCACTGGTACCGGCTCCCATATAAATAATGCGTCCACCGGCTTTCAGAGCATCGGCGGCGGCATCGACGGCTTTCGCCACCTCAGGCAATGTCTCTTTCACTGCCAGCGCGACCAGCGTATCCTGTTGATTAAAGCGGTTTACAAGGTCAAGCGTGGAGAGCGCATCAAGATCCATCGTTTGTGGATTGCGGGTTTCTGAAACGAGTGAGCCGAGATTCATCTTTTTACCTCAAGAATTTTTAATTCATAATAACCGTACTATAATGGAATATAAAATTCATGCAGGCGAGCAAATTCGGTTTTGCAGCCGCTATCACATTTCGCCAGGAGGCGTATGAACTGTTTAATTCGTATTCGCCAGCGGTACGCGGGCTTTGCCCAGAGCGATAAGAAACTGGCGGACTTCCTGCTGGCGCAGCCCGATCGTGCGCGTCATTTAAGCTCCCAACAGCTGGCCAGCGAAGCCGGAGTGAGCCAGTCGAGCGTGGTGAAATTCGCGCAAAAAATTGGTTTTAAAGGTTTTCCGGCACTCAAGCTGGCGATCAGCGAAGCGCTGGTCAACAATCCGAATCCACAATCGATGCCGCTGCATAACCAGATTCGCGGTGACGATCCGATGCGTCTGGTGGGCGAGAAGCTGATCAAAGAGAACGTCTCGGCGATGCACGCGACGCTTGATGTGAACAGCGAAGAGAAGTTACTGGAAAGCGTTGGAATGCTGCGCACTGCACGACGGATTATTTTGACCGGCATCGGCGCGTCGGGGCTGGTTGCGCGCAACTTCGGCTGGAAGCTGACTAAAATCGGCTATAACGCGGTTGTCGAACAGGACATGCACGCGCTGTTATCCACCGTTCAGGCGATGGCACCTGAGGATTTACTGCTGGCCATCTCGTACTCCGGGGAACGTCGCGAGATCAATCTGGCCTCCGATGAAGCGCTGCGCGTGGGCGGCAAAATCCTGGCAATTACCGGTTTTACGCCGAATGCGCTACAACAGCGGGCTACGCGCTGCCTCTACACGATTGCTGAAGAGCAAGCCACTCGCAGCGCGGCGATTTCGTCCACTAGCGCACAGATGATGCTGACGGATTTGCTGTTCGTGGCGCTGGTGCAGCAGGATCTTGAGCATGCGCCGGAGCGTATTCGTCACAGCGAGGAACTGGTAAAAAAACTGGTCTGAACAGAGAATGAGCGTATAATGCCCGCCCTGTTTGTGATGTTTCTGAGATTTTCCTGATGGCGCTGTTAATCACCAAAAAATGCATCAACTGCGATATGTGCGAACCCGAGTGCCCTAACGAGGCGATTTCGATGGGTGACAGCATTTATGAGATTAACAGCGATCGCTGCACCGAATGCATTGGCCATTACGAAACGCCGACCTGTCAGAAAGTTTGCCCGATCCCGAACACCATTCTCAAAGACCCGGCGCATACCGAATCCGAAGAGCAGCTGTGGGACAAATTCGTGCTAATGCATCACGCGGACAAACTCTAACTTTCGATGATCACCGTCGCACAGGCGTAATGACGCTCGTCCGCTAGTGTGACATGCATGTGATTCACGCCCAATTTTTCTGCCAGTTTTTGCGCTTCGCCCCATAACCGCAGGCGGGGCTTACCCAGCTCATCGTTAAACACTTCGAACTGATTGAACGCCAGGCCGTTACGGATCCCGGTGCCAAACGCTTTCGCGGCGGCTTCTTTGACCGCGAAGCGTTTAGCCAGAAAACGCACCGGCTGTTGGTGCACTTCCCAGATGGCCCATTCGTTATCGCTGAGCACCCGTTTTGCCAGGCGATCGCCGCTGCGGGCGATCACCGCTTCAATGCGGGAGATTTCGACGATGTCCGTTCCTAAGCCAAGAATCGCCATTACTGACGCGCTTCCAGCATCAGGCGTTTCATTTCGGTAACGGCGTCTTTCAGCCCACTCATCACCGCGCGCCCGATTATGGCATGGCCGATATTCAGCTCGTGCATTTCCGGAATTTCAGCAATTGCTTTGACGTTGTGATAGGTCAGACCGTGACCGGCGTTGACCTTCAGGCCGAGGCTCGCCGCGTAGGTTGCCGCTTTGGCAATACGATCGAGTTCTTTGGCCTGAGTGACTTCGTCTTTGGCGTCCGCGTAGCAGCCGGTGTGAATTTCGATGTACGGCGCACCGACGTCGGCGGCGGCTTTGATCTGCTCGAAATCAGCGTCAATAAACAGGGAGACCAGGATACCCGCATCGGCGAGGCGTTTGCAGGCATCCGTCATTTTGTCACGCTGACCGGCGACATCCAGCCCGCCTTCAGTGGTCACTTCCTGACGTTTCTCTGGCACCAGGCAGCAGAAATGCGGCTGGGTTTCGCAGGCGATCGCCAGCATCTCTTCCGTCACCGCCATCTCGAGATTCATACGTGTATCCAGCGTCTGACGCAGGATACGAACGTCGCGATCGGTGATATGACGGCGGTCTTCACGCAGATGAACGGTAATGCCGTCGGCGCCAGCCTGTTCGGCAATAAATGCCGCCTGAACCGGATCAGGATAAGCCGTGCCTCGCGCATTACGCAGCGTGGCAATGTGATCAATGTTGACGCCTAACAGTAATTCAGCCATGACAATCCTCGGTTTTCTCATTGTTCGTTAACGCTTTGGCACAAACTGCCTGAATAATTCGCGGCTCTTTAAGGGCTTGCCACCAAGATACGGCTTGAGGGCAATTCGGGTAAAGCGTTTTGCCGCGCGTAAGGTATCCTGGTCAGGAAATTCTCGCTCATACAGCGCCCTGAGATGCCGTCCGGTGAACGTTGTGTTGTCGATAACCACGCTGGCAATAAAACCTTTCTCTTCACGATAGCGGTAGGTCATGGCGTCATCCACGGATTCACCGCTCCCCGCGCAGTGCAGAAAATCCACGCCGTAACCGAGGTGGCCGAGCAACGCCAGCTCAAAGCGACGTAATGCGGGTTCGGGCGTGCCCGTTGCGCCAGCCAGCGCCTGGATGCAATGCAGATAATCGAAAAAGAGTTCAGAAAAGCGGGTTTCGTGTTCAAGGACGCGGGAGATGAGTTCGTTGACGTACAGACCGCTATAGAGCGTGATACCCGACAGCGGAAGCGCCAGAGAGACGGCTTCGGCACTGCGCAGGGTTTTGACTTCGCCGCGTCCACCAAAGCGAACCAGCAGCGGAGTGAAGGGTTGTAGCGCGCCCTTCAGGTTAGAGCGTTTGGAGCGTGCGCCTTTAGCCACAAGGCGCACGCGACCAGATTCTTCCGTGAAGACGTCCAGCATGAGGCTGGTTTCGCTCCACGGACGGCTGTGCAAGACGAATGCGCGCTGCCAGCCTTCAGTCATGTTCGTTGTCTTATACGTCGTCGCCGTAACCGAGACTACGCAATGCGCGCTCGTCATCAGCCCAGCCGGATTTGACCTTCACCCACAGTTCCAGGTGAACCGGGGCTTCGAACATATCCTGCATATCTTTACGTGCTTCGATTCCGATGGTTTTGATTTTGGCGCCTTTATTGCCAATCACCATCTTCTTCTGCCCTTCACGCTCAACGAGGATCAGCCCGTTGATGTCATACCCGCCGCGTTCGTTGGTCTGGAAGCGTTCGATCTCCACGGTCACGGAGTACGGCAGTTCTGCACCCAGGAAACGCATCAGTTTTTCACGGATGATTTCAGACGCCATAAAGCGCTGGGAGCGGTCGGTGATATAATCTTCCGGGAAATGATGAATGGCTTCTGGCAGATGTTTACGCACGATACCAGCGATGGTATCGACGTTCATGCCGGTTTCCGCAGACAGTGGAACGATGTCGAGGAAATTCATCTGACTTGCCAGGAACTGCAGGTGCGGCAGCAGATCGGCTTTTTCCTGCACGTTGTCAACTTTGTTGACCGCAAGAATGACCGGCGATTTGCCATCGCGCAGTTTGTTCAGCACCATCTCATCGTCCGGCGTCCAGCGAGTGCCTTCAACCACAAAGATGATCAGCTCAACGTCACCGATAGAGCTGCTCGCCGCTTTGTTCATCAGGCGGTTGATCGCACGCTTCTCTTCCATATGCAGGCCTGGGGTATCGACATAAATCGCCTGATACGGGCCTTCAGTATGAATACCGACGATGCGGTGACGCGTGGTTTGCGCCTTACGGGACGTAATAGAAATTTTCTGCCCAAGCAGATTATTCAGTAGCGTTGATTTGCCGACGTTCGGACGTCCAACGATGGCAACAAAACCGCAGTAACTTTTTTCTTCGCTCATTCCAGCTCCAGCATTTTTAACGCCTGTTCGGCGGCAGCCTGTTCAGCCTTGCGACGGCTTGAACCTGTGCCAACCACCGGTTCACTCAGGCCGCTAACCTGGCAATGGATGGTAAATTCCTGATCGTGTGCTTCGCCGCGTACCTGCACCACCAGATAAGATGGCAGAGGAAGGTGGCGACCCTGCAGGTATTCCTGCAAACGAGTCTTCGGATCTTTTTGTTTATCGCCCGGACTAATTTCATCCAGACGCGTTTGGTACCAGTTCAGAATGAGTTGTTCAACCGTCTGAATATCGCTGTCGAGGAAAACACCACCGATTAATGCTTCGACAGTGTCCGCGAGAATAGATTCACGGCGAAAACCACCGCTTTTCAGTTCACCCGGCCCGAGTCGCAGGCATTCACCCAGCTCAAACTCGCGTGCAATCTCGGCAAGCGTATTGCCGCGTACCAGCGTGGCGCGCATACGGCTCATATCACCTTCATCCACACGAGGGAAGCGGTGATAAAGCGCATTGGCGATCACGTAACTTAAAATGGAGTCGCCTAAAAACTCGAGGCGCTCATTGTGTTTGCTGCTGGCACTGCGGTGGGTTAATGCCTGTTGCAACAACTCCTGATGCTGAAAAGTGTAGCCCAGCTTCCGTTGAAGCCGATTAATTACGATGGGGTTCATGCGATACCAGTAAATGAATGCGTCAAAAATGCAGCACACGAAACCGACCTGATACAACCAACGCGGTTTCGTGTGCCGTGGCACTGAGTCAGCGCCAACCTTAAACTTCGGGGGAATATTCTATACGCAACGACAGGGTATGTCGTTAGCCAGGTGAGATTATCTCTTAAATAATTCACATAACCCTCAGTTACGAGGGTTATGTGCGCAAATAACAGGAATTAATGGATTCCGCCAATGCGATTCAGGCGAACGCCGGTCGGCCACTCACCTTCCTGTTTTTCGAAACTCATCCAAATGGCGGTTGCCTTGCCGACCAGATTGGCTTCCGGAACAAAGCCCCAGTAACGGCTGTCCGCAGAGTTATCGCGGTTATCACCCATCATGAAGTAATGTCCTGGTGGAACAATCCAGGTAGCAAGCTGCTGACCAGGTTGTTGGTAGTACATCCCCAACTGATCCTGGGCGATCGGCACCGTTAAAATACGGTGCGTCACGTCACCCAGCGTTTCTTTACGCTCAACCAGACGAATCCCGTTTTCTTTGGTTTCGCCTTTTGGCAGCTGGAAGAAACCGCTAGTCGCTTCCCCGCCGTTACGACGGGCAAAGGTCTGCACGAAGTCGCTTGGCTCAACGTTGGAGTAGGTGATCGGCAACGCGTTTTCACACGCCGTACCAGAGCTACAGCCCGGCTGAACGGTCACTTCTTTCGCCACTGGATCGTAGCTCACCTTATCGCCAGGCAGGCCGACGGCACGTTTGATGTAATCCAGACGTGGATCTTCAGGGTATTTGAAGACCACGATATCACCACGTTTTGGATGACCGGTTTCGATTAGCGTTTTCTGGTAGATAGGATCTTTAATGCCATAGGCATATTTCTCTACCAGAATAAAATCGCCAATCAAAAGCGTTGGCATCATCGAACCGGACGGGATCTGGAAAGGTTCATAAATAAACGAACGCACCACCAGCACAATCGCCAGAACTGGGAAAACGGAAGCACCTGTTTCCAGCCAGCCCGGTTTAGGGCTGACTTTTTTCATGGTTTTCGCATCCAGTTGTTCACCGGTAATAGCCTGACGTTCGCGGCGCTTAGGGGCGAAAATAAACTTATCCAGACACCACAACAGCCCCGTCACCAGGGTCGCAATGACCAGGATCAGGGCAAACATGTTCGCCATGCCAACTCCTTAAGGATTATTTTCCGTCTTTGCCAACGTGCAGAATGGCAAGGAACGCTTCCTGTGGCAGCTCAACGTTACCGACCTGCTTCATACGCTTTTTACCATCTTTCTGTTTCTGCAACAGTTTCTTCTTACGGCTAACGTCACCGCCGTAGCATTTCGCCAGGACGTTTTTACGCAGCTGTTTCACTGTTGCACGGGCAATGATGTGGTTGCCAATGGCAGCCTGAATCGCGATATCAAATTGCTGACGTGGGATCAGCTCTTTCATTTTCTCGACCAGTTCACGACCACGGTACGGCGCGTTATCGTTGTGGGTGATCAGCGCCAGCGCATCGACACGCTCGCTGTTGATCAATACATCTACACGCACCATGTTGGATGCCTGGAAGCGTTTAAAGTTGTAGTCCAGTGACGCATAGCCACGAGAGGTCGACTTCAGACGGTCGAAGAAGTCGAGTACCACTTCCGCCATCGGGATTTCATAGGTCAGCGCAACCTGGTTACCGTGGTAAACCATGTTGGTCTGCACGCCACGCTTCTCGATACACAGGGTAATGACGTTACCGAGGTATTCCTGCGGCAGCAGCATGTGACATTCGGCGATCGGCTCACGCAACTCTTCGATATTGTTCAGCGGCGGCAGCTTGGAAGGACTGTCGACGTAGATGATCTCTTTGTTGGTGGTCTGAACTTCATACACTACGGTCGGGGCCGTGGTGATCAGGTCCAGATCATATTCGCGCTCCAGACGTTCCTGAATGATCTCCATGTGCAGCAGACCCAGGAAGCCGCAGCGGAAGCCGAAGCCCAGCGCGGTGGAGCTTTCTGGTTCATAGAACAGAGAGGCATCGTTCAGGCTCAGCTTACCCAACGCATCACGGAAGTTTTCGTAATCGTCAGAGCTGACCGGGAACAGACCCGCATAAACCTGTGGCTTCACTTTTTTGAAGCCCGGAAGCGCTTTGTCTGCCGGATTACGAGCCTGAGTCAACGTATCGCCTACTGGCGCGCCCAGGATGTCTTTGATCGCACATACCAGCCAGCCCACTTCGCCGCATTTCAGCTCGGTACGGTCAACCTGTTTCGGCGTGAAAATGCCCAGACGGTCAGCGTTGTACACCTGGCCGGTGCTCATCACTTTGATTTTGTCGCCTTTACGCATGGTGCCGTTTTTAATACGGACCAGCGACACAACGCCAAGGTAGTTATCAAACCAGGAGTCGATGATCAGTGCTTGCAGCGGGCCATCCGCGTCACCTTCCGGTGCAGGGATATCACGCACCAGACGTTCCAGCACATCAGGAACACCGACGCCGGTTTTCGCAGAGCAGCGCACCGCATCAGTGGCATCGATGCCGACGATGTCTTCAATCTCTTCTGCAACACGCTCAGGATCGGCGGCCGGCAGGTCGATTTTGTTAAGAACCGGCACCACTTCGAGATCCATTTCCATCGCGGTGTAGCAGTTCGCAAGGGTCTGAGCTTCTACGCCCTGCCCGGCATCGACCACCAGCAGCGCACCTTCGCAGGCTGCCAGAGAACGAGAAACTTCATAGGAGAAGTCAACGTGGCCTGGAGTGTCGATGAAATTCAGTTGATAAGTTTCACCATCAAGGGCTTTGTAGTCGAGCGTCACGCTCTGCGCTTTGATGGTAATACCGCGTTCGCGTTCCAGGTCCATGGAGTCCAGTACCTGGGCTTCCATTTCACGATCAGACAGGCCACCGCAAATCTGGATAATACGGTCAGACAGCGTCGACTTACCGTGGTCAATGTGAGCAATGATCGAAAAGTTACGTATGTTCTTCATATAGTTAAATAATTATGCCTTACGAATTCCTGGAGGCCGCTGTTCTTAGCCTGACGTTTTTCAGTGCGAAAACGCAGCATTCTACACTACATCTTCGTCACCAGGAAATGCTCTTCAAGCCAAGCATAGCGTCAGGGAAGGACGTTTTCAGTTCTGGGATGTAAATAAAGATAAAGCCCGATGATTTACCGGGCTTCTGAAGAGAGCGTTTCAACACGAAGCATGTCTGGCGGGAGCCCCACGCTGAGGATAATGGGCTGCCAGGCCTCTTTCTCAGCAAGCTTCTGAGAAAAGCCGCGCGCCAGCATAAAACCACCGACGCCACCCAAAACTCCGCCGCACATTGCCGCAAGATCAGTGCCAAACAGCATCTGGAAAATGCCGGCGACAACAAATAATCCAACCAGGGGTGTGAGATACACCAGCATCGCAGAACCCAGCAGGCTGCCTTCAGCAATACCCAGTTCAACTTTTTGCCCAACCGTCAGCGGCTGTTCGCTCGGCACGGAAATGGTGTGCGTGGTTTGAGGCCCGAGTTTGTTTAGTACCCGGCTGCCGCAGCCTGCGCGTGAGGCACAGCTGTTACATGATGCTTTCACGTCACAGCTCACCAGCGCGACGCCATTTTGCCACGACACTACCGTGGCCCATTCTTTGATCATTGTGCGGCCCTGAATTTAATACTGTCAGCAATGCGCTTCGCCGTTTGCGGGGGAAGTTCGCCCACAATGGTGATTTCAGCATTGTCGCGCACGGTTGTGCTCACGGTCCGGCGCCCCGTACGCAGCATTTGATCGCTACTGTTTGCCGTCGCGCGGTTGATGTTCACTGAGAAGCTGAACAATCCATCAGAATAGAGGCGCGACTCAACCGGTGTTTCAATGGTCGGAAGCTGACGGCGACTGCTGGATATTTCGCTAAAACCTTGCGGTATCCACGATGGCACCCAGTTGAAATTCACGGTATCGCCCGCGGGCACTGACAGAAGCGGAGGAAGGCTCGCTTTCGCCAGATTCTGCATGCTGTTGCCCACCTGACCATCTACCGAGAAGGAGATGACGCGGAACTGTTCCAGCGTTTCGCCATCACGATCGAGCAGATCAACACGCATCGGCAGTTTGCTCTCAGCATCCATCCAGACAATGTAGCTGTAACGCGTACCGTCCCTCGCCACCACGCGGATCACTTCGCACAGCCGGTCCGCAATGCGTGTACGGCCAACGGAAATAAAGTCGTAGTAAGGCGACAGACGCTTGAAGTCGGTGTAGATGAGGGCCGGGAGTGAATCGACAATGTAATCGCCATTCAGCGTAAACGGCTCGAGACCCGGTTCGAAATAGCTGATTTCATTACCGCGTTGAACAACTTCACGGCGCGGACCGTCGAGTTGTAATAGCTGGGCGAGCGGCTGGTTATCAAGACGAGCATGACGATAGCGCAACGACTCAACGCCCTGCTTGTTGATACTGACAAAAGCCAACTCATAATTGAGTGACTGGCTGGCCATATTCATTTGCTGCAACAACGCCCCGGACGATAAATCAGCCGAGGCGTTGGCAGAAAAGAACAGGCTACCCGCCACTAAGGACATGGCGCACCAAAGTTGCTTCATTACTGCGATTGCGTTCCTAAAGTTTGGTTTCCTGGCACTTGCACACCAGCCTGCTGGGTCTGTGCCTGCTCAAACTGGAGCTGCTCAGAGTGCAGACGACGCTGCAACTCATAGTCCTGCAGCATCGCATTAATGCGACGACGCTGTTCCTGAACCTGCTGTTGCTGGCCCGGACTGACTGATGCATCGGCGGCTGGCACACCCAAACTAACCGGACTTGCTTTACCCATCATCGGCAGTGTGTTGAACACTGGCGCTTCAGGCTGCTGGTTAGCTTCTGATTGACCGTTATAGTGCTGGACGCCAACGATAACTGCAAGCGATACGCATGCAGCCACCCCCATTTGGGTGAGTTGGCTGGCCCACGGACGCACTTTTTTCCAGAATGGCATCTTCTGCCATTGATGCGGCGCAGGTTGGGCTTCAGGAATCAGCGGAGTGGTCTGATGTACAGGCTCGTTCTCAATTGCCGCCATTACGCGTGCAGAGATATCGAAATGGAGAACATCGCCCGTATCACCGCGCATAGAGTCGCGGATGAGATGGTAACTCTCCCAGGTCTTTTGCATCTCGGGAGAGTGAGAGAGCTCGTTAAGCAGCTCACTGTCCAGCGTTTCACCATCCATTAAAGCGGAAAGTTTTTCTTTCTGCATGCCTAATACCTTTTCCAGTATCCCGCTATCGTCAACGCCTGATAAGCGGTTGAACTTTATTATCAATAGCTTCTCGCGCACGGAAGATTCGCGAACGAACCGTTCCGACCGGACAATCCATGATAGCTGCTATCTCTTCATAGCTGAGTCCATCAAGCTCCCGCAAGGTAATTGCCATGCGTAAATCTTCCGGGAGTGCCTCGATCGTGCGAAAAACGATTTGTCTCAGTTCTTCTGACAACATTAAGTTCTCAGGGTTCGAAATTTCTTTCAGCGCACCGCCACTTTCGAAGTTTTCAGCGTCAATGGCATCCACATCACTAGACGGCGGACGACGGCCCTGAGCGACCAGATAATTCTTTGCTGTATTGACTGCAATGCGATACAGCCAGGTGTAAAAAGCACTATCTCCCCGGAAAGAATCCAGCGCACGATAGGCCTTTATGAATGACTCTTGCACCACATCAGGAACATCTCCTGACGGCACATAGCGGGATACCAGACTCGCCACTTTATGCTGGTAGCGAACCACCAGTAAGTTAAAGGCTTTCTGATCTCCCTTCTGGACCCGTTCAACCAGGACCTGGTCCGTTAACTGCTCGCTCATCCGAGGTAATGTCTCCCCAAACCTAAATTCCACGCGTCATCGAAACGCCACTCTAAAAACACTGCAATGTGAGCAAGCACGAGGTTAGAGTGTATGTTCATCAATAAGTTCCGTTACGCCTTTGTTTTTGTTCATCGTGATGCAGACAGTTCATTTTCTCTCATTATATGTCTGTTAACGATACGTACCCCAGTTTCTGATAAGAAATGGTATTTTTGCTGCCCGAAGAGTACCGCAAGACAGGGTTTATTTCACCACATAATCTGAAGCTAACGATCTGCTTCGCAAAATATTTTCGTTCTTTTACGCGTTTTTTGAGCTTCTGTTTATGTTTAGGCTGCGCAACACGACCTAAAAAAAACGTGCGATTCATCGCATTCGGGTGCTATTCTGGCCAAACACTGTTTAGTAAATTAAACAAACATCATGAACACAACTCCAGAACTGCATTGTGACGTACTGATTATCGGCAGCGGCGCGGCCGGGCTGTCGTTGGCGCTGCGACTGGCCTCACATCAGAAAGTTATTGTCCTGAGCAAAGGGCCGATGAGCGAAGGCTCAACGTTCTACGCACAGGGCGGAATCGCCGCCGTGTTTGATGAAACGGACAGCATTGCCTCACACGTAGAAGACACGTTGATTGCAGGCGCAGGCATTGTTGATGCACATGCGGCGGAATTCGTTGCCAGCAATGCTCGTCATTGCGTTCAATGGCTTATCGATCAAGGCGTGTTATTTGATACTCACGTCCAGCCGAACGGTGAAGAAGGCTACCATCTCACCCGAGAAGGCGGTCATAGCCATCGTCGTATTCTTCATGCCGCTGATGCCACTGGCAAAGCCGTCGAAACTACACTGGTGAGTCAGGCGCGCAATCACCCCAATATTCAGATCCTGGAACGCAGTAATGCGGTGGATCTGATTATCTCCGATAAAATTGGCTTGCCAGGTACGCGGCGTGTTGTCGGTGCGTGGGTCTGGAATCGCAACAAAGAGACAGTTGAAACCTGCCAGGCGAAATCCGTGGTACTGGCAACAGGTGGCGCATCCAAGGTGTATCAATACACCACTAACCCGGATATCTCTTCCGGGGACGGAATTGCGATGGCATGGCGCGCAGGCTGTCGCGTCGCCAATCTGGAGTTTAACCAGTTCCACCCAACCGCCCTCTTCCATCCGCAAGCGCGTAATTTCCTGCTAACCGAAGCCCTGCGGGGTGAAGGCGCGTATCTCAAGCGTCCTGACGGCACGCGGTTTATGCCTGACTTCGACGAGCGTGGCGAGCTTGCCCCGCGCGATATCGTGGCCCGCGCCATTGACCACGAGATGAAACGTCTCGGCGTTGATTGTATGTATCTCGATATCAGCCATAAGCCCGCTGATTTTGTCCGCCAGCACTTCCCGACAATCTATGAGAAATTACTGGGCCTTGGGATCGACCTGACCAAAGAACCGGTGCCGATTGTTCCCGCCGCACACTATACCTGCGGTGGCGTAATGGTGGACGATCATGGCCGTACCGATATCGATGGTCTGTATGCTATCGGTGAAGTGAGTTATACCGGGCTTCACGGCGCGAACCGCATGGCGTCAAATTCGCTGCTGGAGTGTTTGGTTTACGGCTGGTCAGCCGCAGAAGATATTACCAAACGGATGCCGTATGCCCGTCAGGTGGAGAGTCTTCCTGCATGGGATGAAAGTCGGGTGGATAATCCTGATGAACTGGTTGTGATTCAGCACAACTGGCATGAGCTGAGGCTCTTTATGTGGGATTACGTCGGGATCGTGCGTACCACCAAACGCCTTGAGCGTGCACTGCGCCGGATCACGATGCTGCAGCAGGAAATTGACGAGTATTACGCTAACTTCCGCGTCTCGAACAATCTGCTGGAATTGCGCAATCTGGTGCAAGTCGCGGAGCTGATTGTCCGCTGTGCGATGATGCGCAAAGAGAGTCGGGGCCTGCATTACACGCTGGACTACCCCGATCAATTAGCAGTATCCGGCCCTTCGGTGCTGGCTCCGCTCGCTCACATAAACAGATAAAACGCCTGGGTCAGCGCGGTGTAGGCTTCGGAGTAGCACTGATCTGGCCCACGAATAACCATCCTGTCGCTAAAGCATTCTCCTTCTTTTGGGGAGAGTGCTAATAAAACGCGGTGCGGCAGTCGTCCTTCGTTATCGGCAATATCGGTTCGTAAACGTAAGAACCAGCCCATCTCGAGTGCTTTTTTAATAAACACGTTGCCGGTGCTTTCGGGCAAAACGACGCAGAAAAAGCCCTCTTCTGAGATCAAATTCGCCGCCGATATCAACAACGCCTGGTGATCTAGCGAGCCTGTGTAACGCGCCTGATTACGCTCAGGCGTGGCACACTCTACGCCCGGTTCAAAATAAGGCGGGTTGCTGACAATCAGATCGTAGCGCGCGGTTTGCTCTGGCGCCCATGCGAGAATATCGGCACATTCCACCCGAACGCGAGACGCCCACGGTGATTCGGCAGCGTTCTCCCCGGCCTGACTGGCGGCTAGCTCGTCAAGTTCAACCGCATCAATAGTGACATGCTGCTCGGTTCGTTGTGCCAGCATCAGCGCCAATAGCCCGCTTCCAGCACCAATATCCAAAATTCGCTTAACCTTCGCGACGGGCGCCCACGCACCCAGTAAGATACCGTCAGTACCGACTTTCATCGCACAGCGATCGTGAGCCACAAAAAACTGTTTAAAGGTAAAACCATCGCGGCGCAACTGCGCTTTGGGTTGAGACATGTCCAAGCAACCTTCTTAAATAAAACTGGATTAGCATAGGGGAAAGCGAAGTGGCGGAAAAGGGATATCCACAAACAGATGAAGATTGCAGCCATAACGTCTATAATCAGCGCCCCACACAGAGGTAGAACATGACTGTAACGACTTTTTCCGAACTTGAACTCGATGAATGCCTGCTGGAAGCTCTCCAGAATAAAGGCTTCACACGCCCAACTGCCATCCAGGCGGCTGCAATTCCGCCTGCGTTAGAAGGCCGTGATGTACTCGGTTCTGCGCCGACAGGCACCGGTAAAACGGCGGCATATTTGCTGCCTGTCTTGCAGCATCTGATCGACTTCCCACGCAAGAAATCAGGCCCACCGCGCATTTTGATCCTGACACCGACACGTGAATTAGCCGTGCAGGTCGCAGAACATGCCCGTGAACTGGCCGCGAATACACATCTGGATATCGCCACCATCACCGGTGGTGTCGCCTATATGAACCACGCCGAAGTGTTCAGTGAGAACCAGGATATTGTGGTGGCGACAACCGGACGCTTGATGCAGTACATCAAAGAAGAAAACTTTGACTGCCGCGCTGTGGAAACGCTGATCCTTGATGAAGCAGACCGTATGCTGGAACTCGGCTTTGCACAAGATATCGAACACATTGCGGGCGAAACGCGCTGGCGCAAACAGACGATGCTGTTCTCTGCCACTCTGGAAGGTGACGCGATTAAAGACTTCGCTGAACGCCTGCTGAATGAGCCGGCTGAAGTGTCTGCTACGCCGTCCACACGTGAGCGCAAAAAGATCCACCAGTGGTATTACCGCGCCGACAATCTTGAGCACAAAGTTGAGCTGCTCAAGCACCTGCTGAAACAAGATGACACCACCCGTACCATCGTGTTTGTGCGTAAGCGCGAGCGTGTGCATGAGCTGGCGAATATGCTGCGTTCAGCCGGTATCGATAACTGCTATCTTGAAGGCGATATGCCACAGGCGAAGCGTACCGAAGGCATTAAGCGTCTGACCGAAGGTCGCGTCAACGTTCTGGTTGCCACCGACGTAGCCGCGCGCGGTATCGATATTCCTGATGTCAGCCATGTCATTAACTTCGACATGCCGCGTACCGGTGATACCTATCTGCACCGCATTGGCCGTACTGGTCGTGCAGGCCGTAAGGGTATTGCGATCTCACTGGTTGAAGCGCACGACTACATGCTGTTGATGAAAGTGGGACGTTACATCGAAGAACCAGTCAAAGCCCGCGTCATTGATGAACTGCGCCCAACCACGCGTGCGCCGAGCGAAAAAATGACGGGTAAACCGTCCAAGAAAGTGCTCGCGAAGCGTGCAGAGAAGAAAAAAGAAGAAGCAAAAGAGAAGCCGCGCGTGAAGAACCGTCATCGCGATGCCAAAAACATTGGTAAGCGCCGTAAGCCAAGTGGCACTACGCCGACTTCACAAAACGAAGAGTAAAAAAAGCCGGGTTAATCACCCGGCTTTTTTATTTCCCCAAAACTTCAAACCTTACAGGCTTTCAGTAAAGGTACGCGCGATAACGTCACGCTGCTGTTCTGGGGTCAGAGAGTTGAAGCGTACCGCATAGCCAGAAACACGAATGGTCAGCTGCGGGTATTTCTCTGGATGTTCAACTGCGTCTAGCAGAGTTTCACGGCGCAGAACGTTAACGTTCAGGTGCTGACCCCCTTCTACGCGAACTTCTGGCTGAACTTCCATTGGCACTTCACGGTACTCAATCTCACCCAGCTTGTTGACCGGGACGATTTCGTCTTCAGCGAAACCGGCTTTAGCAACGACGCATCGCGCTTCGCCTTTTTCGCTGTCCAGCAGCCAGAAAGAGTTAAGCAGATCGTCGTTTGCAGCTTTAGTAATCTGGATACCTGTAATCATGTTTTGCCTCCAGGGCTACATTAATTCATGGATGTCGGCCTCTCGCGGCCAATTGGTAAAACCATTGTTGCTTGAGTGTATATATATCAGCCGCCACACCATGATTCTTTGATTTAAATCAACAAAATCACCGACCACACAAAGAGTGTGGTTTGATTTTATTGTTTTAAATCAATTTACACCAAACCATAAACAGCATTAATTTGAGTATTTCAAATTAAATTGAAAGACTTAGGGGCAAATTTCGCGATGGATTTTATTCCCTTCTCTTAAACGGTTAAGCTAGTCGCCATTAAGATATGCAGGAGAGCATCATGACTACCCTTAAGACCTGGCATGACGTGCTGGCAGAAGAGAAACAACAACCCTATTTTGTGAATACGCTCAGCACTGTCGCCACAGAACGGCAATCCGGTCAGACGATCTATCCCCCGCAGAAAGATGTGTTTAACGCCTTTCGCTATACCGAACTCAATGATGTGAAAGTGGTGATTCTGGGCCAGGACCCGTATCACGGTCCGGGACAGGCGCACGGTCTGGCGTTTTCAGTACGTCCGGGGATTGCCACGCCCCCTTCGCTGCTGAATATGTATAAAGAGCTGGAAGGTTCGATCCCTGGATTTACCCGGCCTCTGCATGGCTACCTGGAGAGCTGGGCACGTCAGGGCGTTCTGCTGCTCAATACGGTGTTAACCGTTCGCGCAGGGCAAGCCCATTCTCACGCTAGCCTGGGCTGGGAAACCTTTACGGATAAAGTCATTAGCCTCATCAATGAACATTGTGAAGGCGTGGTCTTTTTGCTGTGGGGCGCTCACGCGCAGAAGAAAGGGGCAATTATCGATGGGCAACGTCATCATATCCTGAAAGCGCCGCATCCTTCGCCACTGTCGGCTCATCGCGGCTTTTTTGGCTGTAATCACTTTGTACTGGCGAATGAATGGCTGAAAAAACGCAATGAAGCACCAATCGACTGGATGCCCGTGTTACCGGCGGAAAGTGAGTGATTTTTTAGAAGGGATAAGAGGATATATGCCCGGCATTCACCGGGCATAAGAACACAAAGCTCATTATGCTTTGTTCTGACGCCACCATTCAGCCAGCAGGACGCCAGTTGCAACGGAAACGTTGAGGCTTTCTACTTTGCCAGTACCCGCGATGGAAACGCTCAGATCGGCAGAAGAGAGCGCCGCATCAGACAGTCCGTCACGTTCCTGACCCAGCACCAGCACCATTTTGCGCGGTAGTGTCGCTTCGAACAGCGGCGTACCTTTATGGCTGGAGGTTGTCACGATAGAGTAGCCCGCTTTGCGGAACTCTTCGATGGCATCCAGAACGCTTTCGCCCGTAATAGGCTGTACGTGCTCCGCACCACCTTCGGCAGTACGAATCGCCGCACCGGATTCGACAACCGCCGCATCCTGCAACAACACGCCTTTCACACCGAAATGTGCGCAGCTACGCATGATCGCACCCAGATTGTGAGGGTTGCCCACATCTTCCAGCGCCAGCACGCAATCGTCGGCATCAGCCTGACTAACCCATTGCTGGACGGTCGTGCCATTACGTTTTTTAATCAGGAAGCAAACGCCACCGTGATGCTCTGTACCGGACGCTTTGGTCAGCTCAGCATCATCTACCACATGGTAGGCTTTGCGGTTTGCCGCCATCCAGCGCAGGGCTTCTTTGAAACGCGGCGTAACGCTCTGGATAAACCAGGCGCGAACGATACATTCCGGACGGCTCTGGAACAGGGCCTGACAGGCATTCTCGCCATAGACTCGGGTTTCTTCTGCGCGTTGACGGCGCAGAACTTCCGGATCGATAAAGCTCTTACCACTAATTCCGCCGTGATCGGCTTTTGCCGGTGCTTCTTCACCCGGTGCGCGGGAAACGGTACGCCACGGTGAGGCATCACGTGGGAAATCATCACGTGGACGGTCGTCGCGGCGGCGATCGCCCGGCTTGCGGTCATCACGTTTGCGGTCATCACCACGGTTATTTCTGTCATCGCGGGCGGGGCGACGGCCACCGTCTGCACGAGATGGACCCGGACGCCCCCCACCCTTTCCGGTACGCGGATTTTGGGTGCGTTTGTCAGAATCATCATCACTGCGGACATACATCACTTTGACCTTGCCGCTTTTATTCTTCAGTTCGTCGTTCATGCTTTTCTCCACCAGCGCTGCGCGAAGCGCGCAGATTACCCGATGTGTCAGCGCATAGCCATTATTTCGTACAAAAGCCTGTGACTATTGTTCCCATTGAATAAAACGCATTGTCGTTTCAAACAGGGTCGATGATAATATGTAACATATGCGAAACATTATCGGCATTTTGCCGCTTTGTCCCACTGCTCTATCAGAGGTTAGTTATGAATACCGTATGTGCCAACTGCCAGGCCCTCAATCGCATTCCGGATGACCGAATTGATGATGGGGCAAAATGCGGGCGTTGCGGTCATGAGCTTTTCGATGGCGATGTGATTAACGCAACCGGCGAAACCCTTGATAAGTTACTGAAAGACGATTTGCCAGTCGTGGTCGATTTCTGGGCTCCCTGGTGCGGCCCGTGCCGTAACTTTGCGCCGATCTTTGAAGATGTCGCAGAAGAGCGTAGCGGTAAAATACGCTTCGTGAAGGTGAATACTGAGGCTGAACGTGAGTTAAGTGCTCGTTTTCGTATTCGCAGTATTCCGACCATTATGATTTTCAAAAACGGTGAAGTCGTCGATATGCTCAACGGTGCCGTGCCGAAGGCTCCTTTTGAAAGCTGGCTGAACGAAAGCCTCTAACAATCACGGGGCATATCTTGTGCCCCGTTCTTCCCTCTGCGAGAATGGCGTTTTTTATGCGCCCCTCCCATGACTGATAACGCCGTACTCCAGCTGCGCGCCGAACGCCTTGCGCGTGCGACCCGTCCTTTTCTTGCTCGTGGCAACCGTGTTCGCCGCTGCCAGCGTTGCCTGCTGCCGCTGAAACAATGCTTGTGCGAAACACTGACAGCCAGCCATGCACAGAGCCGATTTTGCCTGGTTATGTTCGACACCGAACCTATGAAGCCCAGCAATACCGGACGGTTGATCGCGGATATTTTGCCAAACACCGTTGCGTTTCAGTGGTCTCGCACCGAGCCGCCTCAGGCGCTTCTCGATTTGGTCGCCCATCCCGATTATCAGCCAATGGTGGTGTTCCCCGCATCCTATGCTGGCGCGGATCGCGAGGTGATTTCTGCGCCCTCAACAGGCAAACCGCCGCTTTTTATTATGCTGGATGGCACCTGGACCGAAGCACGAAAAATGTTTCGTAAAAGCCCTTACCTGGATGCATTGCCGGTGATTTCTGTCGATCTTTCACGCGTGTCTGCTTATCGTCTGCGTGAAGCCCATGCTGAGGGGCAGTATTGCACGGCGGAAGTCGCCATCGCCCTGCTGGATCTGGCAAACGATACTGCCGCCGCCAGCGCTCTGGGCAAGCATTTTTCGTGCTTTCGCGAGCGCTATCTGGCAGGAAAACCCATTCGTACGGGAAGCGTCACAGCAGAAGAGCCGGAAAGCGTTTAAAATCATCAGGTCACTCGCGTTTACAGGAGACTTGTATGAGCCAGCGAGGGCTAGAAGCGCTACTCCGCCCTAAATCTATCGCCGTGATCGGGGCATCCATGAAGCCCGACCGCGCCGGATATTTAATGATGCGCAACCTGCTGGCCGGTGGATTCAATGGCCCGGTCATGCCTGTCACCCCGGCGTATAAAGCCGTTCAGGGCGTGCTGGCGTGGCCTGACATACAAAGCCTGCCCTTCGTCCCTGATCTCGCCATCCTCTGTACTCATGCCAAGCGCAATCTCACCCTGCTGGAAGCACTGGGTGAGAAAGGGTGCAAAACCTGTATTATTCTCTCTTCACCGCCTGAGCAGCAGGCAGAATTACTGGCCTGCGCGAGCCGATATCAGATGCGCTTGCTTGGGCCTAACAGCCTGGGGCTTTTGGCTCCGTGGCAGGGATTGAACGCCAGTTTTTCTCCGGTGCCAATCCGTCAGGGCAAACTGGCGTTTATTTCCCAGTCAGCGGCTGTCTCCAACACCATTCTCGACTGGGCGCAGCAGCGTGAGATGGGATTTTCGTATTTCATCGCGCTGGGCGATAGCCTGGATATTGATGTCGATGAACTGCTGGATTTCCTGGCCCGTGACAGTAAAACCAGCGCAATCCTTTTGTATCTCGAACATCTGAGCGATGCGCGCCGCTTTGTCTCCGCTGCTCGTAGCGCCTCACGTAATAAACCGATTCTGGTGATTAAAAGTGGTCGTAGCCCGGCGGCGCAGCGCTTACTGCATTCTCACTCGGGGATGGACCCAGCCTGGGATGCCGCCATTCAGCGCGCCGGTTTGCTGCGTGTGCAGGATACTCATGAGCTGTTTTCTGCGGTAGAGACCTTAAGCCATATGCGCCCGCTGCGGGGTGAAAGGCTGATGATTTTGAGTAATGGCGCGGCGCCTGCCGCACTCGCCCTTGATGAACTGTGGTTACGCAACGGAAAGCTGGCCGCGCTGAGCGAGGAGACACTCCATCGGCTACGTGAAGCGTTGCCTGCAAGCGTAACGCCGGGCAATCCGCTTGATTTACGGGACGATGCCAGCAGCGAACGTTATATCCAGGCCATCTCAATATTACTGGATAGCCAGGATTTTGATGCGTTGATGGTGATTCATTCGCCTAGCGCAGTTGCACCCGGCAGCCAAAGCGCTCGAGCGTTGATTAATGCCGTCAAGAATCATCCTCGCGGAAAATATGTCAGCCTGCTGACCAACTGGTGCGGAGAGTATTCCTCACAGGAAGCGCGACGTCTCTTCAGCGAAGCGGGATTACCGACCTATCGCACGCCAGAAGGCACCATTACCGCATTTATGCATATGGTGGAATACCGTCGCAACCAGAAGCAGTTGAGAGAAACACCGGCATTACCCGGTAATCTGGCGGCTAATGCGACCGAAGCCCACAATCTGCTGCGCCAGGCAATTGAAGAGGGGGCATCTTCGCTTGATACCCATGAGGTACAACCGATTCTGGATGCCTATGGCATGAAAACCTTGCCCACCTGGATCGCGAGCGACAGCGCCGAGGCAGTGCATATTGCCGAGCAGATTGGTTATCCAGTGGCGCTAAAGCTTCGTTCTCCTGATATTCCGCATAAATCGGATGTGCAAGGCGTCATGCTTTATTTGCGTACGGCAGCGGAAGTGCAGCAGGCCGCCGAGGCGATTTTCGATCGTGTCAAAATGGCCTGGCCGCAGGCAAGAGTCCACGGTCTTTTGGTTCAGAGCATGGCGAACCGCGCCGGGGCGCAGGAACTCAGAGTGGTCGTGGAGCACGACCCGGTCTTTGGCCCGCTGATTATGCTGGGGGAAGGAGGCGTTGAGTGGCGACCGGAAGAGCAGGCAGTCGTCGCGCTGCCGCCGCTGAACATGAATCTGGCGCGGTACCTGGTTATTCAGGCGATTAAGAGTAAAAAAATCCGCGGGCGCAGCGCACTCCAGGCTTTGAATATTGCCGGTCTGAGTCAGTTTCTCGTCCAGGTGTCGAACCTGATCGTCGATTGCGCCGAGATCCAGCGGCTGGATATTCATCCGCTACTGGCTTCTGGCAATGAGTTTATCGCGCTGGACGTGACGCTGGATATTGCACCGTTTACAGGTGACCGGGAAAGCAGGCTGGCGATTCGCCCGTATCCTCTGCAGCTGGAAGAGTGGGTGGAGATGAAAAATGGCGAGAAAGTCCTGTTTCGCCCCATTCTGCCGGAAGATGAGCCGCAGCTGCGGGCCTTTATCGCGCAAGTCACGAAAGAAGATTTGTATTATCGCTACTTCAGTGAAATCAGCGAATTTACCCATGAAGATTTAGCCAATATGACCCAGATCGACTACGATCGGGAAATGGCGTTTGTTGCCGTTCGCCATCGTAAAGAAGGCGATGAGATCCTCGGCGTCACGCGCGCAATTTCTGATCCTGACAACATAGATGCGGAATTTGCCGTACTGGTCCGTTCCGATCTAAAAGGTCTTGGACTTGGGCGGCGGCTGCTGGAAAAACTGATCGGATACACGCGCGATCACGGATTACTTTGCCTGAATGGGATTACTATGCCCAATAACCGGGGCATGATTACCCTGGCGCGCAAACTTGGATTTGACGTAGATGTTCAGCTGGACGAAGGGATTGTCGCCCTCTCGCTCCGTCTGGCAGCGACGTCCGCTCAAGAGTAAGGTACTGGAAATGTTGACCACTTTAGCAAGCACTGGTGGTATCATTGTCCACTTATGTTGTCTGCAGATGCCAGATAACCCTTCAATGAACAGAGAAGATACGCACTGTGATGTTGTCAAAATTTAAGCGTAACAAACATCAACAACACCTTGCTCAACTACCGAAGATTTCTCAGTCAGTTGATGATGTCGAGTTCTTTTACGCTCCCGCCCATTTCAGGGAGACGCTTCTGGAAAAGATCGCGAGCGCCACGCAGCGTATTTGCATTGTGGCGCTTTATCTTGAACAGGATGAAGGCGGACGCGCTATTTTAAGTGCTGTCTATGAAGCTAAACGCCAGCGCCCGGAACTTGACGTTCGTATACTGGTTGACTGGCATCGCGCGCAACGCGGTCGAATTGGTGCGGCAGCGTCCAATACCAATGCTGACTGGTACTGCCGTATGGCGCAAGAAAACCCAGGGGTTGATGTTCGTGTTTACGGAGTGCCCGTAAACACACGTGAAGCGCTTGGTGTTCTGCATTTCAAAGGTTTCATCATTGATGACTGTGTATTGTACAGCGGTGCCAGCCTCAATGACGTTTACTTGCACCAACTCGATAAATATCGCTACGACCGTTATCACCTGATCCGCAACGAACAGATGACGGACATCATGTTTAACTGGGTCGATCAAAACCTTGTACATGGCCGTGGTGTGAATCGCCTTGACGATCCTCATCGTCCAAAGAGCCCGGAAATCAAAAATGACATCCGCCTTTTCCGTCAGGAACTGCGTGATGCGGTCTATCATTTCCAGGGTGATGCAGATAACGAACAGCTTTCCGTTACGCCTCTGGTGGGCCTGGGGAAATCCAGCCTGCTGAATAAAACCATCTATCATTTGATGCCGTGTACTGAGCAAAAGCTGACGATCTGTACGCCGTACTTCAACTTACCGGCGATACTGGTCCGCAACATCATTCAGCTGCTGCGCGACGGTAAAAAAGTCGAAATCATTGTCGGGGATAAGACCGCCAACGACTTCTTTATCCCGGAAGATCAGCCGTTCAAGATTATCGGTGCGTTGCCGTATCTGTATGAGATCAACCTACGTCGCTTCCTGAGCCGCCTACAGTATTACGTTAACACCGATCAACTGGTGGTGCGCCTCTGGAAAGACGAAGACAATAGCTATCATCTCAAAGGGATGTGGGTTGACGACGACTGGATGCTTCTGACCGGGAATAACCTCAATCCGCGAGCCTGGCGTCTGGATCTGGAAAACGCCATCCTGATCCACGATCCACGACACGAGCTTTCTGCTCAGCGTGACCGTGAACTCGAATTGATTCGTACTCATACGACAACCGTTCGCCATTACCGCGATTTGCAGAGCATTGCAGATTATCCGGTGAAAGTACGTAAGCTTATCCGCCGGTTACGTCGTATTCGTATTGACCGCCTCATCAGCCGTATTCTGTAACGAACCAGCCCTGTCATCGACGGGGCTTTTTTTGGAGTCCGTTATGCGAAACTTTCTCCTGCTCTCTCCCTTCTTGCTTTCAGGCTGCAGCCATATGGCCAATGACAGTTGGCAAGGTCAGGATAAGGCTCAGCATTTTATCGCCTCGGCAATGCTCTCTGCAGCGGGCAATGAATACGCACAACACCAGGGTTACAGCCGCGATCGCAGCGCGGTTTACGGACTCATGTTTTCCGTAAGCCTTGGTGCCTCTAAAGAATTGTGGGACAGCCGCCCTGCTGGGAGCGGCTGGAGCTGGAAAGATTTTGCATGGGATGTGGCCGGTGCCACAACCGGCTTTGCCGTGTGGCAGCTGGCTCATTATTAAAGTCGAATGCCTTTTCCTTTGCGATGCAGCATCAGCGAAACAATAAATGCCAACGCCCCCATGACGGTCACATACCAGAAAAAGGTGTTTTCACTTCCTACCGACTTCAGCGTTAGCGCGACATATTCTGCAGAACCACCGAAGAGCGCGTTAGCCACCGCATAAGACAATCCCACCCCTAAAGCGCGGACCTGGGCAGGGAACATTTCCGCTTTTAATATTCCACTGATCGAGGTGTAAAAACTGACGATCACCATCGCCAGCATAACGAGCGCGAACGCGGCATACGGGGAAGAGACATGCTGCAGCGCAGACAAAATAGGGACTGTGCAAACAGCGGATAATCCACCGAAGATTAACATCGATGTCCTCCGCCCGATTCGGTCTGACAGCGCGCCGATCAACGGTTGGATGAGCATGAATACAAACAACGCGGCGGTCATCACGATACTGGCAACATTGGCATGCATTCCCGTGGTGTTGACCAGATACTTCTGCATATACGTTGTGAAGGTGTAAAAGCTGAGTGAACCGCCAGCGGTGAATCCTAATACCATCAAAAAGGCTTTGCGGTTGCGCCATAACCCTTTCATCGATCCTGCTTCTTTCAGTGCCCTTACCTCTTTTTGCGAAGTTTCATCCAACTGGCGACGCAGCCATAAAGCGACCACGGCCAGAACGGCCCCCATCGCAAAAGGAATTCGCCATCCCCAGGAATGTAATTGTTCATCGGTCAGGATCTGCTGCAGAACGACCACAACCAGAATAGCCAGCAACTGCCCGCCGATGAGTGTGACGTACTGGAAAGAGGCGTAAAAACCTTTCCGTCCCTCAACGGCAACTTCACTCATATAAGTGGCGCTGGTGCCATATTCACCACCGACTGAGAGCCCCTGGAACAAACGAGCCAGTAACAGCAATGCAGGTGCCCATGTGCCGATGGTGTCATACCCAGGCAGGCAAGCGATCACCAACGATCCCAGACACATCATGCAAACGGAGATCAGCATTGAGGTTTTGCGCCCCTGTCTGTCTGCAATTCGGCCAAATAGCCAGCCGCCAATCGGCCGCATCAGAAATCCGGCAGCAAATACCCCTGCGGTTTGTAGCAACTGGGTTGTGGTATTCCCGGACGGGAAAAAGATATGGGCAAAATAGAGGGAACAAAACGAGTAAACGTAGAAGTCGAACCATTCGACCAGATTACCTGATGAGGCGCTGACGATCGCCCATACCCTGCGCCGGGTATCGCTGTCAGCCAGCGTCCCGTGCGATGTGATACTTTCAGTCATTTTACTGTGCTCCTGCCATAAGACTTAAGCGCGTTGGAAGCTGAATGCCCCAATCATTAGTAAATGAAATGTTATATTTTTGTTATATTTAACATTGTGATTTAGATCACACATTTACTTAGCAGAGTAAGCGATTAGGAAGAGTTACTGGAATAGTGTTTGATGATTTGAGAAAGGACAAAAACGCAAAAAGGCCATCCTCCCGGATGGCCTCTTCACTTAATTGATGCCTGGCAGTTCCCTACTCTCACATGGGGAGACCCCACACTACCATCGGCGCTACGGCGTTTCACTTCTGAGTTCGGCATGGGGTCAGGTGGGACCACCGCGCTAAAGCCGCCAG
>RCUN01000279.1_pt1 | contig 38953 bp, 57 predicted proteins | sample 2166181 | NCBI WGS metagenome assembly RCUN01 (sample SAMN09932603, study PRJNA488358) | compost metagenome | feature: garden; material: soil; isolation source: compost soil in crotononitrile-enriched culture | place: Germany: Experimental Botanical Garden Goettingen | collected 2016-01-27 | reverse complement strand
TGGAAGTCGCTGCCGTTTCAGGTGGCCATCATCAACGCGATGGCCAACGACGATATCCGAGAGGTCAACTTCGTCAAATCGGCCCGGGTCGGTTACACCAAAATGTTGCTCGGGGTAGCGGCCTACCTGCTTGAGCACAAGAAACGCAACGGGCTGATCTGGCACCCCACTGATGGCGATGCTGAAAAGTTCGTCAAGAAGCACGTGGACCCTATGATCCGGGAGGTGCCAAGGCTCAGAGCGCTCGCGCCCTGGTATGGCAAGAAGCATCGGGATAACACCCTGGAGCTCAAGCGGTTCGCCAATGGTCGAGGGTTGGAAATCCGGGGTGGCAAGGCTGCGGCCAACTACCGAGAGGCGTCTCCCGACTTCGGGATCTATGACGAGTTGGCGGCCTTTGATGCGGATATCGATCATGAGGGCTCTCCCACCTTCCTCGGCGACAAGCGGATGGAAGGTTCTACCCATCCCAAGTCAATCCGGGGGTCAACCCCCAAGATTGCCGGCCAGTGCCAGATTGAACGGGCGGCCAGCGAATCGCCGCACTACCTGCGCTATCACGTCAAGTGTCCGCACTGCGGCGGTGAGCAGTACCTCAAGTGGGGAGGCCCGGATGCAGAGTTCGGCATCAAGTGGGATGGGGCCGACCATAAAAGTGCGTTTTACCTCTGCGAGGTGAGTGGCTGCGTAGTCCGCCAGCATGAGATGAACTACGAACGGATAGATCGCTGGATCTGCGAACGAACCAGCATCTGGACGCGTGATTCTATCGACTGGTTTGACAGCAAAGACCAGTCCATCCCGCCCCCCGAGTCGGTCACCTTCCATATTTGGACGGCCTACAGCCCATTCACTACCTGGGTGCGGATCGTTTCAGACTTCCTCAAGGCGAAGGACGATCAGGGCAAGCTCAAGACCTTCGTCAACACCACTCTCGGTGAGACTTGGGAAGAAGAGACCGGCACGAAACTGGAGTGGGAAGCTATCGGTGCCCGCCGCGAGGTATGGCCATCACCAGTGCCAGAGGGTGTGCTCTACATCACCATCGGGGCGGATACCCAGGACGACCGTTTTGAGTTCGAGATCACCGGCTGGGGAGAGGGAGAGGAGTCATGGGTGTTGGACTATCAGCGCCTCTATGGCGACCTGCACCGCTCCGAGATCTGGGAACGGCTGCACGAGCAGTTCTCCCGCCAGTTCGTGAAGGCATCCGGTGAGGTGCTGGATATCGGCCTGGTGCTGATCGACTCAGGCGGTCACTACACCGACGAGGTGTATCAGTTCTGCCGTCGTAACCCGCACAGATATATCCCTATCAGGGGCGCGCCGGTGATGGGCAAGCCCATCATCACCTTCCCTCGCAAGCGAAACCGCAAGGGGGTGTACTTCTCCGAGGTGGGCACCGATGCCGCCAAAGACGTGCTCTATGGCCGCCTTGGCGATGTGCCTGCGTCACTGTCCGGCCCGCTGCCGGGTTATCGACACCACCCGGTGGCCGAGTGGGCCGATGATTTTTACTTCAAAGGTCTCACTTGCGAGCGCAAGCGGGTGGAGTTCATTAAGGGTCGCCGGGTGTACCGCTGGGTCGCACCGTCCGGTGCCCGTAACGAGCCGACCGACTGCGCGGTTTATTCCCTGGCGGCAATCCGCCTCGGGGTGCAGCACCGTGGCTGGCGCCTGGTCGCCAAGCACCGCCCGACCACCATCAACCCATCAATGCCCGCCAAGTCAAAGTCCGCCGCCCCTTCGGCTGCGGGCAGCAATTGGCTGGGCACATCATCAGGATCAGGAGGCTGGCTGTGAAGCTGGAAGATATCGACAGCATGATCGCGCTGTACATGCAGGCCGAGCGCGATGTGTTGGACGGCAAGCAGATCACCTTTCAGGGGCGCACCGTCACCTCTGAGAACCTCAACGAGATCCGCGCCGGCCGCCAGGAGTGGGAGCGCCGCCGCCAGAACGCCGCTGCTCCGCGCCGTCAACCCTACTCAGTGTCGAGGTTTACATGATCGCATTGGATAAGCTGCTCGGGTTTGTGTCGCCCGGATGGGCGGCCAACCGGATGCGTGACCGTCTGCGCATGAAAGCCTATGAGGCGGCGATGCCGAGCCGCACCCACAACGCCAAGCGGGAGCGTCGAGGTGCCAACCTGGCGGTGCAGAACTCGGCTATCAGCCTGCGTGAACAGGCGAGGGCGCTAGACGAAAACCACGACATCGTGATCGGCCTGCTCGACAAGCTGGAAGAGCGGATCGTGGGCGGCAAGGGCATCCAGATCGAACCGCAACCGCGCTCGGTGGATGGTGTGCTGATGGTTGAGCTTGCCAAGGATATTCGCCGTCGCTGGGGGGCCTGGTCGCTTAAACCGGAAACTACCGGCACCTTCACCCGCCCGGCGATGGAGCGGCTGGTCTGTCGTACCTGGCTGCGTGATGGCGAGGTGTTTGGCCGCCGCTTGATCGGCACCGTGGCGGGCTACAGCCATCACAGCGATACCCCCTACTCGATAGAGGTGCTGGAACCCGATTTCGTACCGTTCGACCTCAACCAGGTGGCGGACGGGATCCGGCAAGGCATCAAGCTCGATGGCTGGCGCCGCCCTAAATCCTACTTTGTGATGTTCGATCACCCCGGTGAGTTGCAGGGGTATCGCTACCGCACCAAGGAGATCGCCGCCAGTGAGATGTATCACCTGGCCTTGCGCAAGCGCATACACCAGTTGCGCGGTATCTCGCTGCTCCACGGCGTCATCACCCGCCTGGCCGATCTCAAATCGGTGGAAGAGGCAGAGCGCGTGGCGGCACGCATCAGTGCCTCGCTCGCATTCTTCATTAAGAAGGAAACCCCGGAAGGTTACACCGAGCCGGATAAGCGTGATGGCCCCCAGGCCCAGCGGATGATCGACATCACTCCAGGCATGACGTTTGACGATCTGCGCCCTGGTGAAGATGTGGGGGTGATCCAGTCCAACCGCCCGAACACAGCCCTCAACATCTGGCGAGCCGGTCAGCTTCGTTCGTCCTGTGCAGGCACTCGCAGCCAATATTCGAGCGTGGCCCGCGACTATGACGGCACCTACTCCGCTCAACGTCAGGAGCTTGTCGAGGGATGGGAAGGGTTCGCCGTGCTGCAAGATGAGTTCGTGGCGGCCTGGTCCCGCCCTGTGTTCCGGGATTGGCTACTGGCCGAAACCCTGCGCAGCAAAGACCCATTGATCCTGCCTCCCGAGCTTGACCCGAAAACCCTGTACGACGCCATCTACCTCGCCCCCGTTATGCCCTGGATCGATCCAGAGCGGGAGGCCAACGGCTGGAAGGCAATCATCCGGGGTGGTGCCGGCACGGAGACAGAATGGATCCGGGCTCGCAACCGCAACCCTGACGAGGTGCGCGACCAACGCGTGGCCGAGCTGGAGTGGGCCGAGCAAAGCGGCGTGATGACCGATACCAACCCAGCCAATGACCCAGGAGCACAACCCAGTGAAAAAAATCCTACTGACAGCCGCGATTCAGACCGCGCTGATGCCAGTGCGGGCGGCCGCCAGCGCCCAATCCGGACCCGAACCTGACACCCCCAACGCCAAGAGTTGGTACACCATCAACGCCTTGGTGGGGACGGTGCCCACGGTCGAGATCTACATCTACGACGTGATCGGCTACTGGGGGATCTCTGCCAACCAGTTCATCTCTGACTGCCGGGCTGCCGGGGTGTTTGAGGCCAAGCAGCTCAACATTCACATCCATAGCCCCGGCGGTGATGTGATGGACGGCTTCGCCATCTACAACACCCTGGCCCGCCTGACCTGCAAAATCGACATCTGGAACGATGGCCTGGCGGCCAGCATGGCCTCGGTCATTCTGTGCCTGCCCAATGCCACCGTGCACATGCCCGCCAACGCCTGGGTGATGATCCACAAGCCCTGGTCTGGCGGGGTTGGCAATGCGGATGACCTGCGCGATATGGCCGACTGGCTTGACCGCAACGAGGCGCTGTTACTCAACGCCTATGAGAAGAAAACCGGCAAGCCCCGCGAGGAACTGGCCGCGCTACTGTCGGCGGAGACCTGGCTCGATGGCACCCAAGCCAAAGAGCTCGGCTTTGTCGATGTCCTGGAAGAGCCGATCTCGGCCGCCGCTCACGTAAACGAGAACAAAATGAACGACTTTAACGCTATGCCCTCTTCGGCCCGGACCCTGTTTGGCGCCAAGGCCACCGGCGGCAGCCCCTCGGTCACCGCGCCAGTTGTTGCTCCAGCGCCAACCACTCCGAATCAGGCTGATGCGATGGCCGCCTTTAAGGCTGCCGAGCAGGGCCGCCGTAACGAGATTCAGGATTTGTTTGCCATGACCGGTGGCCGCTTCCCTGAACTGCAGGCCGAGTGCCTGGCTGACATGGAAGTGACCGTCGCAATGACCAAGGAGAAGATCAAGGCTGCGCTGGGCAAACCTGCCGGCGATGCCGGTCCGACTGGCCCGGCTGCACATATCCACGCGGGCAACGGCAATCTGATCGGTGACTCGGTACGCGCCTCCCTGTTGGCCCGCTGCGGTCACGCCAAGGCTGAGGCCGATAACCGCTATGGCGGCTACAGCCTGCGCGAGCTGGCCCGCGCCTCCCTGGATGGTCGCGGTATTTCGACTGGCGGCCAGTCTCCTCTGGGTTACGTCGGCATGGCCTTCACCCATACCAGCTCTGACTTCGGCAAGATCCTGCTGGATGTTGCCAACAAGTCCGTGTTGCAAGGTTGGGAGAATGCCGAAGAGACCTTCGACAAGTGGACCCGCAAGGGCACTCTGACCGACTTCAAGGTATCGAACCGCATCGGCCTGAGCGATATCCCCAGCCTGCGCCGGGTGCGTGAAGGGGCCGAGTACAAGCACGTCACTCTGGGGGATACCGGTGCCACCATCCAGCTGGCCACCTACGGCGAGCTGTTTGCCATCACCCGTCAGGCCATCATCAACGATGACCTAGACATCCTGACCCGTGTCCCGTCCCTGTTCGGCGCAGCCGCTCGGGGCACTATCGGTGACCTGGTTTATGCGGTACTGACCGGCAACGTCAAGATGCCGGATGGCAAGGCGCTGTTCCATGCCGATCACAAAAACTTGCTGACCGGTGCTGATGCAGCCATGGGCATCAAGGGGCTTTCTGCAGGCAAGACTCTGATGCGCAGTCAGAAAGCGGTCGGCGCTGATGACAAGCCGGGTCGTGCACTCAATATCCGCCCTGGCTATGCCCTGGTGCCGATCGAGCTGGAAGATACCGCGTTGCAGCTCATCAACAGCACCTCGGTGCCGGGTGCCGATGCCAACTCCGGTATCGCCAACCCGATCAAGAGCTTCGTGGATGTGATCGGCGAGCCGCGCCTGTCCGATGCCAGCCCTGAAGCTTGGTATCTGGCAGCCAAGGGGGGCGACACCATCGAGGTGGCATACCTCGACGGCATGGACACCCCCTGGCTCGAACAGCAGGAAGGTTTCACCGTGGACGGCGTCACCACCAAGGTGCGCATCGATGCGGGTGTGTCTGCGCTCGATCACCGTGGTCTGGTCAAGTCTAACGGCAAGTGATCCCCTGGCCTGCTTGGTGCAGGCCACTTTTGATCCCCCCAATACAGGAACAACCTCATGGCTAAGAACTTCGTTTGTGAAGGTCGCCAAATGCCCTTCATCGCGCCGGCTAGCGGCGTCACGGCTGGCAAGCCGCTCAAGATCGGCGCGCTCACCGTCGTCCCCCTCGAAACGGCGCCAGTGGGCGCCGAGTTCACCGGTGCCCTCGGCGGCGTCTGGTTGCTCCCCTGCGACACCGCCTTGGCAGCTGGCGCCGCCGTCAAGTGGGATGGCGCCAAACTGGTGGCCGATACCACTAAGGACGCCGACGACTTCGGCAAACTGGTCAGCAGCGTAGCCAGTGGCTACGCCGAGGCGTTGTTGGTGCAGTGATGAACCGGTGGCAGCGCGGTGTTTCCCGGTTAGACCGGGCGATGGGTCAAATGGATGAACCCGTCATCATCAATGGCCTGCCTGGTCGAGGGATCCTGGAAGAGTCGCCTGGCGTGTTTGGTGATGCTGCGACGACCCTTCGAACCGTGACGCTGACCTTGTGGCCGCATGTGGCAAAGCCGCGCAGTAACGACAAGGTAGAGTTGCCCGATTCTGGCGTCTCTTCGGTAGTCAGGGAGCCTCCCTTTAAGGCGGCTGGGCTATGGGTTATTCCTATCCGATAAGGGGGGCATATGGCCATCACCCAGCAGCTCAAGCAGGCGCTCGAAAACCTTGACGCCATCCCCAAGCGGGTTGCCCCAAAGGCGGCGGCCATGGCGACCAACCGGGTCGCGGCCAAGGCCAGCAGTCGGGCGATCCGTGCCACGGCCAAAGACCCACGGGTGATGGTGCCCGCCAAGGTGATCCGCCCTAGGGTCAAGATCTTCAAGGCCAGCGAGAAGTCGCCGGCGGCGGTCATCCGGGTTCGCCGCCGCCCCATCCCCTTGATCAAGGTAGGGGTGGCTCAGCAACGGATCATCCGATATCGGAACACCTCATTCACCGGCATCGGTGATCTGCAGGTGGGCCGCTATCGGGTGCCAGGGGGCTTTGTTGCCGATGGTTCACAGGGGTATGGTGAATACCGGCGAGGAGGCAGCTACGCCACCCCCAAGCTGCGCAGCTGGCAGATCTTGCGCCGTGTCGGCAAGGGTCGCCACGCCCTGGAAGTGATGCGCATCCCCCTGGTGACGCCGATCACCGAGCACTATGAGCGCGAGTCGCGTGAGGTGATGGCCCGTGACATGCCCCGCGAAATGCAGCAGGCCCTGCAACGGCAGCTTCAATTGGCGATAAAATGATGGCAGGATCGGGATCTCCAAAGGAGTATCCATCATGATCTTGCTGAAAATCCTGGTGGCGCTGCTGATGTTGGCCCTCATTGCCGCAGGCTCTTATAGTTTCGGCATTGCTGGCCTCATCGTCACCCTGTTGATGTCCTTCGTGTTGAACAGCATGTTCAACCGATGGGACGCCAGGCGCGTCGCCCAAAAATCATAACCCGCTTCGGCGGGTTTTTTATTGGTCCCGTCATGAGTATTCGAACCCAGATCCGAGAAGCCGCCGCCGCCCTGGTGCGTGCTGCCGTTCCTTCCCTTGTCTATGTCACCGCCAGCCGCCCTGTCGCGCTTAGCGTGGAAGAGTGCCCCCAGGCATTCGTCTACCTCAGTGATCCACAGCCGTCCGGTGAGTACCTGGACGATGACGAGTACACCGCCACGCTCACCGTCACCGTCTACGTGATGGCGACAAACTCGGCGGATGCCGAGCTCGACCAGATCGCCGCCCTCATCAACCTGGAGCAAGCCCCGCTCGGGGAATGGGTGACAACCATAGATGCGCAGGGGGATGCCTACGGTGTAGACGAAGAAAACACCGGCGCCGCCTCCATCAATCTCGACTACCGCATAACCTGGAGTGAAAACGATGACTGACGCAACCAACCCCACCAAGGGGGCCGGCACTCAGTTCCTGATGGCGAAAGTCGCCGGGAAAACCAAACCAGACCCCGCTTCGTCGACCGATGTGCTACGCCTCGCGCAGGTGACGGACATCACCCCGCCGGAGATGAGTTCAGAGGCGACGGAAGAGGCGTATCTGGATGCGGACGATCCGCAGTGGAAGGAGAAGAGCGCCGGCCAAATCGACCCCGGCGAGCTTGGTGTCACCTTGGCCTGGAAGCCGGGTGACGCCAACCAGCAGAGCATGGTTGGACTGCTCGGCGGGGAGCCGCGCTGGTTCTTCATCAAGTTCCCCAATGGCTACTACGACGCCCACTATGGCTTTGTGTCCAAGGTCGGCAAGGCGATCCCGGCCAAGGAGAAGATTACCCGTAACTTCGGGATCACCCTAACCGGCAAGCAGGCCCCGGCGGAAACCACCTGGGAGGGGAGCTGATGGAGCCGCTGATCGATTCTCGCCCCCTGACCCTGACCACCCGTGGTGGTCTATCGTCCGATGTCACGGTACGCGCCATGACGGGGTTGCAGCTGTTTGAATACCAGACCCTGCTGCTGACCGAATACAGCGATTGGCCGGTTCAGCCAGTCCCGCCTGCCACCGATACTGACATGGCCCGCTACTCCCTCGCCGTGCAGCGGCACCTTGACCGTCTCCACCTGCTTCTGGCCGCCTTTGGCCTGGCTTACCTGCACCCTGACAAGAAGCTTGATGAGGTGATCGCGTGGGTTGCGGCCCAGTATCCGCAGCTCGATCACCATCTGAAACTGGCGATGGCAGTTAAGGCGCTATCCGGTCTGGAGCAGCCACCCCCGGCGGATGCCGATGGCGAGCAGGAGGTCGCGCCCCTCGAGCCAAAAAAAGGCTAGAGGTCGAGCGCGACTTTGCCCTGGCGCTGGCCCGCCAGTTCCAGCGGGCGGACTGGCGCCGGTTCTTGAGTGAGATCTCGGCGCGGGAGTACATCGAGTGGGGCGGGCATTTCCGCCGCTTCCCCTTTGATTACCACCTGCGCCAATTCGAGATGGGGCAAATCTGCGCATCGATCTACAACTCCGCCCTGCGTCCCCGTGAGGCTATCCCCTTCACCCATTTCCTATACAACGTGCCGGCAGAGCCGGAGCCGGTAGAGCGCAGCGACGACGAGCTGATGATGCTGTCCGGTTCGGTGCCTGGCGTGGAGCGAACCAATGTCGACTAACGTTGCCGATCTGCGCGTGATGCTCAGTGCGGATCTCTCGTCGCTGCCGGGTGATGTGCGCTCCGCCGCGAACATCCTCAAGAGCTATGTGGCCGACGCCGTGCAGGCGGAGGATGCCACCCGCCGCTTTGGCACCAGTTTCGGCGAGTCGGCCGATCTCCTGTCGCACAAGAGCCAGGCCATCATCGGCGGCTTCAACGTGGTACAGGGGGCCGTGCTCGGGATCACCGGGACTGCGGTTGGCCTGGCCGCCTCAGTCAGCGCCCTGGCGCAGCAGGGGCGGGAGCTCGAGCAGATGGCCAACAAGGCGGGCGTGACCGTCGAGCGAATGCAAGAGCTGGCCTATGCCACCGAGCAGTACAACGTCCAGGGCGACCAGCTGGCCGACATGCTCAAGGACGTGCAGGACAAGCTGGGGGATTTCTCGGCCACCGGCGGCGGTGAGTTTGCCGACTGGATGACGAACATCGCCCCCAAGGTCGGCCTGACCGTCGAGCAGTTGCAGAAGATGAGCGGCCCCGACGCGCTGATCGCCGTGCAGGATGCGATGGACAAAACCAACGTGTCGGCCAGCGAACAGATTTTCTATCTGGAATCCATCGCCAACGACGTCTCGACGTTGCAGCCCTTGCTGCGCAATCAGGGCGCCGAGCTGCAACGGCTAACCAATCACTACCGCGGCCTCAACGTGGCGCTCTCCGAGACCGACATTAGTCAGCTCAAGGAGATGGACCAGGTGCTGCAGGATGTGTCACTTCGGCTGAAAAGCTCGTTCGCCCAGGCGGTGCTGGGCGCGAGCGAGCAGATCGACTGGCTCAGTAAAAAGCTCGGCTATGCCGTGCAGTGGTGGGGCACTCTGTTCGATTCGTGGGCGGACAATCCGCGCACCATCGACGGCATGGCCAGCCGCCTCGGGGATCTGCGCGAAGAGCTCAAGGAGCTGGACGAGCAGATCAGCGAGACCAGCAGCCAGAAAGCATTTGGCGGGGTTGGGCTTCTCGACGCCTTGCTCGGTGACACCGCCGGCAAGGCGGGGCTGCCAGAGTTGCAGCGCCAACGCGCCGAGTTGGAAGCCGAGATAGATCATATCCAGAGCGCCTACAGCAAGGCGCGATTCGGGGTCGGTGAGGCACCCGCCTATGAGCCACCCGATCCGGTGTCATCCCGTGTCGCCAAGGTGGACAACAAGATCACCGACAAGGGGGCTGATCGCCTCGCCTCGCTCGATATGGAGTACGCCAACGAGCGCGAGAAGATGAAGCTGGCGCATGAGGAACGGCTTGCGCAGATCGCCGAAATGCAGCTCTCCGAGCAGGATATTCGCCGCGCCGGCTTTGACTCCCTGGAGGCGCTGCGGGAAGAGTACCGCCAGCGTGAATCCAGCCACTACGAACAGGTGCAAGCCGACTACCTGCAAAAGCGGGAAGAGCAGATCGATCGTGAGCTGGAGGTGGAGCAGCGCAAGCAGGATCAGCTGGCCGAACAGGAGCGCAAGCGGGTCGAACAGCAGAAACGGGATCAGCAAACTGCCGCCCGCGACATGCTCAGTTTCACCAGCCAGACGACCAGCCTGATCACCGACATGCTGCAAAGCAGCGGCAAAGAGCAGTCATTTTTGATGAAAGCCATGCTGGCCGCGCAGAAGCTGCTGGCCATCCCGTCGATCCTCATCGCCGGCCAGCAGGCTGCAGCCAACGCCGAGGCATTCGCCTCCATGACGGGCGGCCTGATCGGTGCGGCCACAGCCCGCAAGCTGGTCGAGGCTCAGACCATGATTTCGGTCGGCATCGTGGCCGGCACTTCCATCGCCGGAATGGCCCACGATGGTATCGAAACAGTGCCGAGGGAGGGCACTTGGTTGCTCAACACCGGCGAGCGGGTTTACACCAACAAATCCGCCCAGCGCATCGATGAGATGTATGACCAGGTGATGAGTGGCGGCGGTGGCGGCGGGGGCGCCGTGTTCGAGCAGCACCTGCATTTCAGCGCGGACATGACCGACTCTGACCGTAACGAGGTGATCACCGTCTCGGCCCGTCAGGGATACCAGATGATGATCGAAGATTTTGCCGGTTATGGCCAAGGCCGCCGCATGTTGGGGGTGTGATGACGATTTACGATTGGCCAGCCGGGGTCAGGGTGCGCGGCTTGCGCCTCTCCCTGGAAAGTAATACCCGCACCTTTGAATCCCCCTTTACCGGTGATGAGCAGGTGGTCGACACCCCCGGCAGCAAATGGGTGTTTGAGGTGACCATAGGGCAGTTGAAAGATGCCGCGACCGCCCGCCGCTTTAGCACTCTGCTCGAGCGAGTCGGCGGCCGCCGGCATTGCCTGCGGCTCTATGACTTCTCCATGCCAAAGAAAACCGTCCTGGGTGCCCCCGTCGTCAACGAGGCGCAGTCGATGCGCCGTTACCTCTCCACCCGTGGCTGGACCCCCTCCCGCCGGGTGTTCGAAGTGGGGGAGTGGTTGCAGGTCGGCGATGAGTTGAAACGGGTGGTCGATGATGTCTGGTCTGATGCCTCTGGGCGGGCCACGGTCAACATCGAGCCCGAGTTGCGAGCCACCTATGCCAGCGGTACGCCACTCCAAGTGGCGCGCCCGCTGGGGCTGTTTCGTATTGATGATCAGCTGGCTGGCAAGGGCATGATCACCGTCAAGGGGACAGACTTCGGCACCATCAAATTTCGGGAGGCACTGTATCCATGATCACTGGCATCGACCCGGCGTTCCTGGCGGCCCTGTCTCGCCCTTGCGTGACTGGCCTCTACGCCATCGAGATGGACTTGCCGAGCGGCGCATCCCGTCTGCACTCGGGCCTCGGTGAGCTGGTCATAGATGGCCGACTCTTCTATGGGGTCGGCGCCCTCGGTGCGGTATCGACCCAGAAAGAGCAGCTGTCGACATCGCCGACCAAGCTGTCGGTCGCCCTGACTGGGCTCGATCACGCTTTGCTTGCCGAGGTGATGCGCGAGCGCGTGGTGGGCCGCACTCTGCGGCTCTACCTGGTGCTGCTCGATGAGGTCGGCAACGTCATCGGGGCAACGCTCCAATTCAAGGGGATGATCGACCAGACCCCCATCAAGGCCGGCAAGACCAACACCATCCAGCTCAGTGTCTCGAACATCTTCGAGAGCTGGAAACAGGGCTTGCCTTATCGCTGTACCGACGAGAGTCATCAACGCCTGTCTCCCGGTGATCGCTTCTTCCGTTATCAGGACCAGATGGCGAACCGGGAAATTCACTGGGGCTCCGCCAAGGACGCACCTACATTCCGTTACGAGGGGTAACTCATGCGCCGAGCTGACTGGCAACGACAACTCATCATCACCCTGGAGGCCGCCCGCGAGCGGCCTTTTGTTTGGGGCGAATCTGACTGTTGCCTGTTCGTGGCCGACTGCTGCCTGGCCACCTGCGGGGTCGACCCTGCGGCGGTCTACCGTGGGCGCTACACCACGGCCATAGGCTCGGCTAGGGTGCTGGCCAAGGAGCACGGCACCATAGCGGCCGTGCTCGATGATCACTTCCCTCGTATCGCCCCTGATCTCGCCCAGCGCGGCGATCCCGTTGTTTTCGACGGCCCCCTTGGTCAAACCGCCGGCCTGATCTGGGGTGGCCAAGTGTGGGCCATGACCGAACAAGGCGCCCGCCCAGTCCCTGATGCCATCCCGTTGTTTGCCTGGAGAGTCTGATGCCCGCTGCTGCTATTCCCCTGATTGCCGGTGTGGCTGCCGGGGCAGGCTCCGCCCTGGTTGTGTCAACGGCCACCGCCATCGCCATCGGCACGGCGGTCGCCAGTGCCACCATGATGCTGACCACCAAGACCCCGAGCTTGGGGGATTACACCAGTGCCAGTGAGCGCAGCCAGATCCTGCGGGCGGCGGCGGCCCCCAAGGTGGCCTGCTATGGTCGGGTGGTGTCCTCGGTACTGATGTCGTTTGCCGAGGAAGAGATTGGCGAGCAGAAGGAGGGGGAGTGGCTGCACCTCGCCGTGGTGTTGGCCGGTCACGAGATCGACCGGCTCGGCAAGATCCTGGTGGGGGAAGATGAGGTCGCCGCCTTTGGCGAGCTGGTGACTTACCAGTTTCACAACAACCCGACCGCCGCCGATCCGTTCTTACTGCAGAACTGCCCGAGCTGGAAACCAGACATGATCGGCCGGGGTCTGGCTTGGCTGCGGATCTCCTATAAGTCCAACTTTGAGAAGTTCCCCGCCGGCCTGCCGAACCTGCGCATCGAGAAGTTCGGGCGTCGGGTCTATGACCCCCGCGACGGCCAGACGAAGTGGACTGACAATGCGGCCCTGATCATCCTCGACTACCATCGCCACTGGCTCAAGACGCCGGATGATGAGATCAACCTCGCCGAGTTCAAGATTGCTGCCAACATCTGCGACGAGGTGGTGACGCGACCAGATGGCCAGATGGAAAAGCGGTACACCCTCAACGGCGAGTTTGACCTGACCGAGCCCAAAGCCAAGGTGCTCGAGGCCATGCACATTGCCTGCGCGGGCCAGCCAACCTACGTGGGGGGCAAGCACGGGATCATGGCCGGCGCCTACTACGGGCCAGCCACCGATGAGCTACGCGATTGTCAGATGATAGGCGACATCGAGCTGCTGCCCGAACCCGCCAGTGCAGACCGGATCAATACGGTCGCCGGCACCTTTGTCGACCCGATCAGTTTCAGCGTGACCGACTTCCCCTCGGTGGTGGTGCCTGAGTGGGTGGAAGAGGATGGCGGCATCGAGCTGGCCGAAGATTTGGATCTGCGCTTTGTTACCAGCCCCTATCAGGCCCAGCGTCTGGCCAACATTCTGCTACGCCAGCGCCGAACCAGCCGCACCATGACGGCCCCCGTCAACCTGTCAGGCTGGCGTTATCGTCCCGGCTCCTACCTGCGCCTCTATGTCCCGGCGTTTGGGATTGATGGGGTTGAGTTTCGGGTGGTGGATTGGGGATTCAGCCTGACTGGCGGGGTCACCCTGACCCTGCGCGAAGAGTCCGCCGCCGTCTGGGACGACGCCATCGGTAAGGTGATGGATCGCCCGGATATCACAAACCTGCCCACCGGCGGCATTGCGATGCCAGATGACCTGCGCTACGAAACCGAGCAGATCGGCGACGTGGTGCAGGGGGTGCTCTACTGGAAGAATGCAGGCCGGGTGCTCTACAACCAGGTCATCATCCAGCGCCTCGAGCCGGGCAAGCCGTCCGTCACCGTGCACACCGCCCAGGCCCCCGGCGAGTCGTGCCGCCTCGCGGGCTTGCCTGCGGGTAACTATGTCGCCCTGGTGCGCGCCGTCTCGATCACCGGCAGTCACTCGCCGGTGGCGGCGGCCAACTTCATGATCGCCGTGCCGGCCATGCCGCTCGGGGTAGATGTTGAAGCGGGTAACTGGTCTCTGGCCCTGCGCCCTCGGTTTGCCGGTGGCAATGATTACAGCACCCTGTGCGAATGGTGGCGGAGCCGTACCCAGCACCCGCTCAACGAGGCTATGGCGAAGGCGACCCATGTCGGGGCGGCTGCTTACATGACCCTGACGGGTCTGCGTCCTGACACCGAATATTTTATCTGGCTGCGGGCGGTCAACGCCTACGGCAAGTCGGCCCTGCTGGCGGTCTCGGCCAAGACCCTCTATGACCCCGAATCGATCCTCGATGTGCTCGATGGTGAGCTGGGGCTCGACCAGTTGCGCGAAGAGCTGCGCCGCCCCATCGAGCAGATCCCGGCACTCGATCAGGCACTGCTTGATGTAACAGCCATCGTTGACGGCATCAAGCCGGTGGCCGACAAGGTGCCGGCCATCGAACACCTGATCAGCGAGATGGATGGCGAGCTGACCGCCCTTGGCCAGCGCGCCACCCAAACCGAAGGCGTGCTGCGCGCCGAGCAGGACAGCCTGGGACAGATGGGGATCAGCACGGCCCTGCAGCAGGACAAGCTGCACGGCATGCTGTCGGGGCTGCACCAGGAGATCGCGGACGTTCGTGATGCCATCTTCACCATCGACCCGGAAACGGGCCAGATCGAGATGGACGCGGTGCGCGCCCTGCGCGATGAAACGCACGCTGCGGTCACTCAGATCAATCAGGCGCTCGACGCCGTTGAGGGCACGCTCACCAGCAAGGCCAGCCAGGCAGAGCAAGATGCCCATGGCCAGCGCCTCACCGAGGCTGAGCAGGTACTGGACGGCATCAAGGGCCAGCTGACCCAGCTGGTCACCAAGTCCGAGTTTACCGCTCAGGGCGAACGTCTGACCGAAGTCAGCCAGCAGCTCGACGCCACCAAAGGCGAGCTGGCCCAGAAGGCGGCGCAGAGCGATGTGACAGCCCAGGGTGAACGTCTCGGCGTCGCCGAGCAGAAGCTCAGCGCCACCGCGACGGACACAGCCGCCAATGCCAAGGCAGTGGATGGCCTGACCGCCAAGGTGACGCAACAGGGAGAGTCCCTGACCGCCGCGATCACCGAAGTGGCCGAGGTGTCCGCCAGTGCCACCGAGCAGGTGGCCCGCCGGGTGTCCGGGCTGGAGACTCGCACCGATACCGCCGAAGGCAAGATCCGCTCTCTGGAGGAAGTGGTGGAATCGGCCGGCGGGGTCACCGCAGGGCGATTCGATGAGATCGTGGCCCGCCTCGATCTCAACCAGGTCGCCGCCGAGGATGCCGCCCTCGGCGCCATCGGCAGCGCCCTCGCGGGTGACGCCGAGGCCGAGCGTCAGCGCCAGACGACGGCGAAGATCCAACGCGATCAGAAGGTGCAGGTAGAGGCCCATCAGGCGCTGGCCAAAGAGGTAAATAGCCTGTCTGCCGAGTTCCAGGGGGAGCAGGCTGATACGGCGGCCAGCTTTACCGAAGTGCGGGAGGTGATCGCCGGGGTCGAGCAGTCGACGACCCGCCAGCTCGAGCAGCAACGCAGTGAATACCTGGCAGGGGATAACAAGGCGCAGGCCGCGCTCGAAGAGCAGGGCCGCACCCTGGCCGGCGTCGACCAGGCACTGGCCGAACGGGTCACCCAACTCTCGAGCCAGGTCACTCAGGGCGACCAGCAGCTTTCCGCCGCCATCAAGACGGCGCAAGAGGCGCAGGTGCAGGGCGATCAGGCGCTGGCCCAGCAGCTCGGCCAAGTCAAAACCGAAGTGGGGGAAACCAAGGGGGCAATCACCACCCTCGCCAAGACCGTCAGCGATGGCCATAAGTCCACCGCCGAGGCGCTGCAAACCCTCGATAGCAAGACCGCTAACACCGCCGCCCAGGTGGGAGAGTTGGCCCAAACCGTCGCCTCGCAGGGGGAGGCACTGGCCACCCGTCAGAGCGACATGATGTCGGAAGTCGACTTGGCGGCCCTGGGTGCCATTGGCTCGGCCCTGGCGGGGGAGGAGGCCGACCAGCGCGCCCGCAAGGCCCGTGCCGAGATCAAGAGCCAGCAGCAGACCCAGGCGACGGAGCACCAGGCACTGGCCCGCACGGTCGAGAGCCTATCAGCCGAGTTTCAGGGTGAGCAGGCAGATACTGCGGCCAGCTTCACCGAGGTGCGGGAGGTGATCGCCGGGGTCGAGCAGTCGACGACCCAGCAGCTCGAGCAGCAGCGCAGCGAATACCTGGTAGGGGATAGCAAGGCGCAGGCGGCGCTCGAAGAGCAGGGGCGCACCCTGTCTGCTGCCGACAAAGTGCAAGCCGAGCAGACCGATACCCTGCGCGCCCAACTGACGCAACAGGGCAAAGATCTGGCGGCTGCCGTGCAGTCGGTTTCGCAGGCGCAGAGCGACGGTGACAAGGCCCTTGGGCAACGCATCGACACCGTGCAAGCGAACGTGACCGAGCAGGGCAAGAGCCTGCAGGCCGCCGTTCAGTCGGTGTCGAAGGCGCAGAGCAACGGTGACAAGGCCCTTGGCCAGCGTATCGATACCGTGCAGGCGAGCGTGACCGAGCAGGGCAAGACCCTGACGGCCGCCGTCGAAACGGTGTCGAAGGCGCAGGCCGACACGCAGGGCAAGCTCGAGGCCGGGTGGTACACCAAGGCCCAAATCAACGGCGAAGGCGGTGGGTTCGGGATCTCGGTGACCGTCTCGGCTGATGGCTCGGTGATGACCTCGTTTGCGGTCGATGCCGATGTGTTCGCCATTCTCTCCCGGGCGGGGGGCGTAACGAACAAGCGCAACCCGTTCGTGGTCAAGAACGGCATCACATACATCAACCACGCCATGATGGACACCGCCGAGATCGCCAACGTGATCGCCAAGTACATTAAGGTGAGCAGCCTTGATGCGGCGACCATCGTCAACAGCGATTTCAAGGGCGGCAATGCCGGCTTTGGTCGCGGTGGACCCTATGGTGGCTGGGGTGAAGGGTGGCACACCATCATCTATTCGGATGGCACCATCCGCACCAACAAGCTCTACGCCGACAGCGGCAGCTTTACCGGGCGGGTCAACGCGAACGCCGGCGAGTTCAACAACGTCATCATCCGGGAGAACTGCCAGATCCTGGGTCAGTTGGATGTGAGTCAGGTAGTGGGTGACATCACCAAACTGCTGCGCGCCCCTGCCAACCTTGCCATCCCGGCCTATCGCCGTAACCGGGTGCTGGTGTGTGTCTCGCCGGTGCGCGCCTCGGCCACCGTATCAGGATACGGGACGTTCGGGATCCAGCTGGTGTGTAAGCTCAACGGCGCCGTGGTGGCATCGGCCAGCAGCACCGGCAACTATCCGGTCGGGAACTCGAATGTCACCTTTAATGTCGAGCTACAGCCGGTGCTTGAGCTCCCTGCCTGGGTGACCGGCAACGTCACCTTTGAAGTCAACCGCATCGGTGGCAATGCCATGGGCAACGCCTCGTTTAATGGTACGGCATCCTGGTTGCTGGCCCTCAGCTAACCCTTCTTTTTCATCCCTCTGCCCGGCCCTGTGCCGGGCTTTTTATTAGGAGTAATCATGGCGGGACTCTGGTATCGCACCGGCACAGTGACCCTGACATCCGGGTCAAAGAACGTCACCGGCTACGGCACGAAGTGGAAGTCGGCCAACCCGCTCCCCGGCAAGGGGAGCATGTTGTGCGGGCCGGATGGCAAGCTCTACGAGGTGGACATTGTCGCCGACGACACGACCATGACGCTGGTCTCGGCATATCAGGGCACGAGCGGCCCCGGCCAGGGTTATGCTCTGGTGCTGATGTCGCTAACCATCCCGCAGTTCTCCACCCAGCTGTCTCAGTTCGTGGCAAAAAACTCGCTGTTCACTTCACAGATCAACAAGCTGCTGACCGCCACTGGCGATGTGCAGCTGACGGATCCCGACAGTGGCCTGGTGGTCACTGTCCCCAGCTGGTCGAAGGTGACCAGTGAGGGGGAGGGGCAGACCGCCCGCGCTAAGGTGGAGGCTGACCGCTCCAAAACGGAGGCGGATCGCGCCAAGGCCAATGCCGATTTGGCTGGGGATATTGTGGCCGCTGCGGCTATGCCATTGCCTGATGTGTGGATCCCCCTGACCGATTCTCTACGGATGCTCACTGGTTATGGTCGTGAAGTGAAAGTGGGAGATGATGTGATCGCTCGATATGTGAATTTCGAACGCTTATCAGCCTCCTGGTACTGGGATAAATCAGGCGTCCTGAAGCAGGCTGCTGTCAATGAGCCCCGCTTTGAGGCTAAGGGATTATTGATAGAGGGGCCCAGCACCAACCTGCACAAATTCTCTGATTTTGATGGAACATTTCGAACCGACCAAGGCGGCTATGAAGTAACTCAAACGGCGGTTATGGATTCGGCTATAGGCCGGCTTGTGGCGCGTTTCGAGGCAACGCAAAATTCTGTTAACCATAGTTTTTTTAACCGAAATGTAAATGTCCAAGCCGGCCAATATGTTACTGGCGCTTTATTGAAAAACGATGGTGCAGGTTCTGCCCAAGTTTGGCTTCGCAGCACTGTTAACGGAGTTAATTTCAGCTCGACGACTATAACGTTTGCCACTGGTGTTGCTGTCAATTCGTCTGGAGGCACCTACGTTGGCACCGCAGGAGGCGCAATAAAGTTACCTGGTGGTTGGTGGTTGGTATGGGCTTCTGCCTCAATCCCATCTAGTGACACGGTGCAAACACAAGTTTATCCAAAAACATCGTCGGTAGTTGCAGGGGTGCCAGGAGAAGGCGTCTTGTGTGCGTATACCCAGCTTGAGCCCTCCCCGAGCCCCTCCTCGTATATTCAGACAACGGGGGCTGCGGTGACCAGGGCGGCAGATGTTCCTTATATCCCTGCTATAAACGGTGGGACTGAAACGGCCACTGTTTCGTGCACTGTATCGGTGAACTGGCCATCTAACGCCGCGGCAAACCCGGCCCCGAGGATATTTAGCGTTAGGGCTGCCGGAACGAGCGCAAGGGCTTGGGATGCCTCTATAGGGCCGGGTTCAATTAGTACAGAAATTAATGCGAATAACTTCGGCGGCGTAACCAACTCTGGCTCTGTTGTGGCAAATTTCAAAAGCGGCCAGGTTTTTACGGGAATAAAAACCCCAGCCGGTTTGAGTACCGTAATCCCTTCTGGGAGAAAGGAAGGTTCACAAGGTACTGGTTCAGGCTTTGAAGATGCAATGTATTTAGGTTGCCAAAGAGGTGCTTCGACTCGCCACCTAAACGGTCATCTCCGGAATCTTCGAATTTGGCATCTGGAAGCAACCGATGCACAAATCAAGGCCCTGCGATGAGCCGTCATTACTGCACGGGGCTTGGCCCCGTTTCCTCTGGCACGAACAGCTGCTGCCAGCAGCACGATCACGACTACGGCGCTAAAGGCAGGGTATCCCGTGCCGAGGCGGACCGTCGCCTGCTCCAGTGCCTGATTGCCCAAGGCAAGCCGCTGCTGGCGTGGTTGTTTTGGGCAGTCTGCCGCGTCGGTGGCTGGTATTTTTGGAAGGACAAGACGAATGATTGATCTCTACCTCAAGGCTGGCAGCAAGTCGGCCATGACGTTGGCCCTCAAGACGGCGGGCTTTATCCAGGATCCCGATAGCGGGGCGCTCTATCACCCGACCGCCGCGCTCGATGCGTTCGGCACCATTTATGCGCCGACCGGTGAAACCTCCGTGGTGGAGGGGGAGCAGGTGCCGGTGACTGCCCCAGTCCCTGGCTACCATGCCAACGTGCGCACGACATCGGAGGCGCTGGCCACTGCCCTCGATGCCCTGCGGCTCTACCCCGAGACGCCCGTGCGAGTGTGGGCCTGATGTGAATCCGCCCCGGCCATGTGTCGGGGCTTTCTTTTTCGCCTTGCCCGGTAGGGCGGGTGGTGTCAAAATTGCCTGTATAAACATACAGGACCAGCCGGGAGGGCTGTCAGTGGATAATGTGACGCGTGATCACGATGATCAGGTGATCGATCAAATCGGATCAAGTAGGATAGACGAATTGCGGGTTGTGATCGCCGAGCTGTTAGGCCATGTTGGCCCTGATGTGTGCGATCAGTTCGTGATCACTGGGGTTGAGCGTCTTGCCAGCCTGGTCGATCTGGTGATCGATAATCCAGCACAATGATACTCGTAGTGGCGCCAAGATTGCGCCCATCGCACTAGCTGTGCTACATTCTGTGACATTGATTGGGGTGGCTTCGAATCGCCCCGAATAAAATAAAACTTGGCAAGAATCCAAAATGACGAAACCCAGCCTTGCAGGGCTGGGTTTCTGATTCGGTTGCACCACAAAAAAGGGTGAACACGACTAATCGCAAAGTCAGTTTACTCAAGGTGCCGCCCCTTGGCAACCTTGCCGCCACTTTTTTAGGCGGAAAATATGACTTTGTTGCAAGCCCTGGATGGGCTGAATGTGGGCTCTGGCAACCGATGTGGCCACAACCCAACCTCTCCTAACTTCCTTGTGCAGTCTCATGCGCAGAAGATGCCAAAGATCCTTGTTCGATCCATCGCGCTGGTCGAACTCTATTACTCCCGCCTGAAAGATCTGCCCCAACTGGACACGCTCAACCCGCATCGCAAGAAGCGGTCAGAGCGCCGTGAAGCTGTGATCCAGGCGCTCAAGGCCCTGCTCAAGTACATGGATCTGGTGACAATGACGGTCGGCATCCCGACTAAAGATGGCCAGGTGGGCCTGACCCTGCACCGGCTGCATAAAGAGACCACCATTAGCTGGCCTCGCTTCAAGCGTGCTATCGCCGATCTGCGGGCCGCCGGGTTCCTGTCAGTCAGTCAGCCGAGAATGACTAACTCAGCGGGCCAAGTGCGCGGCTTGGTTGGTATCAAGGCCATCTCTTCCCGCCTGTTTGAGGCACTCAAGATTGATTTCTGGCTGCGCCGTGAGCGTGACAGGGCCTCTAAGCGACAGCGCACCAAGGCCACCCAGGCTGGGGTGACTCAACGTAGCTTCTACCAGCGTTCGGCGCCTCCCTGTACCACAATGCGCCAAGGCTCTGACCAGGTATCGTGTGAAGTCTCGGGAGAGCCAACCTGGTCGCAGTTCAAGGCCACTGCGGCGGCTCGTCAGCCACTCTCCTAGCCCACCCCTCCACCCCATCCAATAACCCAGCCTTTGCGCTGGGTGCTTCTGTTTGTCTAGAGCCTACCACCCACCGCATACTGCCCTGCCCTGCCATAATTCAGCCCCTGGATGATTCTCAATCGAGGCGCATCACTGGGGCTTATCCACAGATCCAGGCCGCCAGGCACCCTCATACCCCCTATATATAAACCTTATGTGTACCCAAGCCTTGTGAGTATCCAAAATTAAGTGTTCCTCATTATTTCAGGGGTATAAATACCTTAATAGTCAGATCATCCTGGCTCGCAAGCTCCCCAGGGAGAATGCCTGGCTATGCAGGGCGCAAGCGCCCGCCGCCAGAGCAAAGACTAGAATGCCTGCCCTTGCAGGGCGGCAAGCCGCCCGCCGGTCAGCAGATTAACCCCTTCGTGGGGGCAAGCCCCCACACCCCAGCCCACAAACCCCAGCTTGAACCAGCCATGCCCCACAAGGGGGCCGATCACCTTCATGGGGGCGTCTGGCAACAGTGGCCTTAAAGACGGCTCAGCAGGGAGGGGGGCGCTGTCGCTGTGATACCGCAGACAACCGGTCACCACGCGCCCGCTGCGGCCATAAAAAAGAAAAGCCATGGCAAGGCATGGGCTCGGGTCGAGATTGCGTAAAACGAGGCTCAGGCACCATAACGAGGGGGAATGCCAAATAATGAAACCGGCCATCGAAAAGAAACAAGGCTGCAACATATTTTGATGGGGTGAACCAGGGGGTGAGGCTGCTGGTTGGTTGTCAGTTATGGCCCGTTCGCTCTGTTCGCCTGGTCAACACCGGCCGCAGATGCGCATTTAACATATAACGCGTTATATGCGGTGATATTCCATCATTTATCTGGGTCAACCGGGATCGGTTTGCCGCAGGCGGCCGCAACGTCATAGGCATAGCGCACGGCAAGCTCGGCTAAAGCCGGTGGGAGGTTCAGGAACGCCAGTAGAACGCGATCTCCGCCGCGCTGGCCGACGGGCATCAGCATGTCGGCAATCTCTATGCCGAGGGCCTGGCAAATGCGCCTGGCGGCATGCAGTGGCATGAACGAGTGGTTGCGCGTAGATAGCCATCGTCGCAGCGATGGCTCAGGGATTCCCGTTGCGTCGGACAGGTCATCGAGCGTTAGCCCCCGGCGCTTGATAACGCTGGCCAGGTGCTTCTTTATCGCCGCCACGTAGGCACGATCATCATCGTCGATATAGGCGCGGCTCATGGATGGCTCCTATTGAGCATTCCCGCGCTCGTTTGTGTCTGTTTCGCCAATTTTCGCCGCACGTTCGCGGCACTGTCATAATTGACAGTCATTTTTGATCAGAAGGTAGCCCAAGGCGATCACTTATGGCGAGGGGATTGCTACTGGTCGGAGTAGGATGGCGCCCGGTTATGCAAAAAATAACGGGATAACGATAAATGACCATATGCAACAACAGGGTTTCAGGCTGCCAACTATGTGCTTTGATTGATGAACTGGCGGGATATGCTGACCGGGATGTAGCCGACGGGAGGGTGCTTGATCTGATTGCTAGAATGAAGGTTGTATCAGATGAGCGAAAGGGCCACTTGATAGTGACCCTTCCGGCATCAGTTCCTCTTCCAGCTCGCCAGCTTGGCGTTCAGTAAGCGGTTTATGAACGTCTCTCGTTCTTTCAGGCTCATTCCGATTAAATCGGCTACACTCGTTTGCTTGGTTTCGGTATGATTGGTTTGTTGCATGTCTACCTCCAATAGATGAGCAACGCGCGGGCTAGGGTCTCTTACACCCTGGCCCGTGCTGTTTCTGGTTAACGGGCTTCGTCTCGTTCCAACTTCTCGCGTACTGCTTCGATGATGTACGCAGTAAACAGCAAGGTAGTCTTGCCCTCGCTCTTCAACGCCGCATGACGGTTAAAGAAGTCTACCGGCATATTGCGGATCTCTTTGGCCTTGGTCTTGGGCTTTTCTGCCACTTCGATTTTGGCCGCTTCTTTCAGTGTGGCCCCCTCGGTCAGCTTGTCCCAGTCCAACCCTTTGCCTTTGCCCGCCATCTTAAAACCTCACATAAATATGAATATGGTATTAAAGTAATACCAAAATAATATTATTTCAAGAGTTCGCCGATCTCGGCAACCAGCTCCGCGACTTCTTTGCCTGCCTCGCTGTGGCGGGTGCTGGTGCGTTCAGTCACCCCCCTTCCCTCCATCATGGCTGCCGGGTAGTCAGCTCGGCGAGACAGGCGAGCACCCATCAGGGTCATGTGCGGCTGCTTGGCCAGCTGCTCCGCGATGGCCTGATAGTTACGCCGGGCAGGGTTGGTTCTGGTCATCAAGACGTGGGCGACAATGTGACGATCGATAGTGGTGCTGATCTCTCTCACCACGTCGTGCATTTTGACCAGGCCGATCTGTTCTGACAGGTCGTCGTTACTGGGGCAGATCAGCAGGTCTGCGCAGGCGATGGCCGCCCGGGTGCGGGTGGAGTCGAACCCCCCGCAGTCAATGAGAGCCAACCCATTACGCTCAGCCTCGAGCAGCTGCTGCAGGTGCTTGTCATCCCGTGGCACCACGACGTTCCATTGCTGCTCTGGCTCGCGCTGGCGGTTGATGATACTGATACCCTGGTGAGCGTCCAGGTCGATTATCAGGTCGGGTGACATGGCCCCGGCCAGCTGCGTGATGGTGGTTGTTTTGCCGACGCCACCTTTGTTGTGTGCTATCGCTATCATCATGGTGCTATCTCCTGTTTAATATCCTAATGGGATTAAAATAATATTAATTTGGTATTAAAGCAAACAAAAAGGCCGCCCACAGTGTGACCGGCCTCACCATTACAGATGTGTGTTTACAGCATTACGCCCAGATATTTCGCCCCCCGGTCTTGATGCGAACGATCACCGTCCCTGGACGGCCTCCCCGAGCGGGGGAGCGTTGTTTGAGAATGTCGTGGTAGTCAGCAGAGAGAACGGCCAGCAGCAAGCACATCGCCCTGGTGGCCAGAATGCCGAGTGAGAAAGCCCGAGCGATCATGTGGGGCTGGGTGCGTGCGCCGATTTTACGGCGGATGGATGCCTCCGCCTCGGCCCGGTCGATGGCTCTCATGCCGGTCATCCGCTCAATTTCATCTGTGGTTGCCCCTTCGGCATGGAGCAGCATCAACCCAAGCTCCCGGTCATTCAGCCCGTGGCCGGGAGTGGCGATGATATTAGGCCCGTGCAACTTCATGTTTATCCCCTCCTTGGATCAGTGAGTGCTGGGTTAACAGGGTTGTTTCCTGGTGCTCCAGCGCCGCTGGTGAAGCCAAGGAAGCCAACACCTCCTGTTCGTGGGCCCCGTTCGCCGCCTGCTCCAAATCCCGCCGCAGTCTGGATACTTGATGGAGTACCAGCATCGCTCTATCCCCCCCTGAGCCATCATTGAGCATCTGTTCGAGTAGGGTTTCAGCGATGGCTGCATCCCTGCTTGCTGCGGTCAGAATGTCAGTGGTTTTAAAGTTACTCATGGTTGCAAAATCCCGATTTAATGTTACTAACTGTAGTTTCAATAGATGCAAAAAAACCGGGCAGCTGCCCAGCCTACTTTTCCGATTTACAGATCAGTGATTTTGCAACGGTAAGTGCCACTGATATTGAGGGCGGCCACCTGCTCATTGGTGAGGTCTTCATTCTGCTGGCCGTCTGTGATCTTCCACCCACCCGTTGTCAGGGGGGTGATCCAGCGGATCAGAATCTTGTTGTCCCCGGTCTCAATGGCAAACAACCCTCCATCCTTTGGCATCCCGGTCATCTTTTCAAAAAACAGGAGATCGCCTTTCTTGTGCGGCGGCATGTCTGAATTTAGCTGGTAGACGAACGTGTCTCCTAGCATCACCTCGCGGGCCGTCCCGCCTACTCGGTTGAGTATCTGCTTGCCGATCTGCTGACGGATTTCAAACTCTCGGGTGCTGATGGGGTCGTCAATCAGGCCCATCAGGTAAGCCGCGCAGACGTTGAACTCGGGCGCGATAACCTTATCCATCAGATTGATCCAGCGAGCCACCACGTCGAGCCGCTCACCCCGCTCATAGCATGAGTAAATGGCACGGGTCAGGCCGAGCTTTTCCGCCGCCTTGTTGGAGTAGGTATACCCGGCGTCCATTCTCGATTTTGCTATTCGCTGTCCGATATTTAGCGCCAGACGTTTGTCGTCATCGGCATTCGGTTGGATATGAGTCATGTTCGTCTCAGTGTTTGACTGTGTTCCACACATTGTAGCACTGACAGTGCTCTAGTCCATCCATTCAAGCACAGCTAGTGCCATTCTGAAATCGTGTGTTATCATCAGCTACAGTTAGTAGATTAAAGGCATTTTTTGATGACATTTAGTAACGCGATTCAGGCGCGCTGGCCGGCTGTCTCCTTGGTGGAGACACAGCGCCAGGCTGCTGCCGATATGGGGCTGTCATTGTCTCAAGTCCAGAAGCTGTGCCTTGGCGCGCGAGTGCCAGGGACAAAGTCTCTGGTAGCCATCAAGAAGCATCTGCCGGATCTCGATATTGGCACCATGATCCCGGACCCTTCCCCGCAAGGGGTGGCCCCGTGATCATTGCGATTGTCTCCCCCTCGACTGCGGTGCAAGACCAGTACATCAAGCAGGTGATGGATGCAGGTAGTGGCGCCTATCGCTTTTCTGTTCAGGGTCACCACCGTGAAATCCGCTGTGATGTCCTGCTGTCCACCCTGCGCCGCGATGCCAAAAACACGGTCATCACCACCCTGGTTCCGGTCACCACATCAGAAGAGGTACAGGCCATCCGGCTGATGGATGGCTTTGTTGGCCATATCTATGGGGTGGCCCACCCGTCAATTCTGATCGAGCGCCATGATCTCATTCTGGCCAGTCCGGCATCGTCTCGCCGATCGCCCCGCCGTGATGGGCACCTTTCCCCCAGTGAGCTCTGCGCTGAATTGCGCACTCGCCTACTTGCTCACCGAGATCGTTTCGGGAGGGGCTGATGGTCATCGACTACCGTGCTGATCCTGCCACCATCGCCATGGAGATCACCTGCCAGCTCAAAGCTGGTCGGCTCCTTCATTACGTCAGCACCGGCAAGCTCACCCGCCAACAGGTCACCGATGAAATTGAGGTTCATCCCGCCCATGAGCGGGAGTGTCTGCGCGCCTGGTGCAATCACTACCGCCGCCTGGCCGAGCTCGCGCCACCCCCCTGCGGCAAGTGCCTGCGAGGTAAAAAATGACTCTGTCAGACTCCCTCGACGCCTGGGCTGCCTGGGTTTACAACGGGCAACTGATGTCAACCCAGGCCGTGGGCCAGACCGGCAAGGTCATGGAGATGTTGGCGCTCGGGGTCACTGGCCCTGGCCACAACGGCGCATCGAAAACCACCACCTCATCAGACCTTATCGAGGCGAGCATCGAGGCCGCCTTGATGCGCCTTGCGGCATCCGGCGCCCTCGGTGAGAAGCGGGCCGCCGTGCTGCGGGCCGAGTACCTGCTCCCCGTTCGTGATGTCGCTCGCGCCCAGGAGGTGCGAGCCATCACGCTCAAGATCCCGCTGCGGACATACAAGCGCAGTCTGGCGGCCGCCCGGGATTACGTTCTGGCTGCGTTGGAGGCGCAACCATCCATTCCACGCATTGTAAGAGGATGACGTGATGACCAGAAAAAAAGTGAAGCAGTACGCGAGTGATATCAAGGCCATGCCCGCCCTCAAGCGCCGGCAGGGTCTGCGCTCGCGCCTGGATGATATCCAGTATCTCAAGACCCGCAACCTGACAGAGGGTGATGTGAAGTGAGCGGCCTGGAGGATGTCGCGCGCGGCCGCAAGCGCCAGAAGAAGGAGAAGGCGCCAGATCAGCTGGAGCGGGAGAAGAAGCAGAACCGCGACCGGGTGGCCAGGAGCAGAAGGAAAGCCGCCGAGATGGCCGCCCAATTCGTTCCTGGTGAGGCCTGCAGTGTGCTGGTCAAGCTGGATGCCTCCGACTCCAAGGCTCTCGCCGAGGGGATGTGCTGGCGGGCGCTCTGGTCGACCAAGGCTTATGACCTCAGCGAGTACATCCAGATGCTGATCATTCGTGACAAGCAGGCGCTGGCTGAGCAGATGGAGCAGATCCCTCCGTGCCGCAAATGCGGGGCTCGGCTGCCTGATAGCTGCAACCGTCTCCACTACGGTGAGGAGGCTTGCGTGTTGACATACTTTGGAAAGGGGTTGGCACTATGAGATTGAGCCATAAAAGGAAGGTGGCCCACAAGCGTTCGGGGGCGGCCAAGGGGTGGGCCAATGTGGTGCGCATTCGCCAGCTAACCCGTGAGCGGATCAGGTCTGTCGCTGCTGAAGTGGTGGCGGATTGGGCCAATGGGATGAACTACGTTTGGGAGTGCAATGTGCCTGGCGCGGTGGTCTTTGACGAAAAAACCAAGCCGTCTCTTCTGTCCCGTTTCGTTAACCTGGTCTCCTCCCCGTTCCGCCGCCTCAAGGCGGCCGGTGAGGCTCAGCGCAACCTGCTGCAGGGTCGGCGATGACCTGCAGTCCGAAGTGCATTACCGCCAAGCTGACTGATGCCGAGATCCGGCGTCAGTCAGAGAACCCCCTTTGCCGGGAGCTGAAAGACCCGCGCTATCCGGTGTTGCTGCGCTATCACAAGGCCCGTGATCGGGCCTCTTATCTTTATGTCGGCCATCACAATGGCCTGCCTCGCTGGCGCAAGCTGGCCACCTGGCCGGTCACGCCGGCTGATGCCTTTTTCAAGGAGCTTCCGCGCCTGATCGCCTCGGTGGTGGCCACCCCTGACGCCCACGAGAAGATCACCGAGTGGGCTACGTTCGGCCAGATGCTGCACTGGTATCTGGAGCGGGTGAAGGGGGATCGCCGCTTATCCAAGAGCCGCAGGGATGGCATCACCAGCCAGATCCGCCGTCAGCTGATCCCTATCTGGGGCGAACTGCCGCTGGCACTAAGTCGCCGCGCCATAGATGAGACCGTGATGGGCTGGCAGGCGAGTTATCAGCTCGAGACTGTGCGCGGGGGGTATAGCCTGCTGCGCTCGATCATCAAGCTGGCCATGACCCTGACCCTGCTCGATGCCGACCCGCTGCTCGGCCTGCGCTTTTGCGAGATCGTGCCGACCCGCTCCCGCATCACTGCCGGCCGCTTGCGCCCAAGCCATGCCCCCGCCGTGCTGGCCTCTATGCCGGCCGCCAACGTGCCAGCCAGGGTGCTCTGTCTGCTGATGTTGCTGCATGGCACCCGTATCGGCGAGACCCGCCGCGCCGCCTGGCGTGACTTCGATCTGGTGGGTGATGGGGCTATGTGGCACATCCCCGGCGGCACGACAAAAAACGGCTTTGATCACACCCTACCGCTGACCACCGTTGCGGTGGAGCTGCTGACATCATACCGCCGCTGGCAGCAGGCCAATGGCTACCAGGGTGTTTACCTGTTCCCCCACGGCACCGGCCAGTTGTCAGCCAGGGAGGCTACCCGCTGGGTCTCCTCCGTCTCTGATCATCAGTGGCGAGCCCATGACCTGCGCAAGCTCGCCCGCACCCGCTGGACTGAGCAGCGCACCGACTACCACATCGGTGAGGCCCTGCTCAATCACAGTCCCGGCAAGCTGGCCAAAACCTATGTGCAGAGCGACCTGCTCGAGCTGATGCGGGCCGCCCTGGTGACCTATCACGACTGGCTTATCACCCGTGAAAACGGCATTAATGGTATTAATGTAATATCATTTAAATATCAAAATAATATTAAAGTGATTGACGGCTAGGCGGAATCCGCCTAGTATTGCTCTCAACGGTGGCACACAGAAAGCCACTCGAATTCTGAGGCGGCTAGTTGATGCCACCGATGGAAACGAGATGAGACTGAGTGATGTAGCGACCATCAAGACCCACTATCCCGAGGCTGATTTCTGGCTAGTGCGTCGAGGCTCTTTAAAAACCTGCGGCCAGCCCACCCGGGAATACAACCCGGAGCACATCGGCATCAAGGTCACCCGAACGGACATCCTCCTGCCGGATTACCTCTACTACTGCATGATGTGGCTTCACCAGTCGAAACGCTGGGAAGCACTGGCCACGGGCACATTGAGCCTGGTCAATATCAAAGTCTCTGACGTTCGAACCATCGAGCTGTCACCGAGATAAACACCGGGGGCGCAAGCCCCCGGCATATCGGCCAGCAAAGGAGAGAGTATGAAAATCGAGTTACCTGGTATCGCCGAGCAGCAGCTGTTTGTGTTCAAGGCAGCGCAGCAAGAGGCCATCGAGGCCATGAAGAAGAACAGCGAGGCCAAGGTGATGGCCGCTCCCTTGTCGGTGGATGAGTGCGCCTATCCGCGCGCCCACTTGCTGCGCGAGCGCGAGGGGTGGGAGCCGCCGCACAAGGACCTGGTGGCCGCCTACTTCCAGCAGTTCAAGGAGCTGTTCGGTTATGGCTCTGACAAGGAGATGGCCGAGCTGCTCGGCTTGTCGAGTGATAGGCGGGTACGGGAGTTCAAGCAAGGCAAGAGCACCGTCCCCTATGGTGTGTGGCGCCGCTTCCTGGTGATGACCGGGCGCGCCCCGCAAGATGTGATCCCCGTCCTTGGGGTGGTTGTAAGCAAGTAACGAGAGAGAATCAAATGAGCACGACTAATCGCACTGTCGAAGCCCTTGAAAACGCCCAGCCGCATGAGCTGCTGAGTGCCTTTGTTGTTCGATTCAATGACCTGTCCGGTCAGCTTGATGAGGTGTCCCAGGAGCGGGATGAGCTGGATATTCAAGTCGCTGCTGCCGCGACTACCCAAGCCGCCCTGCTGGCCCGTATTGCAGACCTGGAGCAAGAGAACGAGCGTTGCTGTGATGCGGCTCGCAAGGCCGAAAAGATTGGCAACCAGGTGGGGGCACTGCTGGTTGAAAAGACCCGCCTGCAGGAGCAGCTCAACCAGTTGCAGCAGGTGATTGCCACCTATGGTGGCGTGAATGGCATCGACAAGCTCAAGGAGCAGAACAAGCGCCTTAAGAGTGGCAACACCGAGAAGGATGCCCGCATCAGTCAACTGGAGCGGGATAACAGCAAGGCTCGCCACGATCTGACCACTGCCCAGCGCCATCGCATTGAGGCCCACACCAAGATCGACTTGCTCCAGCGCCAGCTGGCTCACGACACCGGCAGCGGCCTCTATCACAACGGCGAGCACCACCTGATCATCTGGCCCCAGAAGACCAAGATGCAACGCCCGGATGGCAGCACCTTCGAGGCCCGTTCATTGCTCTACATGCACCAATCTGGCCGCGGTGCCCTGTTCACTTACAGTGAGGATGACGGCACCGTATTTGCGGCCTCTCCGAAGCCTGGGCTGAAACCCACCAAGGAGGTGCAGGAGTTTGCCCATAACTGGCTGTTCAAGGTCAACGCATTGCAGGCCGGGATCGTGCATGACACGGACATGGTGCCGGTCGATTTCAACGGCTATGCCAGCCAGCAAGCGGCCTGATGGGGGTATGAAATGAGCTCAACAACGGGTGACAAGATCGAGCGCGACAACTACCCAACCCCTATCGAGGTGGTCAACGCCATGCTGGCCAAGGTGGGTTGGCATCCTGGTGATACCTTCCTCGAACCGTGCCGGGGTGGCGAGAGCCGCATCTATGACCGGGTGCCGCTGCCTGAGTCGCAAAAGGAGTGGGCCGAGATCTCGATGGGCCGCGATTACTTGGCCCACGACTTCGGCCGGCAGTTCGATGTGATCATCACCAATCCGCCGTTCAGCCTGACCGAGGCGTTTTTGGAAAAGAGTCTGGCCGAGCTGAAACCGGATGGCACCCTGATCTACCTGCAACGGGTCAACTTCCTGGGCTCCATCAAGCGGGTGCCGTTCTTCGCTCGGATTGGCTTCCCGAACAAGACGCCGGTCATCATCCCCCGCCCTCGTTTTGCCAAGGGTGGTGCCGACTCTTGCGAATATGCCTGGATGGTCTGGGATCGCGGCGGCCGCCTCGATGTGCCGACCGGCATCAGCCACCTGCTCACCCGCGCCGCTTGATAGAGGAAATCACGATGCACACAGAAAAGGCATTCTCTCGGCAGCTTAATTGCTGCCCATTATGCGGCGAGCGCCCGCAGCTCCAATGGTGTGATAGCTACAGGGTTATCTCGCGGTGTGGGCTGGAGTTCAAACCCCGGTCCTTATTCGACACAGAAGGCCATGCCACCGTTGACATGTGGAACGACATGACGGCAGGCGTGACCAGGCCGCAACGCCTTGATGAGGCTGGAAGGTAAGGGGAATCACGACATGACAGAACAAAACACACAGCTCGTACTTGAGCGCAATGACTGGATAGTGAGCCTGATTCGCGCCGCAAAGGGCCTCCCGCTTGATGTGGAGATCGAAACACTCCCGGATCACGTTCGCCAAGGCGTTGAGCTGATCCAGCAATTGTTTGCCCGCTCGGTATCCAGCGAATGGCGAATGATGAGCGGTGACTGGCGGGACGAGTTGGTTTCCCTGCATGGCCAAGACGGCCATATCGCCAGTGGCCTGACAGTTGCGCAAGCCAGGGCGCTCATTGATGCACATGGCGGGATTAAGCATGCACTCACTATGGGGATTGCCTTGGATGAATCACTTAAAGCAGGAACCCTTATTTATAAACCCACCCCGGATACGTGCGCGGTCAAGGCATGAGAGCTTTTGCCTGGTTGCGCAAGTTCAACCAACCCCAGTATCAGTATCTGTCGGATGTCGATAAGTTAGAACCTGGCACCCAGATCTTGTGGTGGCATGATCCGGACCTCAATAACTGGTATCAAGCCAAGCGCATGATTACCGTGGTGCTCTGCCACAACCCGGATCCCAATGAACTGGCCATCGCCCGCGCCACATTGAGGTGCATGCTGTTTGGTGGCTGGCGGTAACTTCCCGTGAGGATTTACGATGCAAAAATGGAATAGCCGGGTGACCTACTCCCCCGCCCGAGTCTGCAAGCTATGGCATCGGTGGCATCGGTGGCAGCTGGTTAAGGTGGTTGACGCCGTAATGTATTTCTCTTGTATGGACTGCCTGGCTCGCCGGGCAGAGCAGCACGGACGAACGGCAGCCAAGATGGATTGGGTGACGCACATGACCGACAGCCTACCCCAGTCAGAAGCGCCCAGGAACCCGCCACCCAAGCGCCCATAACTTTCCGTGAACGCCAGGACATAATTGAGACAGGGGCCTTGATGGCCCCCTTTTTTTGATATAGTCTCTATGTCTAGTGATTCATTTCGAGATTAGACATAGATGCCAAAGGCGATAGTTGTAGAGGATGCCCAGCTCGCCCACGCCGTGGCGGTGGCTCGGGCATCGAGCAAGGAGAATGGATCCCGGGATGCGGCCCTGCTCCTTTGCTTCTTTGGCACGGGCATGAAGCCAGCCGAGTTATCGCAGTTGCTGGTCAGCGACTACCTCTCACCTGCAGGCGAGCCTCTGGCCGAGACAGTGGTGAGGGCCGAGATTGCTTTCAATGGCCGCGCCCGCCCGCTGTGCTGGGTGAATCAGAAGCTGATTAAGGCAGTGGATGAGCATTTGGCAGACCGGATCCGGCGTGGTCATGGCATCACTGGCCATGTGACCGCATACCGTGGGCTAGATCCCCGCAGCGCCCTGTTTGTTTCTGGCCGTAACGGCCTGCCGTTGAAGCTGACGAGAGTGGAGCGTGGCGGGCGGGTGAGCTATCGGGCCGACCAGTTGACGGCCCTGATAAGCCGCCTGTTCGCTCAGGCAGGGATTGAGGGGGCAACCTCTCAATCTGGCCGCCGAACCCTGGCGGTGAAGTTGAAGCGCAAAGGCATTGATGAGCGGCATATCGGGGAGATCCTGGGCATGACCAGCATCAAGGCAATCAAGACCCTGTGTGACACCGACCCGGTGCGCTTGGGTGATCTGATAAGGCGAGTAGTTTGAAGTGAACGGGGCCGGGTGGCCGCTACCAACGAACACACCCAGCCCCTTGCCAGCGGAACGAGTTAACCGCTGGCACGGCATTAAACCAAAAACGAGGATATAAAACAGTGGATTGTATCGATCTTTTTTCAGGGCTTGGGGGCTGGTCTACCGGGGCCGTCCAAGCTGGCTGCAATGTTTTGTGGGCGGCCAATCACTGGCCTGATGCGGTGCGCTGGCATAGCGAGAACCATCCCACCACCGATCATGTGTGCCAAGACCTGCATCAGGCAGACTGGACGCAAGTGCCAGGCCATGAGCTGCTGCTGGCGTCTCCTTGCTGTCAGGGTCACAGCAAGGCCAGGGGAAAGGCCAACGGTAACCCGCAGCACGATGCAAGCCGTTCAACGGCGTGGGCTGTGGTGTCTGCTCTGGAGTTCCATCGTCCCTATGCCGCTCTGGTCGAGAACGTGCCCGAGTTCACCGAATGGGCGCTTTATCCGGCGTGGGCCGCTGCAATGCAGGCGTTGGGCTATTCTCTGGCGCCCCATGTGGTGAATTGCGCCGATCTTGGCGTTCCCCAAGATCGCCGCCGCCTGGTGTTGGTGTGTACCCGCTCGGCCAACCCCTTGACCCTGGCTTTGCCGGAGGTAGAGCATGTGCCAGCAGCCTCCTTCATCGACTTCAATGCCGGGAAGTGGTCGCCGGTGAACAAGCCAGGCCGCGCCGAGGCGACGTTGAAACGGGTGGCCAATGGCCGCGCCGCTTTCGGTGATCGGTTCGTGATGCCCTACTACGGGTCAGGCTCTGGGCTGACTGGCCGCAGCCTGGCCCGGCCGATTGGTACGATCACCACCCGCGACCGCTGGGCCGTGGTCGATGGCGACCGGATGAGAATGCTGACGGTCGATGAGAACGCGCTGGCAATGTCGTTCCCGTTGACCACCAAGCGCCCCGCCGCGAAAAAGTTGGCGGTTCATATGCTGGGGAATGCGGTGCCGCCATTGGCTGGGCAGCGTTTCATTGAGGCCCTTCGGGCTGCGGCATAAGGATAGGGCCGGGTGACCGGCCCCTAGTTAGAGGAAAAGCGGCATGCAAGTATCAGTGACCCATACCACCAAGATTGTGCTGACCCAGCTTGCTAGGCTGGATCCGGTGACCATTTACCTGGACAACCCAATGCCGGGGCGCGGCAAGATCACTATCGAGTGCTTTCGCAAGAGTTGGTCATGTTCGTGGCCATCAATGGGTGGCCGCCGAGTTGAGGAGTTTTTTATCTCCTGTGATGATGAGTACCTGGCTGGCACCCTGAGCACCTGTCGGTCGCATATTCCGGTGACTGAACCGTCAGCGCTCTGCGATTACCTGCGCCCACAGATCATCAACCAGCGCCGAGCAGGTGAGCTCGACAAGAAACAGGCCCGGCGCTTCTGGGATGAGGCTGACACCATCACTCTCACCAGTGACTATTGCAGCAACACAGAGCTGATGTATGAGGTTCTGGGGGATGACTGGTGGCTATCTCTGCCAGAGAAAGAGAACCCGGATTACAACTACCTGGTACGCATCATTCAGGCCGTTCGTGAGGGTCTGCGCGAGTACATCAAAGGCACCCCGGCCGCAGTGGCCTAAGTCAGAGGAAAAACGGCGATGACTCAAAAGTACCTGGGGAAGAATAGCGCCCAAGAGCTTGCCGGTGCTGCGGTGACCCTGAAACGCCCTGTTAGCAACGGACTGGGGCAGATGCCAGCAGGAACAAAGGGCATCATCGACAACGCCAAAGGGTACGTGAAGGACGGGAAGATCAGCTTCCTGGCTGATGGGTGTTCCTGCTGCGGGTTTAAGTGGCATGTCTCCGGTCTGAGTTATGCGGACCTGGAGCTGGTGACCGAGCAGAATTGATCGAGGAAAGACGCGATGTTTAACGATGAAGAGTGGGCAGGGGCAGATGCAGACGAGGCGTACTGGGCGCTGATGCCAGCCGAGACGCCGGGGGAGCCATCCCCGGCAGACTGCCTCGTTCAGGAGCTGCTTGAGGTTCGGGCCAATATCAAGTTGGAAGGCTACGGGCGGCGCGATGATGGTGACTATGATGATGGCCACCTCGCCGGTCGGTTTCATGCCACCGAGGACTCCCTCCGGTTGGCGCTCAAGCACTTGGATGTGTCGCCCCGCAAACGCTACATAGTCGAGCATGTGCTGGGTCAAACTGCCACACCATAAGCAAGAGGAAAGAGCCCGCCAAGCGGGCTTTTTATCGTCCTTTCCCGTAGTCGATGATCCGGACCTCATCAAAGGATATCGCTACCTCCCCCGCCTGGACCGCTCGTGCCACCGCCTGATAGCGATTAGCCGCCCCCAACTTCCTGCAAGCTCGCTGCAGGTGGTAGTTCACCGTGCGTTCGGGGATGCCCATGATGATGCCGATAGCCTCTGAGCATTTCCCTTCACTGACCCACCGCAGGCAGGCCGTTTCAGCACCATTCAAGCCCCGTTTAGCCACCGGCCGACATAACCTCAGCACTGCCTCCAGCACGAATGGCACTACCATTGCTAGCTCTCCTGCGCGCTCGATGTAGAGGCTGGGGTTGCGGGCCTCGGTTATAAAGCTCACCACACCGCGCTCCCCCGCTGGCCCATGCAGTGGGTAGGAGACGCCGGCGCGAAGGCCAAACTCTGCGGCTTCACTCATCACGACCATTGCTTCTTCTCCGGCCCGCAGCTCATCCCACCTTATCGGGGTTATCTGTTGTTGGGCGGCCGCCACTACCGGGTCAATGACGATCAGGTTTAGTTGGTTATAGCGTGCAACCCATTCAGATGGGCAGGAGTTGAAGATGCGGATAATGGGGCGCTGATGGCTCAGAGGAATAATGATGGCCAGCCGGTAGTAGTCGAACCCCAGCCCAGTGATGATGGATTCGATACTGGCTGCCAGTTCGTCAGGGTGCCGGACGGACTGGAGCGATAGCAGGGTTTCAAACAGGTGCGGCATCCGGGTTGGCTCCAGAGGGCGAAATTGAGCGCCGGCGAACTTAGACAGGCCTTAGATCCAAAGTTTGTTGACATGTGGCGCCATGCGAGACGCCGCGCAGGTTACAGCCCTTTTTGTGCCTTCACCAGAGAAGAGAAGGCAACCGGCTGTTTTAGCATTACATTTCGTTTTTTGTTGTGCGGTGTAATGGTGATATAGATCTCAAAAGCTACAGTTAGTAGAAAAAAGTAATTTTTAGTGTTGTCTTATGTGGCCCTCGGATGTACCTTTCTCGTCATGGTGGTGAAGTTGCAACTGCCCATCATGCTCTGGACATCAACCCGTATTGTTTCAAAGGCCCGTCTCGCTGATGGGTCTTTTTTTATGGCGCCATTCCTATGTTCGACCGCCTCCGGCAACTCCAAGGCCAGCTCATCGCCTATGGAGGCGGCAGCGGCCTTGGCATCTATTCAAAAGCCCTCTCGGCTGCCACTTCCCTGACCGAACCACAAACCAGCACGTTAACGCCCGAGCAGTGGTGCGCGGTCATCGCTGCTCTGGTCATCGTTGGCCGGTTCGTGTTCGACATCTTCGTTTACTTCGACAAGCGCCAGCAGCGCCAACAGGAGGACTAATGATTTTCCCGTGGATAAAGGTTGCCACCTCATTGATCGGTCTCAAGGAGGTGCATGGCTCACAGCACAATCCAGATATTTTGCAGATGTGGCGCGACATCAAGCGCGGTGGCATCAAGTCTGACGAGGTGCCCTGGTGCGCGGCCTTCGTCGGCGCGTGTTTGGAGCGGGCCGGCATCCAGTCAACCCGCTTTGAGGGGGCTCGCTCTTACGCTGAATGGGGTCAGAGCCTGGAGACGCCAGTCAGTGGTTGTGTGGTTGTGTTTAGCCGTGTCGGCGGCGGCCATGTTGGTTTCGTGGTTGGTCAGGACAAGGCTGGCAACCTGCTGGTGCTCGGCGGCAACCAAGATGATGCGGTGAACGTGAGGGCTTTCCCCCTCAGTCGGAAGCCCATTTATCGCTGGCCTAGCGGGGTTGATATCCCGTTGGACCCGCTACCCGTCGGTGTTGGTGCGATGACGAAAGGGGAGTCGTGATGGATGAATTGAATATCGCTGACCTGCTGGTGCAGGTGTTTGGCCCCCAGGCGTTGCAATGGGTGGCTGTTGTTGGTGTCTGCCTGGTGGTGTGGTCGCAGTTGCGAGCCGCCATCCCGCAGGAGTGGTGGGAGAAGCTGCCCCGGCCGGTGCTGGTTGTGCTGGACGTGTTGGCCGCGAACTGGGGAAGCGCGAAGAATGGAACGGGCACTGATAAGCGGATTGACTCAGCTCGCGTTGCTGGTAGCCGAGCAACTTCAAAGCTCCCGTGAGGCTGCCTACTATGCCGCACAGGACGATAGGCGGGAGCAGGCGACAGCTGCTCCCGCTGCTGCTTTTGCTGGTCTGTTCGGGCCTGCTGCTGGGGTGTACGACCCCAACACCAGCTCCGAAGGCCAGCTGCTACACCACGCCCCCGCGCCTGGTGTGGCTGGTCAGCCCTGATGGGTGGGTGCATCTGCCACCCGATGCCCAGGCCGAGCTGACGAACTGGATCACCGATGTGCGTGAGTGCATCAAGCAATGAGTACCGAGGCGCTGACTGACCGGCGACCAAGCAGCATCAGATACGATTGGACCTTTGGGCTCGACCGTGATGCCAGCGCCTCACCTAACACAAAGCCATGGGCTCTTAACCTCAACGGACAGCGAGGGAGGGGAACCAACCTGGTGAGTCCATGGCTTTGTGAGAAGGAGTGAGTGAATGGAAGCTGTCATCTTGTTGATTGCATGTGGTGTGCAGTTGTTTTGTTTGCACCGTCTTCTCCAGCGTGTTCTCAGGCTTGAGGCCAGAGTCAAGGAGTTGGAGAGGTCGTCCATTCATCTGGTCTATCGACGCCCACCGCCCCGCAAGCCATAGCCAATCAGTCATGTTTCGCCGCCCAATGCTAGCGCCCTGCAGCAATGCCCATCAGCAGCAGCGGGCGGCACCCCCATGCCACCCCCCCCCAGGGTAAAGGTACTCCCAGCCACCCCCTGGCCTGACGGGTCGGACGGGGCGCGGGATTTCACTACATATGAAACCCCAAGAAGTGAGGTTGTTGTTTTCATGTCAGAGCCATCAGAGAGGGATCGTGCAGCTCCTGGCTGGCTCAAAAAGTCAGACATGGCGGCCAGCCTGGGGATTTCAGTTCAAGCCTTTGATAAGTGGGGAGTTAAGCCGGTTAAGAAGATTGGCCGTAACGTCTATTTTGATGTGCGGTCGGTTGTGGATAACCGGATCGAGAACGCGATCCAGAAACACCAACCAACGGATCCTCAAGACATGGATGAGGATCAATTGGACTTCCAGCGATGGCGCCTCACCAAGGAGCAGGCCGACAAGGCCGAGCGAGAGAACAAGATCGCCGATCGTCATCAGGTGCCAACCGCGTTTGCCACCTTCGCCTTGACCCGCATCGCCGCCAAGATTTCCAGCTTGCTCGATACCATCCCGCTCACCATGCGGCGCCGCTATCCAGAATTGCAGACCAAGCATATCGAAGGCATCCAGCGCGAGCTGGTTGAAGCCTGCAACAAGGCGGCCACCCTGGGTGATCTGCTGCCGGAGTTGCTAGATGAATATATCGACAGCGCAAGTAAATAGCCTGGCGGCAGCGGTAAATCTCGGGTTGTCAGCCCTGCAAAAGCCCCCGGTGCAGACGGCCGCCGAGTGGATGGATGAGGAATATTACCTCCCCGTGGAGGGGGCGTACCAAGAAGGGCAATGGAAGTCGCTGCCGTTTCAGGTGGCCATCATCAACGCGATGGCCAACGACGATA
>RCUN01000277.1_pt1 | contig 38999 bp, 36 predicted proteins | sample 2166181 | NCBI WGS metagenome assembly RCUN01 (sample SAMN09932603, study PRJNA488358) | compost metagenome | feature: garden; material: soil; isolation source: compost soil in crotononitrile-enriched culture | place: Germany: Experimental Botanical Garden Goettingen | collected 2016-01-27 | reverse complement strand
GAGCTGAAACTTTCTGGCAAGCAGATAATTGCAAAAAGATGGCTTTCATCAACCGCTCGCTCACAAAGCCACCAGTGCGCGTATTAAGTGAACGAAATCAGCCCGCGACGGGCACTGAAACGGCAAAATCGTGCAGGTTGTTGTAGATGGCATCCGCCAAGGCGATTCCGGCGTCAGTCACAGGTTTGCCAGTACGCACCATGACTTTATGACCAACCTTGGCACTGGCTGCCGCTTTCAGGTCGGAAGGTTTGTCGCCAACCATATAAGAACGGCTCATGTCGATGCCCAGCTCCTGTTGTGCCAACAGCAGCATGCCGGGCTCAGGTTTGCGGCAATCACAAGGGGCGCCGTGATCCGGATGATGAGGGCAGAAATAGATACCATCGAGATCCACATCCCGATCGGCCAGTGACCAGTCCATCCACTCCGTCAGGTTCATGAAGTCGTCTTCACTGAAGTAACCGCGGGCGATGCCGGATTGGTTGGTGACCACGATCAGCAGGTAGCCCTTCTTCTTCAACAGTTGCAGGGCTTCGATCACCCCAGGCAGGAAATGGAAGTCGTCTACCTGGCTGACATAACCTGTGTCTTCGTTGATGACACCGTCACGATCCAGAAAAATGGCGGGTTTGCTCACTGGGGACTACCTCAATAAATGATTTTGCAGAGTATCTCATAGGGCATAAGACCCAAAAAGAAAAAGGGGCAGCCGAAGCCACCCCTTTTATGTGTGCAGATAACGAATCGATTAAGCGATTACGCTAGCAACAACACCAGCACCTACGGTACGGCCACCTTCACGGATAGCGAAACGCAGGCCGTCGTCCATCGCGATCGGCGCGATCAGGGTAACAACCATTTTGATGTTGTCGCCTGGCATTACCATTTCAACGCCTTCCGGCAGTTCGATGGTACCGGTCACGTCGGTAGTACGGAAGTAGAACTGCGGACGGTAGCCCTTGAAGAACGGGGTATGACGACCACCTTCTTCTTTGGACAGCACGTACACTTCAGATTCAAACTTGGTGTGCGGCTTGATGGAGCCCGGCTTGGCCAGTACCTGACCACGCTCAACTTCTTCACGCTTCACGCCACGCAGCAGGGCGCCAACGTTCTCACCGGCACGACCTTCGTCCAGCAGTTTGCGGAACATTTCAACACCGGTACAGGTGGTAGAAACGGTGTCTTTGATACCGACGATTTCTACAGTCTCACCTACCTTGACGATACCGCGCTCTACACGACCGGTAACTACGGTACCACGGCCAGCGATGGAGAAGACGTCTTCGATAGGCATCAGGAACGGCAGGTCAATGGCACGCTCCGGCTCCGGGATGTAGGTATCCAGGTGGTGAGCCAGCTCGATGATCTTCTCTTCCCATGCAGCGTCGCCTTCCAGCGCTTTCAGCGCGGAACCACGTACTACCGGCAGGTCATCACCCGGGAAGTCGTACTCGGTCAGCAGTTCACGAACTTCCATCTCGACCAGTTCGAGCAGCTCTTCGTCGTCTACCATGTCGCACTTGTTCATGAACACGATCATGTACGGGATACCAACCTGGCGACCCAGCAGGATGTGCTCACGAGTTTGCGGCATCGGGCCGTCAGTCGCGGCTACTACCAGGATCGCGCCGTCCATCTGGGCAGCACCGGTGATCATGTTCTTAACGTAGTCGGCGTGACCCGGGCAATCTACGTGGGCGTAGTGACGGATCGCGGTGTCGTATTCTACGTGGGAGGTGTTGATGGTGATACCACGCTCACGCTCTTCCGGTGCCTTGTCGATCTGGTCGAAGGCGAAAGCTTTACCACCGAAGTGCTTGGCCAGCACGTTGGTGATGGCGGCGGTCAGGGTGGTTTTACCGTGGTCAACGTGGCCGATGGTACCCACGTTAACGTGCGGTTTATTACGCTCAAATTTTTCTTTAGACACGACGTAGTCCTTCTAGGTTAAACCCGCCTACCGTCGTAGGCGGGGAATCATAAATTACTTGGATTTGCGCTCTTCGATCACGGCCTGGGCGACGTTAGTCGGGGCATCGTGATACTTGGCGAATTCCATGGCGTAGGAAGCGCGACCTTGGGTAGCGGAACGCAGGGCAGTCGCATAACCGAACATCTCGGCCAGCGGCACGAGAGCACGAACGATCTTGCCGGACGGGCCGTCTTCCATACCTTCGATCAGGCCACGACGACGGTTCAGGTCACCGATGACGTCGCCCATGTAATCTTCCGGAGTCTCAACTTCTACTTTCATGATCGGTTCGAGCAGAACCGGGTTGGCTTTCATGAAGCCAGCCTTAAAGGCCATGGAAGCAGCGATTTTGAACGCCAGTTCGGAGGAGTCGACATCGTGGTAGGAACCAAAGTGCAGACGCACACCCAGATCCATGACCGGATAGCCTGCCAGCGGGCCGGACTTCAGCTGTTCACGGATACCCTTGTCAACACCCGGGATGAACTCACCAGGAATGACGCCGCCCTTGATGTCGTTAACGAACTCGTAGGCTTTGCCTTCTTCCAGCGGGTACATGTCGATCACAACATGACCGTACTGACCACGACCACCGGACTGCTTGGCATGCTTGCCTTCGATGTCCTTGACGGTATTGCGGATGGTTTCACGGTAGGCAACCTGCGGCTTACCTACGTTGGCTTCAACCTTGAACTCGCGACGCATACGGTCAACGATGATGTCCAGGTGCAGCTCACCCATACCGGCGATGATGGTTTGGCCAGATTCTTCGTCAGTCCATACGCGGAAAGACGGATCTTCCTGCGCCAGACGGCCGAGTGCCAGACCCATCTTCTCTTGGTCAGCCTTGGTTTTCGGCTCAACCGCGATGGAGATTACCGGCTCCGGGAATTCCATACGCTCGAGGATGATCGGCGCTTTTTCGTCACACAGGGTGTCACCAGTGGTCACGTCTTTCAGACCGATGGCAGCGGCGATGTCGCCTGCGCGAACTTCTTTGATCTCTTCACGCTTGTTGGCGTGCATCTGAACGATACGGCCAAAACGCTCGCGCTTCTCTTTGACAGAGTTCAGTACGGAGTCACCGGAGTTAACCACACCGGAGTAAACGCGGAAGAAGGTCAGGTTGCCTACGAACGGGTCGGTAGCAATCTTGAATGCCAGAGCAGAGAACGGCTCGTCATCGGAAGCGTGACGCTCGTCCTTGGTCTCGCCATCCAGCTTCAGACCGTCGATGGCTGCTACGTCGGTCGGAGCCGGCAGATAGTCAACCACGGCATCCAGCATGGCCTGTACGCCCTTGTTCTTGAACGCAGAGCCACAGGTAACCAGGATGATTTCGTTGTTCAGAACACGCTGACGAAGAGCTTTCTTGATCTCTTCTTCGGTCAGTTCTTCACCACCCAGGTATTTTTCCATCAGATCTTCAGACGCTTCAGCAGCGGCTTCAACCAGGTTCATGCGCATTTCTTGCGCTTGTTCCAGCAGCTCGGCCGGGACGTCTTCGTAATCGAAAGACACACCCTGGTCAGCTTCGCTCCAGTTGATGGCTTTCATCTTGACCAAGTCGATAACGCCCTTGAAGTTCTCTTCTGCACCGATGTTCAGTTGCAGGGGAACCGGCACGCCTTTCAGACGGGTCTTGATGTGCTCAACGCAGCGCAGATAGTTGGCGCCGGTACGGTCCATCTTGTTGACGAACGCGATACGGGGAACCTTGTACTTGTTAGCCTGACGCCATACGGTTTCAGACTGTGGCTGTACGCCACCTACGGCACAGTACACCATCACGGCGCCGTCCAGAACACGCATTGAACGCTCTACTTCGATAGTAAAGTCAACGTGGCCCGGGGTATCGATGATGTTGATACGGTGCGGTTGGAACTGTTTACCCATACCGGACCAGAAAGCGGTGGTCGCGGCGGAGGTGATGGTGATACCACGCTCTTGTTCCTGTTCCATCCAGTCCATGGTGGCGGCGCCATCGTGAACTTCACCGATCTTGTGACTTACACCGGTGTAAAACAGAACGCGCTCGGTAGTAGTAGTCTTACCGGCGTCGATGTGAGCGGAGATACCGATGTTACGATAACGCTCAATGGGGGTTGTACGAGCCATTGTCATCCTCTTACTAGGAGCGTACCCCTAGATAACTGAAGGTGCGCAGAGCCTGAAGGCCCTGCGCAGGCGGATTACCAGCGGAAGTGAGCGAAAGCCTTGTTCGCTTCAGCCATACGGTGAACGTCTTCACGTTTCTTGACAGACGAACCCTTATTGTCAGCGGCATCCAGCAGCTCGCCAGCCAAACGCTGAGCCATTGATTTTTCACCACGTTTACGAGCGGCATCAACCAACCAGCGCATTGCCAGGGCATTGCGACGAACCGGGCGAACTTCTACCGGTACCTGATAGGTTGCACCACCGACGCGACGAGATTTAACCTCGACCGCCGGACGAATGTTGTCCAGAGCGACTTCGAACAGGGCCAGGTGCTCTTTGCCAGATTTGGTGGCAATGATGTCCAGGGCGCCATAAACGATGGCTTCTGCAACAGATTTCTTACCGTCAACCATTACTACGTTGACAAATTTAGCCAGCAGCTCTGATCCGAACTTGGGATCCGGCAGGATTTTACGCTGACCAACAACACGACGTCTTGGCATTTCAAATTCTCCGTAACTTCAGGGGTTACCCAAAACTAGAAAGTTATCTAACTAGAAACGAATTAACGTTTGGCCTTACTTAACGGAGAACCATTAAGCTTTCGGACGCTTCACACCATACTTGGAGCGAGCCTGCTTACGGTCTTTAACACCGGCACAGTCCAACGCACCACGAACGGTGTGATAACGAACACCTGGCAAATCCTTGACACGACCGCCACGGATCAGAACAACGGAGTGCTCCTGCAGGTTGTGACCTTCACCACCGATGTAGGAGGTGACTTCGAAGCCGTTGGTCAGACGTACACGGCACACTTTACGCAGTGCAGAGTTAGGCTTCTTGGGGGTGGTGGTGTATACACGGGTGCATACGCCACGCTTCTGAGGGCACGCTTCCAGCGCCGGCACGTTGCTTTTCACAACGAGCTTGATGCGTGGCTTGCGAACCAACTGGTTAATAGTTGCCATCAAAAGGCTCCTGATAATGACTTCATAAACGTGTGAAAAATCCTCCCCGCAGATACGGGGACGCGAAATTTTATGCCCTGTTGTCTAGGGAGTCAAGATTTATACAATTCGTGCGCCAAAAGGGCAAATGACATTCCGCCACTATTGTGATAATCGCCTGAGATAGCTGATAAAAATCAAATTTAGCCGGCCCAGGTCTGTGGTGATCCCTGCTCGGCGATCAGCTTGATCAGGCCGGCCATGTCGAGTTCCATCCCGATCCTGGGGGACAAGCCCCTCGCCTTCAGGTCTTCCCCCATCACATAGAGCGGGATCCCGCTCAATCGCTCGCACCACTGCGGAGCCGTCGTCGCCACTACGGCGTCCTGCATCAGCACCAGCAGATCCGCGTCCTGGCGATAACGCAACACCTGCTCGAGGTCCTGGCTGAGGAAAGGCGAGCTCAATACAAGCTGTATCATGAGTACCTCAAAAGCTGATGTGGGTGGTGAAGTTATCCCACTGGCGGCGGATCTCGGTCGGACTCACCACCGTCACGGGGATCAGCAGATCCTCGGCCGTCAGGCCACGTTCGGCAAGCGACACCGCACAGACATAGACCTCCTCGATATCGTACAGTTCCAACATCTTGAAGGTCGGCGCGTAGTGGCGCTGCAATATCCCCTGCGGCGACTGCTCCCTGACCAGTTGCAGCACGCCGTCACCGATGAGGAACAGCGCCAGGGATTCCGTCAACGCAGAGGTGGCCAGCAAGGCATCCAGGCCCTCTCGTCCACTCGCCGTACCGTGGGGACCACGCCGGCAGATAAAGGCTATCTTGGCCATTTCATCCCCCTAGAACTGGACGAAGCGGTCGGCGGTCAGACTGGCCTCGGCCAGCTGACCCAACCCGCTCAAACGAAACGGGGTCTGCAGATTGAACTGGGTCTTGCCGACCCCCTTAGCCTCGGCTTCATCGAGCACCCCGCGGCGCATGGCGGCGGCGACACACACATCGATGGCAATACCCTGCGCCAGGGCCAGATCGCGCCACAGCGCCACCAGGTCGGTCTCATCGCTGGCCGGGGCATGCAGGCCATTGCCGTTATGGACCCCATCCTGATAGAAGAACAGGTGGGAGAGACGATGCCCCTGCTCGATGAGGCTCAGGGCGAAGCGATAGGCGGTGCTGGCCGTCTGGGTGCCATAGGCGGGCCCGGTGACCAGCAGGGCAAAATTCAGACTCATGTCCGTACTCCTGCACAGATGTGTATCCATTCTATCTCAAAGACGAAAAAGCCCCTCCTGGGAGGGGCCTTTTCGCTGACGGTGACTCAGACGTAAGCAATGGCTTCGACTTCGACCAGCACATCTTTTGGCAGGCGAGCCACTTCCACGCAGGAGCGCGCCGGCGCAGCGTCACCGAAGTAACGGGCATAGACCTGGTTGAAGGCCACGAAGTTGTTCATGTCGCTCAGGAAACAGGTAGTCTTCAACACCTTGCTGGTATCGGCACCCGCCGCCTTCAATACTGCAACCAGGTTCTTCATCACCTGCTCGGCCTGCGCTTCTATGCCACCGGCAACTATGTCCATGGTGGCCGGATCGAGCGGGATCTGCCCGGAGGTGAACACCAGATCACCCAGCTTGGTAGCCTGAACATAAGGACCAATTGCGGCAGGCGCCTTGTCGGTTGCAATCACTTCTTTAGCCATTGTTATCTATCCCCTATCTATGGCGCTTACTCGCTCTCTTCTTCACCCTGCTTGCGCTGTCGGATGTAGAGATACACGGTATGTTTGGAAATATTCAGCTTGTCGGCGACCAAGTTGATCGAGTCCTTGATATCAAATATGCCCTTCTCGAACAACTGGGTCACGATAAAACGATTCTTGGCGTTGTTGGCCACGGAGGGATCGCGGTTGATCTCGTCGATGGTGTTGTCCACCGTCTGGGCAACCAGCTCCTCTACGCTGTTGGCGAAGGTCTCCGGCGATTGACGCTCCACTTGCTGGGGCGTCGGGAAGAATTCGGCCACGAACTCATGGAAAGGCGCATTGATGTGCAGGTTGATGCAGATAAGACCTATCACCTGCTTGTCGCGGTTGCGGATGGCGATGGTGCTCGACTTCATGAGCGCACCGGTCCGGCTGCGGGCAAAGTAGCTCTGGGTGTGATCCTGACCCGTGCTCTCGATGTCCTTGAGCATGCGCAGGGCCAGATCGGTGATCGGCGCTCCCAGGGTCCGCCCCGTGTTGAATCCGTTCGCTATCTTGATCACTGACTCATGCAGATTTTCCAGGGAATGCAGCACCACTTCGCAGTGCTTGCCGAACAGATCGGCCAGGCCCTCGATGAGGCCCTCATATGAACGCAACAATTCCCTGTCTTCGTCTGTAAAAGCGCGACCGCTCAGTTGCTCTTCGGGAAGCAGTACTTCCTCGATACCGACAGCCATGTTCTACCCCTGTAATAACCATTCAACTTTCCCGAGTTTTCAATTGCGGGGGATCAATGTCAACTTTTTTTGATTTTTTGCTCTATAACCTTGCACTGGATCATCCCCTGCCCCAGCCCGGTGCAGCGCTCTACTGGTGGTCAGGCAACAAAAAGGGCCCCTTGAAGGAGCCCTTTTTAATCACTGCAGCTGAAGATTACTCTTCGTCAAAACTGCCGGCTGCGTTGAGCAGATCCGCCAGATTTTGCTGAGCCTCATCGGCAGTCACCTGCGGCACACCGACAGCACGGGCTGCGGCGGCACGCTGGTTGATCCGGGCATGGTGGTAGGCAAAGCCGGTACCAGCCGGGATCAGGCGACCCACGATTACGTTCTCTTTCAGGCCACGCAGTTCATCACGCTTGCCGCCAACGGCCGCTTCGGTCAGAACACGAGTGGTTTCCTGGAAGGAAGCCGCGGAGATGAAGGACTCGGTGCTCAGAGATGCCTTGGTAATACCCATCAGGATATGACGGAAGGTGGCCGGAGTCTTACCCTCGGCAACCAGCTTACGGTTGGCAATCTTCACACGAGCCACTTCAACCTGCTCACCTTCGATCAGGTCGGTGTCGCCAGCGCTCAGGATCTCGCACTTACGCAGCATCTGACGAACGATGACTTCGATGTGCTTGTCGTTGATCTTAACGCCTTGCAGACGGTAAACGTCCTGCACTTCGTTGGCGATGTAGTTGGCGACCGGGCTGATACCGCGCAGACGCAGGATGTCGTGAGCAGACTCAGGGCCATCTGCCAGTACTTCACCCTTCTCAACTTTTTCACCTTCGAACACGTTCAGGTGACGCCACTTCGGAATCATCTCTTCGTAGATGTCGCCACCGTCGGTCGGGGTGATGACCAGACGGCGTTTGCCCTTGGTCTCTTTCCCGAAGGAGATGGTACCGGAGATCTCGGCCAGGATAGCCGGTTCCTTCGGTTGACGTGCTTCGAACAGATCCGCAACGCGCGGCAGACCACCGGTGATGTCCTTGGTACCGCTGGACTCTTGCGGGATACGCGCGACCGCGTCACCCACGCCCACGTTGGCACCATCCTCCAGGTTCACGATCGCCTTGCCCGGCAGGAAGTACTGGGCTGCAACATCGGTACCCGGGATCATGACATCCTTGCCGTTCTGGTCGACCAGCTTCACGGTCGGACGCATCTCTTTACCGGCGCTCGGACGTTCATTGACATCCAGCACGACGATAGAGGAGAGACCGGTCAGCTCGTCGGTCTGACGAGTGATGGTCACACCGTCGATCATGTGTTCGAAGTCCAGACGACCTGCTACTTCGGTGATGATCGGGTGGGTGTGCGGATCCCAGTTGGCGACGGTATCACCGGCACTCACGGCCTGGCCATCTTTCACTTCCAGGACGGAACCGTAAGGCAGCTTGTGGCTTTCCTTGGTACGGCCCATCTCGTCCATGATGGTCAGTTCGGTAGAACGGGAGGTGATAACCAGCTTGTCGGCGCTGTTGGTAACAAACTTGGCGTTCTGCAGCTTGATGCTACCGGTGTTCTTGACCTGGATGCTGCTCTCGGCAGCAGCTCGGGATGCGGCACCACCGATGTGGAAGGTACGCATCGTCAGCTGGGTACCCGGCTCACCGATGGACTGGGCGGCGATAACACCGACAGCCTCACCCTTGTTCACCAGGTGACCACGGGCCAGATCACGGCCGTAGCAGTGAGCACAGTTACCGAAGTCGGTCTCACAGGTGATGGCAGAACGTACCTTCACGCGGTCGACGGAGTTACGCTCCAGCAGGTCACACAGATACTCGTCGAGCAGAGTATTGCGCGCGACCAGGATCTCGCTTTCAGTACCCGGCTTGATCACGTCTTCGGCGACCACACGACCCAGCACGCGCTCACGCAGCGGCTCGACCACGTCACCACCTTCGATCAGCGGAGTCATCCACAGACCTTCGGTCGTACCGCAATCGTCCTCGGTGATCACCATGTCCTGAGCCACGTCAACCAAACGACGAGTCAGGTAACCGGAGTTCGCTGTCTTCAGTGCGGTATCCGCCAGACCCTTACGAGCACCGTGAGTGGAGATGAAGTACTGCAGTACGTTCAGACCTTCACGGAAGTTCGCCACGATCGGCGTTTCGATGATGGAACCATCCGGCTTGGCCATCAGGCCACGCATACCGGCCAGCTGACGGATCTGGGCGGCGGAGCCCCGCGCACCAGAGTCGGCCATCATGAAGATGCTGTTGAAAGAGGCCTGCTCTTCTTCTTCACCCAGGGAGTTGACGTTCCGCTCCTTGGAGAGGTTATCCATCATGGCCTTGGAGACGCGATCGTTCGCGCTGGCCCAGATATCGATAACCTTGTTATAGCGTTCGCCAGCGGTCACCAGACCGGACAGGAACTGGTCCTGGATCTCGGCAACTTCGGCTTCGGCTGCCGCAATGATGTCTTTCTTGGCATCCGGGATGACCATGTCATCGATACCAACGGAAGCACCGGACAGGGCCGCGTAGTGGAAACCGGTATACATCAGCTGGTCAGCGAAGATGACGGTGTCCTTCAGGCCCTGCTTGCGATAGCAGGTGTTCAGCAGACGGGAGATGAGCTTTTTGCCCAGCGCCTTGTTGGATACGGATTTGATCCAGTTCTGCGGATTGGCATCCAGATCGGCCTGCTCGGCGGCAGTCAGCACCTTGGGTTCGTCGATCAGCGCGTATTCCATGCCTTTCGGCAGGATCAGGCTCAGGATCGCACGACCAACGGTGGTGTTCTTCATCTCGGTGTGCGGCAGCAGGGAACCGTCTTCCTGACGCAGGTATTCGGTAATGCGCACTTTCACACGAGCATGCAGATCGGCCAGACCGGCACGATAGACCTTCTCGGCTTCTTTCGGACCGGCCAGCACCATACCTTCGCCCTTGGCGTTGATACGGGCACGGGTCATGTAGTACAGACCCAAGACCACGTCCTGGGAAGGAACGATGATCGGCTCACCGGAGGCAGGCGACAGGATGTTGTTGGTAGACATCATCAGGGCGCGCGCTTCCAGCTGGGCTTCCAGGGTCAGCGGTACGTGGACCGCCATCTGGTCACCATCGAAGTCCGCGTTATAGGCGGCACAAACGAGCGGGTGCAGCTGGATGGCCTTGCCTTCGATCAGGGTCGGTTCAAACGCCTGGATACCCAGACGGTGCAGGGTCGGTGCACGGTTCAGCAGGACCGGGTGTTCGCGGATCACTTCGTCCAGGATGTCCCAAACGACGGCTTCTTCGCGCTCCACCATCTTCTTGGCGGCCTTGATGGTGGTCGCCAGACCACGGGATTCCAGCTTGCCATAGATGAAGGGCTTGAACAGCTCGAGCGCCATCTTCTTCGGCAGACCGCACTGATGCAGACGCAGGGTCGGACCTACGGTGATAACGGAACGACCGGAGTAGTCGACACGTTTACCCAGCAAGTTCTGACGGAAACGACCTTGCTTACCCTTGATCATGTCGGCCAGGGATTTCAGCGGGCGCTTGTTGGAACCTGTGATGGCACGACCACGACGGCCGTTATCCAGCAGGGCATCCACGGACTCTTGCAGCATGCGCTTTTCGTTGCGCACGATTATGTCCGGAGCCGCCAGATCCAGCAGACGCTTCAGGCGGTTGTTACGGTTGATCACGCGACGGTACAGATCGTTCAGATCGGAAGTCGCGAAACGGCCGCCGTCCAGCGGTACCAGCGGACGCAGGTCCGGCGGCAGCACAGGCAGCACTGTCATGATCATCCACTCCGGCTTGTTGCCGGACTGCAGGAAGGCTTCCATCAGCTTCAGACGCTTGGTGGTCTTCTTGCGCTTGGTCTCGGAGTTGGTTTGATCCAGCTCCTCGCGCATGGTCTTGACTTCACCTTCCAGATCGATGGCACGCAGCAATGCAAGGATCGCTTCGGCACCCATCTTGGCGTCGAATTCGTCGCCCCACTCTTCCAACGAGTCCAGATAGTTCTCTTCGGACAGCATCTGGCTGCGCTCGAGGTTGGTCATGCCGGGTTCGATAACCACATAGGATTCGAAATACAGCACGCGCTCGATGTCACGCAGGGTCATGTCCAGCAGCAGACCGATACGGGACGGCAGGGACTTCAGGAACCAGATGTGGGCAGTCGGGCTGGCCAGCTCGATGTGGCCCATGCGCTCGCGACGGACCTTGGTCTGGGTCACTTCTACGCCGCACTTCTCGCAGATCACACCACGGTGTTTCAGGCGCTTGTACTTGCCGCACAGACACTCGTAGTCCTTCACCGGTCCGAAGATACGGGCGCAGAACAGACCATCACGTTCCGGCTTGAAAGTCCGGTAGTTGATGGTCTCAGGCTTTTTGACCTCACCGAATGACCAGGAGCGGATCATGTCAGGAGAGGCCAGACCGATCTTGATACTGTCAAACTCTTCGGTCTTGGTCTGAGCCTTCAAAAACTTGAGTAAGTCTTTCACGTGTTTCCCCTGTCAGGAGTCTAACCTCGGCGCCCTGCTGCCAAAGCAGCAGGGCGCCCACGTCAATTCTCGAACAATAAGAGCGAGCTCTTACTCTTCGTCCAGCTCGATGTTGATACCCAGAGAGCGGATTTCCTTCAACAGTACGTTGAAGGATTCGGGCATGCCCGGCTCCATACGGTGGTCGCCATCCACGATGTTCTTGTACATCTTGGTACGGCCATTCACATCGTCAGACTTGACGGTCAGCATTTCCTGCAGGGTATATGCCGCACCGTAAGCCTCCAGGGCCCACACTTCCATCTCACCGAACCGCTGACCACCGAACTGTGCCTTACCACCCAGCGGCTGCTGGGTAACCAGGCTGTAGGAGCCGGTAGAACGCGCGTGCATCTTGTCGTCTACCAAGTGGTTCAGCTTCAGCATGTACATGTAACCCACGGTGACCTTGCGCTCGAAGGCGTTGCCGGTACGACCGTCGAACAGGGAGATCTGACCGGATTCTGGCAGATCGGCCAGCTTCAGCAAGGCCTTGATTTCGCGCTCTTTGGCGCCATCAAAGACAGGTGTAGCAACCGGCAGACCCTTACGCAGGTTACCCGCAAGGGTACGTACGTCGTCATCAGACAGCTCGGCGATGTTCACTTGCTGGGTGTCTTTCTCGCCCAGGTCATAGACCTGTTGCAGGAAGTCACGCATCTCGTGCAGCTCGCGCTGATCCTTGATCATGCGGTCGATCTTCTCGCCGATACCCTTGGCCGCGAGGCCCAGGTGTACTTCGAGGATCTGACCGATGTTCATACGGGACGGTACGCCCAACGGGTTCAGTACGATGTCGACCGGACGGCCGAACTCGTCATGGGGCATGTCCTCGACCGGACAGATCTTGGAGATAACACCCTTGTTACCGTGACGGCCCGCCATCTTGTCACCCGGTTGGATGCGACGCTTGACTGCCAGGTAAACCTTGACGATTTTCAGTACGCCCGGCGCCAGATCATCACCCTGGATAATCTTGCGACGTTTGTTCTCGAACTTCTTGTCGAAGTCGGCTTTCAGCTCGATGTGCTGTTCGGCGATCTGCTCCAGCTCGATCTGCTTGGCTTCATCTTCGATGGCCAATTCAAACCACTTGGAACGATCCAGCTTGTTCAGACGATCTTCGCTGTAACCGGCGGCCAGCAGCAGGTTGCGGGAACGGCCGAAGATGCCGTCTTCCAGGATCTTGAACTCTTCGGTCAAGTCCTTCTTCGCTTCCTTCAACTGCATCTCTTCGATTTCTTTGGCGCGCTTGTCTTTTTCCACGCCATCGCGGGTAAAGACTTGCACGTCAACCACGGTACCGTACACACCGTTCGGCACACGCAGGGAGGAGTCCTTCACATCGGAGGCCTTCTCACCGAAGATGGCGCGCAGCAGCTTCTCTTCCGGCGTCAGCTGGGTTTCACCCTTGGGTGTTACCTTGCCGACCAGAATGTCGCCGCCCTTCACTTCGGCACCCACGTAGACGATACCGGACTCGTCCAGCTTGGACAGAGCGGCTTCACCCACGTTCGGGATGTCGGCAGTGATCTCTTCCGGACCCAGCTTGGTGTCACGGGAGATACAGGCCAGTTCTTGGATGTGGATGGTGGTCAGGCGATCTTCCTGTACCACGCGCTCATTCACCAGGATCGAGTCTTCGAAGTTGTAACCGTTCCACGGCATGAACGCGACGCGCAGGTTTTGGCCCAGCGCCAGTTCGCCCAGGTCGGTAGACGGACCGTCAGCCAGCACGTCGCCCGCCATCACCGGCTCACCCAACATCACGCAAGGACGCTGGTTGATACAGGTGTTCTGGTTGGAACGGGTGTACTTGGTCAGGCTGTAGATGTCGATGCCGGCTTCGCCAGGCAGCAGCTCATCTTCATTGACCTTGATAACGATACGGGAGGCGTCGACGTAGTCGATCATGCCGCCACGCTTGGCCACTACGGTAACACCGGAGTCAACGGCCACGGCGCGTTCCATACCAGTACCTACCAGCGGCTTGTCGGCACGCAGAGTCGGTACGGCCTGACGTTGCATGTTCGAACCCATCAGGGCTCGGTTAGCATCATCGTGTTCCAGGAACGGGATCAGGGCCGCTGCCACAGATACGATCTGTTGCGGGCTCACGTCCATGTACTGGATCTGGTCGGCGTTCATAAAGGTGGATTCACCCTTATGACGGCACGGGATCAACTCGTCTTTCAGACGGCCATCTTCGGTGGTCGCGGCGTTGGCCTGTGCGATCACGTACTTGCCTTCTTCAATGGCTGACAGGTAGTCCACTTCGTCGGTGATCACACCGTCGATGACCTTGCGGTACGGGGTCTCGAGGAAACCGTACTCGTTGGTGCGGGAATACACGGACAGCGAGTTGATCAGACCGATGTTCGGACCTTCCGGAGTCTCGATGGGGCACAGACGACCGTAGTGAGTCGGGTGTACATCTCGAACTTCGAAGCCGGCACGTTCACGGGTCAGACCGCCCGGGCCCAGCGCGGAAATACGACGCTTGTGGGTCACTTCGGACAGCGGGTTGTTCTGGTCCATGAACTGGGACAGCTGGCTGGAACCGAAGAACTCTTTGACTGCGGCGGAGATCGGCTTGGCGTTGATCAGATCCTGCGGCATCAGGGTGTCCAGATCGCCCAGGGAGAGACGCTCCTTGACCGCACGCTCGACACGCACCAGACCTACTCGGAACTGGTTCTCTGCCATTTCACCAACAGAACGGATACGACGGTTACCCAGGTGGTCGATATCGTCCACCTCGTCATTACCGTTACGGATGTCGATCAGGCGCTTCATGACTTCGACGATGTCGTCTTTGGTCAGCACGCCAACGCCGGTCTCGTCTTCACGACCCAGACGGCGGTTGAACTTCATCCGACCCACGGTAGACAGGTCGTAACGCTCGGAAGAGAAGAACAGGTTCTCGAACAGCTGCTCGGCCGCTTCGCGAGTGGGCGGCTCGCCCGGACGCATCATGCGGTAGATCTCGACCAGAGCTTCCAGGCGGCTGGAGCTGGAGTCGATGCGCAGGGTCTCGGACATATAGGCACCGTGGTCCAGTTCGTTGGTGAACAGAACCTCGAAGTGCTTGAAGCCGGCTTGGGACAGATTGGCTACCGCTTCCAGGCTCAGAGCCTGGTTGGCAGTCACGACCATTTCGCCAGTTTGCGGGTGCGCGTAGTTCTTGGCTGCAACTTTGCCAACAACGTACTCTACCGGCACCTCGATCTGGGTGATGGCGTCTTTTTCCAACTGACGGATATGACGGGCAGTGACACGACGACCGGTCTCAACCACCACGGCGCCATTGGCTATGATGTCGAAGGTCGCAGTCTCACCACGCAGGCGCTCGGGCACCAGATCCATCATCAACTTGCCATCTTTGACCTCGAAACCAATGGTCTCGAAGAAGGTGGCCAGGATTTCTTCGGAACTGAAGTCCAGGGCGCGCAGAATAATGGAGGCCGGCAGTTTACGACGACGGTCGATACGGACAAACAGGTTGTCTTTCGCATCGAACTCGAAGTCCAGCCAGGAGCCACGGTAGGGGATAACGCGGGCGTTATACAGTACCTTACCGGATGAATGTGTTTTGCCTTTATCGTGGTCGAAGAAGACGCCCGGGCTGCGGTGCAGCTGGGAGACGATAACCCGTTCGGTACCATTGATGACAAAGGTGCCGTTTTCGGTCATGAGCGGAATTTCGCCCATGTACACTTCTTGTTCCTTGATATCTTTGACGGTGCCGGCAGCTGCTTCACGGTCGTACAGAACCATACGAAGCTTGACACGCAGCGGCGCGGAGTAGGTCACTCCACGGATCTGGCATTCTTTTACGTCAAATACCGGCTCACCCAGGCGATAGCTGACATACTGAAGCTCAGCACTACCGGAGTAACTGGTGATCGGGAAAACGCTACGGAAAGCGGCCTCTAGGCCATATTCACCTTCCGGGTCAGCCTCGATGAACTGCTTGAAGGAGTCCAGCTGAATGGACAACAGATAAGGCGTGTCCAGTACCTGGTCTCGCTTACCGAAGTCCTTACGAATGCGTTTTTTTTCGGTATAAGAGTAAACCATAGGGTTCCTCAGCTCGCTGATAAGTGACCCACTCTGTCCCGCGGGACAGCTCTGTCTCAACACCGTTTTGTGTTGGCCCGGACGATGAGGCGGTCCGGATTGCTGGTGCACCGAGAGTCGTAAACGGTGTGAAATGCTCTCAGTCTACAGCGCAAAAAGGCTGGTGAACAAACATTCACCAGCCCTAGCCTGTTTTATCAGGCTAATCTACATAAATGCAGATTATTTGATCTCAACAGAAGCACCGGCAGCTTCCAGCTCTTTCTTCAGAGCTTCAGCTTCGTCTTTGGAGACGGCTTCTTTCAGGTTGGTCGGAGCGGCTTCTACCAGGTCCTTGGCTTCTTTCAGGCCCAGGCCGGTGGCAGCACGAACGGCCTTGATGACGGCAACTTTGTTGGCGCCAGCAGCAGTCAGAACTACGTCGAACTCGGTCTTCTCTTCTACTGCTTCAGCGGCCGGACCGGCAGCTACAGCAACAGCGGCAGAAACACCGAACTTCTCTTCCATTGCTTCGATCAGCTCAACAACTTCCATTACGGACATGGAAGCAACGGCTTCGATGATTTGGTCTTTAGTGATAGACATGACAAAAATTCCTGATGTTGAATAAACTCAAACAGCCTAAATAGGCGAGAATCAAGCAGCAGCTTGTTTCTGGTCGCGAACAGCAGCGATAGTACGAACCAGCTTGCCAGCAGAGGCTTCCTTCATGGTAGCCATCAACTTCGCAATTGCTTCGTCGTAAGTCGGCAGCGTGGCCAGACGATCAATTTGTGCTGCGGCGATAAACTCACCGTTAAAAGCGCCAGCCTTGATTTCGAACTTTTGGTTCGCTTTGGCAAACTCTTTGAACAGACGAGCGGCAGCGCCCGGGTGTTCGTTAGAGAAAGCAATCAAGGTAGGACCAGTCAATACGTCGTTCAGGCAACCGAATTCGGTGCCCTCTACCGCGCGACGCAGCAGGGTGTTACGCACAACGCGCATGTACACACCTGCTTCACGAGCGGATTTACGCAGGACGGTCATCTTGTCAACAGTCACACCGCGAGAATCGGCTACAACTGCAGACAGAGCGCCTTTGGCAGCTTCGTTGACTTCAGCAACAATTGCCTTTTTGTCTTCGAGTCCCAATGCCATTGGCTTAACTCCTGGATTGAATCTGAGTCTCATGACTCAGTACTGACACATCCCCCCTACCTTCACAACAGAGGGGAACGATGCGGTAGCAGGATTCCAGAAGAGAAAGAAAACTTTCTCGCTGGGTTTCCGGCACCGTCTACGCAGGAAGGATTAAGGCCTTGCAGCCACCTGCGGTCTTGGACGGAGGTCGAAACCCCCAACCAATCAAGGCGCAAAATTATAGATTAAATTTTGCGCCTTGTAAAATCCATCAATTAGCCCTGAGCTTCCAAAGAAGCTTGGTCTACGGCAACACCGGCACCCATGGTGGTGGAGATGCTGACTTTCTTGATGAAGATGCCTTTGGCGGAAGAGGGTTTGCCCTTTTTCAGAGCAACCAGCAGAGCTTCCAAGTTTTCTTTCAGCTGAACTTCGTTGAAAGAAACCTTACCCAGAGTGGTATGGATGATACCATTCTTGTCATTGCGGTAACGAACCTGACCGGCTTTAGCATTCTTCACAGCTTCAGCAACGTTCGGGGTAACGGTACCCACTTTCGGGTTAGGCATCAGGCCGCGCGGGCCCAGGATCTGGCCCAGTTGACCAACAACACGCATGGCATCCGGGGATGCGATAACGACGTCGAAGTTCATCTCGCCTTTCTTGACCAGCTCGGCCAGGTCATCCATACCAACCAGCTCAGCACCGGCAGCCTTGGCGGCTTCGGCGTTGGCGCCCTGGGTGAATACGGCGACACGGATGTCACGACCGGTACCGTGCGGCAGTACGGTAGCACCACGTACGTTCTGGTCAGATTTACGAGCATCGATACCCAGGTTAACGGCAACGTCAACGCTTTCAACGAACTTGGCGGTAGCCAGTTCTTTCAGCAGGGCAATGGCTTCGTTGATGGAGTACTCTTTGGTACCGTCAACTTTTTCGCGAATAACGCGCATACGCTTGGAAAGTTTTGCCATTGTCTTAATCCTCCACTACCAGGCCCATGGAACGAGCGGAGCCTGCGATGCAACGTACTTTTGCATCCAGATCGGCACCAGTCATATCCGGCTCTTTGGTCTTGGCGATTTCTTGCAGCTGAGCAACAGTCACCTTACCAACCTTGTCTTTGTTCGGCTTGGCGGAACCAGACTGGATACCAGCGGCTTTCTTCAGCAGGAAGGAAGCAGGCGGAGTCTTGGTTTCGAAGGTGAAGGAACGGTCGCTGTAAACGGTGATCACGACCGGAGTCGGTGAACCTTTTTCCAGCTTTTCTGTACGAGCGTTGAACGCCTTACAGAATTCCATGATGTTCACACCGTGCTGACCCAGAGCAGGACCAACGGGAGGGCTGGGGTTAGCACTGCCAGCCTTAACTTGCAGCTTGATATAAGCTGTGACTTTCTTAGCCATTACGAAAATACCTCAAAAATGGGTTCTAGCGCCTCGGAGTCATGCTCCTGCAAACGGCTCCCCAACAAATAAAGGGGCAGCGAATTATAGAGATAATCGCTGCCCCTGACAACCGTTAAACGTACAGAGTTTAATCAGCCCTTTTCGACCTGACCAAAATCCAGTTCTACCGGCGTTGAGCGACCGAAGATCAATACGGAGACCTTCACGCGGCTCTTCTCGTAGTCCACTTCTTCAACGGTACCGTTGAAGTCAGCGAACGGACCATCGGCAACCCGCACCATTTCACCCGGTTCAAACAGGGTTTTCGGACGCGGCTTGTCGTGGGCGTCTTGCAGACGATTGAGGATGGCATCCGCTTCCTTATCGGAGATAGGAGCAGGACGATCGGAGGTGCCACCGATGAAGCCCATGACCCGTGGTACATTGCGTACCAGGTGCCATGTGGTCTCGTCCATTATCATCTGGACCAGGACATAACCCGGGAAAAATTTGCGCTCACTCTTGCGCTTCTGGCCGGCACGCATCTCGACCACTTCTTCGGTCGGGACCAGCACTTCGCCAAACAGCTCTTCCATGCCATGCATCTTGATATGTTCACGCAGGGATTTGGCAACCCGGCCTTCATAACCGGAAAATGCCTGCACGACATACCATCTCATACGTTGTTCACGTTGTTCAGTCATGGCTTTTCCTTACACACCGGTAATCAGGTTGACCAACCAAACCAAGGCACCGTCCAGAACGAACAGCAACAGCCCCATCACGGCGGTCACCGCCAGCACAATCAGGGTTGTCTGAATGGCTTCCTGACGGGTTGGCCAAACGACCTTGCGGACTTCCAGGCGCGACTCACGAGCAAAAGCCAGTGTTGCCTTGCCCTTGGTGGTTTGCAGGGCTACTGCACCTGCAGCAGCGATGACAACGACCACACCCAGGGCGCGGACGGCTGCGACAACATCGGTGAGCAGGTAATTACCCACTACAGCGGCCGCCAGGATGATGAAAACCAGGCCCCAAAGAAGGGTATCCTTGCTTCCGCCCTGTCCCTCAGAACTAACACTCATACAACCCACCTGTATCTGACGTAACCAAAGACACAAAAGCCCCGTACGAGACGAGGTATATGGCAGGGGCGGCAGGACTCGAACCCGCAACCATCGGTTTTGGAGACCGCTGTTCTACCAATTCGAACTACGCCCCTGCATAAGAAAGCCCCTATTATAGGGGCTTTGCTTTATTTATGTAAGCCAAGATTAAGCGATAACTTTGGCTACAACACCAGCACCTACGGTACGGCCACCTTCACGGATAGCGAAACGCAGGCCGTCGTCCATCGCGATCGGCGCGATCAGGGTAACAACCATTTTGATGTTGTCGCCTGGCATTACCATTTCAACGCCTTCCGGCAGTTCGATGGTACCGGTCACGTCGGTAGTACGGAAGTAGAACTGCGGACGGTAGCCCTTGAAGAACGGGGTATGACGACCACCTTCTTCTTTGGACAGCACGTACACTTCAGATTCAAACTTGGTGTGCGGCTTGATGGAGCCCGGCTTGGCCAGTACCTGACCACGCTCAACTTCTTCACGCTTCACGCCACGCAGCAGGGCGCCAACGTTCTCACCGGCACGACCTTCGTCCAGCAGTTTGCGGAACATTTCAACACCGGTACAGGTGGTAGAAACGGTGTCTTTGATACCGACGATTTCTACAGTCTCACCTACCTTGACGATACCGCGCTCTACACGACCGGTAACTACGGTACCACGGCCAGCGATGGAGAAGACGTCTTCGATAGGCATCAGGAACGGCAGGTCAATGGCACGCTCCGGCTCCGGGATGTAGGTATCCAGGTGGTGAGCCAGCTCGATGATCTTCTCTTCCCATGCAGCGTCGCCTTCCAGCGCTTTCAGCGCGGAACCACGTACTACCGGCAGGTCATCACCCGGGAAGTCGTACTCGGTCAGCAGTTCACGAACTTCCATCTCGACCAGTTCGAGCAGCTCTTCGTCGTCTACCATGTCGCACTTGTTCATGAACACGATCATGTACGGGATACCAACCTGGCGACCCAGCAGGATGTGCTCACGAGTTTGCGGCATCGGGCCGTCAGTCGCGGCTACTACCAGGATCGCGCCGTCCATCTGGGCAGCACCGGTGATCATGTTCTTAACGTAGTCGGCGTGACCCGGGCAATCTACGTGGGCGTAGTGACGGATCGCGGTGTCGTATTCTACGTGGGAGGTGTTGATGGTGATACCACGCTCACGCTCTTCCGGTGCCTTGTCGATCTGGTCGAAGGCGAAAGCTTTACCACCGAAGTGCTTGGCCAGCACGTTGGTGATGGCGGCGGTCAGGGTGGTTTTACCGTGGTCAACGTGGCCGATGGTACCCACGTTAACGTGCGGTTTATTACGCTCAAATTTTTCTTTAGACATGATCGTCCCTCTAAACTAACGCTGAGTACGCGGTGGCAAGCTAACCACAGAACAGTTTATATGATGGATTTGAATCAGGGGGACAGAGAGGATGGTGCTGGCAGGCAGGTTCGATTGCCGAACTCACCCTAGGGTGTGGCTTTCAGAATTACCTGAGCCATATCAGCATCTTGGAGCGGGCAGCGGGAATCGAACCCGCATCATCAGCTTGGAAGGCTGAGGTAATAGCCATTATACGATGCCCGCATTTCTCTAACCCAAAGAACTCAAACCGCAGAGAAATATGGTGGAGGGAGAAGGATTCGAACCTTCGAAGGCAGAGCCGTCAGATTTACAGTCTGATCCCTTTGGCCGCTCGGGAACCCCTCCGATTGCACGAATGCCACAACGGTAATTCTGCTTGCACCCGTTGTTTTTGTCGCTTTTGCTGGGCAAATAGACGACAGACATCCAAGCGTCGCGCATTTTATGGTAAGGATTTTGGGGATGCAACCATTGCGCCCTGCAAAATGTGCATTATTGCCGGGATCTATGCAAAAAAACGCTCCGCCACCATCCCAACCGGACGCGTCCCTTGTCGCTCCCGATCCCTTGGTGTATGGTCGCCCTGCCCAAGAAACAGTGATGACACCATGACGACAGAGCATAACCCCTATTTGCAATTCACCCGCGAACAATGGGCGTTATTGCGCGATGCGGTCCCCCTGACCCTGACAGAGACGGACCTGCACACCCTGCGTGGCATCAACGAGAAGGTGTCATTGCGCGAGGTGGAAGAGATCTATCTGCCCCTTTCCCGTTTGCTCAATCTCTACGTCAAGGCCAAGCAGCGCCGCAGTCGGGTGCTGGAGCAGTTTCTCGGCCAGTCCCGTGGCAAGGGCACCTACATCATCAGCATCGCCGGCAGCGTGGCAGGGGGAAAGAGCACCACGGCCCGCATCCTGCAAGCATTGCTGGAACGCTGGCCCGAACACCCGCGGGTAGAACTGGTTACCACGGATGGCTTCCTTTATCCCAACAAGGAGCTGGAAGAGCGTGGGCTGATGCGCCGCAAGGGTTTTCCGGAATCCTACGACATCCGCCATCTGGTGGAGTTTGTCGCCAACATCCGTGCGGGTCACGAGAAGGTCGAGGCCCCCGTCTATTCTCACCTCATCTACGACATCCTGCCCGATGAGAAGAAGGTGGTGGAACAGCCGGACATCCTGATCCTGGAGGGGCTCAACGTGCTGCAGAGCGGCATGGATTACCCCCAGGATCCCCACAGAGTCTTCGTATCGGATTTTGTCGACTTCTCCATCTATGTGGACGCCGACGCCGAACTGCTGCGCGCCTGGTACATCGATCGCTTCCTCAAGTTCCGCAGCGGCGCCTTCTCGGATCCGGACTCCTACTTCCACCACTATGCCAAGCTGGCGGAAAGCGAGGCGACCGAGATTGCCAGCAACATATGGCAAGACATCAACTATCTGAATCTGCAAGAGAACATCTTGCCGACCCGGGAGCGAGCCAACCTGATCCTGACCAAGGGACAGGAGCACGCCATTGAGCAGATCAAGCTGCGCAAGTAATCGCAGCGGCCGACGGATAACGAAGAGGGGGCCCGCAGGCCCCCTCTTCTATTGGATTCTCATGAGCTGATCTCGCTCAATCCCCCCGGCGCAGGGAGATCTCCCCCCCCAGATAGAGCTTGATCCCCTCGTCCGTCTCCAGCCGCAGGGCACCACGATCGTCGATGCCCCGGGCTATGCCGCGGATCACCTGCTCCCCCATCAGCAACTTCACCGGTTGGCCGGCAAAGTAGTCGAGCCGATTCCAGCTTTCGACGAAGCTCGCCAGACCACTCTGCTCGAAAGTCTGCATGGCCGCTTGCAGATGCAGGAGTACGCAGGCCGCCAACTGGTTGCGATCCACCAGTTCGGGCTGAACGTGGCGCAGCTCTGACCAGGCCTGATCGATCTTCTCCCCCTGCTGGCTCGGCATCGCCAGATTGAGGCCGATGCCGATCACCAGATGGCAGCTGGCGCCGGCGCTGCCGCTCATCTCTACCAGTATGCCCGCCAGCTTGCGGCCCTGGTAATAGAGGTCGTTCGGCCACTTGAGCTCCACCCCGGGGTAGCCGAGGGATTCCAGCGCCTCCACCACGGCCACCCCCACCGCCAGACTCAGCCCCATGGCCGCCGCCATGCCCTGCTCAAGCCGCCAGTACATGCTGAGGATCAGCTGACAGCCGAAGGGGGAGACCCAGGGCTTGCCACGGCGCCCTCGACCGGCGGTCTGGCACTCCGCCAGGCAACTTTCGCCGGAGCTCAGCTGGTTGACCCGCTCAAACAGATACTGGTTGGTGGAGTCGATCACCGAGAAGCAGTGCACCGGCGCCATGGGGGCCAGGGCCTGCAGCTGCGCCTCGTCATAGAGTGCCATGGGAACTGCCAGGCGGTACCCCTTGCCGGTCAGGCTGAACAGATCCAGCCCGAGCTCCTTGAGGGCGGTCATGTGCTTGCTCACCGCCGCCCGGCTGATGCCAAGCTGCTCCCCCAGCTGTTCGCCGGAATGAAACTGGCCGTCGCTCAGCAAGGTGATCAGGGTCTGCCTGACGGGGGTGAGGGTCATGCCAGCACCTCGTCCAGCCAGGTCTCGCCGGTGAGCCCCATGAAACGCACCTCGTGCTCCAGCACCACGCCAAACGTCTGTTCCACGCTATCGCGGACATGGGCCGCCAGGGCGATGAGCTCCATGGCGCTGGCGCCCCCGAGGTTGACCAGCACCAGCGCCTGCTCCTGATGCACGGCGGCACGGCCGATGGCAAAGCCCTTGAGCCCGCACTGATCGATGAGCCAGCCCGCCGCCAGCTTGGCCTGCCCCTCCCCGGCCGGGTAGCTGGGAATGTGCGGGAATTGCTGCTTGAGCTGGTCGGCCTGCGCCGTCGTCACCACGGGGTTCTTGAAGAAGCTACCGGCATTGCCGAGCACGGCCGGATCCGGCAGCTTGGCCATGCGGGTGGCACAGACGGTGTCGAAGATGGCCTGTGCACTAGGGTGCTCACCGAGGGCCGCCAGGGGACCATAACCCGCCACTGGCTGCCAGGCCTTGGGCAGGCGCAAGCCAACGGCGGTGATGAAGTGGGAGTCCTGATAATCGTGCTTGAAGATGCTGTCGCGATAGCCGAACCGGCAGTCGGCCGCCGCGATGCGCTCCACCTCGCCGCTCTGCCAGTTGAATGCCTCCACATAGGCACAGAAATGGGCCAGCTCGACCCCGTAGGCGCCTATGTTCTGCACCGGGGCCGCACCGACGGTACCCGGGATCAGCGCCAGATTCTCCAGCCCGTGCCAACCCTGTTGCAGGGCATGGCACACCAGCTGGTGCCACTCCTCCCCCGCCGCCACGTGCAGCAACCAGTGGCTGCCATCATCCTGCAGTTCGATGCCTTTCATTCGGTTGAGCACAACCAGACCGGAAAAATCATTGCAGAACAAGATGTTGCTCCCACCACCCAGCACCAGGCGTGGCAGGGCACTCAACTCTGGATTGGCCCGCAACTGGCAGAGATCATCCAACTTGGCGACTTCGGCAAGCCAGAGGCAGTGTGCGTCCAAGCCCAGGGTATTGAGGGCCGACAGGGGGGCATGGGGAGTGAGTTTCATCTGCGTGTTCCGACAAGGGCAAGGGCGCAGTTTACCCCAGATCCCCGGGACGAAAAACCCGGGTACTGTTCGGACTCAAACCGCTGGAGTAGAGTAGCCCCTTCAGTCCGTTGAGGAAGCATGAATGAACAATCAATTCGCCGTCATCGGCCTCGGCCTGTTCGGCAGCGCACTGTGTGAAGAGCTGCAGTTGCAGAATGCCGAGGTGCTGGCCATCGATATCGACGAGAGCAAGACCCGCCAGATCGCGACTCTGTGCAATCACGTCATCGTCGCCGATGCCACCGATGAGGCCACGGTCGCCGAGCTGGGACTGGCCAACTTCGACATCGTCTTCGTGGCCATCGGCGACAACCTCGAGACCAGCATTCTCACCACGCTGGTGCTGAAAGAAGCGGGGGTGAAGAAGGTGTGGGTCAAGGCGCGCGACAAGTTCCACGCCAAGATCCTGCAGAAGGTGGGGGCCGACAAGGTGATCAACCCGGAGTGGGACATGGGCCGCCGGGTCGCCCAGAGCATGCTGGACAACCGCCTGTTCGACTACCTGGAGCTGGGGCACGAGATGGTGCTGACCGAGTTCGTGATCGGCCTGCAACAGAATGGTCGCACCCTGGCCGATCTCAATCTGCTGCAACAGAACGACTTCCAGTTGCTGGCCATCAAGCGCGGCGAGGTATTGCACAACGTGCTGACCGGCAAGATGGAGCTGCAACTCGGTGACATCCTGATCCTGGCCGGCAACAAGCACGCCATCGATCACTGGCTCGACACCCTATGATCAACTGGCGCAGCAACTACGCCTTTGCCCTGCATCGGGATAACGAGTCCCGCTGGAGTGAGGCCAGGCTGATCCTGGGCAGCTTTCTCATCATCCTCCTGATCGGAACCCTGTTTCTGGTGCAGCCCTCGAGTCACAAGGGCGAGGTCACCTTCATCAATGCCCTGTTCACCGCGACCTCGGCCATCAGTGTGACCGGTCTCGGGGTGGTGGATACCGGTACCGCCTTTACTCTTCAAGGACAGATCATCCTGCTGATACTGATGGAGATAGGGGGCCTCGGTCAGATGACCATGACACTGCTGCTCATCGCCATGTTCAGCAAGCGGGTCGGCCTGCGCCAGCAGATACTGGCGAAGGAGGCGCTGGGCCAGGAGGGATCGGTCAACATCATCCAGTTGGTGAAGCGCATCGTCCTATTCGCCCTGATAGCCCAACTGATCGGCACCGCCATCATGGCCATTCGTTGGGTACCGGAGATGGGCTGGGGCCATGGTCTCTACGTCAGCTTTTTCCATGCGGTCTCGGCCTTCAACAACGCCGGCTTCTCGCTGTTTGCCAACAACCTCATCGACTACAGAGACGACCCCATCATCAGCCTGACCATACCGGCCCTGCTCATCCTCGGCGGGATAGGTTTTACCGTCATCGTCGATCTTGTGCGCAACCATCGCTGGCGCAAGCTGAAGCTGCACAGCAAGCTGATGCTGCTGATGACCCCCGCCCTGCTGCTGCTGGGCACCCTGATGTTCTGGCTGCTGGAGCACAACAATCCCGCCACGTTCGGCAACGCCGGGCCCGGCGGCCAGCTGCTGGCGGCCTTCTTCCAGTCGGCCACGGCGCGCACGGCCGGCTTCAACACGGTGGACATCGGTCAGATGGTGCCGGCCTCCCTGCTGTTCATGATGATGTTGATGTTCATCGGTGCCGGTGCCACCTCGACGGGGGGCGGTATCAAGGTCACCACCTTCGCCGTGGTGTTGCTGGCCACCAGGGCCTTCCTGACCAAACGACCCCATGTCACCGCGTTTGGCCGTACCCTGTCGCCCCAGATAGTGACTCGTTCACTCGCCATCATCATCGTCAGCGTCATGGTATTGATGCTGGCCATGTTCCTGTTGATGCTCACGGAGTCGCAACCCTTCGACAAGATCATGTTCGAGACCGTCTCGGCCTTTGCCACCGTCGGTCTCTCGACCGGCATCACCGCCTCCCTGAGCGAGCCGGGCAAGCTCATCCTGGTGCTGGTAATGATCTGTGGCCGTCTCGGCCCGCTGACCCTGGCCATCATGCTCTCCAGACCGAGCGAGACCCGGATCCGCTACCCGGAAGAGAACGTCTACACCGGCTAACAGGCAGCCAAGTAGAGAGAGGGGCCAATGGCCCCTCTCTCTTTACCGCCGCAACTAACCGCCAAGCGCTCAGATCGCTCATGCCGCCTTGCTTCTGGCCGGGCGCTTGCCCGTCCCCTTGCGGGGCGCCGCACCTTTACCACTGGCCGCCGAACTCTTGCGGCTGAAGCGCCGCTTGCTGGCCCCCGGCGCCTCCCTGGGCAGGGCGCTGAAGCTGGCTCCCGAATCCTGTCTGGCACCATCGATCAAGGCATTCAACTGATCCGTCAGCGGCCCCATAAATTGCTGGTAACCGGTTTGACGCTCGGCGATCCGACCCAGGTGTTGCTCCCACAGCGCCGTCATGTCCGGCGTGGTGGCGGTGGCGGGCAGCGCCAGGATCAGGGCCCGTCCGGTCGGGGTCGCCTTGATGCTCTTTCCCTGCCGCACCAGGAAGCGCCGCTTGAACAGCAGGTCTATGATGCCAGCCCGGGTCGCCTCGGTGCCCAGGCCATCGGTCTCGCGCAGGATCTTGCGGATCTCGGGATCCTGCACATGACGGGCTATGCCCGTCATGGCAGCCAGCAGGGTAGCATCGGTGAATGCCTTGGGGGCCTGGGTCATCTTCTCCAGCAGCTCGCCCCGCTCGCACAACAGTTGCTCCCCTTCTCGCAGCGCAGGCAGGGTACCTGCCTCTTCCTCATCGTCCTCTTCGACCCCGAGCAGCGCCTTCCAGCCCGCCTTGAGGATGCGCCGGGCCTTGGCCTGGAACAGGCCACCGGCGATGCGCAGCAACACCCGGCTGTCGTTGTACTCGAACGGGGGATAGAACTGCAGCAGATACTGGCGGGCGACCAGGCCATAGAGCTTGCCCTCGTCGGCGGAGAGGCTGGCCAGGTTGCCATGCTTCTCGGTGGGGATGATGGCGTGATGGGCATCCACCTTGCCGTCATTCCACGCCTTGCTGCGGATCTTGCCGTCCGCCTCGCTCACCGCCTTGGCCAACGTCGGCGCCGTGGCGGCGATGGCATCCCGCACCTGAGGCGCCCGATTGAAGTGATCGCTTGGCAGATAGCGGCTGTCGGATCTGGGGTAGGTGATGAGCTTGTGGCGCTCGTAGAGGCTCTGGCAGACATCCAGCACCCGTTTGGCATCCATGCCAAACCGCTTGGCGGCATCGATCTGCAGGCTGGAGAGGTTGTAAGGCAGTGGCGCCGCCTGTTTCCGGGCTTGCTCTTCCACCTCCTCCACCTGGGCTGGCTGGCCCTGGATCCGCTCCACTACCTTGGCGGCCAGCGCCCGGTTGAGCACCCGTCCCTCCTCGTCCTGCCAGGGCGCACAGGCCTCGGAGGGCAGCCACTTGACGCCGAACCTTTCGTTGCGCTCCGTCACCACATGGGCCAGCACCTCGTAGAAGGGTTTGGGCACGAAGGCGTCTATCTCGAGATCCCGCCGCACCACCAGCCCCAGCAGCGGCGTCTGCACCCGACCGACCGACAGCAGCTCGCTGCAGCCGGCCTTGCGCCCAAGCAGGGTGTAGGCGCGGGTCATGTTGATGCCATAGAGCCAGTCTGCGCGGCTGCGGGCCAGCGCCGACACCGCCAGCGGCACGAACTCCTTGTTGTCCCGCAGCTTGTCGAGGGCGCGGCGCACTGCGGGAGGATTGAGATCACTGATGAGGCAGCGCTGCACCGGCTTGGTCTTGGGATAGCCGAGGAAGTCGATCACCTCGTCCACCAGCAGCTGCCCTTCCCTGTCCGGGTCACCGGCATTGACCACGCAGTCGGCCTGCTTGATGAGCCGCTTGATCACGGCAAGCTGGCTCTTGGTCTTGGGCTTGGCCACCAGCTGCCACTGGGCGGGCACGATGGGAAGGTGCTCCATCCGCCACTGCTTGTAGGTGGTGTCATAAGCATCGGGCTCCGCCTGCTCCAGCAGGTGGCCGATACACCAGGTCACCACGTCTCCCTGCGCCGTCTCGATGAAACCCTCTCCCTTCTTGTGAGGCTTGGGTAGAACATCGGCGATGGCGCGGCCAAGGCTGGGCTTTTCGGCGATAAAGAGTCGCATGACGGAGACACCTGAATACTGTATATGCGAACAGTATACATTGCTCCCTCCACAAACCCCAAATCCTGCGGCGGGTCATATGGCAGGAGCACGCCAGGGCCTGGACTGGCGTTCAACCTTGCCCCGCCTGAGCCTGGTTTAGTGCGGGCCTGGGCTCATCTCGAGATTGGATTTTGATTTAAATTCACAGAATGAACATGAAGCGAAATTTAAATCCATAAATTGCACCATCTCAAAATATAAACCATGACTGAGGTCAACCTCTCGAGTCTCAAGACTACTACTATATTGGTAATATCCGATTCGAAGGACACTGCCGCCATGCTTGGAAAAATGTTGAGAAAGACCTGGTTCTGGCTCCTGTTGCTCGGAGCCCTGCTGGGCGTCGCGGCACTGGGAGTGACAGTCACAGTGCTGCACAAGACCAGCTCCACCGAATTTTGCGTCTCCTGCCACTCCATGCAGACACCGCTCGCCGAGTATCAGGGCAGCGTCCACTTCCAGAACGTGAAGGGGATCCGCGCAGAGTGCGCCGACTGCCACATTCCCAATGAGCCAGCCTCCTACCTCTGGACCAAGATCCGCGCCGTGAAGGACATCTATCACGAGGCGATCGGCACCCTCGACACCCCCGAAAAATACGAAGCCCACAAGCTGCGCATGGCCCAGACGGTCTGGGATCAGCTCAAGGCCAATGACTCCGCCACCTGCCGCAGCTGTCACAGCTACGCCGCCATGGACATTCTGGCCCAGCGCCCCAACGCCCGTACCGAACACCCAGTCGCCATCAAGGAGGGGCAGACCTGCATCGACTGTCACCGTGGTGTCGCCCACATCATGCCCGACATGAGCGAGCTGGCAGCCGCCGGCGCGAGCGAACTGGCCGCCGCCGCCGCCCAGACTCCGGCCAGCGTCACCACCCGTTACGCCATCGCCACCACGCCCCTGTTCCTTGATGCCAAGGCCACCACGGACGAGGGTACCCTGATGCCGTCGACCCAGGTCGAGGTCCTGGCCAACGACAACGGCCGCGCCCAGGTGCAGATCGAGGGCTGGCAGCAGGACGGCGTGAGCGAGGTGTTCTACGCCGCCCCCGGCAAGCGCATTCTGAGCGTGCTGGTCGGCGATGCAGCCAAGCAGGCACTGATCACCGGCAAGAGCGAGACCGACGGCGCCACCAACCTCACCTGGCATCAGGTCAAGCTGACCGCCTGGGTGGATCAGGCCCAGCTCATCGGCGATCAGGGCAAGCTGTGGCAATACGCCTCCACCCTGATGTCCAACAACTGTACCGGCTGCCACGGCCTGACCGCGCTGGATCACTTCAATGCCAACCAGTGGATCGGCGTCATCAAGGGCATGGAGTCCCGCACCTCCCTCACCCCGGAGCAGGCGCGCATGCTGACCCAATACGTGCAGAAACACGCCAGTGACATGAGCGCGGCACACTAAGGCTGGAACAGAGGAATTCGATATGACTTTTTTCAATGATCAACAGACCAATCTGTCCCGCCGCAGCCTGCTCAAGGGCCTGGGAGCCTGCGCCGCCCTGCCCCTGCTTGGTGCCCTGTTCCCGAAGCACGCCCTGGCCCAGGCCATCAGCACGGCACTGGAGCAGTTCCCCACCCTGGTCCCCGCCCAGAAGGGCATACTGACCGGCGCCCACTGGGGAGCCTTCGAGGCCATCGTCGCCGATGGCCGCATGGTGCGGGTCCAGCCGGTGGCCGACGATCCGGCACCGAATGACCTCATCGACATGGCGCCCTTCCAGGTCCATGCCAAGAACCGCATCAAGTACCCCATGGTGCGCAAGAGCTGGCTGGAGCACGGCCCGGGCGCCAAACCCGAGCTGCGCGGCGCCGACGAGTGGGTGCGAGTGAGCTGGGAGCAAGCCATCGACCTGGTGGCCGGCGAGATCCAGCGGGTCCAGCGTGACGTCGGCCCGCAGGCGATCCACGCTGGTTCCTACGGCTGGAAGAGTGTGGGCATGTTCCACAACAGCCGCACCCTGCTGCACCGCCTGATGAACCTCAGTGGCGGCTTCACCGGCTATGCCGGTGACTACTCCACAGGCGCGGCCCAGGTGATCATGTCCCACGTGATGGGCTCCATCGAGGTGTATGAGCAGCAGACCGCCTGGCCGAACGTGGTGGAGCACGCCGAACTGGTGGTGCTCTGGGGGGTCAACGCCCAGGTCACCCTGAAGAACAGCTGGAACATGCCGGATCACGAGGGTCAGGCCGGTTTCAAGGCATTGAAAGAGAAAGGCACCCGGGTCATCAGCATCGATCCCGTCTACAACGAGACCGCCAAGCTGGCCAACGCCGAGTGGATTGCGCCGAACGCCTACACAGACGTGGCCATGATGCTGGGGGTGGCCCACACCCTTTATAGCGAGAAGAAGCACGATCAGGCCTTCCTCGATCGCTACGCCGTCGGCTTCGACAAGTTCCTCGACTACCTGCTCGGCAAGGACGACGGTCAGCCGAAGAGCGCCGAGTGGGCGAGCAGCGTCTGCGGTGTCGAGGCCAAGGTCATTCGCCAGCTGGCTCTGGACATGGCGGCCAAGCGCACCATGATCATGGCCGGTTGGGGCATGCAGCGTCAGCACCACGGGGAGCAGCCGAACTGGATGCTGATCACGCTGGCGGCCATGCTGGGCCAGATCGGCCTGCCGGGGGGCGGCTACGGCTTCAGCTACCACTACTCCTCCGGTGGCAGCCCCACCGCCAAGGGTGGGATCCTGGCGGGTATCTCCGCCGGCAACGCGCCCAAGAACAGCCCGGCCCCCATCCCGGTGGCCCGCATCGCCGACTGTCTCGCCAACCCCGGCAAGACCATCGATTTCAACGGCCGCAAGGTGACCTATCCGGACATCAAGCTGGTCTATGTGGCGGGCGGCAACCCCTTCCACCACCATCAGGACACCAACAACCTGCTCAAGGCCTGGCGCAAGCCGCAGACTGTGATAGTCCACGAACCCTACTGGACCGCCACCGCCAAGCACGCCGACATAGTGCTGCCGGTCACCACCAGCTACGAGCGCAACGATCTGGAGATGGGGGGCGACTACTCCCAGCGCTATGTGTTCCCCATGCACCAGTGCGTGCCCCCCCAGTTTGAAGCCCGCAACGACTTCGATATCTTCAGCGCCATCGCCGCCAAGCTGGGTGTGCAGGAGCAGTACACCGAAGGGAAGGACGAGATGCTGTGGCTCAAGCAGATGTACGACGGCATGGCCGCCCAGGCCCGGGGTACCCGGGTGGCGCTGCCGCCGTTCAGCATGTTCTGGGAGTCCAACAACTACATCCGTTTCCCGATCCCAGAGGCGAACCGCCAGTGGATCCGCCACGCCGATTTTCGCGAGAACCCGCTGCTCAACCCGCTCGGCACCCCGTCCGGCAAGATAGAGATCTTCTCCAACACGGTAGCGGGCATGGGTTATGCCGACTGCGCCGGCCACCCCAAGTGGTATGAACCCAAGGAGTGGGTGAAGAGCGAGGTGGCAGCGCGCTATCCGCTCTCCCTCAACACCTCTCACCCGACCCAGCGGCTGCACTCCCAGCTGGACAACACCCCGCTGCGGGACAAGTTCGCCATCGCCGATCGGGAGGCCATACTGATCCACCCGGACGACGCCAAGGCGCGAGGCATCCAGGATGGGGACCTGGTGCGCGCCTTCAACGAGCGCGGCCAGATCCTGGTGGGGGCGCTGCTCTCGAAAGACATTCGCCCCGGCGTGGTGCGGATCTGCGAAGGGGCCTGGTTCGATCCGGCCAAACCGGGCGAGGTGGGCGCCATCTGCAAGAACGGCAACGTCAACTGCCTGACCTTCGACGAGGGCTCTTCCAGCCTGGCGCAAGGCAACTGCGGTCACATGGCCCAATTGCAGATCGAGAAGTACAGCGGGCCAGAACTCGTCAACACAGCCCATGAGGTACCGGCCCACGCCTGATGCCGGGATGAAAACAAAAACGGCGCCATAAGGCGCCGTTTTCTTTATCGCGGTTTTCGGGGTGACTCAGAAGTCTCCCTCCACCATCTACCCTTGTGCACACTCCATCCGCTTTGCCGCCGGAGCACAGACAAGGTGGATCAGAAGTCTCCCTCCACCATGTACTCTTCCGCACACTCCACCAGCTGTGGCCAGAGATCTTCCGGCACCCAGGCTTCGGGGTCATCCTCGTCCCCATCATACTGGGTCCAGAAGAAGGCGCGCAGGCCGCTCGCGAAGTCGTCGCTGATCTCGGCCAGCTCCGAGAGCGGCCCCAGCCAGGCGATGCGGCGCAGGCCGGAGGCGAGATCGTTGATGGCATCCATCAGGGTGCGATCGTCCTGACTCTGCTCCACCAGCAGGGTGAAGCGCTCGCGGGCGCTCTCGGTCTGATCCTCATCCAGTTCGCCCACATCGGCCAGCAGATCGACAAAGTCCTCCAGCAAGAACTGGATCAGGGACTCCCTGTCCTCAAACCACTGGATCTGGGCACCCTTGGTACCCAGCACCGAGGCATCGAACGAATCATCGAGATGGCACAGCGCCCATGGATCGTCAGTCATTGCTACCCTTCCTACCGCTTGAAATAAGGACCCTATCTTATGCCTGGTGCGCCCCCCATGCTACCTCGGAGGACGACCCGGGCCCGAGCGGCCCATGCCGGGCCGCCTCACTCATCTGTGCATCAACCGTCGACCCTGGCCACCTTGGGCAACGAGAGCGAGGCTGCCAGCCCCCCCAGCTCGGCCCGCCCCATGATGAGGCTGCCACGATAGGCTTCGGCCAGGTCTGACACTATGTTGAGGCCGAGCCCGGAGCCAGGCACCTTCTCGTCGAGGCGTACCCCGCGCAGCACCGCCTTGGCTATCTGATCCTCGCTCATGCCGGGGCCATCGTCCTCGATACGCAGGGTGATCCAGCCCCCCAGCTCGGCGCTGGAGATGCGCAACTGGCTGGCGGACCATTTGAAGGCGTTTTCCAGCAGATTGCCCACCATCTCGTCGAAGTCCTGCTCCTCCACCCCGACCGCCAGGTTGGCCGGCACCTGCAGGTCCACCGTCTTGCCCGGGTAGAGGCGGGAGAAGGCGCGGCAGATGTACTCCACCCGCGCCCGCACCGGGGTCGAGACCCCGAGGATCTTGGCGGCGCCGGTGACTCGCGCCTTGCCGAGGTGGTAGTCGATGTGGCGCTGGATCTGGTCGAGCTGCTCGCCGATGGCGGCCTGATCCTCAGGGGGCAGCTGGGCCACCTGATTGCGCATTATGCTGAGGGGCGTCTTGAGGGCGTGAGCCAGATTGCCGGTGTGGGAACGGGCTCGCTGCAGCAGCTCGCTGTAGTGGTGCAGCAACCGGTTGATGTCTTCCACCAGCGGCTGGATCTCCAGCGGATAGCGCAGCCGGAACCCCTCCTGATGACCCTGGTGGACCCGGCCCAGCTCGCGGCGCAGCAGATGGAGCGGACGCAGGCCGTAGACGATCTGGAACATGAAGCCCAGCACCAGGCCGGCGGCCGCGAAGCCGAGACCGAGGAAGAGGCTGATCCGGGTCTTCTTCAGGGTCTGGGTCAGGGCGCTGCTGTCCTTGGCCATCACCAGGGTAAACACCTTGTCAGAGCCCGGCAGCAGCACAGTGCGGGTCATGATCAGCAGGGGCTCCTTGTTGGGCCCCTTGCCGACGAAGAGATCCGGATCCCCGAAGGCCGATTTCAGGCCGTGGGCGCTCAGGTGCACATCCCACAGGGAGCGGGAGCGGCTGACCACGGCATCCCCCAGCTCAAGCTGCCAGTAATAGCCGGAATAGGGCTGGCGGAAACGGGGGTCCGCCATGGGCTCGGTGACCACGGGCAGACCGTCGGGCTGGATCTCCAGGCGGGAGAGCAGATCGTAGAGCTGCAACCGCAGGCCGTCGGCTTCCGCCTCCTGCCAGTAGTTGCGCATCATGGTCTGCAGGCTGAAGCCGGTGGCGAACAGGAAGAGCCCGCACCAGACCAAGGCTATGGCCACCAGCCGTCCCCGCAGGGTACGCACCAACCTCATTCACCAACCCCCTGCCGTGCTGGCATCGGCATCCGTCTCACTCGTTGATCCGGTAGCCGAGACCGCGCACCGTCTCGATCAGATCGGCGTGGGTCTTCTTGCGGATCCGGCCGATGAACACCTCGACCGTATTGGAGTCGCGATCGAAATCCTGGGCATAGATGTGGTCGATCAGCTCGCTGCGCGACACCACCTTGCCCCTGTGCTGCATCAGATAACCCAGCACCCGGAACTCGTGGGCGGTGAGCTTGATGGGGGTACCTTCGTACCATACCTGGGACGCCGCCATGTCGAGGCGCACCCCGCCTATCTCCAGGATGGAGCTGGCATTGCCCGCCGCCCGGCGCACCAGGGCCTGCACCCGGGCCACCAGCTCGGCGACCTGGAACGGCTTGGTGAGGTAGTCATCTGCCCCGGCGTTGAGCCCTTCTATCTTCTCGTGCAACTGGCCACGGGCGGTCAGCACCAGCACAGGGGTGTCTATCCCCTTGCTGCGCCACTCCTTGAGCACGCTCAGACCATCGCGGCCCGGCAGGCCGAGATCAAGGATGATGGCGTCATAGGGCTCGGTCTCGCCGAGAAAACCCGCCTCGTTGCCATCGTGGCAGAGATCGGTCACAAAGCCGGACAGGCGCAGCTGTTCCGCCAGCTGGCCTGCCAGGATCTTTTCATCTTCAACTATCAGAATTCGCATAAATGGGTATCCAAAGCAGAGTTGCGCCTGTCGCGGCGACGATTGGGGGACGAGTCATCAGGGCGGGGAGCATAGGGCGGATCACTCCTCCTCCGGGGGCGGGCGAGGCTCGAACAGGCGCTCCAGATGATGGCCCTTGAGCCACACCATCTCCAGGTTGTCGGCGCGATAGCCCACCTTGATGACGCTGTTCTCGTCGTCGATAAGCCTGAGCTCATAGAGCCAGACCCCGTCCTCTTCCCCCAGATCGACGCGCAGCACGCGTACCGGCAGGCGGGAAGCCACCTCCATCAGCTCATGAAAAGGCCGGATCCGCCCCTCGCTGACCGCCTGTTGCAGCAAGGCCTCGTTCGGCTGGGCCGACTGGACCAGCATCGGCAGCAGCAATCCCAGCAGGGGCAGCGCGCTATTCATGGGTGATTCATCTCTCAAAACCTAACATAATGCCGTTTATAGTGTGCCAGCCATGAATCCGGAATGAATATGATCCTACGCAGTATCCTGCTGATCCTCTGCCTTTTTTCCACCCTTGGCTGGGCGGCTCAGGCGCGTCTCGACATGCCGGCCCTGGTCAAGCTGTTGCTGGCACAAGGGTATCACGACATTCGGGAAGTCGAGCTGGAAGGGGACAAATTCGAGGTGGAAACCCTGGACGCCGACGATAGGCGAGTGCAACTGCAGGTCGATGCCTACAGCGGAGAGATCACCAAAAAAGAGGCCGATTAGGCCTCTTTTGCTATGGGCGTGACGGCTGTTGCGCCGCCCTCCCGGCCGGTTGCGGAGATCGGCGCCAGGGACGCAGCAGCTTGTCGCGACGCGGCACCAGCAGGACGCAGGCCAGCAACAGGTAGATGAACGGCTCCTGCCAGCCACTCTTGACCGACCACCAGTAGTGCACCGGCACCAGCAGGGCCACCGCATAGATCCAGTTGTGCAGCTTCTGCCAGATGGGCCCCATGCGCCGCAACAGAGCCGGGATCGAGGTGATGCTCAGCGCCAGCAACAGCAGCAAGGCCAGCGCCCCGACCACTATGTAGCTGCGCTTCACCAGCTCGCCGCCGATCAGACCCCAGTCAAACTGCAGATCCAGCCCCAGCCAGACCATGAAGTGCAAGCCGGCCCAGGCCGCGCACCAGAGCCCGAGGGGGCGGCGCAGCTTGATGAGCTGACCCTGGCGCCAGCGTTTGGCCAGCGGCGACACCAGCAGGGTGAGCAGCAGCAGGTGCAGGGCCCCCTTGCCGAGGTAGTGGGTCAGCCCCTGTACCGGATCCCCCCCCAACAACCCGGCCGGCACCGCATAGCCCAGCCAGAGCAGGCACCCCAGCGCCCCCAGATGCACCAAGGCCCGCAGCAAGGTGATATGGCGCGTGGTCAGTCTCATTGTCATGCGTCGGCTCCCCGTCTCAATACCATTTGCGCAGATCCATCCCCTGATAGAGGGAGGCCACCTCGTCGCCATAGCCGTTGAACATCAGGGTCGGCTGGCGCTTGGCGCCGAAGATGCCCCCCTCACCGATGAAGCGCTCGCTCGCCTGGCTCCAGCGCGGGTGATCCACTTGTGGATTGACGTTGGCATAGAAACCATATTCGTTCGGTGCCAGCAGGTTCCAGGTAGTAGGAGGCATCTCCTCCACCAAGCGGATGGAAACGATGCTCTTGATGCTCTTGAAGCCGTACTTCCAGGGCACCACCAGCCGGATGGGCGCACCGTTCTGGGCGGGCAGGGTCTTGCCGTAGAGCCCCATCGCCAGGAAGGCGAGCGGGTGCATGGCCTCGTCGAGGCGCAAGCCCTCCACATAGGGGTAATCGATACCGCCGCCGAGGGATCGGGAGGCCTGTCCCGGCAGTTGCTCGGGATCATAGAGGGTCTCGAACGCCACGAACTTGGCGCGACTGTTGGGCTCGGCCCGGCGGATCAGATCCGCCAGCGGGATGCCGCTCCAGGGCAGCACCATGGACCAGGCCTCCACGCAGCGCAGCCGGTAGATCCGCTCCTCCAGGGTACTTTTGTTGATGAGATCCCACACATCCAGGGTAAAGGGGTTGGCCACCTCCCCCTCGACCTTGAGCGTCCAGGGCTCGGGCTTGAGGTAATGGCCATTGCGGGCCGGATCCCCCTTGTCGGTGCCGAGCTCATAGAAGTTGTTGTGGCTGGTCGCCTTCTCCAGCGGCGTCAGGCTCAATCCGTCCGGCCGGGTCGCGGCCTTGTAATTGAGTGGTTTGCTGGCAGGCGCCGGGGTCGACTCCTCGGCGGAGAAGAGATCCAGCAGGCTGGCCTGGGTGGGAAACGCCAGGGTGGCGGCACTCAGTCCCAGCCCTTTCAGAATGAGTCGGCGATCCTGATAGACGGCTTCCGGCGTGACATTCTGTTCGGTGAGGTGATGAGAGGAACGGCGCTTGATCAACATGGAAAACTCCCGGGGCGATGAGGCTGACAACCATAAGACCCGCCCCGGCCGAGTTTTATTTCACACAAAATTACATGGGCTGGTAAAGAGGCAGCGCCTTGGCCATGGTGCCGACCAGGAACAGCAGAATGAATACCAGCAGGGGGACTATCACGTTTGGCGCCATCAGACTCACTCCATGAGCGGGACAGGGCCTCTAACTATGGGCTAAGGCCAAGGACGCCTCCAGTGAATTTTTTTCGCGAGCGCAAGCGTATTCCCGAGTTGAAAAGAGTGACGGAGATCACACACAATCCGGCCCCTGCTTGCCGCCCCCTTGCCGAAGGGTAGGCTGCCTCCTTTTCCGGATTCAACCACTGAGAGTCATGCCATGAGCCCATTGATCGCCATCGCCATCACGACCGGAATCCTCTCTGCCGTCTGGGGCGGACTGGCCGCCGCCCTCGGCCTCATCTCCTGGGTCGGTTTCCTCGGTTGTACCAGCTACTTCGCCTCGAGCGGCGGTTACAAGGCGCTGCTGCAGACCCTGCTGTGCAATGCCAGCGGCATGCTGTGGGCACTGCTGCTGATCCACGGCGAAGGTTGGTGGGGTGCGGGCATGGCGGGCTATCTGATGACGGGGGTGGTGGCGACCCTGATGTGCGTGCAGGCCAGGCAGCAGTGGCTGGGGTACATTCCCGGTACCTTCGCCGGTTGCTGCGCCACCTTCGGGGCGGCGGGGGAGTGGCGGCTCATCCTGCCCTCCCTGGTGATAGGCGCGCTCTTTGGCTACATGATGAAGGCGAGCGGCCTCTGGCTATCCAGCAAGACCCAGGCCACGGCGAACGCGGCCAATCCCGCCCGCTCCTGAAGGCTATGTCCCAATTACGTGTTGCATGGGGCGCCCCAGCGCCTCATGCAAGCAAC
>RCUN01000276.1_pt1 | contig 39018 bp, 39 predicted proteins | sample 2166181 | NCBI WGS metagenome assembly RCUN01 (sample SAMN09932603, study PRJNA488358) | compost metagenome | feature: garden; material: soil; isolation source: compost soil in crotononitrile-enriched culture | place: Germany: Experimental Botanical Garden Goettingen | collected 2016-01-27 | reverse complement strand
TTGCTGCTTAAACGTGTCTTTTTTTATTCTGTCTACTTGACAGGGGTATGACCACCTGAAGTGGCTTTTTGCTGTGCAAATAATTATGCCTCTTGTAAGATTCAGGAAATATTCAGTTTACATTTCTGGGTTATCATGGAACCCATCTGTGGATAAACAACGAAGTTAAAGGAGGTAACTGTTTGAAAGGTATTATACGATTCTCCATGAATAAAGCTTCTGCCATGCTAATTATGATCGCCATTTTGTTCGGTGCGGGTTTTTATTCCGCGGGGTCACTTAAGCTTGAGAATATGCCGGACGTATCATTTCCATATATGGTAGTGTCTACTGCGTATTCTGCATCTCCCGAAGATGTTATGAGTCAGGTATCTAAGCCCATCGAGGACAAAATTGCCAATGTTGATGGAATAGAGACGCTCAGCTCCACCTCAAGTGATACGGGCTCCGAGGTAATGGTGAAGTTCACCCAGGGTGTGGATATTGACAAGAAGAAGCAGGACTTAGAGAGCTTGATTGAAGGCATTCCACTTCCGATGGAAGCTTCCAGGCCTATTGTGTCCACTCTTGGATTTGCTTCATTTCCTGCCTATTATTTAGCAGTTTATGCAGATAACGGGATGAGTCAATCAGACCTGGATAGCTTGTATAAAAGCGAAATGAAATCCGGCTTTTCCTCCGTCAAAGGAGTCGACCATATCGATACGATCGGGGCCAGAAGGACCTCGCTCGATATTGAATTGAAGGCCGATGCGCTAAATGCTTATGGCCTTGCTCCTGCGGACGTTACCGCCGCTATCCAGGCCTCGCTGGCCTCCGGAACGGTAGGTACCATTAAGCTGGATGGCAATACCCAGATGGTGCGGGTTACGGGAGAACTCGATAGTATTTACAGTTTGAACCATCTGGAGCTGGTATCGAGTCAAGGACAGTCTCTTACACTTAAGGATCTGGCTGAGATCAAGGCTGTAACGGAGTCGGAGTTCATCTCCCGCGTTGACGGCAGGCCTGCAATCGGAATTAATCTATATAAAACCCAGACTGCCAACGCTGTAGAATTCTCCAATGAGACCAATTCCCTTCTGGAGAAATGGGAGCTTGCCCATCCGAACATCACATTTAAGAAGGTATATGACAGTGCGGATGAGGTGCGGGAATCGATCAGCGGCCTGCTGCGCGAAGGAATTATTGGTGTCGTGCTTGCTTCCTTGATCATCTTGCTGTTCCTTCGCAACATTAGAATGACGGCAATTGTACTGGTATCTATCCCTCTTTCGATTCTGATTACTTTCATCATGATGAACTATCTCGGTCTCACGTTAAATGTCATGTCACTTGGAGGCATATTTATCTCAGTTGGCCGAATTGTGGATGACAGCATCGTAGTTATTGAGAACATCTATACGAATCTGCAAAAAGCTAAAGAGAGAAATCAATCGGTCCTTCTCCTCGCTGTAAGTCAGGTCTCCATGGCGATCACCTCATCTACGCTGGTGACAGTAGGTGTATTTCTTCCCATTGCCTTTGTCAGCGGAGTAATTGGTGAGTTCTTCCGGCCTTTTGCCCTGACTGTGGCCTGTGCTCTAATGGCATCGCTGCTTGTGGCGCTGACGGTTATACCTTTGATGGCCAAGCTGATGGTGCTCCGGGGCGTCAATCTGGGATCGCATAATGAGGAAGAGACCGGCAGAACAGCTGCTTTTTATGAAAGGATTCTGACCTGGTGTCTGAACCACCGTATCAAGACGCTTCTGTTATCTGGAATTGTGTTTATTGTGACTCTGTTCATTACCATCCCAAATCTTGCTGTGAACAATATGTCTGACGGCGAAGCCGGACGCCAGCTGAGCTTCACGATCAAGCTGCCGTATAACACCTCGATTGAGAGTGCGGATGCCCACTCGAAGCAGGTTGAGAATTTGCTGAAGCAGGCGAAAGACGATCAAGGGAATCCAATCTTTAATTTCACCGAATCGCTTGTAGGTTACGGAGGAACGGATAAGCAGCTTCCCTATATGGTGCAGATTAATACAGAACTAAATGAGGATGCAGATGCGAAGACGATCAAAGAACAGTATAAGTCTTTGATTCTAGCCGAGCTTCCAAGGGGAACACAGGTGACTCCAGACTCCTTATCGAGTGGAGGCGGCGGGTTAGGCTCAACTGACTTCTCCTATGTTCTGTCAGGGGATAATCAGAAGATTCTGGAGCAGGCAGCTGCCCAGGTGAAGGATAAGATCAAACAGTTCCCTGAACTTAAAAATATCAAGGATACGCTGGGAGATGCCAAGACTCAGGTTATCGCTACCGTGTCGCAGACTAAAGCCAAGAGGTTCGGACTTAGTACATCAGCGATTCAAAATACGGTCCGCAGCTGGATTGAACAGACGGAGATGGGCAGCATTCGTTTTGACAATGTTCTGTATGCGGTGGAGGTTCAGCTCTCTTCAGCGGATAAGGATTCTATTCAGCAGCTGGGCAAGATTCCACTGCGCACTTCATCGGGTACCATTGTATATTTGAACGAAGTTGCCAAAATTGAAAAGGTGGCAGCACCGATCGCGCTGCAGCGTGAGAAGCAGAAGCAGGTTGTCAGCATCACGGCATCCATCGACTCTCCGGATAAAGCTGCGGTTAGCTCCAAGGTTGCGGCTGCACTGGATGCCATTGAGCTTCCAGAAGGGGTATCTTCCAGCGCAGGTGGAGTAACCGATGAAATCGCGAAGAACTTTAGTCAGCTGTTCGTCTCCATGGGTGCGGCTATCGCCATCGTATATTTGATCATGGTGCTGTGCTTCGGTAATGCCAGCACGCCTTTCGCCATTCTGTTCTCACTGCCTCTAGCTGTAATTGGGGGACTGCTTGGCCTCTTAATATCACATGAAGCAATTAATATTACCTCGCTAATCGGTTTCATGATGCTGATCGGGATCGTAGTGACGAATGCGATTGTCCTTCTTGACCGGGCACAGCAATTAATAAAGGACGGTTATGACGTCAGACAAGCGTTACTTGAAGCTGGCAGGGTCAGACTTCGTCCCATTATTATGACTGCCGGAGCTACAATTGTCGCTATGATTCCACTGGCGCTGGGACTGTCTCATGGAACTCTAATCTCCAAAGGTCTCGCGGTCGTTGTAATTGGAGGGTTAACAACTTCTACAATTCTGACACTCGTAGTTGTTCCAGTCATCTACGAGCTGCTCGATTCGATCAGGAAGAAGTTATTCCGCAGGTCTTCATCTGACAAGGGACATGAGCCAAGGGAAGAGAAGAGCCTGGATATGTAAAGAAAGGGTAAGGTGAATGATTGTGAGATTGAATCCGAAGAAGCGCACGGCCAAATGGATAATAACAGCAGCTTGCCTTGTACTAACGGCATCAGTTGCCGCCGGCTGTACCTCAGCCTCATCTGTGTCACAGGTACAGGGTACATCCGGGGTCCCCAAAGTTAAGGTGGAGTCTATTGGAGTGCATTCGATGGGCCCTCCCCGGGAGCAGGTCGCGGATGTGAATGCCTCGGTACAGGTGGGTGTCATGGCAGAGGCATCGGGAACAATAACCGAAATACTTAAGAATAATGGTGCCAAGGTAAAGAAAGGTCAAGTTATTGCCCGAATCTCCTCTGGGACAGCCCGCATATCTGTAGCTACCGCAGAGGCCTCGGTGTCCAGTGCGGAGAGAGCCTTGAACTCTGCCCAGCTAGAACTGGAATCGAACCGGGTACAGCTGGAGCGTACCATCAGCGGTTATGAGAAGCAGCTTAAGGAAGCGACCCGGGCAAATAATGAAGAACTGTACAACACAACCAAAGATAATCTGGAGACCTCAAAGGTACAGCTGAAGTTCCTTGAATCGAAAAGCTCGGTACCTGCCGCCAAATCCCAGCTGGAGACAGCTAAGGTATCGCTCGAGCAGGCAAGAGCGACTCTGGATACTTACAATATTACAGCCCCGTCCAGCGGAACGCTGGCTGAGCTGGCCATAACGGTAGGAGCCAGCGTGACACAGGGAAGCAAAGCCTGCTTAATTCTTAATGCCAATCAAGTAACGATTCAAGCTGAGCTTAGCGAAGATTTGGCGCAGCTGGTCAGGGGGAAGAAGACAGTCCGTGTCTATTATGCCGATCAGCCAAAAGATAGGCGGGAAGTCCGTGTTGCTTATCTCTCCGGGGTTCCAAATACGACTACCCGGTTATACACACTTCAGCTGACAGCGGATAATAAGGACGCCTTCTTTGTCCCTGGCTCCAGGGTGCAGGTTCAATTAACGACGGAAGAGGAGGAGAACGTCCTCGCTGTCCCTACAGGCAGCATCGTCCGCGATGGGGACAATACTTATATATTCTTGCTTAAGGGAGACAAGGTTCAGCGGGTGAAGATAGAACTCGGAAGACTGAGTGGAATTTATCAGGAGATTCAGGGTGCATCGGCCGGGGATAAGCTGGTTGTGTCAGGTCAGTACACACTGAAGGATGGAGAGAAGGTCCAGGCCGAGTGATCGGCACGAATAACAGCAAGACAAAGGAATACGAAGAAGCCCGGAGTATAAACTGGTCACCATACACTAGACACTTCAAAAAGTGTTTAGCGTGTGATCAGTATCCGGGCTTTCTCTTTTCAGAGGCGAATGACGAAGATTCTCAGGGGTACGGTATTACCATAAAGAGAGTGAGTCTCTCATCTAGGATTCCAGCTCTCTTAGCCGTTCAAGAATTCGGCGCTTGCGATACAGCATGGTCGCGGCTTCCGCTACATCTTGGAGCGTCCCCCGGTTAATCATCGCTCCGAAGAGTGCTCCTGCGACCGGTACAAGCTGGAACAGCTTCTTCCATCCGAAGTTGTCGCGGTAAGACGCAATCACCTCGCGCCAGCCTTGAAGCTGGGAGAGCGACTCCCGCTGGCGGTCCTCGTTATTGAAGTCGGATAGATCGCCAAGCACGGCTTTCTTCCCGACAATATCGGCTGAAGCGAACTGCAGGCATTTAATCACGAAGATACGCTCCAACTTCTCCTTTGGATCATAACCGTAAGTAATGGCAATCTCCTGGATTGTCTTCAGAGACAAGCCAAGAATGGCAGGAATATCAATGGCCAGGGTGAATAATCCTCCAAATCCGGTCGTCGCGCCTTGGGCGGTAGCGAAAGCAGTCCTGCTCTGTACCAGCTCTTCACAGGTTTTATCCATAACGGCAATCGGCAGGCGGCGAGCTGATTCAAGGGTTAATGGATCAACCAGCTCCATTTGGGGGACTCGGGCTGCGGTTCCAAGGACGGCTTCATTACGAAGCTTGCTCAGCACGGCAGACTCCGATACCAGATACTGTCCGCCCGTCTGGACGAAGCTGCCCATTTCATCAATAGCTTGACCGAGCTTCTTTTGAATGATTTTGGGGGTAAGACGATCCAGAAGCATAAAGGGCAGGCGGCCGATTTTCTCCCAGAACCAGAGATCCTTCTGACTTTTTTCCCAAGACTCTATCTCTTTAAGCATTACTCTCAATTCATCTTGTGTTTCCGAATTTGGCCCGAAGGGCACAGGGTTTGACATAGAAATGACAACTCCTTTAAAGGAATATACGAGGATTAACGAGGCTGGTTGCAACCAAATGTCTATAATTTCTCTACTTGTAATGAGAACCTCAGTGTGCTGGAATTATATTGAAATCTTATCTTGAAGATTTGGAGTGTGATCCTCATGTCATATTTATCTGTAAGTACCTGGAGTCTGCACCGATTACTCGGACCTTTACGGTGGACGATCTGGGATTCTCTGAACGAGACTCAGCAAATTGCTATCCAGGATCAGACCCAAAGCTTGACTCTGCTGGAGCTGCCTGCTGAAGCGGCGAGAAGAGGATATCAAGCCGTGGAAATATGTCATTTCCATTTTCCCGCTACAGATCCTGTATACCTGAATCAATTGAAGGATGCCTTCCGGGCTTCGGGCGTGCAGTTCGACACTTTGCTTCTAGACTATGGAGATGTCACATCTGCAGATCCAGTAAGAAGAGAATCGGATACAGCTTATATCCGTAATTGGATCGAGATTGCATCCCTAAGCGGAGCGCGTCAGATTCGGGTCATTGCCGGCGAAGCGGATTCCTCGGATGAGGAAGCTATTCTGCGATCTGCGGGAATCTTGTCTGAACTTGCTCTATACGCCAAAGCTTATGGAGTTAGCGTTATCACTGAGAACTTCAAGGAGCTTACTTCTCATGCATCCAGCTGTCTCCAGATCCTTGAGAGAACAGGGCATTCCGTTAGTATGATTACTGATTTTGGCAATTTCGAGGGTTCTCTCAAGTACGAAGAGATTGCAGGTACTATACCCCATAGTGTATCTATTCATGCGAAAGCTGGGTACGATGAGAACGGCTATCCAGACGAGGACGAGTTCAGAAGATGCTTAACTGCAGTCAGAGATCAAGGCTATGAAGGAGCCTATGTTCTGATCTATGACGGTCCGGGAGATATGTGGGAAGGGCTTGAGAGAATCAAGAGAATCGTTCGCGAGTATATGTAATTTAGGTGAGTGTAGCACAAAACTTGAATAGAATAGAGTGATAGGCTTGGAGAGTTATAATAAGAGCAAATTGACGGATCTTGAGCTGGAGTCCATCGTAAAGCGTCATATGGGTCAATCTATCGTATCGTCCGCAGAAATGTCGGATGGATGGGCGAACACCGCCTATTCCATCAAATTAGGCGATGACAGGCAGGTTGTTCTAAAGGTAGCACCGTCCAAGGATAAGCCGCTTATGCGATGTGAAAAGAATAACATGAGAACCGAAGTTGAAGCTTTAAGATTGGTAGGTCAGTCAGGAGATGTGCCTGTCCCCCTCGTATATGCGTACGACCCCTCCGGTGAACTTGTACCTTACGAGTATTTCATTATGGAGCATATTCAGGGGACTCCCTTCAATAAAGTCAGACCTTCGCTTTCACCCGGGGAAATAGCCGCCATAGAAGAGGAGATCGGAGTGTACAGCCGGCGGATCAATACCTCCAAAGGCACATCTTTTGGTCTCTTAGGGGATAGTGATGGGAAGCGGCAATCCTGGACAGATTTCTTTCAGGAGCTGATCGAGGGTGTACTCAGTGATGGGGAAGAGATCGGCGTAGTATTCCCGGTGCCCTATGCCGAGATGCGGCAGCAGATTAGCCGTCAGATGGATACGCTGGATGAAGTGAAGGAGCCTTGCCTGGTGCACTGGGATTTGTGGGATGGCAATGTGTTCGTTCACGAAGGAAAGGTATCCGGAATCATCGATTTCGAGAGAGCTTTCTGGGGTGATCCATTAATTGAATTCTATTTCGGACGTTTCTCAAGGACCCCAGCTTTTGAGCAGGGATATGGCAGAACGATCAGCACGGACTCCGAACGAAGACGAAGAGTACTGTATAACTTTTACCTGGATCTTATTCTTGTCATAGAAAGTTATTTCCGCCAGTATGAAGATCAGAACCATATTAACTGGACTTTGGAGAATTTTGAGACAGGATATAACGAATTGAAGAATCTATAGAGTTATGAATGGAGATAGCCCTCGCTGGAATCCAGGTAAACGATGCACTGCGCATTCGAATGTTCTTCTGACCGCTGTTGTGAGGGGATTCCTTGAATGGAACTTGCTAAGGTGAGAATCCCCTCACAAAGGCGGCTGCTGGCGCTTCTTCAGAATCATTCGACCTGCTCCGTTTGGTTTAACCTTCAAATTTAACAGCAAAAGAATATACCATGGACCAACTATCCTTGCCCCTGGATCTGCAGGAAGACATCCCACAAAATCATCTTGTCCGCATCATCAATGATGCCGTCGTTAATCGCTTAAGCATAAACATTTTCACGAAAACTTATTCCGGCGGTGGCCTGGGATAACTATCATACCAAAATACTCTTGAAAGTTCTCACCTACGCCTAACCAGGGGATCAACTCCTGACGACAAATCACCAAAGCCATGCGCCAGAACCTCATGTACATGTGGCTCGCCGCCTGTCAATAGCCAGACTTTCGTACCATCAACCGCTTCCGGTCCAGGGCGCATGAAAGACGTAGGTCGGATGGCTTTCGCACGCCCATAATTTACTGATGTAAGCTGCAGGGGACCGAAGACGAGAAATGGAGCCACAGATGTTAGATCCGTGACGCCATTTATGCCGTTTTGAGGTATCCTCCAGGCTTCAAAAATCATTTTCTGAATCCTTTTGCGAGCCCCTTGGTACCGCTATGAAGCTACTACTCGGATAAATTCTACGGCCTGCAGGGGGATTATGGCAAGATCCGTCGGCGGACCATAGATGACAGGCGGTACCTTCAGCAGCAGCGTTGTATCGCTAACCGAGATCAGGGTGCCAGAGATCAGATCATTAGGGGTCAGAACTTCAACCTCTTTGCCAACGAAGCCTTGGGCAAGATTACGGAAATTCATAGGGCCAACTCCTCTCTTAGGTGTGACTATTACGAGTTATTGCAGAACGGTGATCCGGGAATACGGGATAAGCACCAGATCTCCTGTAGATTCACGGATCTCTAAGGCATCAATCCCCGCAGTTAACAGAATGCCTTCCACAGTTGCACTTGCGGTACTGATCGTAACGGTCTGCCCGATCTTTCCCTGAAGAACCTCCTGCAGAGAAGGGTTCGGGAATAATCCGGAAGCCAGGTTCTTCTCAAGTTCATCCAGGCGTTCGGTAAGAATCCGCACGGATCTTGCAAGATGCTTCACTTCTCGTCTAAGACGACCCAATCCAAAAAACCACATGATATTTCCTCCTTAAGTCAGGTTTACTTTCCATGCCAAAGCAAGTACTTCTCCATATCCTTACGCAGTTTCAGCAGACTCTTGATGCTCTCCCGCTCGGTCAATCGGAACTGCCGTGCACGAGACCGGACCAGATTAGGGCCATTCGTGAGAAAGTCGTCAATAACCGGGTTGAAGCTGGCAAGTGGCTCTTTGTAGTTGCAATAGTATTTTTCCATCCCAAATGACGAAAGCAGGCTCTTGATCTTGCTCATCCCGCTGAAGGCCAGGGCAGGAATGCCTGCGCGCAGGGCAACCAGGGTCGGATGGAGCTTGAAGCTGATTAAATAATCGACAGATTGGATCGCGCTGTAAGTCAGATCCAGATCGAGCAGAAGCGGCAAAATATCAATGGAAGCTCCCGGGTCGACCTCCCTGAGGCGGGCCTTGAGCCGGACACACATCGGATAGTCGGAATATCCGCCACCATTCGGATGATTCACAGCAGGAATAAGACGCAGATGATATCCACGGTCCGATAATGACTTCATCAGTGTAACGAAGGAATCAAACGGGAAGGATTCATAAGCAAATACACAGATGCCAATGGTAGGTCTCTCCGAGGCTTGCTTATAGGGATATCTTGGCTGCCTGTAACCAAAGGCCATATCGGGTGCGACTTCCACTTTCTTGTGGAAATTGGCCCGTCTGGCAATATCCGCAGATCTTGGATCGCGGAACACCGCCCGCTTCGCGCGGCTGATGACCTCCCGGTATAGTTCGACCTGGGCAGCGGGCCAACTCTCCTCAGGATAGGCATCAACGATCCCGACCCCGTACAGCCAGGTGGGTTTGTCTCTTAGTGCAGGCGGAAAGTAGTACGTGTTAAAGGCATAGGGGGTAATCAGATCGCCGCCACCAATAATGACAGCGTCCGTCTTGTCTGCATCGAGCTGCGAGTTCCAGGGATAGACTTGGTGTGGATAGAAGACCTGCTGAAATGTGCGCAGGAACAGATCATCACCGAAGTTGCCCATCCCGTAATAACCACAGACAGCAATATTCATTGCGGATGTCCTCCTTTCAAGTTGTCCGCCTGGGCCATGAACCAGGCGGGGTACCGCGCCCCGCCCCGCTGACTGACACTGTCAGGGCGGAGTACGCGGTGATACACCGGCCGGTGAATGACGGCCGGATGTGGATGCTCGGCGAGCAGCGCCTCGCAGACGGCAATGTCCTCGAACAGCCGTGCATCTGCACCGGCTCTGATCGGCCAGCCGCCGATCCCGCGCAGCATCGCCGCGCGGTAGAACCGCGGCACCAGCGGGGCGGCCGCAGATGCGTCCGCACGGTGCCCGCGGTAAGGCAAGGCCCCGCGCCACAAGGGCCCCAAGTGGCGCGTGCCCTGCCACAGGCCGCTGGCGCCGGTCGCGATGGCCGCTTCCGGCGCGCCTTCCATTGCGGCTGTGAGCAGCGCCACAGCCTCGGGCTGGAGCCAGTCGTCCCCGTCCAGCTCCAGCACATACCTGCCCCGCGCCAGCCCCAAGAGTTCGTTAAGCACGAACACCTTGCCGCGGTTAGGGGAGAAGCGGTGAATGCGAATCCGCGGGTCGCTTCGCAGGTACGGCAGATCTGCCGTACCATCCTCCGAGCCGTCATCTCCGATGAGCAGCTCAAAGTCCGGGGAGGTCTGAGCCAGAACCGATCTTACTGCCCACCCAAGGGAAGCCTGCATATTGTAGACCGGCAGAAGAAGGGAGACAGCCGGGCTGGTTCCGCTTGGTGAGGCAGGAGATCTGACTTCCATCCCGGAGACTTGTTGCGCCTTAGAGTCTCGTTCGGCTTCACGGTCGCCATTGCGGGTAAGGGCGGAGATGTCCCGCGGCTGGGATGGGGCGGCAGGCGGTATGTCCTCCGCCCCTGCGCTTGGTTCTCCTTCACAGCGGCCATGCCTGGAAAGGGCAGAGCTGTTCCCCGGACGGGAAGCGGCGACACTGCTGCCCTCCAGCCTTAAAGCCCCCGCTTGACGATAGGCACGGGCACGGCTGTTGGCAATTACAGGCACCACACCTTCAAGCTGTGGTCTGGACGGGAATATCCGCCATCTTATCCCGGGATAGATTGGATACGAGTAAGGATCAAGGCGCTTATGCCACCGAAGTCCATAGAGACGACGAATCGGGGGGATAGGAATGAAAGTGATCTGATGCGGATTCAGCGGCATGATCTCATATGGTAGGTAAAGAGCCGAGGGAAGAGGTTCAAATGCACGGCTTAGCTCCTGAAGCAGATAATCCCGCCGCCATACCAAAGGCAGGCTTGTGGGTGAGGAGAAGGGGTGCAGCTGCCCGGTAGAGTCTTCTTTTTCAGGCATAGAGTAAGAGCTGGATTTCTGGCAGTTCCCGGTGTGTACATCAGCACAATCCAGACCTATGACCCGGGTATGATTAAGGTCCGGCATCTCCTTGATCTGCTGTTCAAGCCAATCCAATAAAGGCTTGCTGACCGCAGCCGCTGCGGGATTCCAGACTACCCAGTGAGGCTGAGGGTGGGTCATCTTCTCCATGAGACGGATTAGCCGGTCTGCATACAACCTTGGATCGGCAAGCCAGGAGTCAGGGATATCCTTCGCTAGTCTTCCGATTAAGGGCTGTAACTGGTTCATTACAGTAAGGATTTCTTGCGAAGAACCTCGGAAATAACCTCATTTCCGGCGATTCCCCGCTCCTGCCAGCGGTTCTGTCTGGCATACCCAATTCTTGAATTTCGCTTCTCTTCGGAATCCGGACTTGAGAGCATATGGCCAAGCTTTGCAGCAAAGTCATCATGCGTAGTAGCCGTAGTCACATAAGGCTCCATATGGATACATTCCGGCAGTGCTGTAGACAGAACACGAACACCGGCAGCCAAATACTCGTAAGCTTTGACCGGATTGGTAGCCAGCGTAATCGGATGGTACTGGAATGGAATGATGGCAACATCAATGTGAGGAAAATACTGCTTCAGTACACTGTGCGGCTTCTCGCCGAGCACATGCACATTGGGAAGCTCTGTATAAGACGGGATATCACCATAGGGAGCTCCAATGGAGACGAAGTTAACTCCTGGGAAGGCGCGTGCAATCTTCTCGAACAACGCATGATCAACCCAGTAAGCCCATGCGCCGATATAGGCGACAATCGGGCCCTCAGGAAGATCAGCGGGCCGTGCGGTTAGCGGGAGATCGAACAAGCTTTGATCAGCCGCATTGGGAATCAGCGTGACCGGTTTGTCAGGGTAAGCGAGTTCAAGCCGCGTCTTGATCGACTTCGCCGTCGCTACAAGATGGTCGGATGATTCCACCATCTTGGCTTCATATTTTGCCCAATGCGGGAACTCATCACAACAGTCGTAGATTACCGCGTCAGGCTTGAACAGAGTCAACCTGGATCGCTGTTTGGCCCAGGTCGTCCACACGATAACCGGTTGTTCTTTGCGAAGACGCGGGAGTGTCCGCGACAGAAAGCTCTGATGATCGGTGAACAGATGAACGCCGGGCTCAACTTCTTGAAGATGAGGGGAGAGCGGCGCCAGATTCTCGAAATACACTTGATGTCCCAGAGCTCCGAATTGAGTCATCAGCTGCTGAGGCCGCTGTTTCATAAATGTCCAATTCATAGTCTTGGGATAGATAATGACAGCCAAAATGCTTTTCCCTCCTTTGTGAAAGCTTGCTCCATTCTATGCATCGCTAGCTTAATAGAGTAACGCCAAAGGCCCGATCCATGGCAAAAATAGTTTGCTATAGCGGGCGAATGAAAGATGCTATTTATATGAAAAAAGCACATTAGGAGTCTCACCGCGGATACGCTTTGGGGTTCACTCTCATATAATATCTAGAAAATGCTAGAGGAGGAGACCATAGATATGGAAGAGATTCGTGTGCTCGTTGTGTTCGGTACGAGGCCTGAGGCAATTAAGATGGCACCACTTGTAAAAGTATTGGAGCGTACTCCCGGTCTTAGACCGGTTGTATGTGTCACGGCTCAGCACAGGGAGATGCTCGATCAAGTGCTTGAGGTATTCGGGATTAAGCCGGATTATGATCTTGATCTGATGAAGCCGGGGCAAAGCCTGACCGAGCTCAGCGTATCTGTGCTGACCGGTATCGAGAAGGTGATCCGTTCGTCGGGATGTCAGCTTGTTCTCGTTCATGGGGATACGACCACTGCATTTATGGGCGCACTTGCTGCCTATTACTCACAAGTTCCAATTGGACACGTGGAGGCAGGCCTGCGAACTTATGATAAGTACGCTCCTTACCCGGAGGAAATGAACCGTGAATTCATCGGCCGGGTCGCCGATCTGCATTTCGCCCCAACCGTGCAGGCAGGACTTCAGCTGGCTGCCGAGAACCGGATTGCGAATGTCCATGTTACCGGGAATACGGTCATTGATTCCCTTCAGTGGACCATTCAGGAGAAATTCAATCATCCGCTCCTTGCGAAGCTGGATAAATCTTGCAAATGGATCTTCATGACGATGCACCGAAGAGAGAATTGGGGCAATCCTATGAAGGAAGTATTCGAAGCTGCCGCGCGCGTTGCAGCAGAGCGGCAGGACGTGGAGTTCATCTATCCGGTTCATCCGAATCCGGAGATCGTGAAGCTGGCGGAGCAGGTTCTGGGCGGCAAGGCAAGAATTCATCTCACACAACCGCTCGATGTAGTTGCTACGCACAATTTCATGGCGCGCTGTCATTTCGTAATAACCGATTCGGGCGGAATCCAGGAGGAGGCTCCTTCCCTTGGCAAGCCGGTCCTTGTCCTGCGGGATAAGACTGAGCGCCCTGAGGGAGTTGAAGCAGGAACGCTCCGCTGTATTGGAACACAGACAGAGCGGGTTTATCGTGAGATGGTCATTCTTCTTGATGACAGGGAAGCATATAGAATCATGTCTGAAGCCAGCAATCCATTTGGGGATGGATATGCCTCTGAGCATATTGCCCAGATCATTCTTGATTTCTTTGATCTCTGAAGATGCCCTTGGTTGTTAAGCAAGTGAGGGTATGATTCAATAGATTTATATAGCCTTGTCTTGTCAGGAAGGAGATCCCCCTTTGAAACGGTTGAACCCGAGTCCTATTGCCCGTGATGATATATATCTTCCGGCCGAATTCCCGCTCACGGCCTCCTGTACATTTGGAGTCTCCCCTTCATTTCAGCGGCTGCACTGGCACCGGGCGCTTGAGATTAACCTCATTGCCCAGGGAAGTGGCACTTATGTGATTAACGGCCGGGAATACCCTTTTGAGCGCGGAGATCTGTTCCTGATTGATTCGGATGATCTGCACCGGGCTTATGAGGGGCATGATCTCAAAATGATTGTGATTATGTTCAGTCCGCTTCTGCTTGCGGCAGGACAGAGGTTTGATCCCGAACTGCTTCTCCCTTTCCGAAGCCATGATTCCAGCCCTTCACATCATATTGTGAACGGTCATACGCAGAGTCAGGTGATGATGACTTATGTCGAGAATATTTATCAGGAATATATACAGAATAAGCGTTCCAGCCGTTCGGTCATCATTGGGCAGCTCATGCTCTTCCTGGCTGAAGTTAACCGCCATTTCGATGCCGACCCGGCTTCGGCCGATTTCATGCCGCCCCGGCAGCTGGAGCTGATGCGGGAGGTGATCCGCAATATGGAACAGGATCTGTCCAGAGCATGGACGCTGCGGGAGCTTGCTGATCTTGTGCACCTCAGCCCTTCCCGGTTCAGCACGTTATTCAGCCAGGCGGCGGGCAGCTCGCCTTTGAACTATCTGGTCCAGCTGCGGCTGTCTCATGCCGTGCAGCTGCTCGAAGAGGGAAGCGATCCGATTCTTGATATTGCGATCTCCTGTGGTTTTCGTAATTTATCCAACTTTAACCGGCTGTTCCGAAGACATTTGGGTGTCTCGCCTTCCACTATGCGCAGACGCCTGCATGGGGATCGAAGAGAATAGTAAGATAGTATCAGTAGAGAGGACTATTGCAGAAGAATGCGATAGTTCTTTTTTTGTATCCTGAAAGGGAGAAGGAGAGATGAGAAAGATGAGAGAGATGAACTGTTACCTTGGAATAGATGCGGGCGGAAGCAAGACACATAGCCTGCTTGTGAATAGTAACGGGCAAGTCATTGGCCGAGGTGCTGCAGGTAACGGGAACCATCAGACTGGCTTAAAGGAAGCGGAGGAGAATATTGCTTTGGCCTGCCGGTCAGCTCTGGAGGAGGCTGGGATATCACCAGATGATGTGACCTATGCCTATTTCGGGCTTGCTGGAGCCGACCGGGAACCGGACTACGAGATTCTGCGGCCCATGATTGGAGCACTTGGATTCCCCAGACACCGGATCACTTGTGATACGATGATCGCCATGCGTGCAGGGACTTCGAGATCTTATGGGGCGGTAATTATCAGTGGGAGCGGCTTCAACGCAGCTGCCCGGAACCGGAACGGGGAAGAACTGCAGTATGGAGGGTTCGGGTACTTGTTCGGTGATGGGCACGGGTCAGGAAGAAGTCTGGCAAACTTCGCATTCCGCTCTGCTGTACGTGCCTGGGATGGGCGAGGTAAGCCGACCGTGCTGCATGACATGGTGCTGCGGGAGACTGGCTTCTCCAATGTCCCGCGTATGCTGGACGCCGCCTTGGATGATCAGTTTCTTCCTCCGCTCAGGCTCGCTGAGCTTGTATTCGAGGCTGCCCGGCTGGGAGATGAGCTGGCCGAGTCCTTCCTGTGGGAGCAGGGGACCGAGCACGGCAATGCCGCCGCAGCATTAATCCGCCGCCTTGGCATGCAGGATGAGGTATTCGATGTGGTCCTTGGCGGCAGTGTACTTGCGAAGAGTGGACAGAACAGCATGGTAGAAGCAATTAAGGAAGAACTTCGCAGGGCTGCCCCGAAGGCTGCCGTCACCCGGATTACGATGGAGCCTGTGGCCGGTGCTGTGCTTAGTGCTATGGATGAAGCGGGGTACCCAGCCAATGAGGAAGTCATTCGGATGCTGGAACAATTTTCGTTTTCTGAATCGGAAGGAGAGCGAGTGTAATGAATAACAAACCAGGACTGAAAATTGCCGTGATCGGTGGAGGATCGTCCTATACTCCGGAATTAGTGGAGGGCTTGATTCAAAGCTATCACGACATGCCCGTGGCTGAGCTTTGGCTGGTGGATATTGAAGCAGGCAAGCAGAAGCTTGAAATTGTAGGCAATCTGGCTACACGAATGGTCCGCAAGGCGGGCATTCCCATGGAGGTACATTTAACGCTGAACCGCCGCGAGGCAATCAAGGATGCTGATTTCGTAAGTACACAGATTCGTGTTGGGCTGCTAGAAGCCCGGAAGCTTGATGAGCATATTCCGATTCGTCACGGGGTTGTCGGTCAGGAGACAACAGGACCTGGGGGGATGTTCAAAGCGCTTCGCACCATTCCGGTAATTCTGGACATTTGCCGGGATATCGAAGAACTCGCGCCGAATGCCTGGATGCTTAATTTCACTAATCCGGCGGGAATGATCACGGAGGCGGTTACGAAGTATTCGAGGGTGAAGACAGTGGGTCTGTGCAACTCACCCATCAACTTCCAGAAGTTCCTTGCCGAAGTGTATGAGGTGGATGAGAGCCGTGTACTGCCTGAGTTCGTGGGGATTAATCACCTGCACTGGGTTACCTCTGCACTGGTTGATGGGGAAGAGAAGCTGCCCGAGATTCTAGCTGGAGACCGCGAGTATTCAGCTAAGAATGTGCCTACCGTAGGCTGGGATAACGACTTCCTGCGTTCCCTTGGTGCGGTTCCTACTTATTATCTGAAATATTATTATATGATGACCGAAATGTATGAAGAAATGAAGGAAGCACTTCGACAAGACGGAACCCGCGCAGATGTGGTAAGCCGGGTGGAGAAGGAATTGTTCGAGCTCTATAAAGATGAGGCGCTCGAAGAGAAACCGAAGCAGCTGGAGCAGCGCGGCGGGGCCTATTACTCTGAGGCTGCTGTGAAGCTGATGCGCTCGCTGTTTCAAGGCAGCAATGACAGTCAGACCCTGAACGTACCAAATGGCAGCATATACGACTTTCTGCCGGAGAATGCCAGCATCGAGATTAACTGCGTCGTTACCGGGCAGGGTCCTATTCCCCTGATGCCGACCCATGTACCCGAGCATGTGAAAGGCCTGCTTCATGCGGTTAAGACTTATGAGAGCATGGCGATCAAGGCCGCAGTAAGCGGAGACCGGGATCTTGCCCTGCAGGCGATAACGCATCACCCACTGGTGCCTTCGGTCACCGTGGGTAAGGCAATTCTTAATGAGATGCTGGAGGCGCATAAGCCGTATCTGCCGCTATTTTTTGAAGACTAATCAGATGATCGATACAGATGGAACTTAAGAAGCACAAAACCATTGAATTGATAGAAACGGTGAACCTTTGACTGAGTAATCTCGGTTAGGGGTTCTTTTTCGTTCTGGCAGCAGGAGTTCATAGACTATATCTAAGAAAACTATTAACCAACATATGGATACCATTCAGAAAATTAATTTCTTCAAAAAGAACAAGGAAGTGGCTTTCTGGACTTATGGAAGTATAAATCGTTTCTTGATAATGGAAAAGATATTTCAGTTAACAAAAAGACATTTTCCTTCTATATGCCCAAATAACAGTGGAGTCGACATAGTCACTAATTACTGGCAAACCTTAAATCTGTTGAAGTATAACACCTATATTATGACCTTAGCCACGTTATATCAGGAGCAACAGCGTTAATGGATGGTTAACAGGCGGAGTGATGTATTTCCAATAAAATTTACTATAGAATTGGGATAGGTCTATGATTGCCTATAGATCTATCCTTTGCATTGGAAGAGGTGAGCCTGATGACGAAAGTGGTGCCGGTAGTGGTAGTAATCGTCTTTCTCTTAGCCGGCTGCATGACCCACAGAGCTATATCTACGGAACAATTGGATGACTTTAAAAAAATGGTTTTTTCTGAGCATAAGGACATTTCCGATCTAGAAATTCAGATGGCCCCCACTCAAATAGAGTTTAATTATTTCCTTAATCGTAAGACGGATCGGGAGGCTAATAAAGATATCTTTATAAAGACAAAAGAGCTTATTCTTTCTCCAAATTTTCAGAAAACCGTGATTGAGGAGTCTTATTTCAAATATTACTCCAAGGACGATCGACGATATCCTGACATCCACATTCGTTTCTTTGGCGCCCAAAAAGACAAGTCTGAGTACGAATATACCACTTCTTACTATGGACCGGGCGTGGAAGGAGCAAAGGATCGGCCGATCAACGGTTATAGGACGTGGTATTTTAATGATTTTAAGACAAAAGGTGTTCCAGTGACCCTACCTGATTAGAATCTCATTTCTCGATTTACATTTTCGGCTTCTGTCCACATTTTATTTTGTCAGCCGTCCCTTCCCACCGCGCCTTTTGCTTTTCCCGCAACCGTGATATATTTTCCTAAGGGTTATCCACTTGGAACACTATTCCGATAACACAAGGAGAGAACGCGAAATGATTAAGCATGTCGTCCTGTTCAAGCTGAAAGATTCATCACCTGAGAGTGTAGAGAGAACCGTATCCGTACTTCGCGGATTGGAAGGGAAAGTGGAGCAGCTGGTGGATATTCAGGTTGGCTCCGATGTCATCCACTCCGAGCGCTCTTATGATATTGCACTGATCACAACCTTTGCTTCACTTGAGGATCTTCAGGGCTATCAGGTTCATCCTGAGCATAAGAAAGTGATCGAGCATATGGTTCAGGTGCGTGAATCACAGGTTGCCGTAGACTTTGAATTTTAAGGGGTTCTGACTGATGTATTATGTGAACCGGGAACAGATTGAGCGGCGGCTGAACATGATTCCACAGATCATCGAGGTGCTGAATCAGGCTGAGGCCAAGACGAATCAGGATCTGGAGCTGCTCTATGCATTCGCCGAGGAGAGAGCCCTGCACCTGGGTATTGAAGTTGTGACAGATGTAGGGAGCTATCTCATCGATGGCTTTATTATGCGGGATGCCAGCAGCTATGAGGATATCATCGATATTATGCTGGATGAGAAGGTCGTGGACGGCGAGCTTGCCGCGCTGCTGACAGAGCTGGTTAGACTTCGGAGGCCGCTGGTTCAGGAGTATTTTGACTGGCGCAAAGACGGGTTAAGCGAGCTGGTAACAGGTCTTTCGGATGCGCTTACGTCCTTCGCACTGAAGGTTAGAGATTATCTAGACCATGAACTTAACTAAGTGCTGAGGCATCTAATCAGCAGAACATAAGCCTGAATCATGATCCATGGATCATGGTTTGGGCTTTTTTTTCTGCCGTCTAGAATAAATTTCCAAAAATTCATCTTCATCTGTGTCAAGACAAGCCCAGGCTGCTTATAATAAATCAACAATATAGGCATTCGCCCTGATATGAAAGCTGATCTTAGGTATCAGAGTGCCGAAAGGGAGAGATGTTGAATGAGTCAAAAGAAATTCTGGTTGGGGGCGCTCGTAGGAAGTGTAATCGGTTCGGCAGTGGCCTTGCTGCTGGCTCCTAAGAAAGGCAGTGAGCTGCGTAAGGATATCGCGGACGGTGCGCGTCAGGTTAGCGACAAATCTCGTGAGGTTGCAGGCAAGGTGGGTGAGCAGACTTCCGAAGTGATTAATAAGGTAAAAGGCAAAGCTCATGATGTAGTCAGCAGCATTCATGCGCTTCGTGAGAAGAAAGCCAAAGTGAGCGTTACGGAAGATGAGCTGGTGGCCCAAATCTCCTCTTCTGAGGAGAATAACGAGGCGGCTGCTGTAGAGTTAACGGATTCTGCTGAAGCCGTCAAGTAACCTGCTGCTTTAAGCTATAAGACCCTTCGGGGTCTTATTTGCATTTTGTAAGATCTTCCACTTTCCTTGTTCCCATGCATAAATTGGGTTAATATTTAGGTACGCTTTGTGACTGGATGTCATAAAGTAACGGTGAGAATCATATGGAACGAACGAATGTATAGGCCATATAAGTTAAGTTCCTTCCATATCAACCTATGAAAAAGGAAGCGGGATGTTCGTGCAGCAAGCTATCGCAATACTAGATTCGGGAGTAGGAGGACTGACGGTAGCGAAAGAGGTCATGAGGCAGCTCCCCCGGGAGAAAGTCATTTATTTCGGAGATACAGCACGTACTCCCTACGGCCCGCGCACACCGGAAGAAGTTCGCTTGTTCACGGAGCAGATAGTTGACTATTTAATTCAATTTAATCCAAAAATGATCGTTATTGCCTGCAATACAGCTACAGCGGCTGCGCTCGACTACATTGCATCCAAGATCTCCATTCCAGTTATCGGGGTTATTCGCCCAGGTGCACGTGCCGCAATCAGTGCGACCAAGACCGGACATGTCGGTGTTATCGGAACGGCAGGAACCATTCAAAGCGGTGCCTACCCTGCGGCTCTTAGAGAGCTGTCCCCTTACATTCATGTAGTGAGTGAGGCTTGTCCTACGCTCGTGCCGCTGGTGGAACGGGGAAGATTCGATACTCTGGAGACTCAGGAAGTCGTAAAGGATGCCTTGAAAGAAATCAAGCAGAATAACATTGACTGCCTGATCCTTGGATGCACTCATTATCCTTTCCTTAAGAAAGCCATTCAGCTTGAGATGGGACCAAAAGTTAAGCTGATCAGTTCAGCGGATGAGACCGCGCGGGAGATCAGCACGGTATTGTATCAAAAAGGGCAGTTGGCCCGCGGCGATGAGACGCCGATTCATCAATTCTTTTGTAGTGGTGATGCGGAAATGTTCCAATCCATTGCCTGTGAGTGGCTTGGTGAACACATCAATCTTACGCCTGTGGTATGGCAGAATCCTGTACTGTAAGGCAGGTACTTACGAAGTCAACATCTTATATTAATATCAAGGTTGGTGGCAGCCCCGGTGGAACTTAGGTTCTCCGGGGTATTTGCTGATCTTATCATTAACATGGGGCAGAATCCTGAGCATACAATGGAAGAAACACAGCATTTTACCAGATCAGCTCTTCAGTGTGAGCTTTGATAAATGTTGAAAGAGGTGGGTTCATGGGATTCTGTTCGCATGATGGCCAAAGACGGATTGTTCAGGTAGGAAGTCAATATTTGTACAAAGATCTGATTCAGCAGTTGAAACAATTGCAGTGTACTTATCCTAATCTTGATGTACTGGAGATCGGAAGGAGTGTCATGGGCAAGCCTATTCACTGTCTTCGCCTGGGCACCGGGCCCCGCGCCATTCATATGAATGCCTCGGTACATGCGAATGAATGGATCACTGCTCCTCTGCTCCTGCGATTTGTGGAAGAGACTGCTGCGTCGGCCGCGGTGGCCACGGAACGCTGGAGCACGGAGGCTTGCTTCTGGCTGAAGGAGATCACCTTGTGGGCGGTTCCCATGGTTAATCCGGATGGGGTGAATTTGTCTCAGGAGGGGGTGACTTCCGCCCATGCCAATGCGGATGAATTGATCAGCTGGAATAAGGGAAGTATGGATTTCAACCGCTGGAAGGCGAATATTCACGGTGTGGACCTGAATGACCAGTTCCCGGCCTATTGGGAAGAGGAACAGCAGCGGCGCGGGATTCACATGCCCGCTTCCCAGGATTATGGCGGTACGGCGCCGCTTACAGAACCCGAATCGAAAGCGCTTGCGGAATTGACCCGTTGGGAGAACTTCGAGCTAGCCATGTCTCTGCATACCCAAGGGAAGGAGATTTACTGGAATTACCGGGATTTGGAGCCTTATGATTCTCAGAAGCTTGCTCACCGGTTCGCCTATGCATCGGGATACCGGGCAGTTAAGCTGACCGGGAGTGATGCCGGGTACAAGGACTGGTTCATTAAGGAGTTCAGAAGACCGGGCTTCACGATTGAAGCCGGGGAAGGCGTCAATCCACTGCCGCCAGCGGAGTTCGAGAGTATATATGCGGAAGTGTCTGAGCTGCTCGCGGAAGCGATGCGATCTTGAATTATTCATGAACCAGGAAAACGGGTATCCTAAGGGTGTAAGCTGATGCTTACGAAGTAAGTTTGCTTCGCAAACTTTTAGGAGGGGACATTTTATGAAACTGCAAAAATTATGGTCGCTCAAACGCTGGGCCCATATTTTCCGCCGGCTGCCTAGACTCATCACTTCCTCCAAAGTACCCTTGTCCGAGAAGCTGCTGTTCCTGGTTCCGGCTGGGCTGTATTGGGTACTGCCCGATGTGATGCCCTTCATGCCGCTGGATGATATCGCGGTGTCGATGCTCTTGATGAACTGGTTCGTTACCCGTGCAGAGCGGAAGTATCCACTCCTATAAGTGAGCCTATATTCCGGATGGATCTTGATCTGCTCCTTGCACGAAAGGGGCAGATTATTTACAATAGCCATATTGGGTTTAACATACGAATAGGAGAGAGAGCCATGAGTGTCAAGATTACACGCAACGCTGCGAAAATTATAAAGAAAGAACTTGATAAGGAAGAGAACCAGGGCAAAGGTCTTGCTCTGAAAGTGTTCGTCACGCATTCACATGGCGACCATGCTCACTATGGTCTCGATTTGGCCAAGCCTACAGATAAGGACACTGTAGTGACAACGGACAAAGAAATCGATGTGATCGTAGATCTGAGTGATCCATTCCTGGAAGGTGTGAAGATTGACTACTTGTATTTTCCGGAAGAAGGCTTTGTCATTACAAACCCTTCCAAAGGAAATCACGGGGATCACTAATCAAAGCCGCGAAGATTTCTGAGTAAAAGGCCTCCCGCAGCGTACTGGTCACAGGCTGGTACGCTCTGCGAGGTCTTTTTTGTGCCAGCAAGGATATGGCCGCGAGTGTGAAATGATAATGATTCTGGAGAAGCGACCCTTAAGAATATTTCGCACGGCAACCTTACGTGTAATCAATAGTTCCACTTCGGCTGCACCTTTTTCCAATAATACTTGTTGTGAAAAAGCTGTGATCCATCATCTTGCGCCAGCCTGAGGAGTTAAGGTACAATACGTTTATTGACTTTATACGTTGTTTAGGAATGTGTCCAATAGAATCACGGAGATTACTAGTTTTTGGTAAAAGAAGGGAAGCAGCATGGCTAACGATATCCGCGTATGCGATAAATGCAATCACGTCCGTCTGAAGACGCTCGTACCCAAGCTCCAGAAGATGGCTCCAGATGCCGAGATCAAGGTCGGCTGTAAGTCTTACTGTGGCCCTTGCGGCAAACGGGCTTTCGTCTATATTAATGGCCGCTATGTCAGCGCCCCAACGGAAGATGAAGTACTTGCGAAAGCCCAGGCTTTCGTGAAGAAGCCCCGCGCATAGGGGCCAGGGCCGATAGGAACTGGGAAAATGTATAGAAGTCCGGACAAGCCGAAGCGCTTGCCGGGCTTTTTTTTGCATCAATCAAGGGGAATTTAACGTCTGCCTAACATGCTGCTGCGCTGAATCTAACAATTCGGAGGTAATCTGAATTTAATACAAAAAAAGGCTGCCCGCCGGTCTAATGACCTTGCGGAACAGCTTCCTCAAACTTCTGTATCAAGTCGTACATAATCGTCTTATCTGAATAATCGAGCTGCTTCTTGGCTTCCTCATATCCCTGACGTGCCCGCTCAACTTCGGTCTTCTGACGGGTGCTTAAGTCGTAACATGTTCCATTCTCGAACACACCGTCTGCTGAAGGAATGTAGTAGATGGTCCCGTCGGTGAAAGCGCCTGATCTTAGAATAACCATCTTTTTGCGATCATCAAAAATATCATTTCCCATCATATAGTAAGGCTTGGATGAGATCCCCAGCAGATGCATCAGAGACGGGGTCATATCCAGCTGACCTGCAGGCTCATTATATACCCCGGCATGTTTACCGTCAGGCAGATGAACAAGCAGCGGAACCTGATTCATGATTTGCTCCATATCCAGGTCCGTTAGGCTCTTGCCCAGAAACTTCTCATAGTAAGATTTATCTTTGATAGAGTTATCATGATCCCCGTAGAAGTACAAGATCGTCTTGTCCCATAATCCTTCGGCCTTCATCTGATCGACGAGCTGGCCAATCGCCGCATCGGTATAATGAATCGCTTCGAGGTAATCCCCAAATATCGTTCCGGAGAACTCGCCTACATCAAGCTGCTGAACAGGCTGGGGCAGAGAATAAGGATGATGGCTGGACAGCGTAACCAGATAAGAATAGAATGGCTGTTTCTCCTTGTCCATGAACCCAAGCGATTGCTTGAAAAAAGACTTGTCTCCAAGTGACCACCCGAGCGGTTCATCGATCACGTAATCCTTTTTGCTGTAAAAGTGGTCATAACCCATGTTCTTGTACATTGTATACCGGTTCCAGAAGCTGCTGTCATAGGCATGGAAGGCAGCGGTGGTGTATCCGCCTGACTTCAGAATCTGGGGCAGCACATCATATTGATGGTCTGGGTAACGAGTGAATACAGATCCGGTTGGCAGCGGATGCAGCGAGCTGTGGGAGGAGAAGTCGGCGTCGGAGGTCCGGCCCTGCCCAGTCTGATGATAATAATTGGAATAGTAGAGGCTTTCCTTCATCAGTTTATTGAAGTTCGGGGTGATCTCCTGACCGTTCACTTGCTTGCCAATCATGAAGTTCATGAAGGCTTCGGCCTGGATGACCATCACGTTACTGCCTTTGTACGCTCCGTAAGTCTCGTTCATAACCGGGCGATCCGAGCTTGCCTTGTCATACCACATCTTAATATCCGCCAGCTCCTGATCAGACAATTGTTTTTTTGGACCCCAGTGCTCAAGGCCGTACTTGTAAGCATCATAATAATGAAAGCCGAGCAGCCCTGTTACATTGTAGAGCGCCATATTCCACCAGTTCCCGGCAAAAAGACCGACAGCCCATGTCGAAGTATAATAATGGATCGGCCCCAAGGTCAGCGCAAGGCCAAGACCTAAAGTGACGATACCCGTGATCAGACGCCGGGTTATTCTCGTCAGACGTGAGCCTCCCATTGTTGCCTCGCGGTTGTATATCGTGCTGCGGCGCTTGCGTGAAGCAAGTACGAATATCATGGGAATATAGAAGATCCAATCGATGAAGAACCAGATATCGGTCCAGTGTATCAGCTCGCGGATACTTCCGCCCAGTTCACCTACCTGACCGGCCTGCAGCAGTACCGGAATGGTAATGAAGTCCTGGAAGTAACGGTAGTAGACCAGGTCCGAGAAGATCAGGGCAGTAATCAGAAGATTCAGAATGCTTAGCGCGATGCCGCGGCCTCTTCTCGGAAGCCATAACGTCCAGAAGGAAGCAGCCATTATCGAGCCGATGGCAATGACATAATCGAGTCTGCTCATATCGATGTTATTGGCGTGCAGATGTGAATGCATATAGCCTAGCTTCCATACAATGACGGCGATAAATAAGAAGTATTCCAAATGTCGATATTGAAACACACGTTTAAGCGATGCCTGCGTACCGCTCCGTTCTAGTAAGTTCACTTTGATTCCTAGTTCTCCTTCCATTACAAGGACAAGTTCCCCTTCGTGCTAACGACGAGGGGGAAGAGGTCCAAGAAACTGAAGATATTGACACTCAATTCGGCCATTGAACAGCTTGCGGCGCTTGTCCGCTTTCTTGTGGAAGTCCTGCTCAAATTGTTTGGTTGGGGTAATGGCAAAGAATGACCAGGTCGGAAGCCCCGCTGCCACTCTTCCAAGCTGTGAGATGAGCCTCCGGATTTCCTTCTCCTCACCGATACGCTCCCCATACGGTGGATTCGTGATCAGACAGCCGAAGTCGCCTTCTGGGGTGATACTGGCAGCGGGAAGCTTCTTGAACGTGATTTCTTTGCCAAGTCCTGCGCTCTTCGCTGCCGCCATGGCGATCTCTATCGCTTCTCCATCGATATCGCTGCCTGTAATCTGGAGCGGAATATCGTCGCGTACCGCATCGAAGGCTTCCTCGCGCGCTTCCTGCCACAGCTCCTCAGGGATGATCGGCCAATTCTCTGAATTGAAGGAGCGTCTTAGCCCTGGAGCAATGTTCCAGCCGATCATGGCAGCTTCAATCGGAATGGTGCCCGATCCGCAGCATGGATCATACAGGGGACGGTGCGGACCCCAGCGGCTGAGCAGAATCAAGGCGGCTGCGAGGGTTTCTTTCAAGGGAGCCTCTGTTGCGTGCTTGCGGTAACCGCGCTTATGCAGGCCTGGGCCTGTCGTATCCAGCGTAAGCAGCGCTTTGTCATTCAGAAGATTGACTTCAATCACATACCTTGGGCCGTTCTCTTCGAACCATTCGGTATGGTAGGTTTCCTTCAGCTTCTCAACAATGGCTTTCTTGACAATCCCTTGGCAGGCAGGGACGCTGCTGAGCTGGGATTTATGCGACCGGCCTTCGACCGGGAATTCGCCATGGGCCGGAATCCAATCCTGCCAAGGGAGAGCCTTAGTCCCCTCGAACAGTTCATCAAACGTAACGGCGGTGAACTCACCGAGCTTCACCAGCACACGGTCCGAAGTACGGAGCCACAAATTACAGCGGCAGATATCAATGAAATCGCCTGTGAAATTTACGCGTCCGTTCTCCACTCTAACATCTTCATATCCTAGATCCTTCAATTCACGGGCAACAATGGATTCCAGACCCATGGGTGCTGTCGCGATTAATTCTAATTGCCTTGACATGATCTCAACTCCATTTTGACTTGTGGGAATGCCTCAAAAACCATACAATTTATCTGTAGATGTTCATTCAATATAGTATAGGACAATGTACATAAACATACAATTGGGCTTTCGCTTAAGGAGGCCTGATGATTCTACTCGATATCGGTTCAAGAAAGGGGAATGGTCTTCATGATCACACCAGAACAATACAGTGAGGATTTGTATCAGGCTGACGAGACTCTCCTCCGGGTAAAAGAGTCCATTGCGGCAGCAGGGATTCAGGACGTCTCCATCGTGCCCGGCTATGGACGGCTGCTGACCATGCTGGTTCAAATGTCCAAGGCGGAGAACGTGCTCGAAATCGGAGCACTTGGGGGATACAGCGGCATCTGTCTTGCGCGCGGACTAGCCCCTGGGGGACGAATCGTATCTCTGGAGCTGAAGCAGGAGAATGCGGATTTGGCTCACCGCAACATGCGTGAAGCCGGGTTTGGCGACCAAGCGGAGTATATGATCGGTCCAGCTCTGGACTCTCTGGAGGTGCTGCAGGGTAAGGGGGACAAGTTCGACTTCTTCTTCATCGACGCGGACAAAGAAAATTATCCGAATTATCTGGAGTGTGCTATCCAGCTGGCACGTCCTGGAGCGATTATCGCGGGTGATAACACCCTGCTGCGAGGCCGAACTCTGAATACGGAGAAGAACGGCCCTTCCGTGCTTGCCATGCGTAAATTTAACGAGACGATTGCCCGGGACGAGCGCCTGATCAGTACCTTCCTTCCTGCTTATGACGGCCTGGCGCTTGCTTTGGTTAAGTAGGGAGAAGTAGAAGGTCCGATCAAGTCTTATCCTGTGGTTCGACCTAATCCAATATGAACTACAACAAACCAGCGGTATTGTGGTGGAGCATGCAATACTATATAAACTGATTCAGCACTCACCCCAACAGGCGGACAGGCCATCAATGAATTGGAGATGATACAAGTGTTGAATTCCGACAGAGATCAGAGTCTTAAAGTTTGGCTGGGTGAACTGAAAGATGAGCTTGTTGGACTAGAACAAAATCTAAAGACTCTTAAAGAAGAAAGGGCTCACTTAGAACACCGGTTAAAGTATTTGTACGTCATTGCCGAGCAAAGTGATGACAGGGCAAAAAAAGGTCTTTATGAGCAGTTTGTCAAACCTTTAAAAGAGAAACGAGAAGATGTAAGGAAAAGGTTAGATGGTTTCGTGGAGGGAAATTTCGAGCGTATTAAAGCCCTAAAAGCGTTGACTGCAAGGCTAGAAAAAGAGTTCGAAATATAGCTTAATAAAGACATGAAGGCAGCCGGGCAAGAAAGTTCGGCTGATTTCATTGTGCCTAAACAAATGTTCATACAAATGAAAGAGGAGTAGGAAATAACATTGTATACGTTATTTCTAACTCCAAATTGTAGTGCATTTAATCGATCTGGAATTCGGTGGTTTTTGATTGTATTGCTTGCCGCAGGAATGCCTGGACCACGCAGCGTCTAAATGCTCCTAGGCTATGCTCTGACCGGGTAGCTTAGCAATGCGCATAGGTTCTAGCGTCCCGAGCTTGAATCAGCCTGAATTTCGGGCAGAAAGCTGAGAGTATCAGCGATTCGGCGCTTTTATTCCTTCTCAGCTAAAGCCGAGCGGAGAGGGCCGGGCGATTCTGGAGAAACGAAGTGGTCGCCTTTATCTCCAAGCTTCACCAGCTGCCAATTCAATCAGGAAGCTTGGAGATAACAGCGATCGCAGGAATGCCCGGCCCGCGCAGCGGCCTTAGTCTATAGTCTAATGCCGGACCGCGCAGCAGCCTTACGCCTGCAGTCTAATGCTCGGACCGCGCAGCGGCCTTTATGCTTTACTCCAGAGCTACGCATTCAAAGCGTTCAGCCGCCTACTGAAAAGAAGGCGTATCCCGATGCGCATACAGCTTGGCCCTAACCCAGACGGTGTTGGCAAGCAGCAGGACACCGGAGATGATGAAGATCCCTTCAATTCCGATGTATCCGGACAAGAAGCCCCCAATGGAGGCCCCCATCATATTGCCAAGCGCGAGCGTACTGCTGTTGAAGCCGAATGCACGGCTCTCCATGCCATCCGGGGTGTAGGACCGGATCAGCGCATTTACACTGGGAAGCAGGCCGCCCATGCAGATGCCCATGAAGAAGCGGATGATGACGAGCTGCCAGACTGATTGGACGAAGGCCTGAGGAATCAATGTAATCGCCGTTCCTATAAGGGCGAAGGTAAGAACACGATGGGCACCGACCTTATCGCTGAACTTCCCAAGTATTGGGGAAGTGATCATATTAGACAAGCCGGTAACGGCGCTGACAAACCCCGCCCAGAACGATAAATTCACCACACTTCCATGGAGCTTTTCCACATATAGAGTCAGGACAGACATCGGGCTCAGCATAGCGAACTGGAGCAGGAAGGTCACTGCGAACAGGGCGGTCAGCTGCGGTGTTTTGTTCAATTCCCGAAAGCCGGCAAGCACCGAGATTTGCGGAGTATGGGAAGCTTCTTCCCGGTCAAATTTCTCACGAACCAGGAACAGAGCGAGTAACGAAGCTGCAAGAAGGAGAGCACCTGTAATAAAAAAGATGGGCCTGAAACCTACCCAATCAGCCAACAGTCCTCCGATTAAGGGTCCAAGGATCGTACCTGCAACAATTCCGGACTGCGTAATTCCCATTGCATAGCCCATGCGTTCTTTGGGCGTAGTTCCCGAGATTAACGAAATGGCCGCCGGATTAAATCCAGAGATTGTTCCGTTTAATAGTCGAAGGCCAAGCAGCTGCCAAGGAGCGGTGGCAAGTCCCATTAATGCGATCACGATCGACATCCCGAAACCGGAGCGCAGCAGCATAATTTTTCGTCCATACCGATCGGCTAGTTTCCCCCATAACGGTTGAAAAATAAACGAAGTAGCAAAGTTGGCCGCAAATATGATCCCGGCCCACAGCCCAAGCGCTTTTGCTCCGTGTACCCCGAGGTCCTCGGACAGATACAGCGGGAGAAAAGGGGTGACCATGGTCATTCCGGCATTAACAAGAAATTGGCCGAACCACAGCACGATGAGATTGATTTTCCAGGTTGGCATCGAGCCCCTGGTTCTAAGGAAATTGATCATAGGCTCTATTATCCTCCCATCGAAAGAATTTCATTATTATACCATAACGCCAATTTGCTTAAATTTAACGATATGCATGGAATTAAAGACGGCCTGATCGTTTAGTTCAATGATTAATTTCATAGGATTGTCATCGGTTCTTCATCTGGGACGGGTTGTTACTTACTTTTAAAAAGGGCATAATGAAGTTTAGGGAAATTTTATAGATGGAGGCGTCTTCATGACATATAATGATCGGTTTATCCGTGCTTGTCTTAAGCAGGAGGTAGATCAGCTGCCCGTATGGTATATGCGCCAGGCTGGCCGATACGATCCGGAATACCGCGCAATCAAAGAAAATTACAGTCTGCTTGAAATATGCCGGCAGCCCGAACTTGCGGCAGAAGTCACTTTAATGCCTGTTCGTAAGCTTGGCGTAGATGCGGCTATTTTGTACTCGGATATTATGAATCCGGTTGCTTCCATCGGTATTGATTTCGATATTGTTAAGAACATCGGTCCTGTAATCCACAATCCGATTCGGACCGCTGAAGATATTGAACGACTTCGTCCTATAGATGTAGAGAAGGATCTCTCGCATATCCTAGAGACAATCCGGATTCTGGACCGCGAACTTGAGGTCCCTCTGATTACCTTTGCGGGGGCGCCATTCACCATTGCGAGCTACCTAATTGAAGGCCGACCATCCAAGAGCTACATACGCACCAAGAGTCTGATGTATGGTGAGCCCAAGCTGTGGCACCGTCTGATGGATAAGCTCGGGGATATGGTTATTGAATATTTGAAGCATCATGTGAAGAACGGAGGTAAGGCGTTCCAGGTGTTTGACAGCTGGGTAGGCGCTCTTTCTCCGCGAGATTTTGAAATTTACGTGCTGCCCACCATTACACGTATCTTTGCCGAACTTGAGACACTCGATGTACCGAAAATATATTTTCCTGGAGTCAGCTCTGGGGAACTGCTGCCTACGCTTACGAATATCAAGGCTGACGTGATCGGACTTGACTGGCGTGTATCTATTGAAGAAGGCCGCCGGCGTACAGGCGGAGGCTTTGCGGTTCAAGGAAATCTCGACCCTTATGTGTTAACGGCTCCTATGGATGTAATCAAACAATACGCGAAGGAAATTATCGACGAAGGAATCAAGTCACCGGGATTTGTGTTCAATTTGGGACACGGGCTGTTCCCAGAGGCTTCTCTGGATAAGCTTCGCGAGCTGACCGAATATGTACACGAATATTCTGCCGAGGCACTCCGTTAATCCGGGTGCAGGCTTACCATCTTGAACTACTAAATAACTTTCAGAGGTGAACATTTAACGTGAACAATAAAATTGGCGTGCTCGTCATGTCTTATGGAACACCCGAAAGCCTGGAGCAGGTAGAAGCTTATTATACCCATATTCGCCGGGGCAACCCGCCCACAGAAGATCAACTGAAGGAACTGAAAGACCGGTATGAGGCCATTGTGGGTGGTGTTTTCCCGCTAAGAGCGAACACGGATAATCAGGTTGCTGCCCTGCAGGAGACTTTGAACCGGGATGCGGCAGACCTCGGAGTACAGTTTGTCTGCTATCAAGGTCTGAAGCATGCGTCTCCATTCATCGAGGATGGGGTGCAGCAGATGGCCAAGGACGGCATCACCCGTGCGGTGGGCATTGTACTGGCCCCGCACTACTCTGTTATGAGTGTAGGCGGTTATATCAAACGTGCAGAAGAGAAAGCGGCTGAGCACAAGATCAAGTTTTCTTTCGTTAAGAGCTATCATCTGCATCCCAAATTGATCCAGGCACTAGCGCAGCGGGTAAGCCGTAAGCTTGATCAATTCGAGGAAGTTGGTGCGGAGCGGGATAAGGTCAAAGTTCTGTTCAGCGCACACAGTCTTCCCGAGAAGATCCTTGAGATGGGTGATCCTTATCAGGATCAGCTTCTCGAGACCTCCAAAGCAGTTGCTGTGCAGACTAAAGTAACCAACTGGCAGTTCACATGGCAGAGTGCTGGCCGGACGGCAACGCCTTGGCTTGGGCCTGATATCCTGGATACACTTAGAGATTTAAGTATTGAACAAGTAGAGGATGTGCTTGTGGCTCCGGTCGGATTCGTATCGGACCATCTGGAAGTTCTATACGATCTGGATATCGAAGCCCAGGCTGTGGCCGGTGAGCTGGATATGAGACTGATGCGTACCGATTCGCTTAACACCGATCCTTTGTATATGGAGACGCTTAGCGACGTCATTATCAAAGCATGGGAAGAGGAATGAATAATCTATGAGTGATTCAGATTCAGCTAGGAATATAATCATCGTCGGAGGAGGACTTACCGGGCTGAGTGCAGCATTTTATATCCGGAAGTTCTACAGAGAGAAAGGGATTCCTGTCCAGATCTCAATTCTGGAGAAGGGGAAGTCGATGGGCGGCAAAATCGAGACTCTTCACCGGGACGGCTTCGTCATTGAGAAAGGACCGGACTCCTTCCTCGCCCGCAAGACGGCGATGATTGATCTGGCCAAGGAACTGGAGCTGGATCATGAGCTCGTGCCTATGAATCCTGGCGCCAAGAAAACTTACATTGTCAAACGCGGTGAGCTTCACCCGATGCCTTCAGGTCTCGTGCTCGGTATTCCCACCGAGCTAGGCCCATTTCTGAAGAGTGGGCTTGTCTCATGGGGCGGGAAAATACGCGCGTTAATGGACATGGTGATTCCTGCGCGTAAGAGCACAGAGGACGAGTCACTCGGGCATTTTATCGAGCGCCGGCTGGGTACGGAGGTTCTATCGAACGTGACTGAGCCGCTTCTCGCGGGAATCTATGCAGGAGATACTTACAAGTTAAGCCTGCAGTCTACGTTTCCGCAGTTCGGCGAGGTCGAACGGGCGCATGGCAGCTTGATGCGCGGAATGATGACGGGCAAGAAGCCGGTTGAGACGCACACAGGTACCAAGCGAAGTGCGTTCCTTACTTTCCGCCAGGGACTTCAAAGTCTGATTCATGGTCTTGTGCATGAATTGCATGACGTGGATCAGCGGCTGGAGACTGAGGTTGTGGATATACGCAAAGGGAGCAGCCGGGCTTATGAGGTCAGGCTCGCTGAGGGAGAGGTGCTCCACGCCGATCAGGTTGTGGTTACTACACCGGCATTTAGCGCCGCGAAGCTTCTTGCGCCTTTCGTTGATGTCAGTGCGCTGACAGCCGTCAACTACGTGTCGGTGGCCAATGTGGTTGTCGCCTTTGACAAGAAGGATCTCGAGGGAATCCAGGATGCTTCTGGGTTCCTGGTTCCCCGGGCAGAAGGACGCAATATTACAGCATGTACTTGGACTTCAACCAAGTGGCTGCATACGAGCCCGGATGATAAGGTTCTGCTCCGCTGTTATGTAGGCCGCTCGGGAGATGAGCAGAATGTTCAGCTTCCCGATGATTCACTTACAGACTTGGTCCTGAAGGATCTGAGGGAGCTGATGGGAATCACGGCAACGCCTTTATTCTCGGAGATTACAAGGTTACCGAAATCGATGCCCCAGTACCCTGTTGGCCATTTGCAGCAAATTGCCAGCTTACGTGAAGAGCTTAACTCGAAAGCACCGGGCTTATATGTAACTGGAGCGGCTTTTGAAGGCGTCGGTCTTCCGGACTGCATCAAGCAGGCCAAAGAACTCGCCAAGATCATGACGGGTGAGCCTGTACATTAAAGAAGAACCTATTAACCCCCGGCCATCTAGGCTCGGGGTTAAGTTCGTTCTGGGGAGACGGCGGGTCCGGGGCCTTGGGGACGGGGACCTCGGGTACTTCATGATAGTCATGGAGTGATGAAAACCTGCATAGGATGTGGAATTGGCAACTTCAGGAAGACACAGAAACAGGAATGTTGCTTTAGTTCAACTTATTTACCTGATATAATAGATTTTGATTACCTCAAATTTCATAGGACTATAAGGAGTGAATTATGCTACAGCCGAGATCGCAAAAGTACAGCGCTGAGAAGAGGCAAAAGCTGCAGCGCCAAAGCCGATTCTGGATGCTGGTCAACTTAACCTTGATTGTATTGATCGGACTTGTTCTTACCTTTTCTTATTTTAATAACAAATCACTTGGAGGAAGGACTGTTTCGGACAGTCCGGCTCAGAATATTACACCTCAGTTCAACAACAGCAACCAGAATCCTGCGGGAAATAGTTCATCGGTTACGCCTTCGGATACTAGCCAGACCAATCAGGGCTCCTCTGCCGAGACAGTTGGTAATAATACGAATGGGGGCTTGGTCATTAATTTTGGCGGAGATACGATTTTCTCGGGTAAGGTTGCAGAGAAGATGGACCAGAACGGGATCGATTTCCCTTTCAAGTATGTGAAAGATTTATTCCAGAAAGATGATCTTACGGTTCTCAACCTGGAGACCCCCGTAACTACCAGAGGCATAGGGGCCAAGAACAAACAGTTTGTATTTAAAGCCCATCCCGATGCGCTCAAAGCCATGAAGAATGCAGGAGTGGATGCGGTTAACGTAGCAAATAATCATACCTTAGACCAAGGTGTTCAAGGCTTGTTAGATACACTGGAACATCTTAAAGCTAACAAGATATCTTTTGCTGGAGCAGGTAACAATAGTAATGAAGCATACGCCCCGGTATACATAGAGCGTAAAGGCATCAAGATTGCACTGTTTGGCTTTAGCCGCGTACTTCCAGAACTAAGCTGGAATGCTAAAGCAGACAGACCGGGAATTGCGGGCGTATACAACGATGATGTGAAATTAGCAGTTAAAAGCATACAGGATGCACGCAAAAAGGCAGATTTGATTATCGTAGTTGCACATTGGGGAAAAGAAAGAGTGACCGTGCCGGACAGCAATCAGACTTCATTGGCACATTCCTTCATAGATGCTGGAGCTGATCTGGTAGTTGGCGGTCATCCTCATGTGCTGCAGGGTGTGGAGCAGTATAAAGGCAAGTGGATTGCTTACAGCACGGGGAACTTTGTATTCACCAAGGCAACGACCCGGCCCAAGACTTGGGATACAGCTGTATTCCAGGCACGCTGTACGATTGGGGGGAAATGTGATTTGCGGATGATTCCGTACTTCACCGAGATCGGGCAGCCCGTACCCAAGAATGCCAAGGATGGCGCCAAGCTGATTAAGGAGATTGAAAGTCTGTCACCAGGCGTCAAAATAGATTCAAGCGGTAACATTAGATCAAGCAAGAATGATACAAGTCTAGGACTCATACCTTCAGATGCAGAGAATCAGGTCGACAGCAGCATGAATAACTCAGGCTAATTGAAAGGAGCGGTCTAGATGCCAGATTACTGCGTGGCTCACCGGGGATTCTCGGGGGTAGCCCCCGAGAATACAATGGCAGCGGTTAAGCTAGCTATGGAAAATCCCTATGTGAAGTGGATTGAAGTGGACGTTCAGCTGTCTAAAGACGGTGTGCCTTTTCTAATTCATGATTACACGTTGAACAGAACCACAAATGGGAGAGGTCCTGTCAAGGATGCGCTATGGAGTGAGCTTAGCAAGCTGGATGCGGGAAGCTGGAAGTCTGGCATCTATTCACAGGAGAGACTTGTCACGCTCGACGACTTCCTGAAAGCCGTCAAGGGACGACTTCTAGTGAATCTGGAGATTAAGACCGAGGCTAACAAATATCCGGGCATCGAACAGACCGTTATTGAAAGGGTCAGGGAACACGGGATGCAGAAGGAAGTGGTCCTGACTTCTTTTGATACCGGGGCGCTTCGCAATGTCCGAAGCATCGACAGTGAGATCCGCACGGGGATTATCATTGATGGTAGACCGGCTGATCTGCTTGAACGTCTGCGGGACCTTGGAAGTGACTTCCTTTCTATTTCTTATAGGCAACTGACACCGGAATTTGTGTCTCAAGCTGTGGAAGCGGGTATCCAAGTAATGGCTTGGACTATAGATGATGGGAAGACTATGAAGCGGATAGCAGACATGCATCCGGACATCCTCATCTGTACGAACCGGCCGGATGTGTGGCGGGAGACTTTTATAGATAAGCGTTCAGCTAGAAGCAGGTTTGGACTTTTCAAATGGGGAAGGAAGTAGATATGCAATGAAATCGATAGTCCGTAATGTATACTGCGTGGGCCGGAATTACCGCCTGCATGCGGAAGAGCTCGGCAATGATGTACCTGCAGAACCGATGATTTTTCTAAAGCCCTCCCATGCCGTGGTACCCATGGATGGAACAACCATAAATTTACCTGGCGGTAAGGGTGAGATTCATTATGAGGCTGAACTGGTGCTTCGCATTGCACGCCCTTATGTTACGGGAATATCCGTTGATGAGCTTGTGGATGTTATGGCGCTGGGCATTGACTTTACGCTTCGGGATGTTCAAAGTGTGCTTAAGAAGAAAGGCCATCCTTGGACTGCGGCCAAAGGATTTCGCTGTTCGGCTCCGTTAACGCCTTATGCTGCTTTTCCGGGTACAGAGGAAATTGGACTTGTAAGCTTTGAGCTGATTAAGAATGGAGAGACCGTTCAGCATGGGAATACGCAGGATATGATCTTCTCTCTTCAGGAGATCGTAGACTACATAGCAGATCACTATGGTCTGGATGAAGGGGATCTAATATTTACGGGCACTCCTGCCGGAGTAGGGCCTGTAGCAGACGGAGATCAGCTTACGCTGCGTCTGGGCGAGCATACTCTTGGCAGCTGCAAGATTGAGATTAGCGGGTAATCTATGGATTGGCTGATCGGATTTATTTGTGCGGCGGCCGTGGCAGGGGCCGCGTATTACAAGCATTCTTTAACCCTATCGGGTCTGTGCGCAGCGGTGATCATGGGAACAGTGTACTATGGTGCCGGGAGTGCCTTCTGGTTCGGTACACTGCTGCTGTTCTTCATCACTTCTACGCTGTTCTCGAAATGGAAGAGCCACCGCAAGGCGGAGCTGGAGAAGTCCTATGCCAAGGGCGGCCAGCGCGATGCTGGACAAGTTATGGCTAATGGCGGTCTCGGGATGCTGGTATGTCTGGCTAACTGGTTCTGGCCAGACCCGCTTTGGGCCTATCTGTTCATTGGAATTATGGCCTCGGTTACGGCGGATACGTGGGCGACAGAATGGGGAGGCCTCAGCCCAAAGCCTCCCCGTTCTGTGTTGACCTGGAAGGTGCTTCCGGCGGGCACCTCAGGTGGAGTATCGTGGCTGGGGAGTAGCGCAGCTGCGGCGGGAGCCATATTGATTGGGATAGGTGCTTGGCTTCTACTGAGGCTGAGCGGACTATCCGGCGGCCCCATAGGATTATGGATTGCAGCGGGTGGGCTTGGCGGCCTGGCGGGGGCTTTTACCGACTCAATTCTGGGAGCCAGTCTACAGCGGATGTACCGCTGCCCGGAATGCGGACGGGAGGTTGAAGTTCCCATGCACTGCGGGAAGTCCACCGAACATAAACGTGGACTCGCGTGGATGAGTAACGATGCGGTCAATTTGCTCAGTTCTCTAGCTGGAGGGTTGATCGCGTTATGGATAGGATTTATGGCGGCATAGGAAGGGTGACGAATATGAGTGAAGTCCAGGGAGATAAACATAAAGCCATACTCGATGCGGCTTTCGCCTTGTTCGGTTCCCAAGGCTTCTATGATGCCAAGATCTCGGACATTGCCGACTTGGCTGGCATAGCGAAAGGCACGGTATATCTGTACTTCAAGAGCAAGGAGAAGTTGTTCTCTGCGGTGTCAGAGCGTGACTTCAATGATTTCCTGAACAGGTTGAATACCGGCCTTGAGAAAAGTGAAAGTCTGAAGGAGCAGCTGCAGTTCATTGCCAAACATCATTTGGAGTATTACTATGAACGCAAGGACCATACTAAATTATTTTTTATGGCCCCAAATAATGATCCCGAACTGATGGGATTGATGAAGAATTTTCTCCGCAGCTATATGGCTGCGGTATACCAAATTCTTGACAAAGCTGGCGTACCGGAGCCGATGCTTCATGCGAAGGCCTATATCGGTATGCTGGATCAGCTGAAGATGGATATTTTATTTGACCGATCGTTAACCGAGGAAGATTTGAACAAGAACATTCTTTTCGTATCCCGCTTATTTATGTATGGTTGTCCGGTCCAGGATGGAACAGCCTCATAACTTTAAGCGAAGAGCGAATCAAAATACATGGGTAGAAGTAGGGAAACCAAGCGATGAATATAATGACTGTAGAGCAAATATCCAAGAGTTTTGGCGAGAAGGTTCTTTTTGAGGGAGCCTCATTCGGAATGGAAGATCAGGACAAGATTGGCGTAGTAGGTGTGAATGGCACGGGCAAATCCACTTTTCTGCGCGTAATTGCAGGCCTGGAGCCTGCGGATGAAGGGAAAATCGCCGTTAACAATGATGTGCGAATTCGTTACCTTGCTCAGAATCCGGACTATAATCCGGATATGACAGTGCTGCAGCAGGTATTTCAAGGGGATAGTCCTGAGCTTCAGGCCGTCTATGAATATATGGAGACGCTGAGGTTAATGGAAGAGAACCCGGCTGACCGGTCACTTGAAGATCGAGCGTCGAAGCTCAGTCAGGAGATTGACCGCCTGCAGGTATGGCAGCTAGAAAGTGAAGCAAAGAGCGTATTGTCCAAGCTGGGAATTACTGATTTCTCCAGGCTAATGGGGACCTTATCCGGTGGTCAGCGTAAGCGCGTAGCATTGGCTTCCGCGTTAATTCAACCCTCAGAACTGCTGATTCTGGATGAGCCCACGAACCATATTGATAACGATTCGGTTGCGTGGCTGGAGCAGTACTTACAGAAACGCCGCGGAGCTCTGCTCATGATTACGCATGACCGTTATTTCCTGGATCGTGTAGCTACTGTGATGCTCGAACTCGATCACGGACGACTCTTCCGCTACGAAGCGAATTACAGCCGGTTCCTGGAGCTGAAGAGTGAGCGTGAAGAGCGGGAAGCATCTGCGGAGCAGAAGAGGCAGAATCTGCTGCGTACCGAGCTGGCCTGGATTCGGAGAGGTGCCAAGGCACGGACGACCAAGCAGAAGGCACGGATTGACCGTTTCGAGGATCTTCAGAGTCAGAAGAGCGAGGTCCGAAGTGGTGCTGTAGAGATGTCAGTGGCTTCTACACGGCTCGGTCGTAAAATATTAGAGATTGACCATCTGGGACAGAAAGCGGGCGACCGTACACTCATTAAGGACTTATCCTACATTGCGGTACCGGGTGACCGTGTAGGTATCGTAGGCCCGAACGGCAGCGGAAAGTCTACACTGCTGAATCTGATTGCAGGCCGGCTCACGCCGGATCAGGGTGAGGTCGTTCTTGGACAGACTGTCAAGCTGGGTTATTTCACCCAAGAGCATCAGGAAATGAATGGAGATCAGCGGGTTATTGAATATATCAAGGACGAAGCCGAGGTAGTGACTACAGCGGATGGATCGAGAATCACAGCTTCGCAAATGCTGGAGCGGTTCCTATT
>RCUN01000271.1_pt1 | contig 39384 bp, 31 predicted proteins | sample 2166181 | NCBI WGS metagenome assembly RCUN01 (sample SAMN09932603, study PRJNA488358) | compost metagenome | feature: garden; material: soil; isolation source: compost soil in crotononitrile-enriched culture | place: Germany: Experimental Botanical Garden Goettingen | collected 2016-01-27 | reverse complement strand
AATTCGCATATTGGTAAATTTGGCGGAATAAACGCATTAACTCAGGTGAAGCGACGCAATAACCTGTTTTCCAGCCTGTTACATGAAAGGTTTTTCCAAAAGAACCGATCACAAAGCTACGCTCTCTGAGTTCTGGAAAATGCAATGCACTAAAGTGTTGTTGACCGTCAAAGACCAAGTGTTCATAGACTTCATCGGATAAAATCACAATGTTCTTATCTTGAATCAGTTCAATGAGTTCTAACCAATCCTGTTTTTCCCAGATGGTACCTGTTGGATTATGGGGAGTATTCACCACAATCATTCGAGTTTTATCATTAATCAAATCTTTAACTCGTTGCCAGTTCACCTTAAAGTCGGGTGCTTCAAGAGCGATATGAATGGCTTTACCACCAGCTAACTGCACGGAAGGGCCATAACTGTCGTAACTTGGGTCAAAAATAATGACTTCATCGCCCGCATTAATACATGCCTGTATGGCACAAAAAATTGCAATGGTTGCGCCGGGAGTAATGGTAATTTGCGTGACAGGATCTAGTTGAAGTTGGTCGCGTTGCTGAAATTGTAAAGCAAGCTGTTCACGTAAACTGAGAATACCATCGCCAGGTGGGTATTGATTATGTCCAGCCAAAGTCGCCTGAGATAAGGCTTCCAGTAAGGCTTGTGGTGCCGGAAAATCTGGAAAACCTTGTGACAGGTTGAGTGCACCTAGTCGATGTGCCATTGCCGTCATGGTGCTAAAAATCGTCACGCCTTGAGTGGCCAATTTTGACTGAAGCTGTAGCATATTGTTCTCTTATAAAAATATTTAAAGTTATAAAATTGATTCAATCACTGCCCGAATTACACCGAGTGTTAAACCAATAAATGCCCCGACTACAACGCCGTTCACACGGATCATATGTAAGTCACCACCGACTTCGTTTTCAATTTTTCCAATCATTTCGCGCGAATCCCATTCATGAATGCGTTCGCTGACATAGCGTATGATTTTATGGCTATATTGATCTGTAAAATTCAGCGCAAGGCCTGTCATTTCTTTGTTTAACACTTCACGTACTTTGGCATTTTGAACAAGATTTTCACCCAGTTGCTGAATAGCAGCCCGAAGGTTCATTGCAATACCTGAGTCTTTTTTCATTAAATCTTCTTTAATGGCATCACACAAAATGGTGACAGCACCACTGATGAAATTTAGGACTTGAGGGCTGTCTAAAAGGGCATCTTTACCGCTGTTTAGGCGTTGGCTGGCAGCACTGTCTGGTTTTGCTAGCTCAAGCATGAGCGAATGGGCAATGGTTTCAATTTCCTGTCGCCAAGGATGTTCATGGTCTGCCAGCATCGATTCTACTTTTTCAACGAGTGAGTCGATGGTGCGTTGTTGAACATCAATACCAATCCAGCTTGCACCTTTTGCAAGGGACCAGACACCCAGCGCTTTAAACATTTTTCGGGTTAACTCACGGGTTTTATCTGGGTTTTGTACCACCCACTCATGGGCGATATCGAGACCACGCTGTAAAACGTCTTGGTGGAAGTCATTTTCCAATACTGCGCGGAGCATTTCACTTGCGAGTTTATTGACTTCGGTATTACGCACCCATTGCACACTATTGTTTTGCACAAAGTTGGCAATTTGATCTTGGCTAACAAACTCAAAAATTTTCGGAACAGTTTGCTGAATAAGCTGTACCACTTGCGTATTGTTTTGTGGACTTGCTAGCCATTGACCAATTGCGAGGCTTAAGTCAGTTTTTTCTAAGCTTCGTTCTACCACTTGAGGCGAAAGAAAATTTTCCTGAACAAAACGGCCCATTGACTCTGCAATGCGTGCTTTGTTGCGTGGAATAATCTCGGTGTGGTCCCTTAAAAATTTAGGAATCGGTAACTTACCAAATGGGTTCCGAAATAGAACTGTAATCGCGTACCAGTCGGCTAAACCACCGACTACACCAGCTTCTGCCCCTAACATTAAAATATGAATAAAACCTGTGTACTCTGGCAGAAAACGGTCGGCTACCATCAGTGCAACCCACAGCACAACGACAATAATAAGCGCTAGAGTGGCAAAATATTTGCTACGTTTAAGACTGGGCACGTGGTGGACTTCTTCTGCCATGTTCATAAATTTATCCTATTCATTTTTGTTTTACTGGAGGCTCAGGCGGTGGCAACAGCTCTCCTGTCGGACTCAATCCATATTTTTGTCCGATTGATTTCAAGATCAAGGTTGCATCAAAAGCATCCTGGGGAGCCTGCTTCTGATCCCGATAACATTCAATAGTATACGACACTTGAACAGGATCGATATTGACCACTTGTGGGTAATCATAGAACGGATCATGCCAGAAACCAGGGTAACGACGACCGTAACCATATGGGTAAAAACTTGGAGCAGATGGGTAAACCACGGCTTGACGTGGCGGTTTCTGACTTTGATTACTTGGATCATTTTGCACTTTAAAAAAGCGGAAGCCTTTTTGTACCGTCGTTTGTGCTGATTTTACCAAAGTGATTTCTTCAGCTGCGCCATAACTCATATTCGGGTCTGCTTGAAAACTAATCCGAAAAGTTTGGGCATTTAAAGGATATGCTGAAAACTGACCAAGCTGATCAAAGGTTCTTGGTTTACTTGGCGTCGTTGCACAAGCAGTTAAAGTTAAGGCAGTGCCTAAGGCTAAACAAAGAGAGAGATATTTCATGATGAACTCCCAGCTGAGTATTAGAAAATAGATGACTCAGCGTTAAAAATTAAGAAGTTTTAAAAACTACTGTTTGGTTCTAATAAAAATTCGGTTTCCTCTGGAGTGGAGATACGTCCAAGAATCGCATTGCGATGAGGATAACGACCAAAGCGATCGATAATCACTTTATGCTTTTTCTCAAAGCTTAAATTAATTTCATTGCCGAGGCGTTGAAAGAGTTTCAAGGCAAACTCATGGATCAATTTTGATTCACTATGCATAAACGGCATATATAAAAAAGAACGTTGCTCTGGATTAAGCTGTGCATCTAATTGCAAGCTAATGGCTTCTTGTGCCAAAGCTAAAGCAAGGCTGTCGTAAGCAAAAGATTGTGGTTGATCACGATAAATGTTGCGAGAAAACTGGTCTAGTACAATAATCTCTGCCAGACGGCCTTCAGCCGTTTTTCGCCAAGACCAAAGTTCTGTTTGAGTTGCCTGTCGATGAACGTCAGAAAATTTTTCACAAATCTTTTTGTCAAAATCATCACTTTTTGCAAACCAAAGTGAACGGTGTTCAGGTGAAAACCAGAAGTTTAAAATGTCTTGTTCGTTCATGATATTGACAACTCTTTAGCAATTATTCTTCAATAAAATCACAATTCTTTCGTGTCTTAAATAACAAGATTGTGATAAAAATTGCCAAACTGGAATGATGTGATTATATAAGTAACCGTATCATCTCACGATTTTGTATATAGTGATCTTTAATAAGCGAGCAAATGCATGAGTCAACCCACTACACCATCTCAATCAGTTATTCCTGCTTGGGTGGATTCGTCGCTACTACAAGGCATGTTACGTGGAATAGAGCGTGAAAGCCTACGTATGCAAAGTAATGGGTTCTTATCGCAAGAGTTACATCCAAAAGCATTAGGTTCAGCTTTAACACATCCGCAAATTACGACTGATTATTCAGAAGCATTAATGGAGTTTATTACTTCTCCAAAGCCAACCATTGGTGAAGCTTTACATGAGCTCACCGATATCCATGCAGTTGTGCATCGTCATTTAGAAAATGGTGAAAAACTTTGGCCGCTATCTATGCCATGTATGTTAGATGACAATGAAGAACGTATTCGTCTAGCGCAGTATGGCACTTCTAATATTGGTCGCTTTAAAACACTATACCGTCGTGGGTTAGGAATTCGTTATGGTCGTCGTATGCAGACGATTTCAGGTGTGCATTACAATTTATCTTTTCCAGATACGCTTTTTGCTGAGTTGCAGGCTCATGAAACTGACGAACAATTAAAATCATTAAGTTTGCAGGATTATCGTAGCCATCGTTATTTTGGTCTTATTCGTAATTTTATCCGTTTAACGCCACTGGTTATGTTTTTGGTAGGTGCAAGCCCAACGGTATGTCGTTGTTTCTTAACCGGACATAAACATCAGTTGTTGCCTTTAATCAAAGGTTCATACTATTTACCGTATGCTACAGCTTTACGTATGGGGCGATTGGGCTATCAAAACTCAGCCCAAAAAAGCTTAGGTATTCATTACAACAATTTATGTGGCTATTTGGATGGTTTACAAAAAGCTGTTCATTCTCCTTACCCACCATTTAGCCGTTTAGGGTTAAATGATGCTGCTGGTGAGCCGTTGCAAATTAATGATCATGTTTTGCAGATCGAGAATGAATATTACAGTCTTGTACGTCCAAAACAGGTGCCTCAAGCGGGTGAAACGCCGTCTCAAGCCTTGAAAAATCGAGGAGTGGGTTATGTTGAACTACGTGCTGTTGATGTAAACCCATATTCGTCAATTGGCGTTGATGAAACGACGGCTGGCTTCCTTGAAGTGTTAGCACTTTATTGCTTGTTAAGTGATAGCCCAGATCTGTTAGGCCCTGAGCAAGATTTGATTGAAAAGAACCAGACTGAAGTGGTGAATCGTGGCCGAGCGCCGAATGCAACCATTACAGATTTAAACGGGTCTTATCACATCGAAGATTGGGCACGTTTGTATATTGTTCAGATGCAAGGTTGTGCGCAGTTACTCGATCAGACCTATGCAACAGAGCTGTATGGTTCTGCATTAGCGATCATGCAAGCACGAATTGATGAAGTTGATGAAACTTTGTCAGCCCATGTTATTGACGATACGTTAAAGCATGGTGGAACTTGGAGTTTTGGTAGCCACATGGCCCAGTTACATGCTGAAAGTTATGAGGAGCATGAGCTTAGTGTGGAAACCTTGAAACATTTTGAGCAATTGGCTGCACAATCTTTACAGCAGCAAGAACAACTTGAGCAAGATACTCAGGTCAGTTTTGACCAATATCTTGAACAATATCGATAATAAAATGAGGTTTTACATGCGATTAAGTTACCGTTTGGTGAGTGGACTACTTGTTTTAGCAAGTATTGTCGGCATGTCTTTTGCGTTGTATCTGGAACATGTAAAAGGTTTGGAGCCATGTCCGCTCTGTATTTTTCAACGTGTTGGCTTAATGGCAATGGGCCTTGTGGCACTGATTGCATTTTTGCATAACCCTGTTTCCAATGCAGTTAAACGCTTTTACGCATTTTTGGCTGGCATTGCAATTTTATGGTCAGTGGGTGTAGCAGGGCGTCATGTCTGGCTACAACATTTACCACCTGATCAAGTACCAAGCTGTGGTCCGGGTTTAAACTATTTAGTTGATGCCTTACCAATGAAAACAGTTTTGCAAGAAGTGCTTTCTGGTTCAGGTGAGTGTGCAGCTATTGACTGGACCTTTTTAGGTCAGTCTTTACCAGTTTGGTCATTGGTTTATTTCCTTTTGCTATTACTGGTCTGTTTATGGCAATTGTTCCGTTTTTATCCAGTGTTTAAGACTGCTAAAAAGTAAGTTTAAACAGATTAAAAAAAGCCCAACATTATGTTGGGCTTTTTTTATTGTTTTAGAATTAATCAAAATATAAAAAAACGAATTGAAAAAAAGCATAATATTGTAGACAGATAGTTCTGTTTTTTATAAAGTGCAGCCGTTTATATATCCTTATGATTATAAAAAAATGCTTTTTAATATTTTTAGTGTATTGGAAAAAATAGGGTTAAGTGCACAGAAACGCGCGATTCACGTGCAATTTTCTAATGAACTACTCAATAACCAAGTTTTTTTACAGCGTATTGAAGGCCAACATCAGCTAAATGGGGGAGTTGAAGCTGAGTTAATTTGTCTTTCGACGAGTGCCCAAATTGCATTGAAGCAGTTTATAGGAGTGCAAGTTGCTGTTGATCAGGTTACAGATTCTGGACAATTATTTCGAACTACAGGAATTGTGACTGAAGCCAGTTATGGCCAAAGTGATGGTGCTTTAACGCTTTATAAATTGACCTTAAAAGACGCGACAAATTTATGGCACAAACGCCGTAATAGTCGTGTTTTTATGAATAAAAGTATCGTAGAAATTACCGAAGTTCTATTCAAAGAATGGCAAGAAAAAAGTCCACTTTTTGCGACAAGTTTAAGCCTAGACCTGAGTGGGTTAAGTCTGAGTTATGATACTCGTCCATTTATCATGCAGCATAATGAATCCGACTATGACTTTCTTACGCGTTTATGGCGAAGTGAAGGTGTTAGTTGGCTAATTGATGAATTAGAGCTTTTTGTTCCTCATTTTACTGCCCCAGTACAAGCCCAAAAGCTTAGATTAATTGATGATAATAACCAGTACCAAGCTTTAGCGCGCCGTAGCATTCGCTATCACCGAAGTAGCGCGACAGAATATCAAGATAGTATTACGGGTTTTGTTGCGGTGCGGAGTCTGCAACCGACTGCTGTGCATGTGCAACGCTGGCAGCCCGATGCCTTATCACAAGAAGAAGGCGCTGGTTCCGTCATCACGACCCATACACATTCAGATAACTTTGATTCAGCGAGTTTAAGCCTTGAGCAAGCATGGCACATAAGTCCTGCTTGGATGCAAGATTTAAAAGGTGAGGATCAAGCTACTGCTTCAACTAGTAATCAGCTAGAGAAACTGAATCAGCAATTTAATGACATGTATGCAAGTCAGGCCAAATACTTCAAAGCTTATAGCAGTGTCCGCGATAGCCAAGTCGGCTATTGGTTTAATCTCCGAGAGCATCCTGAAATTGATCAACATGAAGGGGCTGATCAAGAGTTCCTAATTATCGCTAAAAATTTCTATAACCAAAACAATCTACCAAAAGATCTACATCAGCAAGTTAGTCAGTTGCTAACCCAAAGTCGTTGGGACAAACATGGTTATGATGATATTGAGCGACAAGGTAATGAGCTGACTTTAATTCGCCGTCAAATCAAAACGACACCTGAATATAATCCAGAACAGCATCGTCCGATTGCCTACCCGCAAAGAGCGAAAGTTGTGGGACCAGAGGGAGAAACCATTCATGTCGATGAATGGGGGCGTATTAAGGTACGTTTTCTATTTACCCGTAGTGATGATCATGGTCATGATGGTGGTGCAGGTAGCAATGACAACGATACCGACTCGGCTTGGGTCGATGTATTGACTCCGTGGGCAGGGGAAGGCTATGGAGCACGCTTCTTACCGCGTATTGGTGAAGTGGTTGTTATTGATTTCTTTGATGGCAATATTGACCGTCCATTTGTGACGGGGCGCATCCATGAAGCACAGCGTTCACCAACCAAGTTTGATGTGAAAGGACAGCTTCCCGATACTAAAAAACTGAGTGGTATTCGTAGTCAGGAAATCAGCGGTAGTGGTTTTAACCAATTACGATTTGACGATACGACAGGGCAAATCAGTACCCAACTACAAAGTAGCCATGCAGCAACACAGCTGAATTTAGGTAATTTAAGCCATCCTAAAGAACAAGCGACGAGCCAAGGTCGTGGTGAAGGCTTTGAGCTGAGAACAGATGCTTGGGGGGCAGTGCGTGCAGGTAAAGGCATGCTCATTAGTACCTATGCACAAGAGCAGGCAATTGCAGATCATTTAGAAGCTGCACAAGCTCAATCCTTACTTTCACAAGGCTATGAAAGCATGAAAATGCTCAGTGAAGTTGCAGCCAAGCAACAAACTGATGCTTTGAACGTGATTAACCGGTTACCCAAATTCATCCAGTCACTTGAGCTAAAAACCACAGGGCAGGCTTTAAATAGCACGGTAAATCTATTTAAAGAAGGGATTAATAACGATCCTATTCATGCGTTAAAAGATTGTGGTGGTTTTATTGAAGATATTGGTGCACTAGGCGGCGATGCAAAAGGAGTTGTAGATGAATTTAATACTTTCTTTAGCGATGCTAAAGATGCGGTAGAGAATTTAAAAGCCTTTATTGAAAATGTTGAAGAGCATGGTGCTGATATCGTCAAAGGTAAACTCGCAAGTATTAAAGATCGAATTCATCAAAATCCATTTGAAAGTCTTAAAGAGGTCAGCAAAGTCTTAGGGAATGTCGAGACTAAAGACTTTGACTTGATGAGTGTATGCGGAACTTTTAGTAAAGGCAGTAAATTGGAAGTGACACCTTCTAAAGCATTGGGTTCTTTACAAGGCTTTATGGAGGGTTATACCCAAGGTTTAGAAAGTAGTTCAGATGCTAAGCAGCAAGAACAAGGCAAAATTTTTAGACAAGCCCTTATGTTATTGGCATCGCCAAATGGTATTGCCTTGACTACACCTGAAAATATTATCTTACAGGCCTCACAAGATATTGCCGAAAGTGCTAGCGGTTCAATTAATTTGAGTGCACAGAAAAATATCATCGGACATGCACAAGACAAAATCAGTTTGTTTGCCGCGCAAAAGGGTTTGCGTGCTTATGCAGCAAAAGGAAAGCTCGAACTACAAGCGCAAGACGATGCTATTGAAGCGATTGCCAAGAAGGTCATTAAGCTTATTTCTACGGAAGATAAAATCGAGCTTACGAGCCCAAAAGAAATTGTATTAACGGCAGGTGGATCTCAGCTCAAAATTAATGCAGATGGCGTATTTTCAACAACAGGCGGTAAGTTTGAAAGTAAAGCTGGGCAGCATTTGTTTACGAGTGGAGCAACAGTAAATGCTGAGTTGCCGAAAATGCCTGAGAGTGGAATTTTTAGTCGAAGATTTGATTTTAGTGATATTTTCAATTTAGAAAATTTGAAAGAGGAAATTAGATTTAAAGTTATCAATAAAACAAAGAATACAGAATATGTTGGAATGTTAGATGAAATGGGACGAACACCAAGAATATTTAGTGATTCATCAGATACTATTGAAATTCAATTTATTAGCAATAATGACAATAAAAGTATTATACCTACGAAGGAATTAAATGAAGATATTTATGATCATGATACTGGGGATTTTGTAGATGATGGAATTCACAGCCAGCTTGCAGAAGCGCTAGATGATGAATATAAAGATGATCTAGAAGATGATTTTAATAAATTTGGAGTTTAAGAGATGAAACGCAGTCTAATATTGCTACTGAGCACATTTATCTCAATACAAGCTTTTGCTGAAGAAAATACTTGTGAAAAAATTTGGGATAGCTTCAAAAATAAGAATGAAAGTATCAAAATTGATAAGGTTAATATCCCATGTAAACAAATTTGGGAAGATAACAATAAAGCAAAGCTTGTAAAGACTATTGGCTTAAACCCAAAAGATGCTCAATGGATGTCAACAGGGGAATGCCAAGTTATTGAAGTAAATAAAAATAAATACCAAGTTTATTATGCTTATCTAAAAAATGATCATAGTGATATAAGTATCATTAATGATACTAATGGTAATTATTTTTCATATTTTAGAAATTTAGGCCACTATGATATGTTTGAAGATAAGTTTTTTCCAACAAAAAAAGCAAATAAAAATGGCGTGGAGTTAAGTTGCCCTGGATTGGGGAATTTTGAGAAATTGAAACCTATTTTAAGTTCATATATCAATAATAAAAAAATTGATATTAAACGATTTAGTTTTGAGGACTTAAATAAATGAAAAATGGTAAATCTATAAATCAAAAATCATATCCATTAACGCGATATGGATTTATTTGTGCCGTTTCAAGAATGGAATCTTCATCAGATTTAAGTTTACCCTTAACGGCACCTGTAAACATTAGAGCAAGCCAAAATAAAAATTCTCGGGGTTATATTGGTTTTTTCCAGTTTGGGGAAGCTGCTCTTATCGATCTTGGTTATTATAAGCATTGGAAAGATAATTCTGATAAAACTGAAGCAAACGATTGGACCGGGAGTTGGGTTGGACACAATGGTGTTAATTCTTTATCAGATTTTTTGAAATCTTCTGCTAAGCAGGTTCAAATCATTGGAGAATGGATAGATCTTCTTTGCAAACGATTAAGAAATAGAAGTTTTAATGAATACTATGGGAAAATAATAAATGGAATTGAAATTACTGAATCGGGCGCTATTGCAGGGGCTCATTTAGTTGGTGACGGAGGCTTAGGTTCTTTTTTAGGTGTATCAGGTTATAAAGGAAATTATAAAGAAGTAGATGGAAATAATGTTCATATTAGTAAATATATTGAGATGTTTAACCATTATGACTTAGAAAGCTGTTGTAGTAGGAAAATATATATAAAATTAAAAAACCAAATTGGACAAATAGCAAAAAATAAAAAAGTAACTATTGAATCTGAATATAGTGGTAAGTTTAAACAATCAAAGTTTATTGTAAATGCAGAGTCAGATGAGCAAGGACTATTACCTGTTATTATTAGACATCCAGGCAGTAAAATTATAATTAAAGCAGATGGCAAACAATCAGCTGTCATCACACAAGCCTCTGATAAAAAACAATCTATTGAATTAAGTGTAAGTGAAGATATTAAAATTCAATCTGTCTTACAAAAACCTGCTGAACCAGAGCCAAAACAAGAAAAAGTTGTTGTTGTGGAACAGAAAACTGTTGATTCGAAGAAAGATGAGGTGAAAAAAAATACTTCTAAAGATATAAAATTTGATATAGCCATAATAGAAAGTGACACAAATAGAAAAATAACGAATATGAGGTTTTTCGTAAGATATAAAGGTAAGATCAAAGAGCATACTTCTGATAGTTCAGGAATAAAAACTGGTATAATTGCAGAAGAGGGGGAAAATTTAGATATATTGGTAAATGGAAGTAAAGGTTACCAAAAACTAAAAACAATATCCGTAACTAAAGGAATAGAAAATAGCTGTATATCAGTCCCATTAGGGCTAGTCAGCGTGAAATTGAAGATACATGATAGTAAAGGTAAGATTTTAAAAAATAATAAGTTTTTTGTTTCATATAGAGGTAGAGAAATAGAGAAAACAACTGATAATAATGGCTTTATTCAATTAAAAATGTTGAATGCATTTGTTTATAAATTGCTACTTTCAAATAAGAAACCTGTTTTGACATTAAGAAATGATCCAAGTATTTCTGTAATTAATGTCAACTTAAATCCTGCAGCTACAACAATACAGATGCCTCGAGTAGCTCCAAATGTTCCAAGTAAGACAGTACCAGCAAAAACAGCACCAGCGAAAGAAACACCACCTAAGAATGAAGAGAGCTTTGTTGATTACTTAATTGATTTTATTCCTTCACTGGGAAAAACAGAGAATGTTCATACAGAGAAAAATGGTAATCCTTTAACCAAACAGTATGGTAGTGATGTCACCTTTACTATTAAAACAATAAATAAAGGGACAGGTAAGGAAGAAAATTTAGCTTATTCAATTAAGTATAATGGTGCAAAAAGAACACATTATACTGGACAAGATGGTATTGGATTAAAAAAACATCGGGGCGAAGAAGGAAAGAAAATAGAAGTTATTGTAGATATAAATGGAAAAGATCAAGTTCTCTATACTGCCACTCTAAAAAACCCTATGCCAGTCATTGAAATAAGAATAGATAAGTCAAAAGATGATGGTTCATATTTATTCCCTCTAAAGGCACGGACAGATTCATATAAAAATGGATTTGCTCGATTTGGTTCTAATCGTAGTGGTGGAAAACGTAAACACGCGGGTTGTGATCTGTATGCACCAGCAGGAACTGAAATTAGAGCGATGGCTGATGGTGTAGTAAGAAATGTTTATTATTTTTATGATAATACAGATGCTATTGAAATTGTTCATCCAAAACATATCATTCGTTATGGGGAAGTTAGAAAGGGTAAAGCTTTAGTAAAAGCTGGAGATAAAGTTGTAAAGGGTCAAGTAATAGCTTATGTAGGTAGCTTAACAACTAACGGTATTCCAAGTATGATGTTGCATTTGGAAATGTACTCAAATCCAAATAATAAGGGCACTTTAAACGGTACAAGTGTTTATAAGCGGCGTTCGGATTTAATTGACCCTACACCATTTTTAGATAGCGCATCATTATGAGCATTCAATCATGAAGAATATTTATATCTTAATTTTTATAGGTGCTTTAATTGCATGCAGTAATAAAGACCAAGAGAAAACACCAAGCAGCTTAAATAACGAATCGAATGTAATGCATGCAGAAGTGTATGAGCAACAATCTCCAGCTGTAAGTGAAGCTTTACCAGCAAGTGAGTCAAAAGTAATTGCAGATAAGGTGGTCGATACAAAAGACGATGTTCAAGCAAATCAAATTTCATGTTTAAATAAAAATATTACAGATTGGTATGGTTTTGATGAAGCTAATGCTGAACCTAAATGTGACAATTTAAGCAATTTTAGATTAACCTCTTATAAGTGTGATATCTCTAAAAATGCTTTTGGGGCAGATAAAGATGCTCTTTTATTAGAACATCAAGACCAGCGAATTTTCGCTTATTCCAATGCTAAAGACTGCAATGAGATTCTAGAAATACGAAATTCTAATGCACCATAAAGTTATCTCTGTTAATTCTATTATTTGCAAATAATTTTAGTTTAAAATAAAGATAAGTATTAGTAATATATTTTTAAAACTTAGTATCCGTACTAAGTTTTTATTTATATTTATAAGACGAATTAATAAATATTCTTGTTATGGATGAGATGGTAATTAAGGGTAAGACTCTACTAAATTAACAAAGAGTTTAAAGATATTATCATGGATACAATTAAAAATTCGATAATATAGAATTTTTCTAAAATCATTGAAGCTAATAAGAATTTAAAAAAGTTAATTTTTAAAGAATATTTTATTAACTTAAAACCAATTTAATCATTTTAAGTTATTGATTTTAATTTTTTTGTTATGCCCATTAATTAAATAGGGGAGTTTGGCGCCCATCAAAATAGGCAAGTCATCTTCAATATCATCACTGTATGTTGCGAACCAAGGTTGATTGACATTAAGTTTATTCAATCTTCTTACTTTTTCTTCAGATCTACAATGTATTCCACTTACCCATCCACCTAGCCTCTTTTGCAAAGGAGTACCAATAATTTGTACATCTAGATTGATAGACCCGAGTAAAATATTTGCTAACTTTTCTGGTGCAGCCGTGGCAATAAACACAATTCTTCCACTGGCTAAATGATCTTTAACTTCTGTTATACCTTGCTCAAACCAATATAATGAATCAGAAGTAGTATCTTTGATATTATTGGAAAATTTTTTAAAACTGTATTCTAATTCTTCTTCATTCACACCATACGTTGCAATCCACAAATACAATGAAGCACCTTTAGATTTATATTTCTTGAATTTCATAAGAGGTAAAGCAATGGGAGTAACAATAAGTGCACCGATGAATCTAACAAGATTAGATTTCAATTTATCCGTTAACCATGCCTTTGTAGAGTCGCCAGATAGTAATGTGCCATCTAAGTCAAAAACAACGATTTCCTTCATATACTTCTCTAAGTTGAATAGTGGTGATTTTAACTAGCTTCTATCTAAATGAGTAATTTTTACTCTTCTTTAAATTGTAAATTAATAAGAGTTTCTTATACCATACACAACAATTTATAAGAATTTTTTAAAATATATTGAATATAGAGTTTAATAAATGAAAATTGCCTCCTTTATCTTTCTGAGCTTTAGCCTTTTAGTGTGCTCAAATATATCGAATGCTGCATTTTATTCGTATAAGTATTGTACTATTCAGAATAAATGTAAAGAACTGAAATACACATTGAATCAGGGTAGTTATGTTTTACATGCATATGAACCTCCTGTCGATGAGTTCTATATTAAAATAAAAGATGATAAATATTATGTGATATATAAAAATATCTTTATGGAAGGTGTTGAAGTAGGCTGGGCACAAATGAAAATAATTACTAATAATGAAAATAAGCTGGTTATGGAAACTAATAAGATATTTCAGACTTTAGGAAATTATAATTCTATAGGTGGTGGTGATAATTTTGAGTACATTCCATCAAAAAATTATAGAAGTAATATGTATGTGCTTAATGATTTCTATGATCGATATTCTTTTAGACAATATCAAAAATTAACTTTTATAAAGAAAAATAAGCAACTTTTACTTGATTGTAAGAGCTATATGCAAGATCTAGATCCAAAAAATAATCTTTCTGGCATGTTCTATGGTGTTTGTACCGATAAGGAAAAAGTTTATTTTAAAGAAATTCCAGAATTATAATTTAGATTTTTTTGTTATATTAATTCTTTAACTCTATGTCAAGAGTCATAAGTTTTTAACCTTTATAAATTAGATAGTATAAGCGTTTGATATGAAACTAACATTTATCATTATATTTGGCTGTATAAGTATGCACAGTTATTGTGCTGTAAATTTGGATAGAAAAAATTATTTAGACTTTAACTCAGTAAACTTAAAAGATAAATCATATATTATTGGTAATAAATACTCTGATGTTAATTTTTCATCAAAAGGTATAGCAAAAGATCAAATGGGAAGCTGTACAACTTTTTCAGATTTTAATAATAGTATTTCATATACTCTTAATAATCAGAAGTTGGTTGAAGTATTAATTGGAAGTGAAAATAAAAGTATATACACATCAAAAAATATACGAAATGGTATGGGTGTTGAAAATATATACAAAAACTATAAGGGTTATAATATTAAAAAAATGAAAAGTGATGGAGCTGGAGATTTACAAGATGATTATACTTACATAGTGACTGATAATTTACAGAAAAATAATAGTTTAATTTTTGATGTTGTACATGGAAAAATACAAGGAATTCACTTAGGAAAAAAGGGATTTGATTTATCTGATTGTGAGTAATATTACTTATACCTGATTTTATGTGTTGATAAGATCAGGTATAAATTAGTGACAGATTATTTTAAATAGTTTTTATATTCATAAATTGGGCTCTATTTACGTCTCTACAATTCCTTCCAAATCTTCGAGTGTATAGTTCGGCATATCAATAATATGGGTTTGAATACCTTCTTGCACATAATCATTCGCATGAGGATATAACCAACGAGTGATCTGTTCGGCAACACTCGAGTGATACTGAATTTCAAAATGATTTAAGCCATAAAACACAGCTTTATGTGAATCTGGAACTTTGAGCTGAAAACGTGGATTAGGATGTTCACCCAGCGCGCTTTTCACACTCACCAAGTAATCACCAATCACAGTAAGCGCTTTATTGCGTACTTTTTCAAACTCGAGTGTTCCTGCTACTAAAAAAGTATTGATATGGGAAGGTAGAGGAGCTGGTGCACGGTTATCATCCATCATGCCAATTCGGGCATCCATATATTCCCAATCGTCATCACGAACACTACCGTGGCGTAAGTCTAAAATACCGTTACTGCGAATATTAACCAGTTGACCAAGTAAACCTACAAAAGGGAACGCGCCAAGTTTATCTTGTATGGTAAAGCCAAAGCGCTCCAAGACTGCACCATGATGTGGGGAACCAATACACACCAGATTCTCGACCATATGAATCCATTGGTACATATTTTGTTTACCGTAGAACAATGCACTACGAGAAACCAGTCCACCCATACTGTGGCCAATCACATCAATGCTGGTAATTCTTGGATTATTTTTTACGAGATCTTCTAATAAGTTGGAGAAACTGCGTCCATTTGCTGAAATACGTCGACCTGTATTGTAATTTAAATACAGCATGGTGTTATGGTCGCGCTGAGCTAACAAACGTTCCCCAATACCACCGTAATGGGCGTTTGACCAAGTCAGATGATTCATACACAAACCGTGAACCATAATTACAATACGGCCTGCAAGCTCACCTTGCTGTATAGCTCCGTAGTGATCGTATAGCACTATTGGTAGGGCAAGTGGACTATGTTGTTTAAGTAGGTAATCCCCAAAAACACCATTCAAAATTCCCACCAAAAAATGTAGGCTTGGGGTGAGTGGTTTTTCGTGAAGTGTTGGATATTTTTCAATAATGCGACGCAAACCGGGTGCTAAAAAATAACGACCATATTTTTGTAAAGCGCCATAAGAAAATTGATATGCCTTTTGTACAAATGGTCGTTTTTGAAAGTTTTTAGCGTTTTGTGTACTAATACCAAAAGCATTTTTTAAGACTTCAATATTAATAACTTGTATTAATTCATGTACACCATTTAAGCTGGTGCTGAACAGTTGAGCTAAACCTTCAAGTACGTCTGCCTGACTCGGTGGCGTACGATCCCATTTACAATAAGTTTCATGTAGTGGTGTTAAGCTCGGCATATCTTTTCCCCATATACGTTATAACCGACGTTTTAAGCTGTACTTTTTATCAACGGCAGTAAACGTTTCCATCTTAGTAGTTTAAATAACACATTTTTTTAAAATACTGATGAATGGTTAGTTGAGTGGTTTTTCTTGTCTAACAATTGTGCTTTTCTATACAAACTGAGAACAAAATTGTGAAATTAGTCTCAATTTAGAGGGAAATATATGAATATTATCTACCTCCATGGTTTTAATAGTAGCTCTCTTTCGATTAAAGGATTGAGCTTAAGGCAGTATTGTAGCGAATTAGGGATTAATGTGCATTTGCCAAACCTCAATAGATCTCCAGATCAGGTGGTTGAGCAGGTTTCAGAGCTTATTGAAAGTCTGGATGATGTTGCACTTGTAGGTAGTAGTTTAGGTGGTTTTTTTGCGACATACTTTGTCGCGAAATATAATATTCCGGCTGTACTGATTAACCCTGCTATGCAACCATGGAAGTTGTTTGATGAGTTATTTCAGGTTGAAAGCATGCCCTATGTGGTGAATGATCAATGGTCGATTGATCATGTTCAGCTACGACAGTTGCAGCAACTTGAGCTGAAACAGCCTGAAAATGCCGACAAAATACTCGTCTTATTGCAACAAGGCGATGAAATTTTGGATTATCGTCAAGCACAACGCTATTATAGTGCTGCAACGCCATCCTCATTGATTTTGACGGATGCTCATGGCAATCATGCTATGGAAGATTTTGAAGAAAAATTACCGTTAGTGATCGAATTCTTTGCGCACACCATCAAATAAGGAAAACGTACAACGTGACACAATATACGGCTCAATCGCTTGAAGTCCTTTCCGGTTTAGACCCTGTTCGTCGTCGTCCAGGGATGTATACCGATACGACTCGACCTAACCATTTAGCTCAGGAAGTTATTGATAATGCTGTTGATGAAGCATTAGCGGGTCATGCCGACAAAATATGTGTCACGGTTTATAAAGATGGTTCATTGTCTGTTGAAGATAATGGCCGTGGTATGCCGGTCGATATTCATCCTGAATATGGCCAAAGTGGTATCGAAATCATTCTGACCAAATTGCATGCTGGCGGTAAATTCAGTACCGATAACTACCAGTTTTCGGGTGGTTTGCACGGCGTGGGAATTTCAGTTGTAAACGCTTTATCAACACGTGTTGAGGTCGAAGTACAACGTCAGGGCAACCTCTACCAAATGGCATTTGAGCAAGGGGAGCCTGTTGCACCTTTAGCCGTGCTAGAGGGTAAGGCACCAAAACGTGCGACAGGTACAACGGTACATTTTTGGCCTGAAACTAAATATTTTGATAGTCCGAAATTTGCTTTAAAAGCCCTTAAACATAATTTAAAAGCCAAAGCTGTTTTAGCCGCAGGCTTAAAAATTATTTATATTGATCAAATTAACGATGAAAAAATTGAATGGCAATTTGAAAATGGCCTCGTCGATTATTTGATGGATGAATTGCAAGATCGTGAAATCTTGCCAAATCCAGCTTTTGTGAGTAGTGGACAAGCCGATCGTGCGGCGTGTGAATTTGCAATTTGCTGGAATGTAGAAGGTGGTGAGCAGGTTCAAGAAAGTTACGTAAACCTAATTCCAACTGCACAAGGCGGTACTCATGTGAACGGTTTACGTTCGGGGGTTACCGAAGCGTTACGTGAGTTTTGTGAGCTGCGTAACTTGTTGCCACGTAACCTCAAACTATCTGCAGAAGATGTTTGGGATGGCGTGAACTATATTTTGTCACTCAAATTCCAAGAACCACAGTTTTCAGGTCAAACTAAAGAGCGTCTTTCTAGTCGAGAAGCATCTAATGTTGTTTTAAATATTGCCAAAGATGCTTTTTCACTTTGGCTGAATCAACATGCTGAAATTGCTATGCAACTGGCAGAAATGGCGATTTCTAAAGCGGGGCGTCGTTTAAAAGCTGCTAAAAAAGTTGAGCGCAAAAAGATTGTTTCTGGCCCTGCGTTGCCGGGTAAATTGGCTGACTGTGTTGGTCAAACTCGCGAAGACAGTGAGCTATTTATTGTCGAGGGTGACTCGGCAGGTGGTAGTGCCAAGCAAGCACGCGATAAAAACTTTCAGGCCATCATGCCAATTCGTGGAAAGATCTTAAATACGTGGGAAGTTTCTTCAGATGAAGTTTTAGCTTCTCAAGAGGTTCACGATATTGCGATCGCAATTGGGGTAGACCCGGGTAGCGATGATTTATCTGAGCTACGTTATGGCAAAGTTTGTATTTTGGCCGATGCGGACTCCGATGGTTTACACATTGCCACTTTGTTATGTGCGCTATTCGTTAAACACTTTCCGACACTGGTGGAAGAAGGCCATTTGTATGTGGCGATGCCACCATTGTTCCGTATCGACATTGGTAAAGATGTCTTCTACGCCTTAGATGATGATGAGCTCGAAGTCATCTTGAAAAATGTGAAAGGCAATCGTAATCCGCAAATTACCCGATTCAAAGGATTGGGTGAGATGAATGCGATTCAGCTACGTGAAACGACTATGGATCCAAATACTCGTCGTTTAGTGCAGCTCGACCTGGATGATGCTCATTTTACGGCAGGTTTACTCGATAAATTACTTGCGAAAAAACGTTCAGCAGATCGTAAGCAGTGGCTTGAGCAGAAAGGTAATCTAGCCGATATCACCGTTTAAAATAGAATTAAAAACCCCCGCTTAATAGGCGGGGTTTTTATGTAAACTTAGATTATTGGAAATCACCACAACGATTGCTGCCATTAAATCAAAATAGACAGATCTGTATATTTTAGTTTAGACCGTAATTTTTATAGCGTGTGGAAATTGAAAAACATCACAATTCGCTCCGCCTCCAATTCGATCCACTACTGCAAAATCACTCGGTGCTTCAAAGGTAAGCAAAGGATGATGCCATGTACCTGCCCGATAATTTATGCTTTGTTTTCCATTTGAGACAAATGCACATAATTTTGAAATATCGGGAGTATTCTCGTCCAAAGCAGACGCCACAATAATTAAGAACTTTTGCTGTTGTAAGGGAATAAATGCCTGAGAGCCTTTGGGATGGCGCTCTAGCATTGAAATTTCTAGAGGCAACACACTGGCTTTAATATTACGAAAAATACTAATCCCTGCTTTTGCTTCACCTTCAATTTCTGTTTCAACGAGCGCGTGGTAGCGCTCGGTGTGTGCATCATTAATATGAAAAAAGTCATGCCCGTCACAACAGATGACTTCTCCGAATGGCTGAAAGCTCTCAATGGTTAAGGGCTGAATTTGGACATTATTCATGATCATGACTGGGCAATTTTCCCCCATAAACGGACACGGCTAATGCCGCCATCTGGAATCATGTTGATACGAATATGAGAGATTTTTTCATGCTGTAAAATCTCATTCACATATTCATGAATATGGTCCATTTGCATAGGTTGGGCTTCAAGTAAGTAAGACCAAAACATACTCTGTGGAATCAATTGTGCATCGGTTGCATTTTCAAGGTAAACCGCCTGAATGGATACTTGGGCAGGGAAATTACCTTTAAAGTGAGCTGTATCAATTTCAAGCTTATCAATTTTCCCACCTTTACCCAGAGCAAGAATACACCAGTCATAACCCGGTGCTCGGCGGCGTTTGGTTTCCCATCCATCACCCATGTTGATGCCACGGCCGGGATTAATCAAATTGCGCGGATGTCCAAAATGGGCATCGCTATAGGCAACTACGCGACCACCATTTTCGAGGGCTAATAAATCGAGAGTTTGCTCGCTATCAGTCACCTGAATATGAACGTCTCCATAGACACGTAAACGGGCAATACCACCATCTGGGAAAATATTGAGGCGTATATGAGTGAAAAGTGCATCATTATTGACCATAAAAATATGATGCTGACTTGGGCCGAGTTCTGTATTTTCTAAAAGACTCGTCCATTTTGCTCCTGTAAGGTCATCATTTGGTGCATAACAAGCTTCTAATGATGCAGATGCTGGATAATTTCCTGTAAAAAAGCTGGTATCGATATCAAGCGCACTGATTTTTCCACTTACACCAAGCTTCACAATACACCAGTCATAGCCTGCATGACGCTTTCGACGCGTTTCCCAACCGTCCATCCATTTGCCGTTGTCATCGAATTTATCTTCAACAAAAATAGGTGCATCAAATTGCAGCATACGCTTTGCTTCTGCAAAGAAATCATCTGAACACTCAATGACTTGTGCACCAATTCGGGTATCTGCCAAATTGGTTTTCATATTCAAAATTTCAGGAAGTTCAAAAGCTGGAGCGTGCAGTGTTGCCATAATGGAGTGTCCGTATTTCTTGTTAAAAACATGATTTTTCATTTAAAACTGCCCTAACACTGAGCATGTTAAGACGAGTTTTATACTTAAATATATAAGCATGGTGCATGCCAGTTTTGTGGAAAAGCTAAATAAATTTTGAACGATGGCATGTTTTTAGCATAAGCACCCTATAGGTGAATATCTATAGGAGAGTGTTATGAATGTGGTGATTATTGGTGCGGGAATGGGGGGTCTAACCACTGGCATTGCATTAAAGAAATTTGGTCATCAAGTTCGTATTTATGAGCAAACTGAAAAAATTCTTCCTGTTGGTGCTGCAATTTCATTGTGGTCAAATGGCGTAAAATGTCTGAACTATCTGGGATTAACAGAGAAAATCGCCCAACTTGGTGGACAAATGGACGACTTGGCCTACGTGGATGGTTTAACTGGAGACGTGATGACACAATTCAGTTTACTACCATTAATTGAAGAAGTAGGGCAAAGACCTTATCCAGTTGCACGTGCCGATTTACAAAATATGCTGATGGATGAGTTTGGCCGAGATCAAATCTATTTAGGCAAAAAAATGGTCAGTCTTGATGACAAGGCTGATTTTGTTGAGGTGCATTTTGCTGATGGTAACTCTACACAAGCCGATTTAGTGATTGGGGCAGACGGTACTCACTCTCTTACACGGGCCTATGTGTTGGGCCAGCAAGTAGAGCGCCGTTATGCGGGTTATGTGAATTGGAATGGTCTGGTTGAAATATCTGAAGATTTAGCTCCAGCTCAGCAATGGACAACTTATGTAGGGGAAGGCAAGCGTGCTTCTCTGATGCCGGTTGCACATGGGAAATTCTATTTCTTTTTAGATGTGCCTTTGCCAGCAGGTTTAGAAAATAATCGAGATGAATATAAAAAACTTTTAAAACAATATTTTGCTGATTGGTGTTTACCAGTACAGCAGCTCATTGAACGTTTAGACCCGCAAAAGACCAATCGGGTAGAAATACATGATATTGAGCCGTTCACCCAGTTTTATAAAGGTCGCGTGGTGATTTTAGGCGATGCCGCACACAGCACAACACCTGATATTGGACAAGGCGGTTGCCAAGCCATGGAAGATGCGATTTATTTAGCACGTTCTCTGCAAATTAATACTTTAGGGTTAGAGGATGCTTTGCGTCGCTATCAAAACAAGCGCAATGAACGTGCAAATGAGATGGTACTTCGTGCACGTAAACGCTGCGATGTGACCCATATGAAAGATGAAACGGTTACACAGGCATGGTATGCAGAATTACGCCGTGAACAAGGCGGGCATATTATGCAGGGGATTATTAGTAATATTGTGGGGAATCCACTCGATTAAAACAAAAACAGCAAGGAATTCTCCTTGCTGTTTTTAGCTTCTAAATTAGAATTTTAGAAGTGGTATTTTACTAATGCGCTTACGTTATTTTCGTCAACACCTTTAATACCGAATTTGTTATTCCACACAGAGTGTTCAATACCTAAGTATAAACGTGTGTCTGGAGAAATGTGTTTACCTACATTCCATTTCCATTGTGTGGTCCAGTTCAACTCGCTGGCATGGTCGCCTTCAGCAGTTGACCAGTCAAGGAAACCATCTACCAAGAAATCTTCAGATGCTAGTTTAAATGGAATGCCATAAACGAACGTCATTTGATAATCGTCGTCAGTGTTCTCATTATTTGCACGGTAGAAGTTTAAATTCGCATATTGAAAATATGGGATATTTAAGTCGACAGCAAAACCATAAAGGAAATTATCGAAGTTTTGGCCGCTTTGAGTATTACTTTCCCAAGTGGTACTAATTAACACATCTTTTACTGGACCGTATGCAAGTTTTTTACCAGATACTTCGCCTAAGCTTAAACGTGGTGATAATTCAAAATATGTACTTTTATGGTCGTCTTCGCCACGCATGTGGTCCATGAAGAAAAACACATCAGCATATTTAACTTTCGCTGCATATTCCAAAGTAATGGTTGTTTCTTTCTCATCTACAACTTCATAGTTTTCACCATAAAGTCCAGTCACGCTAAAATCTTGCCAGATTGGTTTTGCCTGAACCATGGCAGTTGCAGATAACAAGGCACAAGTCGCCGCAAGTTGCTTTAATTGCATTTAAATGATCTCCCCCCAAATAAAGCACGCTAAGGATACAGTGTCTTAAGCAAAAATGAAGCCAAATTTGATCAACGGTTAAAAAAAGGCCCACCGAAGTGGGGCGCTAAAAACTAAATCTTTAATGTGTATTTCTGGTATTTATTGTTTGGCTTAAATGAGGGGTACGCGAGCTGCGAAATGTAGGTAAATGATTAAATAACAAATTCAACAAGATAGCAAAGATACAAGTTGAACTAATGCCCGAATGGAACAAAGTTTGTACCCAAACTGGGAAATGAGCATAAAATTCATGATTAATAATTGGGATCATCCCTGCCGATAAAGCGGTCGCGACAATAATTAAATTTTTCTGATCGTTATAATCTATTTTTGCCAAAGTGCGAATTCCACTGGCTGCAACCGATCCAAATAAGACCAAACCTGCACCACCAAGTACGGGCATTGGAATCGCTGCAATCAAACGACCCATAATAGGGAGTAGACCCAAAATAATCAGAATTACACCACCTGCTGCTACTACGAAGCGGCTTTTTATACCTGTAATCGCAACGAGTCCAACATTTTGGGCAAAAGCACTTTGCATAAACGAACCAAAGATAGGCGCAAAAGCACTTGAAAACATATCTGCACGGACACCATTGGCGATACGTTTAGCATCTACTTCAGTTCCTACAATGTCTCCGACAGCAATAATATCGGCTGTGGTTTCCGTCATAATGACTAAGGTCACAATCAACATCGACAAGATTGCGCTGAGCTCGAAAGTCGGTAAGCCAAATGCAAATAAGTGTGGAAATTGCAGCCATGCGCCTGAGCTTACCTGACTAAAATCACCAAAGCCCATAAAGTAGGCGAGGGCAGTACCAGCAACAATAGCCAATAAAATCGATAAGCGACGAATGCTGGCTTGCGGCAACATATTTAAAACAATCACAATGCCTAAGGTTAGTAAGGCCAAAGAGATATTTTCTACACTTCCCCAGTCGGGTGCTTTATTGTTACCACCCATCATCCAGCGAACTGCGACGGGTAACAGAGATAAACCAATAATTGTGATGACGCATCCCGTTACAACAGGCGGGAAAAAACGAATAATTTTTGAAAAATAAGGCGCAAGACATAGGCCAATCAGAGACGCAGCAATGACCGCACCGTATACAGCAGGTAAGCCACCGCCCGTGGTGATAATTGCGACCATGGTTGCAACACCTGCAAAAGACACGCCCTGAACTAAAGGTAATTTTGCACCTAGATATTTGGTTCCGATTGTTTGTATGAGTGTTGCCAATCCACCGACAAATAGAGCAGCAGCGATTAACATTCCGACTTGTGCTGAGCTTAATCCAGCCGCTGTTCCAATAATAAGGGGCGGTGCAACAATACCACCGTACATGGTAAGCACGTGCTGTAACCCGTAAGCAAAACTTTTGGATATTCCTAAATATTCATGCTCTGGAGAAATCTCATTCTTTTGCCGATGATTCATATTTTTCTCCTCGTTATATTTGAGTTAGCTACCGCGATAAGTGGAGTAAGCAAACGGGCTAATCAGTAAGGGAATGTGGTAATGCTGATTAATGTCTTCTATAAAAAATTGAATGCAAACACGCGGGAAAAAAGTTTTGATTTTTAGTGATGAAAAATAAGGGGCGATTTCGAACTCAAGTTGATAAGCACCCTCTGCAAACTCTTTTATTCCAAAATCACTCACACGCCCATCTTGGTTCGTGGTTGCGGTCGCAATCAGCTCATGGGTTTCTGCATGAAACAACTTCACTTCTACGTGTGCAGCTGGTTTGCCTAAATTCGTATCTAAAATATGAGTGCTGATCATGTTTGTAATTCCTGAGACAGTCGTAAGAGGGCAATCGCTGCGAGTTGCTCATGTACAATTATTTTTTCTATAGCCAAGTCATTTTGCAGGCGTTCATGTAGCTTTTTTAAAATCTCATCGCTACTGAGGCCTGCCGCTTTAATTAAAAAAATAAAGCCAAACTTTTGTTCATAATCGAGATTGCCTTGTAGCAGAGCTTGCTGCGTTTTTTCATCTAAAGAAATGCCGGCTTGTTCTTGATTCGAAAAATGCTGCTCTTTTGCATTGAGTTGCTTTTTTGCTTGCCGTTCACCAATTTTTGGGTGAGTTGCTAAAGCTGCTTCTATCTCTTGCCATGACCACATTTGACTTAAATTTTCTGCATATTTCAAAAGAGATGCTTTTGATGAATAAGGCCGTTCTAAGATGATTTTTTCGGCCCATGTTGGAATGTGGACACAGTTTTTTAACAAAGTCTTGAGTTGTTCGGGTGGGGCTTGATTAAACTCGGCTAAAAACACTGTTATTCCTAAACTCATTGTCGTGATATAGAGTTTTAGCAATAACAGTGCCAATAGCTGTTAATGAACAGCTTAAGAATTTAAAAAGTTAAAAATCAATTATTCAGTTATGTGATTTTTATACCAATGTTCAGCAATATCCTGTCGACTACATACCCAGACATGATCGTGCATTTGAATGTAGTCGAGAAACTTTTGTAAGGCTTTAAAACGACCCGGATGCCCTAAAATACGGCAATGCATTCCAATTGACATCATTTTTGGTGCAGTTTCACCTTCTGCGTACAGCACATCAAAACTATCTTTTAAATATTGAAAAAACTGTTCTGAATTATTAAATCCACCTGGTGAACAGAACTTCATGTCGTTACATTCTAAAGTATAAGGAATAATTAAATGGGGGCGGGATGCACCCGCAGCATCGGTAAGTGTGGTCCAAAAAGGCAGGTCATCACCATAATAATCAGAGTCATATTGTATTTGTGGGAACTCTGCAAGTAACTGACGAGTATTGGGGCTGTCACGTCCGGTGTACCAACCTATCACTTTATTTTCAAACAAGTTTTCTAAAACAGATAGGGCCTGTTCCATGTGCTGTTTTTCTACTTCAATATCGGTATCTTGATAGTGAAGCCAGCGGTAGCCATGAGACACTACATCATAATCAGCTTGCTTAATGGCTTCCACAATATAAGGATTGCGGATCAGTGCCATTGCAACTCCAAAAATGGTCATTGGAAGCTTGCGCCGTTCAAACTCACTATGAATGCGCCAAAATCCAGCACGTGAACCATATTCGTACATAGAGTCCATCGACATGTGTTTAGCAGGGTAGCTTGCAGCACCAATAATCTCTGATAAAAACTGTTCCGAACCCTCATCGCCGTGCTCAATATGTTTTTCGCCACCTTCTTCATAATTAAGCACAAATTGCACAGCAACCTTGGCATTATTAGGCCATTTAACCTGTGGGGGCTGTCCGTGATAACCGATTAAATCACGTGAATAAGGAGACTTCTGAATTTGCTCAATGAGCTCGGCGCCAGATAGATAAGATTCGGTCACGATTGCTCTCCTTTTGTTCAATTTTTCATAAATATTTAAAAAATCAGCTTGCATATTTTTATAGATGGACTGATATTGAAGATATGAAGATCTTCAAAATAAATTAAAAGCAGTACGTTTAAGTCAGGAGATAACAAACCATTACACCATCAAAATGTACAATTGAAGTCAGTTCATGCATGCTTAAAACATGCCAACATAAAAAAGTTTTGCATAGAAAAGATCCACAGTAAGAAAGAGAGGATGGTATTTATGAATATAGAAATCCGCACAGATAAAAACATCCATAATAGCGAACGTTTAATTACTTATGTACGTGCAGAACTTACTCAAGAATTCCAACGTCATAGCGAACGTATTACGCATTTCTCGGTTCATTTTAGTGATGAAAATGGGGACAAAAGTGGTGACAAAGACATCCACTGTATGATTGAAGCACGTCCTTCAGGTTTGAAACCAGTTGCAGTGCACCATAAAGCAGGAAATATTGATGCTTCAATTCATGGTGCAATTGAAAAATTAAAACGTAGCCTCGAACATACTTTTGAGAAAAAAGAACACCCGAGAGGTGGGCAACCAGAATTCATTGATGATGAAGTTTAATTGAAAACGGTAAAAAGCCCTTCGGGGCTTTTTTTATATCTGATGAAAATAAAACTATTCACAACATTAGGTTTGCAATGCAATGCAATCAACCTCTAAAATCTGGAGAAGAGATTAGGCATAATAGCCCTAATATATTTTTGAGAGATGGTCATGTTAACCACCCAGCAGCAAGCTTTAATTAAAGCCATAGAAGAATTAGAACTCGCGCAAGTGCAAAAATTACTTGCTGAAGGACTTGATCCGAACTTTATTGATCCGGAACAGGGGCCACCTGTATCAATTATCTGTGACGGAATTTTTAAATGGTGGGAAAATGTATCGGAAGCTTATGAAGCAGGTACACCATTATCAAAAGAAGAAAAGCAACAAGCGTTGCAAGTTTACCTCGATATTCTTGAAGCTTTGATTCAGGCCAAAGCCAATGTACATCTTTGGGATGCAGAAGAGTTTTACGGTCCATTATGGGATGCTGCAAGCTCGGCATGTGCGCCAGCTGTTCAACGTTTACTCGATGAAAAAGTTGATCCAAACTCGCGTGATGAAGAAGGACTCACTATTTTATCTTCAATCAGTCAGTTGTTCTTTGATTGTGATTTTGATGAAATAGATTGGTCAGAATCGCTTGAAGAAGAGCGCGAAACATTAGAATTATTGCGCCGTCAAGGGGCAAAGATGTCAAAAGAATTAACTACTTAATTGGATATTAGAATGAAAATAGTACAAGTCTTAACTTTTGCTTTATCTACTGTTGCTGCTGGAAGTACTTTTGCAGCTGAGTTCTCGTTTGACCGCCCAGGGGCAGGAATGGGGACGGGTATTACCCCTGTAGGCAATTTGGCTTGGGAGCAAGGTTTACCAAGCGTAACTTATACTGAAGCAACTGTTGATGGTGTTAAAGAAAAGACCGTAACCTTAAATCAAGATATGTTGTTCCGTACAGGTTTAGGTCGTGACTTAGAATTACAGTTAGGATGGCAGGGTCCCGCGTGGACTCAGACTAAACGTGCTGGTAAAAAAAATGATACTTCGGGCTTTGGTGACGTAAGCATCGGTTTAAAAAAAGCGATTGATTTAAAAGATGACAGACTGTCTATGGCAGTGTTGGCTGAGGCTGTCATTGCAACCGGAAATGATGAATTTACGGCACATGACGACATTTATAGCCTTACCTCTGCGGTAGCTTACCAATATAGTGATTTAGTGGGTACTTCAATTACCATGCGCTATGAAGTGCAAAATAGTGATTGGGCAGTGACAGCAGTACCAACCATTGACTATAAAATCGCAGGTAAGCTCTCAGGTTATTCAGAGTTCATTTACCGTAAAGCTGAAAGCCAAGACTATGAATATGGTCTAGGTACAGGTTTAGTTTATGCAGTCAATAATCGTACTCAGCTCGATGCAAGCATAGGAGTCGATTTGAACGGTCGAGACAAGAGCTACAACGGTGGCTTAGGTGTGGCATTCTTGTTCTAATCAAACCAATTTGAATTAATGTTAATGAAAAAGCTTATTCATCAGGGAATTCTTTATTTTCTAGCAGTTGCTGTTTGTGTGTTTAGCCAGTTGGTTTCTGCGCAAGACAAGTTGCTGTCACCCGAACAAGCTTTTTCATTTTCGGTTGAATCTTCCGAGCCGCATACTGCGAGTTTATCTTGGCAGATTCAGCCAAATTACTATCTATATCAGCATAAATTTACCGTACAACAAGGTACTCAACCTTTAGTTTTAAAGTTACCAAAAGCTATTGCTCAACATGATGAAAATTATGGGCAAAGTCAGGTTTACTACCATCAAGTTAATTTTCAAATTAAGACAAAGCCCTCAGAACACTACAGTGTGACTTGGCAGGGTTGTGCCAAAGACCGTATTTGCTACCCACCTCAAACAATTGAGTTTCAAACCGATGCAGATGGCCTGGTCGGTGTGCAGAATCAAGCAGGAACAGCACCAAAACGATTACTAGATTTAGCAAATACACAAACAGACGCTTCTTCAGAAACTTTAGAAAAAGAGCAGAGTACACAGACGGCTGTTGATACAACTACACCACAAATTGCACAAGATCAGATCTGGTCAGCGAAGTTAATTGAACACTCACTTTGGTATGGGGTTTTATTATTTTTAGGTTTAGGCATGCTGCTCGCATTTACGCCATGTTCTTTACCGATGCTTCCTATTTTAACTTCATTGATTATTCGAGAGCATAAAGGTTTAAAAGCTTGGGTCATTGCACTTACCTTTGTGTGTAGTATGGCATTGGTTTATGCAGGTTTAGGTTTAATCGCTTCTTCAGCAGGCTTAAATTTCCAACGCTGGTTACAACAGCCTGCTACTTTAATTGCTTTTAGTTTGCTGTTTATTGTATTTGCTCTGAATCTATTTGGCTTGTTTGAGCTTCGTTTGCCGCAAACATGGTTAAATCGACTTGACCGCATTCAGTCCATGCAACAAGGTGGAACTTTAGTAGGTGCTGGCATCATGGGTGTGGTTTCTGCGCTCTTGGTGGGTCCTTGTATGACTGCACCACTCGCTGGAACTTTATTATTTATTTCTCAAACACAAAATCAATGGCAAGGGGCTTTGCTTTTATTTTGCCTAGGTTTTGGAATGGGAATTCCCTTATTGCTCGCGAGCATATTAGGTGCAAAATTTTTACCTAAAGCTGGCGACTGGATGCATCAGATTAAAGTGATTTTTGCTTTCCTGATGCTGGGTTTAAGCCTTTACTTTATTCGTCCTTTATTGCCTGATTGGGGCATGCAAGCACTTAGTTTAGTATTAGGACTCGCTTTTATCGCTTATGCTGTTTATCAGTTTTTCTGGAAAAAAGGGCAGCTACAATGGCTCTATGCGATTTTATTGTTAATCGTTACACCTTTTGTAGCCTATAACCAGTATCAACATATTCATAATCGAAATTTGCAAAGTTCTGATCACATGGCCGAGTGGCATATTGCAACTACAGCATCAGATTTTCAGAAAATTTTAGCAGCTGCTCCAGCTGATCGGGCTATTGTGATTGATGTCTATGCAGACTGGTGTGTTGCTTGCCAACCTATTGAGCACCGTATTTTAAAAGCACCCGAGGTTCAATCTGCTCTTGCGCCATATTATTTAATTAAGCTTGATTTGAGCCATTATGATCAGTCGCATGAAGCTCTACTCAAACAATGGAATATTTTAGGGCCACCGACCTATTTATTCTTAAGCCCAGAGCAAAAAGAAATTCGTGCGTTGCGTTTAACGGGTGCTTTTAGCCAGCAAGAACTTTTACAGCAACTCGCGAGTTTGGCAAAACTAAAAGAATCATAGCGTATGAATAGCTTCAGTCTGATGAAATGTACGTACCTGATTACGTCCTGAGGCTTTTACGGCATAAAGCGCTTGGTCTGCTTGGCGAATAACAAGATATGGATCCTTTGCAAATGCTGAACTACTTATTCCAAAACTCGCGCTAATATGAATGGGATTATTTTGAGTGCTAAAAACTGGAAGTTCTTCTAAAGCATGGCGGCAGCGCTCAGCAATTTTTTCTGCTTGAATAATATCGGTATGGGGGAGCAATAAAATAAACTCCTCTCCACCAAATCGACCAATAATATCTTCACTACGCAAGTTTTTTGACAGACATTGAGCAATTTCAATTAAGACCTGATCACCTTGGTGATGCCCGTAAATATCATTAATTTTTTTAAAGTGATCAATATCCAGAAGTACGACCGCATAATCAAATTGCTGTTGATGCATTGACTCCAAATGCGTATTTAAACTACGCCTGTTTAATACATTGGTTAATGGGTCGAGTTGGCTTAGGCGTTGAATATAAGTTTCGCGCTGACGCCATTGGGTGAGTAATATTTCAAATAAAATAAAACAAGCCAATAAAATCGGCATAATAAAAAATGCCATGCTTCCTAACCAAAAGGGGTTAGTCTGAGCACGTTGCATAGCAATAAGATTAAATAACGGCGCATAAGGCAAAGTACCTTTCATACTCAAATAAGTACATACCGTTAAAATAATGGTCGCAGGTACGAGAGCGCTATAAACAATTTTTCGGTCGAATAACACGAGTCCCACACCAATGGTACCGACATAGCCAACCATGGTTGCAGGGCTAATGCTGCCAATTAAATATCCATCGTGGCATAGCATGAGTGTAAAAAATTGCACGCTAATAAATGGAATTACTTTTTGAGCCCATTCATCATTTTTGTAGCGATAACAAGGAATAATCAAAAGACCCAATAAAAATAAGGTCAATAAATTGAGCCAGATTTGAGATTCAACTAAAGGTAAATGTGCCCATTGCCAGACACTTGGCGTAATTAAAATATAGCCTTTCCATAAAATCCAACTGAAATTCATTGCAGAGGCAAGTGTAAGCATCAGGGCGCTTTTTTGTAATGGCGTCCAGTTAATGATGTGATTATTGTGGATGAAATCGATTATCACCTGTTTTATTTTATGTATGGGATGAGTGATTAAACGACTTTTCATAATAAGTAAGGGCTCCTAAATATAGATGCCTCTTTGTTAGACCATCCTAAAATTGGATTGTTTAAATAATTTATATTTTAAACATAACATGATTTTCATTTTATATATGATGACTTTTTTTAAAGAAAATGATGTGAAAAGTTTTATTCACTGTTCACATCATTTATAGATAAATTAAGTTTTATCGAGTTCATGAGCAAATTCAGCAATATCTGCCAATGCTTGTTTAGCTTCATCAAACCATGCATTAAACATCTGGAAGTTATGCCACATGCCTGTATAAAGTTTGAATTGAACTTTAACACCTGCATCTTCGGCTTTTTCTCTAAAACGCTTGGCATCGTCTAATAATATTTCTTTAGAACCTACTTGAACCAAAGTCGGCGGTAGGCCATGCAAGTCATCGAAAATAGGCGAAACACGTGGGTCATCGGCTGCAATCTGATTGCCAATATAATGCTGGATCCCAGTTTGCAGGGCTTCAAGCGAAAGCAGGGCATCATGTTTCTGGTTAAATCTTAATGATTCGCTTGTCAGCGTTAAATCTAAAAAAGGCGACAATAAAATCAGGCCACTCGGCATGAGCTCAGGTTGTTCTTTTAAGCGTAAACAAAGTGCTAATGCTAAATTGGCTCCGCACGAATCACCCGATAAAATAATATCTTTTGGCTGAAAACCTTGTACCACTAAAGATTGATAGATGTCATATAGAGCTTCGGTTGCCTCAGGGTATGGGTGTTCAGGCGCAAGTGGATAGTCCACATGAATAACTTGCATTTGGGTGCGAGCGGCCAAATCTGTCATAAAAGCATGGTGTGTTTTGACACTGCCAAGAAAAAAAGCACCGCCGTGAATGTGAAAAATCAGTTGAGTAGAATGATCTTGCGGTTTGATTTCTTCACCTTTAATGCCTGCCAGCCGAATTGGGCGAACAGAGACATTTTTTTGTCGTGGAAAAGCACGACACATTTGGTCTAAAACAGGACGTAAGGCAGTAGGCGGTAAATTTAGCTGACTTGGCTTGCGAATTGTTGTTTTAAGAAAAGTTTCTGTAAAGTAATATTTCCAAACATTTGATATATTCATAGAGCATCCATTTTTATGCTAGTTTCTTGTTTTCTTGTAAATTTTATTTTGCAAGATTACAAGGTTACACGAAACAGTCACATTCAAAAATTGCAATATCTTTGCGACTTCTGAATACTAAAATCTTGAAAGACCCAAGGATATTACAAAAATGAAAAAGATTGCTTTAGCTTTAGGACTCATTGGTATGGCTGCATTTGCCAATGCGGCTGATACACTCAATGGAACGGTATGGAAAACAATTGATGATCAGACCAATAAGCCAAAAGCCGTAGTTAAATTTACGGAACAGAAGGATGGAACCTTAACTGCAACCATTCAAAACATTTTGACACCGGGCGAAGAAAACGCTTGTACAAAATGTGAAGGTCCGTACAAAAACAAACCACTTAAAGGTGTCACCATTGTACATAATTTAAAAAATGTAGGTGGCAACAGTTATGAAAACGGTACGATTTTAGATCCTAAATCTGGCAAAACTTACAAATTGAAAGGTGAGTTAACAGATGGTGGTAAGAAGCTTAAATTGCGTGGCTATATTGGTGTTTCTGCACTTGGTCGTAACCAAACATGGATTCGCGCTAACTAAAAGTTTTAATAAAAAAACGAGCCAAATGGCTCGTTTTTTTATGCTTGGATATTTTGATAGGTTGCTTCATCAAAACCGACGATAAAACCTTGAGAGGTTTGTAAAACTGGTCTTTTAATTAAACTTGGTTGAGCAATAAGTGCTTCAATAAGATTGTCTTCGCTACTTAACGCACGCGTTTGTTCTTCTTCTGATAGCTTGCGCCAAGTGGTTCCTTTTTTGTTTAGAACCGTGTCTTGCCCAATTTCTTTTAACCAAATTTTTAGGGTATCTGCATCAATCCCTTGTTTTTTATAATCATGAAAATCATAGTTAAGCTCTTTAGCTTGCAAGGCATCAAATGCTTTTTTCATTGAATTACAGTTTTTGATTCCATAAATTTTTAACATTTTATCGGACCATGTCAAAAAGAGAGAGCACACAGCCTAACTCAAAAAGCATTTGAGCACTACTTTATACAGATACTTTTAAAACAAATGAAAAATTATGATTAATCGAAAGAGAAATGTCATGTTATTGTCATAAGACAAGGCGATAATGAGCTTAATAAGAAGAAGTTAAAACTAAAAGAACTTAGCGCAAAAAATAAGAGATTGAAAAGAGAAAACCCGCATTTAATCATCCTGATCATGCGGGTCTCATTTCAACGTCCAATGTCACATCCTTGCAAATAAACTTATCATAAGTTTATTTTATCTTCCTACGGCGTCCTATCCTTTTGCGTCATCCTGACTGCTTCCCTGTGCCGTGGGGCTATAATGCCGTTAAAGCTGTGTAAGAAAAATACTCAAAAACGACATATGCTGTAAGCGAAAACGACAAGTTAAGTGAACGAGTGTTCACTTAATCTTGAATTTTATAGTCGATGATAACGGGTGCGTGATCGCTAAACCATTGATCTTTAAAGACCCAAGCGTTAGTTGTACGTGTTTTCCAGTCTGGTGAGCAGGCTTGATAGTCAATACGCCATCCAACATTTTTTGCGCGAGCTTGGCCGCGATTTGACCACCATGAATAAAGTTCTGCTTCTGCTCGAACTACACGGAAGGTATCAACATAGCCAAGTTCATCATAAATATGGTCAAGCCAAGCACGTTCATGCGGTAAACAGCCAGATGATTTTTGGTTACCCGACCAGTTTTTAATATCAATGCGTTTGTGAACGATGTTGTAGTCACCACAAATGATCACTGACTTATTTTCATCACGCCATTGTTTCAAGATTCTCGCGTATTCACCTAAAAATAAATCTTTACGTGCTTGCGCTTCTTCACCACTTGAGCCTGAAGGTAAGTATAATGACGCAATATGTACCGGATGTGACAAACCTAAATCGAATTCAGCAGAAATAAAGCGACCTTGACTGTCAGCCAGCTCAAACCCTAAACCATCTTTAACAGAGACAAAGGGTAAGCGGCTATATATGGCAGTTCCTGCATAACCTGCACGCTCTGCTGGAAATAGATGGGTATGCCATCCTTCGGGTCTAAATTTTTCAGTCCATTGTTCATGGGTAATGCGGCTTTCCTGCATGCATACGACATCGGCATCTGATTGTTCTAACCATTCAAGTAAGCCTTTCGTCACCGAAGAACGCAAGCCATTTACGTTAATGGAAACGACTCGAAGAATTTTTACATCACTTGGATACTGATCCTTTGGTATCATGCGAAAATTTAACCTCAATTGTGAATTTGGAGCACCTCATGACGACGCCTGTGTCATTTAACCCGCAAGCATTTATCGAACTCGCATTATCACGCGGTGTGCTTAAATTTGGTGAGTTTACTTTAAAATCTGGACGTGTGAGTCCTTATTTTTTTAATGCAGGCCTACTTAATGATGGTGAAGCTTTATCTCTTTTAGCACAAGGCTATGCCGATAAATTAACACAATGCCAAAATGTTGATGTTATTTTTGGACCAGCTTACAAAGGCATTCCGTTTGTAGCTGCGACTGCTGTTGCTTTGTCGCAAGTACATAACAAAAGTGTGCCATGGGGCTTTAACCGTAAAGAAGCGAAAGATCATGGCGAAGGCGGTGTTTTAGTTGGTGCTGCGGTTGAAGGTAAAAAAGTCTGGATTATTGATGACGTAATTACCGCAGGTACAGCAATTCGTGAAGTCGTAACGATTTTGAAAAATGCTGGTGCAACTATCGCTGGTGTTTTAGTTGCGCTAGATCGTCAAGAACGTGGACAAGGTGAACTTTCTGCAATTCAAGAAGTTCAAAAAGAATTAGAAATTCCTGTGCATGCACTCATTACTATGAAAGATTTAATGGATTATTTAGATGCGAAAGGCGAAAAAGAAGCACTAGCAAATATGCAAGCTTATCGCGAGAAATACGGTATTTAAGAGTTAGGTATGGAAAAAGGAAGCTGTGGCTTCCTTTTTTTATAATTTAATTAAATTATTAAATTGATTTAATGGTATTGGTTAAATGATAGTCGTGGGGCTTGAAAAATAATAGAAAGCCGTTTCAGTGCGCTGAATACTTGAATAAATGTATGCAAAATATTGATAATTTCGCATAAACTGTATTATGTCGGTTTTAGGAGATATTAAAAATAAGTTGGTAATAATTTACTAAATACTAGAATTTATATAGATTATATAAAGCAAATATTAATCAACTCAAAATAATGACTTACTTTAGAAATATATTATTAATCATAGCCTTTATTTTATTCTTTCAAACTACAGTATATGCTGCAGATGATGTTTGTCGTGCATGGTTTGGAACACTAGGAATTAGTAAAGGGGATAAACAGTGTGGGCTTAAATGCACAATTGGAGATGTTGGTAGTTTAACTTATAATTGTCCAAATCAATGTGATGATTTATGTACAGAATCAAATGATTGTCCTGCTGGAACAAAAGCAATCTTTGGTCAACATACGACTGCAACATGCCTACCTATTTATGAAACAAAGAAAGACAAAGGTAAAAGTTGTGATGGCCTAGGAAATCCTTGTTCAGTCAGTACAGGTAATAAATTTCAAATAGAAACAGATTGGAAAGCACCTATTGGTCCTTTAGAAGTCAATCGAGTTTATAACAGTTTATTCTCAGACAATGTCTTATCCGATAATACACCTTTTGGTTCAACACGTGCTTGGACTCATAATTATGCAATGCGCTTATATTTCACATCATCAGGAACGAGTATCCCATCTATAACCTTATGGCGTGAAGATGGTAAAGAAATAATAGCTACGCTACGACAAGGTAGAACAAGTCCATTATTAGGTACAACTGACTGGTATGTAGATCCTGATACAAGTTTAGTTCTAAACCAGTTAAGCAGTGGTTGGGAAATTAAAGATCTTAAAAACAATAAAGTTGAAACTTATGATTTAAAAGGACGATTGACCAGAATTGATTATTTAGGTAATCAATTTGTGACAGTGGGCTATCCCGATGCAACAAGCTTCAAAGCAAATACTGTTACAGATCAATTTGGTCGAAAACTGACTTTAACCTATGATACGGATGGTTATCTCACCAGTATTAAATTACCGAACACTCAGATTATTCAATATTCTTATAGTGGGAACACATTATGGGCTGTAAGCAGACCATCTTCAGGCACAAAATATTATAGTTATAATGAAAATACTCAAGTTGCTCCCTCCAAAAACCCTTATTTGTTGACAGGGATTAGCGATGAGCTAGGCCATCGTTTTGCAAGCTATGCCTATGATGAATTTGATCGAGGTATTCTGACGGAACATGCAAGCAATACACAGCAATTCCGCTTTAATTATTCAGACAATAATACACAAGTGACCGATCCTTATGGTACTCAACGACAATATAGCCGGTCCCGTATTTCAGGTACTCAACATATTAGAACAGTAAAACGTGGAGCGATAACAGAAAGTAATTTAGAATATGATAGTTCTGGAAATTTGGTCCGTTATGAACAATTCGGACAAGTCACCACTTATGAATATGACTTAGGTCGAAATCTTGAAATAAAACGAATAGAAGCTGCTGGAACTGCCGAAGAAAGGATTACAACAACACAATGGCACCCAACATTAGCGTTACCTACTGAAATACAAGAACCATTACGCAGAATAAATCTAACGTATGACAATACAGGAAACCTTCTAACCCGAACTATTACAGACTTAAGCACCCAAAAAACAAGAACATGGACATGTACGTATAATAATTTAGGTCAAATTCTCACACTGAATGAACCAACATCCGCAAAAACAACATATAACTATGACAGTACTGGTAATTTACTTACAGTGACGGATCCAGCTGGTCTAGTAATCAGTTACAGTAGCTACAATACTTTGGGACAACCCAAAGTTATTACCTTCCAAAATGGGCATAAAATTACTTATACCTATGACAATCTTGGTCGTGTATTAAAAACAGTAGAAACCCGCTTAAACCCAAGTTTTGAAACAAGCTACAACAGTACAAATAAAGTTGTTCAATGGGCACAGTGGATTATTGATTTAATCAACCAATGGTGCCAATCCATTGGATTGGGAACCCCATTTTCAGGAACTGGAACAACCAGTCAAACATCTAGTGCCATGAGTTTAAGTAGTAGCCAAAGTGCAACAACAACTTATGTTTATGATAATGCTGGGCAACTAACTCAGGTGACCTTTCCAGATGGTGAAATACTGAATTATGAATATGATGAAGCACAACGTTTACTTTTAATTCGAGATAGTCTTGGTAATACTGTGAATTACACTCGGAATAATGCAGGCGCAATTACCAACACTACAATCACTGATAATTACAGTAATATTGCACTCAAGACTGAAACTGTATATGACGCTTTAGGACGCGTCAGCCAGCAACAAGGTAATCATAATCAAATAGAACAATTTAGTTATGATGATTTAAACCAACTGACTGAACAAAAAAATGCATTCAATCAAACTTCAGACTACCAATATGATGCTTTAGGTCGAGCAAAACAACAAAGAAACCCAGCACAAGGGCTGACTGAATATCAATATGACAGTTTGGATCAATTAAAAACGGTTACAGATGCACGGGGTAATACCACAACATACCACTATAACGCATTTGGTGATTTAGAAAGTGTAAATAGTCCTGATACAGGTTTAACTACCTATCAGTATGATGATGCAGGTCGCCTTATACAGTACACAGACAGTCAAAATAATACGCATATTTATACATATGACAGCTCAGAAAGAGTACGTCAAAAAACAGATGGTAGTGGGTCAAATCAACTCACTACTAGTTTTTATTATGATGGCGGCCAATATGGGCAAGGCGAGCTAACACAAACTAGCAATACCAATAGCAGTATTCGCTACACTCGAGATAGTGCTGGGAATGTCATTGAAAAAGTGATGGCACTCAAACCAAATGTGCCATTACGTGTCCAGTACAACTATACCGCTGGAGGGAAGCTCTCCAATATTCTTTATCCAAGTGGACTCAAAATCACATATACCTATAACCAAGGTCTACTCAGTAATATTAATTCGAGTACTGGTGGTAAATTACTCCAGAATGTTCGCTACACCCCAATGGGAATCAGTGGTTGGGATTGGGGAACAGGATATGACCAGTTTAATCTTGTTCAAGATACAGATGGCCGAGTCAATGACATAAGTTCAACTGGTATTTTGACACGACATTATAATTTTGATGTTACAGATCGAATCACCAGTATTAACGACAGCGATAGCACGCTAAATTCGGTTTTTAACTATGATGTCATGGATCGATTGACCCAGCAAAATATCCAGTTAGGAGATAAAAATGCTGTCCTAAGTTATAGCTATGATGCTAATGGTAATCGAATACAGCAAAACAAAGCTGAAAATGGCATCTCGACAGATCGTGCACTTTCAATTGCAAATACAAGCAACCGTATCAATGACTACAGCTACTTAGCAACAGGTCAAGTCACACAAGATAATACCCGCAGTTATCAATACGATGCAGCTGGGCGTAGTAGCCAGATCCAGAAAAATGGTAGCAGTATTGAAAATCGCTATGATCCACTTGGGCAGCGTGTCATCAAATACAGTTCAAATAATGGAGTACAAAGTATTGTCTATTTTGTATATAACGAATCTGGGCAATTGTTAGGTGAATACGATCAAAACCGCAATCGAGTCCGTGAGTATATTTGGCTCGGTGACCGTTTGGTGGGGATGTTCAGTCAAGAACGTCCGAATGTTTTACTGAGAGTACATACGGATCACTTAAACACACCTAGGGCTGTAAGTGAAGGTGATGGAGATAGTCGTAAGGTCTTATGGCGTTTGGATGGAGATCAATTTGGGGATGTATTACCAAATGAAGATGTTGATGCAAATAATATTAAATTCACCATGCCTTCACGTCATGCTGGACAGTATTATGATAGTGAGGTCGGAACATTCTATAACTACTACCGTGACTATGATCCAGCAACAGGACGTTATG